>Ga0209480_10001326_pt1 | contig 18246 bp, 10 predicted proteins | sample JI61114C2DNA_FD_187501 | JGI IMG/M metagenome (GOLD analysis project Ga0209480, IMG submission 187501) | Wastewater effluent complex algal communities from Wisconsin, to seasonally profile nutrient transformation and Carbon sequestration -... | ecosystem: Engineered > WWTP > Effluent > Algae... | reverse complement strand
GCACCAACCACCTGCTCGCCGAGGTTCTCGACCTCGTGGCAAGGGACGGCGCCTCGGTGCTGTCGACCGGTGAGATCGGCCGGGCCATGGTCGCCGACATGGCGGCGCACGGCGGGCTGGTCACCCACCGCGACTTCGCCGAGTACACCCCGCTCGTCCGTCCGCCGGTGCGCCGCGCCGTCGGCGACTGGGACCTCGCCGTGAACCCTCCGCCGTCGGTCGGGGGACCGATGCTCGCCGTCATGCTGGGCGAGATGGGGCGCCGCGGTAACTGGCACTGGCCCGACATCATCGAGATCCAGCGGGCCGTGCTGTCCTACCGCCGTTCGGTGCACGACGTCTCGGGGGACCTCGACTCGGCGGGCCACGAGCTGCTGTTGTCCGTCGACCGGCACGGGCTGGCGGGGCTGCCCACGAGCGCGAGCACGGCGAACGTCTCGGCGGTCGACTCCGACGGCACCGCCTGCACGATCACCGTGTCCAGCGGGTACGGCGCGGGGATCACCGTCCCCGGCACCGGGCTGCTCCTCAACAACGCGCTCGGCGAGCCAGAACTCAACCGGCTCGGACTGCACAAGATGGCTCCCGGTATCCGACTCGCCTCCAACATGGCCCCGACGACCGGGCGAACCCGCGACGGCCGGGTGCTGGCGATCGGATCACCCGGCGCCGACCGGATCACGACCGCGCTCATGCAGGTGCTGGGGCAGGGATGCCTGCACGGCGCGGAGCTCGCCCACGCGATCGAGGCGCCGCGGCTGCACGTCAGCTTCGACGCCGACGGCACCCCCGTGGTCGACCACGAGAGCGACGACGCGATTGCGGATGCCGTGCGCGGGCTGGGATTGCGCGGCACCGACCACGGTCGTCACCAGATGTTCTTCGGGGGTGTCGGGGCGGCGTTCCGCCATGCCGATGGGGTGGTGGAGGCTGCCGGGGATCCGCGCCGCGAGGCTGCGGTCGAGGTCGTCGCACGGGCCTGACGGGTCAGGGGCGGGTGGCGCCGAGGACCATCCAGTGGCCGGTGCGAACCCGCAGCCACATGAGGGCGGCGCGCACGGCCATGAAGGCGGTGAACGCCACCCACAGCCAGGTCACCGCCGCCATGTTGCCCGCGCTGCTGCCGTCGACGACCCGGCCGCCGACCGCGTGGGCGGCGGCCACGATCGGGAGGTAGGCCAGGAGGGTCACGAGCATGGCCTTGGCCAGCCAGACCCCGTCGCCCGCGCCGATGAGCACCCCGTCGATGACGAACACCAGCCCGGAGAGTGGTTGTCCGATGGCCACGACGAGGAGCCCGGCGGCGATGGCGGCCTGCACCTCGGCATCCGGCGTGAACAGCGGAGCGAGGAAGGGTCGGGTGAGCAGGAGCAGGGCACCGAGGACCACGCCGCCCAGCACTCCCCAGCGCAGCATCAGCGCGGTCGCCTCGCGGGCCTTCTCGCGGTCGCCGGCGCCCAGGGACTTGCCGGTGATGGCCTGTGCCGCGATGGCGAGGGCGTCGAGGGCGAAGGCGAAGAAGGTCCAGATCGTCGCTGTCACCTGGTAGGCCGCGAGGGGCACGTCCCCCATGCTCGCGGCCACCCACGTGGTGACGAGCAGCACGCCGCGCAGCGCCAACGTGCGCACGAGCAGGGGGATGCCGCCGCGCGCCGCGATGAGGACGCGGCCGGGGTGGGCCCGCAGGGGCACGCAGTCGCGCCGTGCGTAGCGGATGAGCACCGTGACCAGTCCGATGGCCATCACGGTCTGGGCGATGACCGTGCCCCAGGCGGAGCCGGCGATGCCCCAGCCCAGGCCGTGCACGAACCACAGGTTGAGCACGATGTTCAGACCGAAGCCTCCGACGGCGGCGATGAGCGGGGTCGTGGTGTCCTGCAGGCCACGCAGGACGCCGGTCGTGGCCAGGACGACGAGCATGGCCGGGATGCCGAGGGCGGAGATGCGGAGGTACATCACTGCCTGCTCGAGGGCACCCTCGGAGGCGCCGAAGACCCGGCAGAGCGGTTCGGCGGCTGTCGCCACGGCTGCAGCGGTGACCGTGCCCAGGGCGATGGCGAGCCAGGTGCCGTCGATGCCCCCGGCGATGGCACCGGGGCGATCGCCTGCACCGAGCTGGCGGGCGACGACGGCGGTGGTGCCGTAGGCGAGGAAGACGAAGATGTTGGCGGCGGTCAGCAGGATGGCGCTGGCGACGCCGAGACCGGCCAGTGGCTCGACGCCGAGGCGCCCGACGATGGCGGCGTCGGTGAGCAGGAACAGCGGCTCGGCGACCAGGGCGAGGAAGGCCGGGATGGCCAGGCGCAGCACCTCGCGGTGCTGCCCGCCGTGGCTGGGTCGGGGGCCGAGCGGGTCGCTGCTTGGCTGGTTGCCGACCGGCTGGTCGCTACCCGGGTTGTTGTTGCCTGGCTGGTTGCTGCCTTGGGCATCGAGGTCGGGGCGATCGCTCACGCCTGCACTGTTCCACGTGAAACCGACGGATGCCGTCGCAGATCCTTGCTCCGGATGGGAGTCCGTGCTCCCGATGTGCGCTGCTGCAAGGACGCACCACGGGAGTAAGGATCTGCGACCGGAGCAAGGATCTGCGTCGGCAATGCTTCGCCGCGCCTGTCCTGTGGATAACGCCGCGGGAGAACTGCATCGCCCTGCGATCGTGGAGCCGTGTCCGGTCAGTCAGCCCCGAGGCGGTTCGACCCCCAGGTCCTGCGGCTCTACTCGGCGCTGCGCCACCAGGGGATCGATCCCCAGCGAGAGCACGGCTGGGTCAGGGTGCGCCGTGGCGTCTGGGCTGAGTCGACGTGCTGGGCAGCATTGACCCCCGAGCAGCGCCATGCCGCGCAAGCCCATGCCGTGTCACTCGTGTGCGACCCCGATCGGTCGTGGATCTTCGCGCACGAGACGGCCGCCGCAGTCTGGGGTCTTCCGCGCATCGAGAGCTGGCCGGATGCCGTGCGCACCCTCGTCGTCGGCACTCGCCTTCGCGGCTCCCCGGGTGTTCGTCCGATCCGGGGACCTGCCGCGGACACGGTGGTGGTCCACGGCATCCGGGTGACGCCGGTGGCTCGCACGGTCGTCGACATGGCACGCAGCGCATCTCTCCCCACGGCCGTCGCGGCTGCCGACCATGCGCTTCGGCACGGGTTGTGCACCCGTGATGACCTCGTTCGTGAGGCGAATGCCGTGCCGGCTCGCCTTCGAGGTCGCCCGCAGGTGGCGCTCGTCATCGACCTGGCCGACGGCGACTCGATGTCGGCGGGGGAGAGCCTGTCCCGCGTCCAGATGTTCCGCCTGGGTCTGCCCCGGCCGCGGCTGCAGGCCAAACACGAGGACGAGCAAGGGCTGATCGGGTACGTCGACTTCGACTGGGACGGCGTCATCGGTGAGTTCGACGGCAAGCTGAAGTACCGGGTCCCAGCGGATGCGGACCCGAGCGAGGCCGCGGAGATCGTGTGGCGGGAGAAGAAGCGCGAAGACCGATTGCGGGCACATAGCGAGGTGGTGCGCTGGACCTGGGACATTGCGCTCGACCGGGATCGGCTGGGTGCACTGCTCGCCGCGAAGGGCGTGCGCCCGGATCCACGGGTGTCGTGGTTCGACGTGGGCCAGGGCTCACGGGGAGCCGTCTGACGAATGGGGTTCCGGCGTCCTTCCGGCTTGACGCAGATCCTTGCTCCGGATGTGAGCCCCTACTCCCGATGTGCGCTGCTGCAAGGACGCACCACGGGAGGAAGGATCTGCGACCGGAGCAAGGATCTGCGGCGGGCTGCCCCGGGCTCCGACGGTCGACGCTCGCGGACCGTCAGGTGGGGTCAGAGGTGCCTGAGGGCCTCGCGCCTGCTCAACCCGGACAGGTGGTCGCCGTGGCTGTCGACGTAGGCCCGCACCCAGTCGGGATCGACCCGAGCGTGCTGGCGCAGCGCCCACCCGACCGCCTTGCGGATGAAGAAGTCCTTGCCGTGCAGCGACCCTTCGAGGTTGGCGTCGAGCACGTCTGAGAGCAGGTCGACGTCGGTGTCTGCACGGTGCTTGAGCTGCGCCAGGATCGCGGTGCGGCGCACCCAGAGGTGCGGGTCCACGGCATCCGCCCTGATCAGGGGGGTGACGACCGGCCGGTGCGCCAGAAGGATCGGCCCGATGAAGTCCGCGGCGACCGGGTCGACGATGTCCCACCAGCACGTGGTCGTGACGACGTGGCGGTACAGGGCCAGCGCCTCCGGGTCCTGCCACGGGCGGGCCGCGCGGTGACCGGCGACGGCCAACGCCGCGTACCACTCCTCGCGGTGGGTGGCGTGGTCGACGAGGTCGCGAACGGCATCCGACCATTCCTCGCGCGTGTGCGGCGCGAGGGCGCGATCACGCAGCAGCGGCCGGAGCAGGACGGTCAGCTCAGGTTTGCTGAGCCCTCGAAACGGCATCGGCGACTTCATGTAGGCCCGCTGGCTGACGGCCCGCTCGGGGTCGCCGACAGCGGGGTCGGCCAGGGCGGCCCGGATCGCCGACACCAGACCCAGGTTCGGGTGACTGATCACCTCACCCATCCTGCCTTGAGTGCGGAAGTGGCGGTCAGGGCCACCACTTCCGCACTCACGTCGAGCAGGGGTGCCCTCACGCGAGGCCGAGGTGGGCGGCCTCCTCCCAGAGCTCTTCGCGCACCTGGGGGTGGGCGGCGTCGCGGATGATGTGCCGGCACTGGGCCTGCTGGTCGTACCCCCACAGCTCCGCGACCCCGTGCTCGGTGACGATGGCGCTCTGTTGGAAGCTCGTCACCGGCTCGTCGACGAGCGGCACGACGGTCGACACGTCGGCCTTGGGGTGCCACGAGCGCAGCGCGATGAACGACTGCCCGCCGGCCGAGTGCAGCGCCCCGACGATGAAGTCGGTCTGGCCGCCGAAGCCTGAGTAGATGCGCGCGTTGATCCGCGACGCGTTGGCCTGGCCGAACAGGTCGACCTCGAGAGCGGTGTTGACCGAGGTCATCTTGCGTTGCTGGGCGATGAGGCCGGGGTCGTTGGTGTGTTCGGTGCGCATCATCCGCACCCGGTGGTTGCCGTCGAGCCAGTCGTAGAGCTCGCGCGACCCGAACAGGAACGAGGCGGTGAGCGGGTGGTGCGGTTCGAGGGCGCCGACCCGGTCGAGGGCGAGCACTCCGTCGGAGAACATCTCGGTCCAGATCCGCAGCCCGCGCCGGCCGGTGAGCGCGTTGAGCGTGGCGTCGGGGACGCCGCCGATGCCCATCTGCAGGGTGGAGCCGTCGCTGACCCGGCTGGCGACGCGCTCGCCGATGGCGCGGCTGTCGTCGTCGGGGGTTGCGGGGTCGTGCGCGGGCAGCGGCTCGGACACCTCGATGGCGACGTCGACCCATTCCACGGGGACGAGTGCGTCGCCGTAGGTGTACGGCATCTGGTCGTTGATGACGGCGACGACGCGACCCGAACGCATCCGGCATCCCTCGATGGCCGCGGGCAGGATGTTGACCTCGATGCCCAGGCTGAGCTGGCCGTCGCGGGGCGGGGCGCAGTGGATGATGACGACGTCTGCGGGGATGCGTCGCTGGAGCAGCACGGGCACGAGCGAGAGCCGGCTGGGCACGTACGACAGGTTCGAGTGGCGGCGCATGCCGGCGCCGACGAAGCACGTCTCGGCCGTCACGCCCTCGCGATCCGGGATGCCGGGCGGCGCGTTCAGTGCGTGAATCGTGTACTCGTCCTTGTTCGCGTCGAGGATGCGCACGGCCGGCCAGGGGACGGCGACGTTCCCGGAGACCACCACCCGCGGCTTGCCCTGCAGGGAAGCGAACAGTCGGCCCAGTTCATCGACGCTGATGATCCTCATGGTCACCATCTTGGCCCTGTTTCGCGGGCATTTCAGGTGAGGTTTGGCACGCCTTGGGTGGGCGGTGGTGCGGCCGGATGCCGTGCCGTCGCCGTGCGTGGATGCCGTGCGTTTGGTGCCGTGGTCGGCCTACCGTGGGTGCATGTGCCGCAACATCCGACCGTTGAACAACTTCGAGCCCCCGGCGACCACGGACGAGGTGCGCGCCGCGGCGCTGCAGTACGTGCGCAAGGTGAGTGGGACGACCAAGCCGTCGCAGGCGAACCAGGAGGCCTTCGACCGGGCCGTCGAGGAGATCGCGCACATCACCGCGCACCTGCTCGGGGACCTCGTGACGACGGCGCCGCCCAAGGACCGCGAGGTCGAGGCGGCCAAGGCGCGGGCTCGGGCGGCGGGGCGGTACGGCCGCACCGGCTGATCCCCGGGGGCGTCCGACGTGCTGCCCACCAGGGCCACGGATGTTCGCCGACACCGCATCCCGATCATCCACAGGGGCGGCTCCGCACCGACTGCTACCGACTGGTAAGGATGATTTCCTGGCCGCGGGGTGACGCACGCCATGTGGATGAGACACGCCCGAAAGTTTCTTCACTCCACATGACGTGGGTGGCGTTTGCGCAGGTCAGCCGCCTGTGTTTCGGATCTTCACCGCGCCATCCACAGGGTTGTCCACCGAGTGTGCACATCGAGGCTCGGCGTTTTGCACACCTTGTCCACAGGTTGTGCACACGGGTGGTGTCGGGCACCTCGTGGCAGCGCTTACCGTGGCTCGTCGGTGGAGTGTCGGTGGCCTCTGATGTGCTGTTCACAGGGCGTCGGGCCGGTGAGCGGGCCGCTCGAACCGATCATCATCAGGGCTAGTTCGGAAGAGGTGTGCAGTGTCCATTGCGGAGTTGAACGCGTCGTACGGCGCCCCCTCCGACGGGCCGCCCGACGACCGACTTCCCCCGCAGGACCTCAACGCCGAGCAGTCGGTGCTCGGGTCGATGCTGCTCAACAAGGACGCGATCGCCGACTGCCTCGAAGCCGTGAAGTCGCACGACTTCTACCGCCCGGCACACGAACTGATCTTTGATGCCGTCCTCGACCTCTTCGGTCGTGGCGAGCCTGCCGATGCGATCACCGTCGCCGATGAGCTGGGGAAGCGCGGTGACCTCACCCGAGTCGGGGGGCAGGCGTACCTGCACCAGCTGATCCAGTCGGTGCCGACGGCGGCCAACGCCGGGTACTACGCCGAGATCGTCCACGAGCGGGCGGTGCTGCGGCGGCTCGTCGAGGCCGGCACCCGCATCGTGCAGATGGGCTACGGGCAGGGCGAAGGGGACATCGACGAGATCGTCAACCGCGCCCAGGCCGAGGTGTACTCGGTGGCCGAGAAGCGCGGCGGCGAGGACTACCACGCGCTGGGTGAGCTGCTCAACGAGACGATGGAGGAGATCGAGGCGGCGGCGGGGCGCACCGATGAGTTCATCGGCGTGCCGACCGGGTTCCTCGAACTCGACGAGCTGACCAACGGGTTGCACGCCGGGCAGATGATCGTCATCGCGGCGAGGCCTGCCGTCGGCAAGTCAACGCTCGGAATCGACATCGCCCGGGCGGCCGCGATCAAGCACAACATGGCGACCGCGGTGTTCTCGCTCGAAATGAGCCGCACCGAGATCACGATGCGCATCCTGTCCGCCGAGGCGACGATCCAGCTCCAGGACCTGCGCAAGGGTCTGAAGAGCCAGGACCAGTGGAACAAGCTCGCGCGGATCATGGGCAAGATCTCCGACAGCCCGCTGTTCATCGACGACAGCCCGAACATGTCGCTGATGGAGATCCGGGCCAAGTGCCGCCGGCTCAAGCAGCAGCACAACCTCAAGATGGTCATCATCGACTACCTCCAGCTGATGAGCTCGGGCAAGAAGGTCGAGTCACGACAGCAAGAGGTCGCCGAGTTCTCGCGAGCGCTCAAGCTGCTCGCCAAGGAACTCGAGGTCCCGGTCATCGCGATCAGCCAGCTGAACCGTGGCCCGGAGCAGCGAACCGACAAGCGGCCGCAGATGTCCGACCTTCGTGAATCGGGATGTCTGCCGGGTGATGCACGCATCCTGCGGGCTGACACCGGCGCCGAGACCACGATCGGTGAACTGCACGCCAGCGGTGAACGAGACATCACCGTGTGGGCCTTGGATGACGGGCTGCGGTACACCAAGCGCACCATGACGCACGCGTTCTCCACCGGCATGGCGCCCGTTCTGCGGCTCACCCTTGCCAGCGGCAAGACGGTGCGCGCCACCGAGAACCACCCCTTCCTCACCTACGACGGCTGGGAGCCGCTCGCGGCGCTGCGGACCGGTGATCGCATCGCGGTTCCCCGGCACGTGCCGTCTCCGCTCGAGGTGGCGCACTGGGATGACAGTCGAGTCATCCTGCTGGCGCACCTGATCGGTGACGGTTCCTTTGTGCGCCGCCAGCCGATCCGCTACGCCAGCATCGACGAGCACAACCTGGAGGCCGTGACCAAGGCGGCCATGGTCTTCGGGGTCGCTGCCGTCCGCGACGACTACCCGCAGGCGGGCTGCACCACGTTGCGGCTTCGTGCCCCGTTCAAGCTCACTCATGGCGTCCGCAACCCGATCGCGGAGTGGCTCGACGAACTTGGCCTCTTCGGCGCTCGGTCACACGAGAAGTTCCTCCCGCGCGAACTGTTCAGCCTGCCGAAGCAGCAGATCTCACTCTTCATCCGCCACCTGTGGGCGACGGATGGCTCTGTGACGGTTCGCAAGGACGAGCGTGGCGGCCGGATCTACTACGCCTCTACGTCACGCCGCCTCGTCGATGACCTGACTCGTCTGCTCCTGCGCTTCGGTATCCAGACGCGTCTGCGGACGACGAAGAAGGCCGGGTATCGCCCCGGCTACACCATCGATATTTCCGGAGTGGACAGCCAACGGCGCTTCCTGCAGGAGATTGGCGTCCACGGGGAGCGTGGTGTTTCGGCGGCGCGCCTTCTCGACATCGTGCGTGCGACAACGGCGAACGCCAATGTGGACACCGTGCCGAAGGCGGTCTGGGACGACGTTCGGGAGTCGATGGCGGCGCGCGGTATGACGACCCGAGAGTTCCAGGCGGGGCTCGGCATGCAGTACTGCGGTTCCGCCCTCTATGCGTCTGCTCCCTCCCGATCGCGCCTTTCTCGGGTTGCGGAGGTCCTAGGGGATGCGGACCTCGAGATGACGGCGACCAACGATGTCTTCTGGGACGAGGTCGTCTCAGTCGAGGTCGATGGTGTCGAGGAGGTCTTCGACGCGACGGTGCTCGACTGTCACAACTTCATCGCCAACGGCATCGCCGTACACAACTCGATCGAGCAGGACGCTGACATGGTGATCCTGCTGCACCGCGACCGCTCCGATCCCGAGCGCGACGGTGAGGCCGACGTGATCGTGGCCAAGCACCGAAACGGCCCGACCAAGGACATCGTCCTGGCGTTCCAGGGTCACTACAGCCGGTTCAACAACATGGCGCGTGACGGCGGCTTCTGATTTGTCGAGATGCAGCCAAGATTGAACTCTTGCCCGATGAACTTTACGTTCGGTCTCGCAGGATGCGGTCCGGCCGCGCCCGGGTCGCCCGCGCGCCCGCCTTCCAGTTGGTGGCAGACGAGAATCTGGACGGCAGATCGGTTGATCAGCGGCTTCTGAGCGCGATGCGGACCCTCTCTGGCCACCGGAGGCCAAGGGCCAGGGATCGGTGCGGAATCATAGGACTCATGGCCGCATTTCAGACCCCCGACGAGATTCGGGCCATCCTGACTCGCCTCGAAGGCGAAGACATCGCCACGCTGCAGGTGCTCGGGATCAACTCGCTGAAGTCGTTCTCGCCCACGCCTGATTCCCTCGCGGGCGACACGATCGAAGCTTCGGCCGTCTCGGATCGACTGTTCACGATGACGACCACGGGCCACCAGGTGGCATTCGATCTTCAGCGCACCGGGACACTTGTCTGGCTGGCCAAGGCGGAGCCGTATGTCATGGCAGCCGGCGCCGCTCGCCCGACGGTGCGCCTCGTGCTCGCCAACGGACAGGGCCTCGACCTCACTGAACCGGCAAAAACCAAGCGGATCACGGTGACCGTCTCGACTCGGACGTGGCGCGGCAACTCGGGCGGGCCGTCAGGATGACATCCTGCCCTTCAGAGAGCTACTCTGAAGCAACGGAGTTTGCCCTGAGGAGGACCATGAGCCGACACGCTCCCCGAGTCGACGACCTGCTGGTCTCCTCGAACTTCATCCGCGCGGTGCGCGAGTCCGGTTACGTCAGCATCTCCACTGCGCTTGCTGAATTGGTCGACAACTCATTACAAGCGTCGGCATCCGAGGTGGCCATCCGGATTAGCCGCGACGGTGCGGATGCCCTCCCCGAGATTGTTGTCGAGGACAACGGCTGTGGCATGTCAAAGGCCGAGTTGGAAATCTGCCTGCGGTTTGGCGGTTCATCTCGGTTCGACGCCCGTCAATCGTTTGGGCGGTTCGGCATGGGGCTCCCAGCGGCGAGTCTCAGCCAAGCACGTCGCGTCGAGGTGACCGCGTGGCGGCATGGCGGCTATGAGCGCACAGTCGCCCTCGATGTGGATGCCATCGTGGCGGGGAGCGATCCGACACTTGTTGCGCACCGCGGACCACGCGGTACTTCCGCGTCGGGCTGCCGCGTGCGCTGGATGCAGTGCGACCGGATCGAGTATCGGCGTCTGGTCTGGCTGGATCGATCGCTGCATCGTGAGCTAGGGCGGATGTACCGCCGCTTCATCGCCTCGGGTCTGCGCCTGACGATCAACGGAACGCCAGTAGAGGCGGTCGACCCCACCATGCTGACCGCCGAGGTCGAGGGAGCATCGGCGCGCCTCGCCTTCGAGCAACTCCACTACGAGTTAGAGACAGTAGGCGGCGGCACTGCCATCGTGACGGTTCGATTCGCCATGCTTCCGGTCGAGCGCTGGCACCACCTCGACAACGTCACCAAGCGTCGCGCTGGCATTGTCGGCAGTGGGGGCGTCTCGATCTTGCGCGCCGGAAGAGAGATCGCCAGCGGGTGGTACCTGATGGGCGGCAAGCGCAAGGAGAACTACGACGACTGGTGGCGGTGCGAGGTCGAGTTCGACCCGCGCCTTGATGAGCACTTCGGCATCACGATCAACAAGCAAGGGATCAGGCCCTCGGCGACGCTTCGCGAGGCGATCGAGCCGGAGTTGGAATCCATCGCTCGGATGCTCAACGCCCGCGTGCGTCAGGCATTCGAGGACGTCAAGTTCCAGGCAGCCGCTGAGGCCTCCTGCCGTATCGCGGCGGCAGCCGACCCGGATCTGCCGGTGATCTCGGCGCCGGGCCGGCCCGGTGCTATCCAGTATCGGTTGGGGTCGGAGGCGCTGCCAATAGAGACGATGTTCCACTCGGCCCTGGCCGATCGCACACTCGACCTGACAATGAACGCTGACCACCCGGCATTCGCGGCGCTGTACCAGCCGTTGCAGGCCATTGAGGGCGAGGCAGCAGCCGCACTCCGCACCTCGCTCGAACTGTTCCTGCTGTCCTTCGCGCGCAGCGCGGTGCAGTTGGAGCGGGCCGGACAGCCACTCGACGACCTCGTCCACACATGGAGCAGCACCTACGGACGGATGCTGCAGAAGTCATGACTGAAGACGCGAAGTACGTTCCCCTCACTCTGCCCGCTGGCGCCACCTCAGCGGAGCGTCGCGGCTTCATCAGCCTGTGCGCGCTTCTGGCCCGCGTCCGATTTGACCCCGAGACACCGCGCGACCACACGTTCTGGTTCACGGCTGCGGGGCTGACGGACCTCTACAACAAGCCGACGTTGACCGCTGCTGCCCACGTTGTCGTTGACCTCGTCGACCAGGGCTGGACCGTCCAGGTCGACAAGTACGGTCCGCTGCTCAGCCAGCCCGATGCGCAGGCGGATCGGGAAACGGAGAAGGCCCGCATCCGCCGTCAGGAACACCTGCGTCGCGACGCCCAGCTGCGGCAACCGAGCGTGCGACGCTTCGTGAGCAGCATGGAGCGCAGCCATCAGCACGACGGCAGGCTGGTGTCGGTCTTCAACCTGATGCGCGACGGCCGCGAACTAGCCGACGCGCTCACTGAGCGCCCTGAGGCTAGCGACACCATCCAGCCGTACGTGCAAGTCGTGGACAGTGACAGCATCTGTGAACTGACGGGCTTCAAGCTCCACGACATCTGGCGATACTTCCGCCACACGTGGTCGAACGCCTACTCGACAGTGCCCGGCCGCTCCATGCCAATCCTGATCCGGGACGCCGCTGCTGAGTACCACGCGGTGATCGGGATTGCCGCGATCTCCAGCCCGGTGGTCCAGATCGCCGAGCGCGACAACTGGATGGGATGGGACACCAAGCAGTTCGTCGGCGCCATCGAGGCGGAGCCGACGGCCCGGGTGGCGCAGTGGCTGGCTCGTCGGATCGAGACGCAGCGCGACGAGATCTATGTTGACGACCTCCTGCGCGACGGTGTGCTGCAACCAGGCGACCTCAAGAAGCCCTCGCCGGACGTCGTAGCTCGCCTCAAGGCGGATGCAGAAAGGCACCGCGCGAAGCACCACCGCGCGGGTGTGGTCCGCGAAGTCCGCAACATCGAGACAGATGCATGGGTGGCGCGAGCTGAGACCCATCTCTTCCGGTCGAAACGGTCGAAACTACTCGCCGAGACGCTCGAGATCCAGGCGCTGGTTGGCGGCTACCTCGGCACCACAGCCACCCTGGATGGACTCAAGAGGGCGCTGGCTGACCCCAAGGCCAGGACGCAGATCGGGCGACTGGTCAGACGCGCTCGTGGTGAGCGGGTGGGTACGGTTATCGCGGACCTGACGGTCTGCGGTGCCGTCGCGCCATACAACGCGCTGGCGGCGGGCAAGCTCGTCGGCGCCATGGCTGTGTCTCCCACGGTGCTCGCTGCCTACCGGACGAAGTACGCGCGACCCAGCGAGATCGCCTCGGCCATGGCCGGGCGACCGATCACCCGTGAAGCCCGATTGTCGTTCGTTGGCACCACGTCGCTCTATGGCACGGGCTCCAGCCAGTACAACCGACTGTTCTGGCCCGCCTCGACGATGGGTGGTGCCGAGGACTCGCGGATGGGCTTCTACGAGCTTGGGCGTTCGCGTTCGTTCGGGACGTCGCATTTCTCGGACGCCACGGTCGACGCGCTTGTGCGGCTCTGCGTGCACAGTGGTCGTCTCGTCCGCGTCAACAGCCTGTTTGGCGAAGGCGTCAGCCCACGACTGCGCAAGGTGCGGCTGGGTCTCGCGGCACTCGGATGGCCGACGAACGAGCTACTGAAGCACGGGCGTGAGCGCATCCTGTACGGCGTGCCTCTGGTCGAGAACGTCCGTGACTACTCGCTTGGTGTGGATGAGGAGCCGACATACCTGCTCGACCTCGAGCGCTCTGACAACGGCGAGGCGGTGGCGAGGTGGTGGTTCGAGCGCTGGGCCCGTCGGCGTGCGGCGCAGGAACATGTCCGGGAGTCGATGCGGGCGAACCGCCTGGTGCGTCCCGTTCGGCACGGCGCTCGCGTGCCCATGCCCATCGATGAAGAGGCGTTGCCGATTGGCGCGCTCCGAACCGCCGTCCGCGAGGCGTAAGCGCCCTACTCGCCCAGTTCGAGAACCTCGGAGACGCTGGCTACCGCGGCGATGAGCGCTCCCTCTTCGTCTGGACCCACCACCCGGCGAGCACCGAGGATTCGGATATCTCGATCCATCGGGACGGTGTACGAAGGTGTCGGCGTCCGAACTAACACTTCGGCGCTGGTCTTCGCTTCTTGGAGCACGAAGCTCCTGACGCCGTGCTCACGCACGACGGTCCCCGCGAGGTCGTACCAGGTTCCTTCAGGCACCTTGGTCGTCGCAGTGGTGCCACTTGTCCAGTAGGTGTCGCACAGCCCTCGGACGCTGCACAGGCCACAGTGGTCGCCAAGGATCGCCACCGGATCGTCGGCGCTAGCGGCAGCATCAGCCGCCTCGACCCTGGTCGCCACTCCGGTACGGAGCCGGGACAGTTGCTCAGCAGTCGGCGCTGCGGATGCGACGTTATGACTCGGATAGGCTGCGATAAGCTCGGTCACCGCGAGTCCGTCCGGGTTGACGAGGTTGTCCTCGTTCCAGAGGAGGGCATATATCTGGAGCTGATCCTGATGCGCCGGGTCTTTGGCGCCTGTCTTGAAGTCGGTGATTTGGGCGCCGTCCGCATCGACGCTGAGCAGATCGATGCGTCCCCTCAGTCGAAGTGACTCCGCCACCAGTTCCTTCTCCGGGTGGTCACCAGTGCGCGCGCGATAGCGCACTGCGGGGTCGCGCGGTGGCGTATTCGGCCCAGGCACCGCTGACGGGTGGAGTTCCATCCGGTTCAGGTAGGTCTGGATCTGCTCACGCGCTTGCGGCACGAAATCCGTGAGGTGGCGGGTGAGTTGATCGCGCCGGTCGCTGGTGAGGCGGGGGTTTCCGTCGAACCGGGCCAGTTGCTTGGCGAGCACGTCCTCCGCGACCTTTGTGTAGCCGCCGAGTCCACGTAGTACCGCCACGCCCTCGGCCGAGCGAGTTGACGTGCACCCCGCCTTGACCAGCGCCTTGACGATGATCTCCAGAGCGCTATGGACGACATCGCCGCGGATCGCCGCCGGAATCGGCAGGCGCGGATAGCCATGCTGCTCCCACAGATCCGGATAGTCCGCACGGGAGAGGGCGTAACGACGAGGGCATCCCTCAACGTCCTTGAGCGACGAATAGCTCCACATCGCGGGCGCATCGGAGAGGAGTGCTCGCCCCGAGGCGACCCCCGTCTCGTACACCCTCGGCTCGCTCAGCTCAGCCACTTGAGTACCTGCTGACTCGCCACGGGCAGGTTCCGCATCACAACCATGTCATCGACCGGATACACCGGGACGCCGCCGAGTTCCTTGGCGTCCCAGATTTCCTGCGTCGGCGGCCGGTCCCGGGTGAGCGGACTCTGGATATAGAAAATGCGATCCTTGCCCTTGCCACGGGCCAGTAGCGGTGCAGTGATCGTGCCCAAGCCGGCGATTTCAACCGGTTCGTTCTTCAGGAACTGAAAGCCGTTGATGTCACGGCTGTCGAGGTCCGCCAGCAGCTTGTCGATCGACTGACTCACCCGCACATCGTCAAGGCTCGGCATCGTGCCGTCGAGTACGTACCGCAGGAGCGCTACCCCGACCTTGCGGTCCAACAGCCCGTGCTCGAAGCGATTCCGGAAGCTTCGCAGGCACCGGTAGCAGGACGCGTCGCAGTCAGCTGGGCAGGTCTCCAGGCGCTCCAGCGCCTTCTTGAAGATCGAGAGTCCATACCCGTGCACTCGGCGCGTGAAGCCTGCGCCACCTGCCAGCGTGTCGTAGAGGTAGATCTCTGCCTCAAGGCCACGGTTACCGGCCGGCGTCAGCGCTGGCCGATACTCGGCCTGCAACTCGCTCGCGTCGACGTCGAGTTCGCCGGTCGCCGCGATCGTCAGCGCCTCTGCAATCGTTCGCAGCGCCACTTGGGTCGAGAGCAGTTCCGGGCGCAGCGTCAGAGGCGCCTCGACCTTCAGCCGGACCAGAAGGACGTCCGAGATGAAATCAGTGCCGAGCACCAGTCCGCGCGTCGAGGCCGATCCCTGGCAGTCTGGCTCCCGCTCGTCCGGGTACGGCTTCGGGTGGGTTCCAGACACGACGCCGCTCGCGCCCTTGGTCGGCTCGATGAGGCCGCACCGCGTGCAGTAGGTGTAGCCCTCGCTGCGTGGTCCGGTATTGGTGACCAGAAGGGTGTCGCGGCGGTACGTCTGCTCCAGACGGGGCGTGACGTGGTCCCAAGCCTCTTCCTCCTCGGGACCTTCCGCTACCAACTTGGCGCGCGTCGCATAGCTGTTTGCTGGCGCGTCATCTGGACTGGTGCCGGGCTCATCGTTGGCGCGGTGAGCGAACCCCGGCGGACGCATCCAGTTCATCGCCTTGCCGAACTTGTCGACCGCTCCACACGCGGGACAGTCACGTTCCTCGCCGCGCTCTGCCTGTTCGTACGGGAAGTGCTTGGCGTAGTGGCACACCTGGCACTCGAAGTACAGCCACTTGTCGCGCCATGCCTGGAAGCGTTCCTTGTGCATCGGAGCGTAGATCGCCCCGGAGGTCCACTCCTTATTGTCGATCCAGACCACCTTGCCCGGGGCATATTGGCTGAGGGCGATGGGCAGGCCCTGGCTCGGGGCGTACCGGAACTCAGTGTGGAACGGCTCAGACTTGTCGCGGTCGAAGACGTGGAAGGCGACGACGTCCGTTGGGAACGCGTAGCGAGGCAGAACGCCCTTGTAGAGCAGGCGGTCGAGAAGGTTCGTTTGACTGCGCGGCTCGCTGGGAAGCGCCGCGCCGTCCTCGCCTGAATCGCCCTCCTCGACTTCCTCGTCGTCAGGAGTGGCGTCGCCTTCCTCTGGCTCCGGGAGCTTGCCGTCAGGCTCCAGATCCAGGGCCTTGTCGATCTCGTTGAGGGTCTTGGTGACCAACTCGTCGAGGATCGTCAGGCGATCCTCGGGCTTCAGTTCCGACGGTAGCCACGAGTCCACATCCCGGCTGAGATCGGACTCGTTCTGGTTCAGCCACTCCTCGAAGTCGGCGCGGTTGAGGGGCGACGTCGTGCCGACGAAGCTTCGCACTGTGCCGAGCACCTCGAACAGCTGCGGCTGGTCCTGGGGATCGATCTGCGGCAACCGAGCCTGGTTGTAGCGCTGCAGCAGGTACGCGATGACGTGACGACGGGCGATCTCGTCGTTGTCCAACGTCAGGATCGGGTCGTCCACGTCACCGCGGATCATGAGATCGGGATTGCGGAAGTAGTGGTCATCGTGCGTATCGGCACTGCCGAAGGCGATGACGGTGGCAACCGCGTTGCCGCGACGCCCAGCCCGACCAGCTCGTTGCTGGTAATTGGCTCGCGACGGCGGCATGTTGCGGAGCGCGACACCGGACAGGCTGCCGATGTCGATACCGACCTCCATCGTGGTTGTGCAGGAGAGCACGTCTATGGCCGCTCGCTCCTGCTCGCCCGGACGAGGCAACCCGACGTTGACGTCCTGGAACAGTAGTTCGTACTCCTCGGCACGGGAGAAGACCGCGTCGGACTGCGCCGCGTTGAGTTGGGCGGTGTGCTCGGCTGCGATGATGCTCATGATCGGCTTGTCGGGGGTATTGAGGGCGCGCTCGGCACTCTCCCGGTAGTAGCCCTTACGTGCCTGGAAGACCTCGTCCGCCTCAGGATCGAGCGTGCGCACCCTATCGGCGCCACAGCTCACGCACGTAAACGAGCCGGGGAACGGGCGCTGCGTGAAGCGGCAGCGCTCGCAGTAGCCCCACAGCCCCCCGACATCCAGCGCGACGTTGCCCGCAAGCAGCCGGTACTTGTTGCCCTGCATCTCGCAGAACTTCGGCAGGATCGTCGGCAGCCACGAGTCCTTGAAGACTTTCCTTGCGGCCGGAGTGCCGAGCGACCGCTCGATCGTCTGGAACTTGCCCGAGTGCGGCTTGACGCCGCCCTTCTGCCGCCACCATTCCTGGGTCATCCCCGGGAACCAGATGCCGCGTGCCGGGGTTGCCCACTGCGCGAGCCACAGACGAAGAAGGGCCAAGCGCTCCTCGTCTGTGGTCGCCACGTCGGGAATAGCAGGCAAGTTGGCGAGTAGTCCGTCCGTCAGGCTGGCCTTCTCGCGCAGAGATGCCAGGCCGAGCGATGCAAGGCCGTAGTACTTGTCCGTCAGCGTGGCGTACATGGCACGCAGCAAGGCCTGCGGCGGCTGTGCCGTCAGCATGAGCAGTTCCATCACGGCGGCAACGTCGCCAGTGAGCGCACCCTTGTCGACAGCCTCTCCGACGTCGCCCACGACGTGAAGGGACTCGGACTGTCGCAACTCAGGGCGCAATCGCACCTTGAGTTGTTTGGCGCCGACCATTACCGCCAGGTAGAGGCGCTCCAGACTGATCTGCGCGCCGATACCCGGCTGAGCGGCAAGGTCGGTCCAGCCCTTGAGGATGAGCGGACGAATCACATCGCGCATCGAGTAGGCCTGCAGGTTGGGCGCCAGACGAGCGGCGACCTGCCGCGAGTCGGAGAACGCCAGCACCTTGCGGCCCCGGAGCGGGGCGAAGTCCGAGTAGGGAGCGCTCGGCGGCTGAACCTCGATCTGCCGGGTCACCAGCGCCTGGAACGGTTGATCACCCTTGGTTTGGTGGTCCTGAACCGAGGAGCGTCCGAAGCCTGCCATCTGACCGCAGACGCCGCACGGCTTGAACTCGCCGTTGGCCTCGGCCTGATCGTCGCTGTCGTCCTCATCATCGTCGCTGGTGACGGTTTCGCCGGCTCTGAG
>Ga0209480_10001325_pt1 | contig 18260 bp, 12 predicted proteins | sample JI61114C2DNA_FD_187501 | JGI IMG/M metagenome (GOLD analysis project Ga0209480, IMG submission 187501) | Wastewater effluent complex algal communities from Wisconsin, to seasonally profile nutrient transformation and Carbon sequestration -... | ecosystem: Engineered > WWTP > Effluent > Algae... | reverse complement strand
GGCCACCAGCGGATAGGCCACCACGGCCATGGCGAAAAGGGGCGTGGGCACCGTGCGGAGGTAACTGGGCAGACGCGTTGGATCATGGTCTACGACGCGCATGGCGAGCACGCTGAGGATGGCACCGATGATGAGGGACCCGCTGTCGCCCATGAAGATGCGGGCGGGGTGCGCATTAAAGACGAGGAAGCCGATGAGGGCACCCGCGAGGGTGAAGGCGAGCAATGCTAAAGCCACATCACCGGCCATGTAAAGCCAAGTGCCGTATGCCAATGCGCTGATAAGCCCGATACCACCGGCGAGCCCGTCCACGCCATCGATGAGGTTGAATGCGTTCACCAGCGAGATGTAGGTGAAGAATGAAAAGCCGATGCTCACAGCCGGCGCGAGCTCGTACAGACCAAGGATGCCGTGCATGTCGCGGATGCGCACGTCGCCCACGATCACCAGAATGTACGCGACGATCAAGTGGCCCACGAGCTTTTTCGCCGGGGAGAAACCGATGATATCATCCTTCACGCCGATGAAGAAGAGCAGGACCATTACGGCGATCACGATCTTGAAATCGGCATAAGCCGCGCCCATTTCGCGGTAGAGTGAGCGGAACGCATCCGTCGCGATGTCCGCGCCGTTCGCCGCAGTGGGGAACCACAGGCTGTAGCTGAATAGGATCGCGGCGAAAATGATGATGCCGCCGATGGTGGGAATGCTGCGGCTGTGCAGCTTGCGGTCGTCACCGGGTTCGTCCACCAAGTGCTTCATGCGGGCCACTTTGATGAGCACGGGCATGGTGAAGAGCACCACGAAAAAAGCGGTGAGCAGTCCGGAGAGCAATATGTAGCTGTGTTCCTTCAAAGCAATGCGTCAAAGATCGTAGTAGCGGTTGAACAGGCCGGTGTGAAATGACACGTAGAACATGCCGGAGTTCAGCAGGTCCGGTGCCGGTTGCAAGTCGCGGTTGCTATATCCTGCGGTGAGTTGCATGTTGCTCATCTGGTTCATGCGCCAAGATGCGGAAATGTCCCAGAAGATGCGTTGCACTTTGTCATCTGGCGCTGTGCGCGGATCGGATGGCCAGAGGTAGTTGAGGCCGGTGTTATCACCGCCGGTGCTGTCCCAAGCCCAATTGGCGAAGCTCACTTCGGTGCGGGCATGGAACTGCCGTGCCACGGGCCAATCCACGATGGCGAGTGCTTCGGAATAGCCCGTGCCCAGTGGTGAAGCAAGCGGTTGGTTGTCGTGTGTCCAGCCCATCGCGGCATCCGGTCGTGCATACGCGAAGGGCGATGCTTGGTCGTATTCCACCAGCGCATGGAAGCCCGGAATAATTAGGTCGAACCACTGCATGCCGAGTTGCCATGCGAAGCGGTTTTTCGCCGGATCAGCGACGGCAAATTGGCCGTACACCATGGCCTTGTCCGCAATGCGCACCTTGATGTCCACGCCGGGCAGCGTGGTGTTGTCACCGTTGAAACCGTTCACGGCGGTGTTCACCCCGATCACGGGATTCAGCTGTAGCGCATTGAACGGCAGCACCCCGGAAGTATCGACGGTTTTCCAGATGGTGCCTTCAAAAAAGCCGAGTTGCACCGGTCCCAGGTTGAGGCTGAGGTGGGTGAACGTGGCGCGTTTCCAGTAGAAGAGCGACTCGCCGGCTTCGCCCGTGGGCAGGCGGTTCTGCTCGCCCACCATGCCGAGCTTCGCGAAGATCACAGAGTATTGAAAGCGCTTGTTGTTGGTGAGCGCGCTGAGCTTGATGAACGGATAAGGGCGGGCATTATCGCTGAGCAGCACGGAGCGGTATCCGTTGCCAACGAAGTGGCGTCCTTGGCCGATCTGTGCGTTGATCCACGGCTTCGGCGACCAGCTCACGTTGCCGGTGGCCCAAGCAAAATCCAGCCCGCGGTCGTTGAAGTTCTTGATGCGGCCTTGCCCCGGCACCACGCCGTGCTTTTGCGCAAAATCATAGAGGTAGCCGGTTAGCGAAGCTTGGTTTTCATAGAAATCGCTCTGAAAGGAAACGGTTGGGCCGAGGTCCGCCATGAGGTGGAAGCCGCGACCGTTGTGGCCCATCAAGAATGCATCGGAGAAGTAGGTGTTCTCCCGGAATTCCTTGCCCACCTCAAATTGGAACGCGGCATCCACGGTGAGCTTGAAATCGCCTTCAGTGATCTTCACGAGGTGTTCCTTGAAGAGCTTTTCGGTGATCCAGTAGTACTGCGGAACGGAATCGCGGCGATAGCCCATCACGTTGGTGAGGTCCGCGCGGGATTCGATGATGGGTCGCAGGCCGGTGTGCATGGTGCTACCGGGCCGGGTGCCATTGCGGTCGATATCCTGGTAGATGTCGCGGTTCAGCGGCACATCATTCTGCTGCGCGCTTGCGAAGGTCGCCGCGAGGTAACAGATCAACGCGGTGATGGAGCGAGGGTAACGAAGAGGCATGCCGGTCTTGGAGAGCGTGGCCGAAGGTAATCGGATACTCACCGGACGCAGATGCGGTGAAAGGGTTGCCTTGTGCGCATTGTCTCGGCAAAGCGGGACACTGCGAATTTGGTGGCCGCTTGATCACGCTCGGGGTCTCTGTTTCGGACCCGGAGCATGTGAATGGCGTTTTCACGTGGGAGACGAAGTCTCCATATTGAGCTTCGACGATTCTGTTTGGCACGAGACCTCCGCTTGATGGAGCTCCACTGATCGGAGGCGGAAGTCTCGCGCCGGAAATACAGAGTACTACATTTATCCCTGTCGAAACAACCCACGCATGAGCTTCAAGTCCGTAGTTGTATTGCTGCTGGCCATATTGGTCACCATCGTTTGCATTCAAAACGCAGACATGGTGGACTTGAAGTTCTTGGTTTGGAATTTCCCGATGAGCAGGATCCTGCTCATTGGGATCACGTTCCTTTTGGGGGGCGCGGCGGGCTATCTGCTGGCGCGGAAGCGCAAGGCGTGAATCTTGAACGTGAGCTCACGCTCCGTGGTCTCCGTTTCGGGACCCGGAGCAGATGAAGTGTAAAATCGAGTGGGAGCCGAAGTCTCCAAATTGAACTTCGACGGTTCTGTTTGGCACGAGACCTCCGCTTGTTGGAGCTCCACTGATCGGAGGGCGGAAGTCTCGCACCAGAGATGAAGTTTGCGAGAGGCTTGCGGCTTACACCTTCGCCCCCTCGTACTTCTTAAACGCTTCGTACACTTCCGTAATGCCTTCGCGGAGTTCGATCTTGTGTTTCCAGCCGAAGTTGTGCAGGCGTGAAACGTCCATCAGTTTACGTGGCGTGCCATCGGGCTTTGTGGTGTCCCATTGCAGTTCGCCTTTGAAGCCCACGATGTCCTGGATCAATTCCGCTAGGGCTTTGATGGTGAGGTCTGTGCCGGTGCCGATGTTCACGAAGAGTTCGTCGTGGTAGTTCTGGAGCAAGTAGAAGCAAGCGTCGGCGAGATCGTTCACGTGGAGGAATTCGCGCATGGGCGAACCAGTGCCCCAGACTTCAACATGGGCCGCACCTTCTTGCTTCGCCGTGTGGAACTTGCGGATGAGCGCAGGCATCACGTGGCTGTTCTTCAAGTCGTAATTGTCGTTCGGCCCGTAGAGGTTGGTGGGCATGGCGCTGATGTAGTCGCAGCCGTACTGGCGGCGGTAGCTCTCCACCATTTTGATGCCCGCGATCTTCGCGATGGCATACGGCTCATTCGTCTCTTCGAGCAAACCGGTAAGCAAGCTTTCCTCCTTCAATGGCTGCGGCGCGAGCTTGGGATAGATGCACGATGATCCGAGGAAAAGCAGGCGCTTCACGCCGTTCTCATAAGCCTGATGGATCACGTTGTTCTGGATCATCAGGTTCTCGTAGATGAACTGCGCGCGGTAGGTGTTGTTGGCTTGGATGCCGCCCACTTTCGCCGCTGCGAGCACGACATGATCGGGCTTTTCCTTGCGGAAAAAGTCGCGCACGGCGGCTTGGTCCTTCAGGTCCAGCTCGCTGCTGGTGCGGGCCACGATGTTGTTGAAGCCGTCCTTTTGGAGGCGGCGCGTGATGGCGCTTCCCACCATGCCGCGGTGGCCTGCGATGTAGATCTTGTCTTGCTTTTCCATAGCCAAAAAGTTAAAGAGGTTACGCGTTGACGGGTTACGGGTTTAACGGTTACGCGTTCAACTGTTGCGGGTTGTCGAGTTACGGGTTGCGGGTTACGTGTTGGCGGGATTGAACACCCGAACACGTAACCCGTAAACCACTAACCCGTAACTCATCCAAGGACTACTCTTCCTCGTTGAGGATTTTGTGTCCGCCTTTCTTCAGGTACACGTCGCGCTCGAAGAGTTTCACGTCGGCTTGCACCATTTCTTTTACGAGGTCCTTCAGCTCGTAGGTGTGTTTCCAGCCGAGCACCCTGCGGGCCTTGCTGGGGTCGCCTTCCAAGTGGTCCACTTCCGCCGGGCGGTAGTAGCGCGGATCGATGGCAACCACGGTCTTGCCGGTCTTCTTGTCGATGCCGCGTTCCTTCACACCCTTGCCTTTCCATTCCAGCTTAATGCCGGCCTCTTTGAATGCGAGATCCACAAAGTGGCGCACGGTGTAGGTCTTTCCGGTTGCGAGTACGAAATCATCGGGCTTTTTGGCTTGCAGCATGCGCCACATGCCTTCCACGTAGTCTTTCGCATGGCCCCAATCGCGCTTGCTGTCCATGTTACCGAGGTACAGCGTGTCCTGCAGGCCCAGCTTGATCTTGGCCGCAGCGCGGGTGATCTTGCGGGTCACGAAGGTTTCGCCGCGCAGCGGGCTTTCGTGGTTGAAGAGGATGCCGTTGCACGCGAACATGTTGTAGCTCTCGCGGTAGTTTTTGGTGATCCAAAATCCGTAGAGTTTGGCCACGCCGTAAGGACTCTTCGGGTAAAAAGGTGTTTCTTCGTTTTGCGCGCTGGGAATTACGCCACCGTACAATTCGCTGGTGCTGGCCTGGTAGAAGCGCGTCTTCTTTTCCATGCCGAGAATGCGGATGGCTTCGAGGAAACGCAGCGTACCGATACCGTCCGCGTTCGCGGTGTATTCCGGCAGCTCAAAGCTCACGGCAACGTGGCTCATGGCAGCGAGGTTGTAAATTTCGTCCGGCTGGATCTGCTTAACCAAACGAACGCAGTTAACACTGTCGGTGAGGTCGCCGTAGTGCAGGAAGAAGGGGAGTCCCCGCTCGTGCTTGTCGTGGTAGAGGTGGTCAATGCGGTCCGTATTGAACAGCGAAGAGCGGCGCTTTACGCCATGCACTTCGTAGCCTTTGTTCAACAGCAGCTCGCTGAGGTAGGCGCCATCCTGCCCGGTAATGCCGGTAATGAGGGCGACCTTGCGTTTTCCTTTAACTGATGCAGCTTTTTTCGGGGCGGACTTGGCCGTCACCTTTTTTGCTGCGGCGGTTTTGGCGGGAGCCTTCCTTACCACAGTAAGTGTTGCCTTTTTAGCTGTTGCCTTGCGGGCAGTGGCCTTAGCGGCCGTTTTCTTCTTTGCCATGTCTCTCTTCCTTCTCTTGTTTATTCAACGATGAACCACTGGTTCAACAGATCATGTTTATTGTAGCGCATCGGCTGTCCGGTGCTAACGTCTACCAGGCTTTTCCCGGCTTCGTCCGCAATGGCGTGCCCTGCGGCGGTATCCCATTCCATGGTGGGTGCGTAGCGTGGATAAGCATCAGCAGCACCTTCGGCCACCAAGCAGATCTTCAACGCACTGCCCATGCTTACGGTTGCAACCTTTCCGTGCTTCTTCTCCATCTTTTGGATGTAAGCATCGGTATCGGGGCTGGCGTGCGATCGGCTGGCTACGATGGTGAAGGCTTCGCGTTGGTGTGGCATAGGCAGGCGCTTGGCGCTGGCAGCGGCTTCATACGCGGTTTTACCGGCGAAGGTTGTGGCCTTTTCCAACCGGTAGGAACCACCATCTTTCCAAGCGAAGTAAAGCACGTCCTTCACGGGCACGTACAGCACGCCGCCCACGGGACGATGCGAGCCCAACAGTCCGGCAGGTTCACTGTCGCGGGCCATCAGGGCGATGTTCACGGTGAATTCGCCGTTTCGCTTAATAAATTCCTTGGTCCCGTCCACGGGATCTACCAACCAATACATGCCCCAGGCTTGCCGATCGGCGGCTGACAGGTGCTTGCCTTCTTCGCTCAAAACGGGCAGTCCGGTTTTGGCCAGTTCCGCTGCAATTGCGGTATGCGCGCGCTTATCGGCTTCGGTAAGGGGGCTGCGATCGTCCTTCAATTCCACGTTGATGGGGCGTGAATAGACATCGAGGATCTCTTTTCCAGCGGCAAATGCGGCATCGATGGCGCGGTCCATCAAGGGTTTTAGGTCGGTCATGGCGGCGAAGGTAATTGGCTTGAAGGTTTATGCGATGGAACGCTGATAACGCTGATATTTAAGATAAAGGATGAAGGGAAGACCCCGCAATGGATAGATCGCATAAAGGAGGCGAAGCCTCTGGAAATAGCGGAAATAATTACGGGTGGGATGCGATACCCAACCGTTGGAATGCAGCTTTCCGGTGGGCGGAAATCTCGTGCCGGTGCTGGGGGTGGGTAATGGCCATGTCCATTCCGGAGGAAATGATGACCTTAGCCTCATACAGATGCTGCATCATGCGCTTGTTGTTCAACATATTGTTATTGACGACTTGCTGGATCAGCGGTCAGTGCCAAGAGGAATCCATTGTTCCTCGTCTACTTCGGGAATACCGGGCTGCCAAAGCCGATACAGCCCGTTCAAGTTTGCTTGCGAAGATCAGTTTTAACCTGATCTTGAGCGATCCCGATAGTGCGAAACTGACAGGTGACCAGGCCTTGTTGATCGCCTCACGGATCCACGATCCGAAATCGCTTGGTGATGCGCATCACAGTTTGGGCTGGCTGGCAGCTACCCGCGGTGATCTGGACAGCGCGGAGGCGCATATGCAAAAGGCATTGGCTCTTTTCCAACAGATCGGGAATCCCGTGCTTACAGCCCCGGCATTGGGCAACCTGGGGTCACTTGCGGAAAAGCGGGGTGACGATGCCGGTGCATTGAAGTATTTCATAGAAGCGCTGAAGCTGGCGGAGCACGCCCATGACAGCAGCAGCATGGCGGGCCTGCACTATTCCATAGGGGTTAGCTACCGCAAAATGGGGGATGACGACCAAGCGCTTTCCTTCCTGAATGAAGCGTTGGACATGGAACGGGCGTTGAAACGACCGAACAAGGAAGCCAACTGCTTGACTTCTCTGGCAAACGTATACAATCAACAAGGCGATACCGCCAAGGCTATGGGCTATTATGGCCAAGCGACCGAGGTGCTTACTGCTATCGGCAACCATCGGCAATTAGGGTTGGTGGAGGAAAACATCGGGACACTATTCGAAAAGAGCGCTCCGGAACGTGCAATGACCCATTACATGCTGGCCTTGGCGGAATACAACAAGATCGGCAGTAAAGAGGACCAGGCCTATGTAATGGGGAATATCGGAAAGCTCCAAGTCGATCTCGAGGATTTGCGGCAGGCACGCCAGATGCTGGAAACAGGCCGTTTGCTGGCTGTGGAAGTGGGAGCGAAGCGTTTGGTGATGGATTATGAGCGCACGTTGGGAGAACTGGCCGCCAAACAAGGGGACGGCGAGGCGACGCGGGATCATTACGAGAACTATATTTTGCTCAGGGACAGTTTGCAAAGCGCGGATGCACAACTCGAATTGGCTCGGCTGCGTAGGGCTTTCGACACCGAGCGCAAGGAGAAGGACAACGTGATCCTGCGGACGCAGAACGGAGAACAGCTGCAGCGGATCCGTATCGGCAACCTGAAATTGTACGGCTCAATCGCCTTGGGGCTGCTTTTGATGTTCTCGGGACTTGCGGTGCGGAAAAGCAAGCAGCGGTCCGATGCGCTTCTGCAGAACATCCTACCGGAGGAAGTGGCCACCGAGCTGAAAGCCAAAGGGCACGCCGATGCCCGGCAATTCGAGAACGCCAGCATCTTGTTCTCGGATTTCAAGGACTTTACGCAGCTAAGTGAACGGATGACGCCACATGAGTTGGTACAAGTGCTCAATACGTGTTTCAAGGCATTTGACGAGATCATTACCGCGCACGGTATCGAAAAGATCAAGACCATCGGCGACGCATACATGTGCGTAGGCGGCCTTCCGGACCCGGCCTCGGGCTCACCGGCTGACGTGGTGCAGGCCGGTCTCGACATGCAGGCCTTCATGGCTGAATATTCCGCATCCAGGAATGCCGAGGGAAAGCCCGCGTTCGAGATGCGCGTAGGAATCCATACGGGCCCCGTGGTCGCAGGTATCGTCGGCCTGAAGAAATTCCAATACGACATCTGGGGCGACACCGTGAACATCGCCAGCCGCATGGAAAGCACCGGCGATGCCGGTCTTGTGAACATCAGCGACACCACCTATCGACACGTAAAAGACATTGCGGGCCTCCGTTTCATCTCACGGGGCCAAGTACAAGTAAAAGGGAAGGGAGCTCTGGAGATGTACTTCGTGGAACGGGCGTGATCGCGGCATGAATGTACCTTCTGTTCTGTTGGAAACGAATGCGGTCGGCACGGATCACCTGCTTGTTGGAGCGCGGTTTTTACGGAGGATGGAAGACTTGTGCCAGAAACCTTTGGATGTTGGCATCCAGCAAGTCTTCATAGCCTGACAACTTACAACGGACAACTACTTGTACTTCTCCTCGTACTGCTTCCAAAGCGCCTTCTGCCTATTGTCCAGCGAAATGCGGCGGCCGTCAATAAAGGCCGCGTCCACTTGGTTGGTGGCCATGTCCAACGCATCGCCTTGGGAAATGAAGAGCGTGGCGGACTTGCCGGCTTCAAGGCTGCCGTAGCGCCTATCGATGCCGAGTATCGTGGCGGCGTCCAACGTGATGGAGCGCAATGCATCTTCCGGGGAAAGCCCGTATGCGCTGGCTGTTCCCGCTAGGAAACCGAGGTTGCGGGCGCCCATGCGCTCCATGTCGCCGGTGTAGCTTAGGCAGAAGCGGATGCCGCGTTCTTTCAGCAGGGCGGGCAAGCGGTAGGGCAGGTCCACGTCCTCGTCCTCACGCTGTGGCAGGGTGTGCAAGCGTTGCAGCACCACGTCCACCTTGCGGTCCCGCAGCAGGTCGGCCACACGCCACGCATCATGTCCGCCCACAAGCACCATGCGCTTCACGCCCATGTCGCGGGCGAACAACACGGCTTCTTGGATCTCGCGTGCGCCGTTGGCATGCACGTACAACGCCTTGTCGCCGTTGAATAATCCGCGCATGGCATCGAGGCGCAGGTCTGTTTTTTCCGGAGAAGAAGTTCCGGAATATGCTTTCGCTCGTTGGAAAAATTCATTCAGTTGCGCCAGAGTTTTGGTGCGCTTTTCACTGTCCTCTTTTTCGGTGCTGCCCTGTTCGGCCCACCAGCCTGTTGTTTCAAAAGCCACGGGCCAATTGAGGTGAACGCCATCATCTTTTCGCACGGGTGCATCGTTGTTGTTCCACGCATCCAATTGCACAATGCTGCTGGTACCGCTGATGGTGTTGCCGCGCGGTGTGATCTGCGCGAGCAACACGCCATTGTCGCGCACGGTAGGGATGATCTGCGAGTCCGTGTTGTAGGCTGAAAGTGCGCGCACTTCGGGTTCCATGTCGCCCAGTTCCGCCTCATCTTCCGAAGCATGCACGGCATCGATCTCCACCAGGCCCAGTGTGGCATCCGGCAGAATAAAGCCGGGGTAAACCTGCTTGCCCTTCGCATCGATCACCGTGTCGTAGGCGGCTTTCACGGCGTATTCGTAGCCGACGAAATCAATGGTGCCATTGCGGAAACCAACAGCGCCGTCATCGAATGTGCGGCCGTCGCCCACGTGTACAGTGCCGCCCTTCACCAGCACCGATCTTGTTTGCGCGGGTGCGGGCGAAGGGCGTTGCGCGAAGGCGATCGCGAAAGCACACCAGGCGATGATGGATATAAGCGCTCTCATGGATGTTGTCCGATGGATTCGCAGTGCCATTGCCCAGGTTCTTGCCGCTTTGCTTTGCGCACGGCAGCACCAGCCTGTTTGGCGGCGAGCATCTTCGCGATAATGCGCGAGCGTTCCGCTTCCGCCGTCGCATGCTGTTGCGTTTCGCGGCTACGGTCGTAGTAGCGCACACCGTCAACGAAAGTCATCAGTGCCTTGGCGCGGATGCTGAGCGGGTTGTCGCTCCACAGCACGAGGTCTGCGTCTTTGCCGGGTTCTACGCTGCCCATGCGGGCATCGAGATGCAGCGTTTTCGCAGGGTTGAGCGTCACCATTTTCCACGCATCTTCCGGAGAAACGCCACCATACTTGATGGTTTTCGCTGCTTCCTGGTTCAGACGACGTCCCATCTCCGCGTCGTCGCTATTGATGCAGACGTTCACGCCTTGTTCGTTGAGGATGGCGGCGTTGTATGGGATCGCATCCCTCACCTCGAATTTGTAGGCCCACCAGTCACTGAAGGTGCTCGCGTTTGCTCCGTGCTGCTTCAGTTCACGGGCCACCTTGTAGCCTTCAAGGATATGGGTGAACGTGTTCACGCGGAAGCCCATGCTGTCGGCCACGTGTAACAGCATGAGGATCTCGCTTTGCACGTAACTGTGGCAGGTGATGTTGCGTGTGCCGGCGAGGATCTGTGCCATCGTTTCGAGCTCCAGGTCGCGGCGTGGCGGCGTGGTTTTGGCCTGTTCTTTTGGGTTCGTCGCCGCGTAATCTGTTTGCTCGGCTGCGTAATCTTTTGCGCGATGGAAAGCGTCGTAAAACACCTGCTCCACGCCCATGCGCGTGTTCGGGAAGCGGTCGCTTTCGCCCCAGTTGCTGCGCTTTACGTTTTCACCCAGCGCGAACTTGATGAAGCCCGGTGCGTTGGCGATCGGCAGGTCTTCTGCATCACGCCCCCAGCGCAGTTTGATCAAGGAGCTTTGCCCGCCGATGGGGTTCGCGGAACCATGCAACTGCTGCACCGCGGTAACGCCGCCGCTGAGCGCGCGGTAGATGTTCACGTCGTCCGGGTCGATCACGTCGCTGATGCGCACTTCCGCCGTTACGGCCTGGGTGCCTTCGTTCACGCCGTTGGCAATGCCGATGTGCGAATGTTCGTCGATGATGCCGCTGGTGAGGTGCATGCCCGTGGCGTCGATTTCGGGCACAGCGATCTTGCTTTTCGGGAACAGTGTGGCGATGTTCAAATTCGTGCCCATCGCGAGGATGCGGCCTTTGCTGATGCAGACATCCGTGTTTGGTAAAATTCCTTCGGGTCCGTTTGTCCAAACTGTTGCGTTTCGGAAAACGACCGCTTCGGTGTCGGGAATTTGGGTTGAGCCAAATGCGTCCATAGGGTACCAAACTGTACCGACAGGCAGCGACCATATACTGTCGAGCGTTGCGATTGCGCGCTTTTCGGCCTTGCTACCGCGCAGGTCTTCCTTCTGCCGGATCGCGCTCCACGGGAACCATTCGCCGGCTGGTCCTTGCGCCTGTCCGTCCCAGATCGCGCCACGGTCGTGGATCACGCCGTTGAGGCGCACCGGCCCGTTGATGCCGAGCTTCACGCCGTTGAACCAAAGCGACACCACCGGTCCGTCGATCTTCAGCACTGCGGGTGTCCAAGCCGTGTCCGCACCCGGTTTGCGCACTTCGGCCTCCAATTTTTCCGGTGCGCCTTTCACGCGCAATTTCAGAATGGTGTTGCGCAGGTTGATGTCGAATGTACCGCGCGGGTCTTCGTTGTCCAGCGGTTTTTCAACGAAGTGTTTTCCCGAAGCCCATGTTTCGTAGATCGCATTTTCGGGATCGAGCAGGTGCTTGGAAGAGATGATGAGATCGGCGCGCTTGCCGGACTCCAGCGTTCCCACTTGGTCGCCAATGCGGAAGAGTGATGCGGGCACGGTGGTGAGCGCGGCAACGGCGGTGGCAGTGTCCAGACCGTTGCGCACCATGCGGCGCAGGTTCGGCCACATGTCGTTGGCATTTTTCAAACCTTGGGTGGTAAAGGCGAACACGCCTTTGGCCTCCGCGATGCGCGCCGGATTGCTGGGCGCAAGTTCCCAATCCTTCAGCTCGCCAAGTGTCACTTCGAGTGCATCGAACGGATCTTCCACATCGTAGGCTTCTGGCAGATCAAGCGGCACGATCAACGGGAAGCCTGTGGCGAGAATGTCAGCCAGGCGCGTGTATGCGTCGCCGTTGTTCTTCAGGATGAAACGCAGCCCGAATTCCTCCGCGATGCGGGCCGCGCGCATCACATCCTGTGCGTTGCCGGCATCGAACACGAGCGGCAAACTCAGCTGGTCGTTCAGCGCTTCGAGGTCGGCATCGCTCTGTTTTTTCTTTCCGCCGGCGGCATACCACTGCGCGTCGTAAAGTGCTTGGCGCAACAGGGCGATCGCGCCCATGCGCGACTGCGGGTAATCGTCCGGCGAGCGGCCTTTGTTGAACGAAAAATTGGCCGAAGCTTGCGGCATGAAAACATCTTGAGCGGCGTTTCTGCTGGCAAGCGAAACGGCGCAACCGGTGCCGCGTGCGATGCCGTCCATGCGTTGTGCCACCACGGTTGTAAAGCCTTGGGCGCGCAACGAATCGGCGCGTTTATCATCGGGGAAGTAGAGCTCGGCGGCGTTGGCACTTGCAGCGATGGCGCGGTTCCAGTAATGCGCACCGGCGGGTTCCTTCAGCTTTTCGCGGTCGCGTTGCGCAACGCCGAGTTCGCTGAACGGCTCAATGAGGCCGGGCCAAATGTGCATGCCGGTAAGGTCGTGCACTTCGGCGTTGGCGGGAATGCGAACACGCCTTCCCACGTCGAGTATGCGTTCGCCCTGGATCAACACGGTGGCATCGGAAAGTGTTTCCGTGGGCGACACGTGTACAATGGCATGCGTGAAAGCCACAGGCGTTTCGGCGCGGTTGTGCGGGCCGTTCACCGGTGCGTTTTGCTGCGCGGCCAGCGAGTTGGCCGCGGCGAACAAGCACGGCAAAAGGAAATGGGGAAGTGGAAACCGCACGGTGGAAATTGTAGGCGCAAGATAGCGGAGTGGCGCAGGTACTTGGCGTTTTCGGCTGGATCTTCTCCACAGGCTACTTTTGACGCGCTCCAAAACCCGCCAGCCATGCAAGATGCAGCCGCCGCCAGCGACATGACACCGCTCTTCCTGTTTTTCCACAGCCTGTTGCGCTGGGGCATTTTGATAACGGTGGCCGCCGCAGGCATCACGGCCTTGATGGGCATGCTGCGTAACGGCCCGGTGCTGATGTGGCACCGGAGCATGGCCATTTGGGGCATGGTGCTGTGCCATGTGCAGCTCGTTATCGGTTTCGCGCTCTACTTCATGCGTTGGGACAGTTTCGCCATGCGGCCACCGGACCAGATGCGCTATTGGAAATTCGAACACATGGGCATGATGCTGATCGCGATCGCGCTGGTCACCATCGGGCGTTTGGCGAGCAAAAAGGCGAAGACGGACAAGGGCAAGCAGTTGCGCGTGGCGATCTTCTACTTGCTTGCGTTGTTGTTGATGTTGGCAATGATCCCTTGGCCGTTCACCGCCATGGGTGAAGGACGCGGTTGGATATGAGGATCGTACTGATCTTCCCGGCAAGCGCCATGTTGCTTTTGCTCGCGTGTTCCGCAGCGGGCGGCGCTTCCCCGGAAAAGAAAGAACCGGCCACGCCGGGCGAAGTCATTTTCAAAAGCCAATGCGTGATGTGCCACGGGCGCAACGGCAACCTGCAGATCAGCGGCGCGAAAGACCTAACGAAAAGCACATTGACCGAAGAGGAGATGATCGCGATCGTCACGAATGGAAGAGGAGGAATGGTCGGTTTCGGGAAAACCCTTTCGAAGGAGCAAGTGGAACAGGTGGTTGAACATGTGCGGTCGCTGCATGTGGGCAGTGCATCAGAAAATAGAGTACCGCCCACTGATGGCCAACCCTGATGAAGTAGAGCTTCATTCTGAACACTCAAGGCATAATCAGCGTTTATCTGGGTTCATCAGCGGTTCTTTATCCGAACAGCCTAAGCATTAGATCCGCGCCATCCGCGTTCCCCAATCCAACATGATCGACCCACAGGAAACCCGCATCACCGCTGAGAATGCCGTGCTTATCGGCCTTGCCACGGACAAGCAAACGCCGGAGCAGGTGGAGGAGTATTTGGCTGAGTTGGACTTCTTGGCCAACACGGCCGGCATTGTTACTGTGAAGCGTTTTACGCAACGGTTGCACAGGCCAGACGGCAAGTTCCACATCGGTTCCGGCAAGCTGGCGGAGATAAAGGCTTGGATCGAGGAAAAGGCGCCGGATGCCTGCGTGATCTTCGATGACGAGCTAACGCCCGCGCAACAACGAAACATCGAAAAGGAGCTGGCGCGACCCGTCCTCGATCGCCCGCGCCTTATCCTGGACATCTTCGCCAGCCGGGCGCGCACGGCGCATGCCAAAACACAAGTGGAACTCGCGCAGTATGAGTACATGCTGCCGCGCCTCACCAAATTGTGGACACACTTGGAGCGGCAACGCGGCGGCACCGGCACACGCGGGGGCGCAGGCGAAAAGGAGATTGAGACCGACCGCCGCTTGGTGCGCGATCGCATCAGCCTGCTGAAGAACCAGCTCAAGGACATCGACCGGCAGAAGCAGACGCAGCGCGGCAACCGCGGCAAACTGGTGCGCGTGGCATTGGTGGGCTACACCAACGTGGGCAAGAGCACGCTGATGAACGTATTGAGCAAGAGCGACGTCTTTGCGGAGAACAAGCTCTTCGCAACGCTGGATACCACGGTGCGCAAAGTGGTGTTGGGCAACCTTCCTTTCCTGCTCAGCGACACGGTGGGCTTTATCCGCAAGCTGCCCCACCAATTGATCGAGAGCTTCAAAAGCACGTTGGATGAAACGCGCGAAGCGGATCTGTTGCTGCACATCGTGGACATCAGCCATCCGCAGTTCGAGAGCCAATACAACACGGTGCGGCAAACGCTGGAGGAGATCGGTGCCGGCGGGAAACCGGTGATCGTTGTCTTCAACAAAATTGACGCTTACAAAGCGGCACCGCATGACCCGCACGACCTCGCGCCGAAGCGGGAAGACCAGTACACGCTGGAAGAACTGGAGCACACGTGGATGTCTCGCATTACGCATAAGGACGCGGACAACGACGAAGCGATCTTCATTTCCGCCACGCGGAAGGACAACATTGATGCGCTGCGGGAGTTGATGTACGAGCGGGTGAAGGCGATCCACATTGCGCGGTATCCCTATGAGAAGGATCTGCTTTTTCGGGATTGGTCGGTGGAGGAGGAGTGAAGAATACAAGAACGCTTCAAGTTCCACTTGCGATCGTTTACGGGCTAAGCCGCTATGGCGAAAAAGAAAAAGAACTCCACGTCCAAGGGTGCTGCGTTCCTGTGGAAAGCGCTGTTCGCCATAATCGCTATCGGCATCATCGTGCTGTTTACGTTGGTGACCTTGGTGCGTAAGGACGTTTTCGGCAAATTGCCGACCGAAGAGGAGCTTGCTGCATTGCGCAATGAAGAGGCCACGCTGATCCTCTCCTCGAACGGCGCCGTGATCGGCAAAGTCTTCGCGCAGGACCGCACCAACATTCACTGGAAAGACATTCCGCCGCATGTGGTGGACGCGCTTGTTTCCACGGAAGACCAGCGTTTTTTCGAGCACGAGGGCGTGGATGCGTTCAGCTACGTGCGCGTGCTTTTCCGCACGGTGATCGCGCGGGACCGCAGCGGCGGCGGGGGGAGCACCATTTCGCAGCAGCTCATCAAAAATCTCTACGGTCGCGAACAGCACGGCCTGCTCACCGTGCCGGTGAACAAGGTCAAAGAAGCCTTGGTGGCGCAGCGTTTGGAGAAGGTGTACAGCAAGGAGGATGTCATCACGCTCTACCTGAATTCCGTTCCGTTCGGCGAGAATATGTACGGCATCGAGTCGGCTTCGGAACGCTACTTCAGCAAGCCTGCGACGCAGTTGAAAGTGGAGGAGGGCGCGGTGCTCATCGGCATGCTGAAGGCGAACACGGGCTACAATCCGCGGCTGCATCCCAAGGCAGCCCAAGGCAGGCGCGACCAGGTTTTGGCGCTGATGGCGAGCAACGATAAGCTCACTGAAAAAGCGCGTGACAGTCTGCAGGCGTTGCCGTTGACGATCCACTACGCGGGCCTCGATGCGCTGGACGCTTACGGCTATTTCGATGCGCAAGTGGTGAAGCAAGCCCGCATAATCCTCGCGGACCTGAGGAAGAAAAACGGCAAAGCGTACGACATCGAAAAAGATGGCCTGCGTATTTACACCACGCTGGACACGGGTTTGCAGCAAGCAGCATTACGCGCGGTGCAGAAACAACTTTCCGCCATGCAGCCGAAACTCGATCGCGAATTGCGTGGACGGAATGCACGCAAGAGCTGGGAAAAGCAACAGGAGAAGCGGGCAAGTTCGGCGTGGAAGAAGAACGAAATTTCCGTGCGCGACGTGTTCACCTGGGACGATGCACCACCGGACACCATGAGCTACCGCGACAGCTTGTGGCACTATCGCAGCATGTTGCAGGCGGCATTCCTGATGGTGGACCCGGGTACCGGAAAGGTGCGGGCATACAGCGGGGGCAACGACTTCCGCACACTTCCGTTCGATCAAGTGGAAAGTCACCGGCCGATCGCGTCCACGATCAAACCAGTGATCTACGCCGCCGGTCTGCGCAAGGGATTGGAGCCGTGCACCTACTTGAACAACGCGCGGAAAATCTACGATGAATACGACGGTTGGTCGCCGGAGAATTTCGACAAGGACACCATAGGCGGGCAAGTTGCGCTGTGGTATGCGTTGGCGCACTCGATGAATATTCCCACGGTGGATGTCTATTTCCGCACCGGCGTTGATACGATCCGCGACACGTTCAAATCACTTGGCCTGCCAACCGAAGGTGTGGACAATCCATCGTTGGCCTTGGGTGCGGCGGATATTTCACTGCGCGAGATCGTGAGCGCTTATTCAGCTTTTGCGAACAGGGGTTTGGTGCGCAGCCCGCAAATGATCGAGAAGATCACCGACGCAAGCGGCAAGCTGATCTTCCAAAGCAGATCAGCACCGGCGAAACGGGTGCTGGATGAAAATGTCGCCGGAACGATAACGGCCATGTTGCGGCGCGCCGTGGACCAAGGCACGGGGGCTTCCATGCGGTCGCGTTTCGGGGTGCGCAGCGCGCTTGCGGGCAAAACGGGCACTTCACAGGACTATGGCGATGCGTGGTTCCTCGCGTATACGCCAAGCCTTGTGGCAGGAACCTGGGTAGGCGCCCGTGATCCCGAAGTCCATTTCGGAAGCGGCCTTGGCACGGGTGCGCAGTTGGCGCTGCCGATCATCGGCGGCACACTCGCCGAGGTAGAACGTTCAGGCGTGATGCGCAAGCAATACTTGGCCTCCTTCCCGGCGGACAGTGTGGCCATGGACTGCGCGCCGCGTCGCAGCGGCGATCTGTTGGAACGGTTGATCGAAGGGATCTTCAAGCCGAAGGAAGAAGGGAAGGAACGCGGAAAGAAGGATGAGGAAAAGCCCGAAGGATTTTTCCGGCGTTGGTTTCCGAAGAAGGAGTGAAGGCTGTGACTGGAGACTTATGCAATGCGTTTCCGCAGCCACCGGCCCATGGGATCGCGCAATTTCATGAAAGGCCGTTCCCAGAAAAGGAACACCAATGCGGAGAGGCACATCATAGCCGCCAACAGCAGTGCATAGCGGAAGGCGCACACCCACGCCACCGGATGTTCCACGTATTTTCCGAAGAGGTAAACCATCGGCATGTGGATGAGGTAGAGCGCATAGGTGATGAGGCTGAGCCGGCGTACCGGGTTGCTGAGCATGCCACCGGAGCGCCATGCTGAAAGCAAGGGCAACAGCAAAGCCACGGAAAATGGGGCTACGGTTTCAAGCCCGTAGGTAACGAAGACTGGTGCTTCCTCGTAAGTCGTTGTGCCCAGTGTGAACAATATCGCAGCGCCAAGGAGGAAGGCAGGCCAACGCAAGGCATGCCAGCATTTTGGCCAACCGCGGCTGATGTATGCGGCCAGCATCCCGAGGCCGGGCGCGTCCAGCCGGGTGATCACGAGCTTCTTCACCCAGAGGCCCCAAGTGAGCGGGTCCACCACATGGTGCGCCACGACGAAACGCGCCGCAATGGGGAACGTGATGAAGATGATGCAGCCCAACAGGAACGACTGTTTTCCGCGC
>Ga0209480_10001324_pt1 | contig 18266 bp, 12 predicted proteins | sample JI61114C2DNA_FD_187501 | JGI IMG/M metagenome (GOLD analysis project Ga0209480, IMG submission 187501) | Wastewater effluent complex algal communities from Wisconsin, to seasonally profile nutrient transformation and Carbon sequestration -... | ecosystem: Engineered > WWTP > Effluent > Algae... | reverse complement strand
TCGACCCTGGTCGCTCCAGTATTGCTACCTTTGCGGCTCTATGCTATATTTATCCTGTTATCCTCACCCCCGAGACAAGAGGGCATGTCTGCCAAAAATTTCATCACCCCACAGTATAAAGAACTAATTGTTTGTTGCTTTGATAATGCAATATTAAAGTAAATACTCAATTCGTTGCAAATATTTCAACAATTATTTTTAAAATATTGAAATTATCTAACGAAATTGGTAATATTGTGAATAAAATTTAAAACAAGAGGAAATATGTCTGCAAAATTAAATCTTGACAAATTAGACCTTGATATTATTCAAGCCTTAATGGAAGATGCTGAAATATCTTATGCCGACTTGGGCAAAAAGCTTTTTGTAAGTGGCGGAACCATTCATGTTAGAATAAAAAAATTGGAAGATCACAAGATTGTAATTGGGAAAAAGTTGGCTGTTGATTTAAAATCTTTGGGCTACGATGTAATTGCATTCATTGGTATTTTTTTAGAAAAAAGTTCTTTATACGATACCGTTGCAAAAGATTTAAAACAAATTCCAGAAATTGTTCGTGTAAACTATACCACAGGAAATTACAGCATGTTTGCAGAAGTTGTTTGTAAAGACATTCAACAATTGCGTTTGGTATTGCACGATAAATTGCAAAACATTAAAGGCATTGAAAGAACCGAAACACTTATTTCGTTAGAAGAAAGTTTTAATAGAAGTGTGTTGGTTACCAATTCGTAAAACTTCTATTCAACTAAATTCAATTTTAGCTTGTTTATTTATTGGTGTTCTAAAACCAATGCTACATTCAATAACATCTTCTTTGTACATTAGCCATCTATGCAATTCAATAATTTTAATTTAGTAGACGTAACTGCCGTTTTGCAAAAACAATTGAAACAAATTATTCTGTTTGTTCTTATTTGTTCAACTATTGCTACTGCCATTTTATTTTTCTTACCCAAGTATTATAAAAGTACAGCAATTGTTGTAGCTGCAAACCCTGCATTGGCCGATAAGGCAAGGTTATTTAACAACAACATTCAAGGCTTGTATTCAAGCTTTGGTAGTGGAGATGATTTGGATAGAATTGATGGATTGGCACATTTAGATACTACATTTAAATTGTTGGTTAATGAATTTAACCTTACGAATTATTATGAATTGAAAGATGCTGACATGGCGTTACGAATAAGAAAAGCTGTGTTGATGTTAAGAGAAGATATTGAGTTGCAAAAAACAGAACTGAGTCAGTTTAAGTTTATGGTAACTACAAAAGATAAAAACTTATCTGCCAATATTGCCAATAGAATGGTTCAAATTGTGGAACATATGATTGAAGCAGTTTGGCAAAAAAACTATCAATCCTCTTTACAAAAAATTGAAACTGCAACCAAATCATTAGAAGCTGAAGTAAGCCAAATAAACGATTACTTAAAAAATGCTGACATTACAGAAACTGGTGCATTAACGTTTACCAATAAAAGAGAAGCATTGCTACAACAATTAAAACAATACTATACTGCTGCCAACGAGTTTAAATTGGCCATTGAAAATAAAACTCCCTCATTGTATATTGTTGAGCAAGCCACTGCTGCTGCAAAACACTATAAACCCATTAATATAAATATACTTTTTGCTGCAATAATTATAAGTTTTGTTTTTGCTTGTATGTTGGTATTAATTAACCATGGCAGAAAACATAGTTAATATTCCATGTTTAAAACCATTGAACATAACAAAGAGTTTTGGTTACAAACTTTGCTGTTTATTGTATTTGGATGTGCCAGTTTATTGTTGCAAGAACCTTTATTAATTGTTGTGCCTTTTATTGTTGTTTTAGCTCCCTTGATATTTCAATTTTGTATAACACAACCTCAACAGTTGTATTGGTTGTTGCTGTTTTTTTTGCCTTTATCTACTGAAGTAAATTTTACACCATCCTTAGGTTTAGATTTTCCCGATGAGGGTTTTATGATGCTACTGTCAGGAATATTGATTGTACAACTGTTGTTCAAACCAAACAGCTTTCCAACTTCGGTATTGCGTCATCCTTTATTTTTAATTGTTGTTTTGCAATTTCTGTGGTTGGTGGTAGTTTGCTTTTATTCATACAACAGTTTGCTTTCGGTAAAATTTATGCTTGCTCGTATTTGGTATATTTTGCCTTTTGTTGTGTTGCCACAGTTGTTTTTAAATACCCCTACACAACTAAAAAAAGCAGCATTGTTGTTGTTGTTGCCCATGGGTTTTGTGGTTGTGCAATGTTTACTAAGACATGCGTTGTTGGGATTTTCTTTTGAAGGAATTAAAGAAACATTGTCGCCATTTTTTAGAAATCACGTTAATTACTCTGCAATGTTGGTTTGCCTATTGGCTGTTTTGTGGTGTGTAAAAAGTTTAACGCCAACAAGCAATAAATATTATCAATGGCTAAATATTGGATTGGCAGTAGGATTGGTTGCTTTGTTTTTTGCATACTCTCGTGGAGCATGGATTGCTTTGTTTACAGGTATAACAACAGTTTTCATTATACAAAAAAAATGGATGGTGCAAACTATTTCTATTGTTGTTATAGCATCGTTGTTTTTAATTGGTTGGTTGGTGAGCAATAAAAATTATGTGCAGTTTTCGCCCAATTACGAACAAACAATTTTTCACGATGATTTGGGTGAGCATTTAAAAAGTACAACTACTTTAAAAGATTTAAGCAATGCTGAAAGATTTTATCGTTGGGTTGCTGGTGCAAAAATGTTTACAGAAGAACCTATTGTTGGTTTTGGTCCCAATACATTTTATACATATTATAAAGGTTATACTGTTGATGTTTTTAAAACCTATGTAAGCAACAATCCTGAACATAGTAGTGTACACAATTATTTTTTATTAATGGCATTGGAACAAGGAATTATTGGCTTATTCTTGTTTTGTTGTTTACTGTTTGTGCTTATGTGGTACACAGAAAAATTGTATCATCAATTACACAATAATTTTTACAGAAAAATTGCTTTAACAACAGGTGTTGTAGTTGTTATGATTGCAACAATTAATTGCATGAGCGATATGATTGAAACCGATAAAATTGGTAGCCTTTTTTGGTTAAGTGTAGGAATGGTAATTGTGTTATCCAACAAACTAAAAGAGGAAAAAGAAAGTATTGCTTAGAAACCATTTACCCCTTTGCTCTTCTCCATTCTTATTAAAAAAATCACCTTTATTTTACTTCAAAACTAATTGTTGCTTTTAATGGAATGCCATTGCTTGTTAAACCTTGTAAAGTAGCTGTATATTTTCCAATTAAATCAGATGTATAAAAACTAATTTTTGTTGCTCCTTTTGTAGTAGTTGTAATGTTACCATTCCAATAAAGTACAGTTCTATAATCGGGTAATCTGCTTTCAAGTTCAGTAGCTAGTTCATACTTCGGACTATAAAATTCACGTTGAGCTTCTATACCATCATAATCGATTACCAAGCTTTCGGAACTTAAAGATTTTATACCCATTGTTCCATCGTAACTACTGTAATTTACAATTCCATCAAAAGCCAATTTGCCAGAAAAAAACCTTCTTGCAACAACATCTATTTGTTGAACTTTTAAAGGATCGGCTGCAATAATTTTATCTGCATCAAAAGCTGGTATTCCGTCTACTAACAACAATGGCTCTGTAGAAAAGTATGTAAATCTTGGATTGTCGGCAGCATAAAAAACAAACTTGTTGTTCTTTCTTCTTACCAAAACATCTGCAACATATTCTCTCATCACTTCTTCCATTGTAGAAAAACGAGTGTAGTTGTCTAACAAATATTTGTTATCCGATTTTATGTAAAATGGTTTGTAATTAATATTTGCACTACTTGTAACAGCTTTTTGTGGTGTATAAATTCGTTGAGCTTGCAATGCAATGCTGTATTCGTTTAAACTATTGCTCCATTTTTTTTCGAGTGAAAAATTTGGAATTGTATTGGTAGAAACCTGTGACCAATATGGGCTGTTGATATCAATTCTATAATTAGAATCTATTTTACTATTGGTTTGTGCAACCAATTCTGAAGTGCCATAAATATTGGGCATTATTGCAAAGAAACTACCATCGGCTTGTGAATATGCATTGGCAAAACCAAACTCTTTACCTGGTAACGATAAGTACACAGCAATTCCTTCAGCTGGCAACAAGGTTTGTTTGTTAATTACTTTTCCTGTAATAATTTGGCTTTCATATTCTGGTAAAAAAGTATTGCTGGGAGCTTTGTTTGCAATGATGTTGTTCCAATTAAATCTTCTCCAACCTTGTGTTAATAGAAGATTGTCTATTGCAGCGGATGCACTTTCTGTTTCTGTAAAATAAAAATTAGGTTCTTCTATTTTTCCTTTAATGTGGGATGCCAACCATTCGTATTGTTGAATATCAACGTTTGTATAATTGTTCATTAAAGAATCATCTTTAACCACTGCAATTGAAAAATTAGCATCAACAGGTGTTAAATTGTTGGTTAATGCAGTTACGTCAAGTTCAATTTTTTTTCTGGCTGTTAATGTTGTGTTACTTGCAGTTAATTTAGTTGCAACCGTTTCACTAATTGATTTATACAACAACCTTTCGCAAAGTGGTTGTAATTGTGTGTTGAACAATGTAATATAGTTTACACCCTCATCTAACACATCGTTATTCATTACAAAAACAGTTGTTCTATTTTCTATTACCTGTGTTTTTTTATATTTGGTGTTATGATTTGCATGTACAAATAAATGCACAGCAGTATTCAAAAAATTGTTGGTTGCTTTTACAGTTATAGTTGTTTGTTCACTATTTTTTTCAGTAAATAAAACATATCCTTCATTTAATGCAATTGGCAAATTGGCAACAAAGCTTTCGTTGGTTTTCGTTGTTACAATTGCTTTATATGTATTGCCTTGAATAGGTGTAAACACAAATGTACCCATGCCAAATTTTTGAGTAACGAAGTTGCCAACCGAATCGTTATTTTGGTTGATAATTTTACCAACACAATCAATTCCTTTTCCATTGTTGTTGGTCGCTTTAAAAGCAACTTTACTGCTTAGCGTATTTACTAAATTTCCTCCTTCGGGAAAAAATTGAATATCGTAGGATGCTTTTTTAATTGTTGTATCAACCGATACTTGGTTAAAAACACTTACAATAGCAATCTGTTTTTCAAACGCAAAATGCACATCGCTATTCTTCATTAAATTGGTATATGCTCTTAATATATAATTGCCAGTTGGTAAGGTTAAAGGCAAATTAAACTGACCATTTCCTATAGAATTATTGATAGGAATTTTTAATTGAATGGCTGCTTTAGAATCGCTACCCAACAACTCTACATAAGCCAATTTGCTAATTGGACTTGGTGTGTTTGTAACAGCTTCTGTATTGTACAATTTAAACCAAATGGTTTCTCCAGATAAGTAAAAATTTTTATCGGTATGTACAAATATTTTCTCTTGAAAAATTTGCTGATTGTATGCGTTAAATCTTTCTTCAATGGTTTCAACATCTAACCCTTGAGCAAAAACTTGTGTTGTTACAACAATGAAAAGAAAACTAAATATTGCTTGCTTGTGCATAGTAAAAAACTTAAGAAAAATGAACGAATCTATCTATTACCAAAATGCAGGTTTAACAGTTGTTCCACCAAAAACTCTACAATCGCCACAATTGTTTGTTGTGCCTAAATAACCACCTGCTATATCGCCAGCAATTGGTACATATTTTCTAACATTGAAATAGAGATTAAAGCTATCTGGATGTCCAGGGATTGATTGCACATCGCAATTGGCAAGGTTTGGAACAGTGTAAGATATTAATTGAGATTGATCAATAAATATTCTTTTGGTGGTAACCTCACTTGCTGATATAAAACCAATTACAGGTAAAGATGGATTGGTTATACAATTGATGTTGCCATACAATTGAGTTGGTTGAACATCGAAAACAGAACCACCGAGTTCCGTCATTTGTTTTAATTGTTGCCAATACTCATAAGCATCTTTTGTTAAAGAACTTTGCTTTACTAAAACACTATACCGAGCATTAAATTTATCGGAGCCTTTCGCTACAAAATATAATTTTTCATTTTCAATAATATCGCTATTTAATTTTGCAGAAGATCCAATAAAAATACCAGCAATACTATTGCTTCTCCAACAACGATAAATTTGATCTGCAGAATCTCTAACCTGCATATTTAACCCACCTAAATATTTATAAAACGATTCTAAGTAAGCTCGGTTTTCCCAAACCTGCTCACAATCCCATTTATAATACACAGTTTTATTGGTTACATCTTTTGTGCTTACATAAAACTGAATACCATTTTTATCTGCATCAATTTTCCAACTAACACTATCAATTGCTGGTGTTGTTTTAGCTGCAATTATATTGGTAATATATTCTTGGGCATCTTTTGTAACAATTTTTACTTTGTACGATTGGTTGGCCATAACAGCAGAACTTCTTATGGCATATTGCCCATTGGGTTTTTCAACAGACTGAGCCAAAACCGCATCGCTAGAAGTTAAAATATAAATTTTAGCCAAGGTTTCCGATTTATTAAGAACGCCGGTACCTAGTTTTTGAGAACGAGATAATTTAAAAAAACTAGAGTCGGCATTTACTTGTATAAATCCTTCTACCACCAAAATATTTTGATCAACTGTAACTTCTGGTGGCGTATATGTTTCTCTACAACTAGCAATCAACAAAATGGTTGATGCCAAATACATGAACTTTTTAATCATACCCTATACTAAGTTTTAAAATTTAAAATTGTACGTAATGAATGGAATGGCCGAACCAAAAATGGATAATTGATAGCCTTTTACCTGATTGTTTTCTGTAGTAAAATAAACAGAATACGGATTTTTTCTTGCAGTTAAATTGTACACACCAATACTCCAAGAGCTATGGGCTAACTTTTTAACTTTATGATTTCCTTCTATATTAAATGATATATCTGTTCTAAAAAAATCTGGTATTCTAAATTGATTTCTATCTGAATAATACACTCTATTTCCTCCTGCATAATTAAATACAGCAATAGGCAAAGTAATTGGTCGGCCTGTGCTGTAAACTCCTGTAAACGATACATTGAAGCGATGAGAAAATTTATAGTTGGCTATAATGTTGGTGCTATGTGGTTTATCGAAATTGGCAGGATAAAATTCACCTTTATTAATTGGTCTGTTTGTTAACTCATCTTTAGTACGCAACAGAGTTCTAGAAAAAGTATAACTAATCCAACCTGTTAATTTCCCTGTAGTTTTTTTTGCCAACAATTCTATACCATACGCTTTTCCCTCAGAGTTTAGCACTTCAGTTTCTATATGTTCGTTAAGCAACAAGGTTGCTCCACTTTTATAATCTAAATAATTGTTTAACCACTTATAGTAAACTTCTGCAGACAATTCAACTCCAGATTTTTCTAAGGTTTTATAATATCCAAAAGATAGTTGTTTGCCAATTTGTGGTTTAATGTGTGCATCGCTCAACTTCCAAATATCTGTTGGAGAAATTGCAGTTGTGTTAGACAACATGTGTATGTTTTGCCGCAACGTATTAAATGCAAACTTTACAGAAGAACTTTCGTTTAAAGTATAACGAGCAGAAAGCCTAATTTCTGGACCAAAATAAGTTTTAATGGCTTGTCCGTTTTTATAAAAACTTGTGTCCAACACATTTGCGTCATTTCTTTCTAAACCTGAAGCATAATTAATTACAGTGGATGCTCCCAATGCAGTAAATGTGTTTAAACGTATACCAGCTTCAATGGCTAGCTTTTCATTTACTTCAATATTATCGCCAAAATAAAAGGCTGTTTCTATCCCTTTTTCTTGTTGAACATTTACTGGAACTACTAAAGATTGAGTTCCAACTGCATTAAAATTTCCAGGTTTTACTGTGTACAAATTGCTATTTAAACCAAAATTTACTCTGTGTTTTTTACCATAGGTTTTTGTAAAATCGGCTTTAATATAATATTGGCTAATGCTAAATTGTAAAGCATAAGCATTTAGTGGCTTTAAAGTACTTTCAATATTGTAACCATAATTGTCGTAGCCTGCAGTAAATGTGCTGAAGAAATTGTTGTTGTAAATATGCTTCCATTTAACATTTATGTTGTTGTTTACATATTTGTACAATGTGTCTTTATCTAATTTAAATCTATCGGCACTTAAATAACCTGTTACATAAAAAAAGTTCTTTTTATTAATTTGATGAGCGATGTGCAAGCTTAAATCGTAAAAAGATGCTTTGCTGTTTTTAAATCCATCGTCTTTTAAATTCTTTAAAACCCAATCAGAGTAAGTGGTTCTGTATCCAACAATAAAAGAACTCTTTTCTTTTTTTAATGGTCCTTCAAACATTAAGTGGCTTGTTAATGGCCCAATTCCACCAGCACCACCAAATTTCTTTTTATTTCCTTCTTGAACCGATACGTCTAACACCGAAGCAATTCTTCCACCAAATTTCTCTGGAATACTACTTTTATACAACTCGGCAGCTTTTACAACATTTGGATTGAATGCAGAGAAGAAGCCAAATAAATGCGACGGATTAAACACTGTTGCATCATTGAACAAAATTAAATTTTGATCTGCCGATCCACCTCTTACATTAAAGCCTGTACTTGCTTCTCCAACAGAAGTTACACCAGGTAAGGTTAACACCGTTCTTAATACATCAGCTTCACCAAAAACAACTGGTTGTATTTTCATTTGCTTAATGGTAACCCTTTCAACACCCATTTTAGGAGCTTTTACGCCTGTGCTTTTTGTATTAGAACTTACAACAACAGATTTTAAAGTAGTTACTGCTTCTTGCATTTCAATATTTAAACTTCCACTAGAATAAATAATAAGCTGACGCAAGGCGTCTCTCATGCCAGAAAAACCAACTGTAATTAAATGTCTTCCTTTTAATAATGTAATACTGTACTGACCCAAATAATCTGTAATAACCGATGTTTTTCCACTAGTTACAGTTGCACCAACAATGGGTTCATTGTTTAAAATATTCTTTACAACACCCGTTAATACTGCATTTCCACTACTACTTGCAGTTGGCTTGCCAATATAAATAAGTTTATTTTGTACAAAAATATTGTTGTTTTTGTCGGCAGTTGTATCCTCATAAATAGCAATAGTTTTTTTAGATTTTTCAGCTGCTACAGGTGGATTAAAATATAATGTTCCTAAATTATTTTGTAACTGTACGGTACGTGTAATAAATATTTTTTGATTTGCCGTAATAGAAAACTGCAAATCGGTTTCCTTAAATATTTGTTGCAACACATTGCTTATGCTTTCATTGTTTACAGCAATAGTAACTTGTAAACTATCGGTATCTACAGTATTAAAATAAAAATAAAAATTGGTTTGTTTTTCTACTACTGTAACAAATTGTTTAAAACTTGCTTTTTGTAAATTAAGTGTTACAGCCTGTGTTTCTTGAGCTTTTGTTGTAACCGCACTCAAAATAGAAAAACAAAAAAATGTAAGAAATAAGAAATAACGCATTGCTATATTAGTTAATTAATTGCTCAAAATATTTTATGGCTTCTACTATATATTTTTCTGTAGATGAATTGAAAGAAATGTCTTGCTTGTTCATATAACTAGAAACAGTGCTTCGTTGGCTGCCCAACAAATCGAGAAAACTGCTTCTGTTTTTAATTTCTGTATATATACCCGATTGTAGTAAATAATACTCATCGGCTTGTTCAATCTTTTTCTCAACTCCGCCAGATGAAACGTTTTCCTTTATTTGCTTTGTTCGTCTTGCAAGTACGGTTAGTTTATTTTTATACAATACTTCATAAAAATCTTCGGTAATTTTTTTATTGTTTTCATTGGGTTTTACATGCCAATAAAGCATATTGCCCAATGTAAAAGAATCTACTTTTTCTTGTTGAATAATTAATTGAAAATTTTCGTTGGTAGTGTAGGTAATTAACTCTTTGTGCAATATGTCTAATTTCAATGGCACTTTGTTGTACCACTTTCCTTCGTACCATATATTGCTTTCTAAAAAAGCATCTACACCAGCATATCGATGGCCAATTAATTTACCAGTATTGTGATAATATTCTTGACCAGAGAAAATGTATGCTTTTTCGGCAACAGAAGTACGATAATGGTTTACAGTGTTTTTCAAATGATTTTGCAAAACATCTGCCTTATCTGTTTGTGCTTGTACACAATGTGTAGCTAAAAGAAGTGATAAACAAAACAATACCCTCATGTTATATATATTCATTTTTAAGCAAGTTGCTAAAATAGCCATTAACACAACTACAGTCTATAAATTTCGGTGAGTGGCGAAATGAAATGTGAAAAAATAGTTATGTGTTTGTTGGTTGCTACAAATTCAATTTTAGAATCTAAATTTTTCCTCTAACATTTAAGGCATCTCTTAAGCCATTTCCCAATAAATTAAATGCCAAAACCAATAACATAATAGCAATACCGGGTGCTAAAGCCAACATTGGATTGTTGGTAATAATAAAATTGTAGTTTTCTTTAATCATTAATCCCCAACTGGGTTGTGGCGGTTGTACACCTACACCTAAAAAACTTAAACCCGCTTCTATCACAATTGCACTGGCAAAATTACTTGCAGCGATTACCATTACTGGACCTAAAATATTGGGTAAAATATGTTTTACAATTGTTCTTGTATGGCTGTAGCCCAATGCTTTTGTTGCTTCAATATATTCTAATTCTCGAACAGCCAATACTTGGCCACGTACCAATCTTGCAACATTAACCCACATGGTTAAACCAACTGCAATAAACACTTGCCAAAATCCTTTGCCCAAAACAAGTGTAATAGCAAACACCAATAACAACGTTGGAATACTCCAAATAACATTAATTAACCAAATAATTACATCGTCTACCCAGCCTTTAAAATAACCAGCCATTGCACCCAATAAAATACCAATGGTTAAAGAAATCAATACAGCAATTAAACCAACGCCCAAACTTACACGTACGCCAATAATTAATCTACTCAACATATCTCTTCCAAACTTATCTGTTCCTAAATAATAAGTGGAAGATATTACGGGTGTTGTTGCTACAATATTTTTGTGTATTTTTTTTGTTTCTGTAATGCCATCATCTATAAATTTTTCATACACCAAACTATCGCCTTTTTCATAAAATGATATAATGGGTATAAATGTAAAAGCATCTTCTTTACCATTTAAAAGTGAATGTAGAAAAGAGTTTGCAGTTTGTTGTTCTCTTTTAAGTTGAAGCAATTGAATGGTAAACCCTGGTTTTTTACTTCCAATTTCTGGTATTATTCTATTGGCGTTGGTGCTATTGTCTGGTGCAATCATATAACCAAAAATGGCCAACAAAAAAGACAATGCAATTAATACAACAGCAAATAAAGCTCCTTTATTTTTTTTAAATCTTTTACCGAAAACATTATTTGATTGACCGATAGACATGAATTAAACAGTGCTTTATGTGTTTCTTTAAAATGTTATTTAAACCTTATTGGTTTTTTATAAGTCTGAAAATAACGTTAAACCAATTTGCAATGAAACAATTTATTTTATTTCCATTTATTTTAATTGCTCTTATCTGTGCTTTTGTATATGCTTGGTGGCCAGAAAGCAATGTAACTACGAATAGTTAGTTTTATTGCACATTTCTTCCTTTCCAATGATAGCTACCAAACTTACCCAACCAACCACTTACCACAATGTACACAATATGTATAGGTTGTAATAAAGGAAACCACCACACAAAAGGCTGATTAAAAAATGCTGCAACAGGTAAAGCAAAAGCCATTTCTACAATTGTTTTTAACGCTACAAATAAAAGCCAACACCACAAAAAATTAATTTGCCAAAAAATACCCAATGGCATTACAAACAAAGTAGCATTTAATAAATATACCAATACAAGTACAGCAAATACTTTATTGTCTTTAGATTTAAACTGATCTGCCTTGCTAGCCCATCTAATTCGTTGATTGAAAAAACTGCTCCAACTTGGCATTGGATGTGTTGCCACAATTGCTTCTTTAGAAAATAAAAAACTTACATTGTTGGGGTAATGCTGTTTTATTTTGTTCATTAACAACATATCGTCTCCGCTTGCAATATTGTCAATTCCTCTAAAACCATTCACTTCAAAAAAAACCTCTTTTTTATACGCCAAGTTTGCACCATTGCACATATTGTGAAAACCTGCATTTACCGATGCAGCAGTAACGCCTTGCAAACTCATAAAATCTATGAACTGAAACGTTTGCAGCAAGCTACCATTGTTGGTAAACACAACAGGGGCTGCAACAAATACAGGTTGTTGTAGCTGTATCCAAGCATCGTAGCTTTTTAACCAATTGGTTTTTGCAATACAGTCGGCATCTGTAGTAATTATCCAATGGCCAGTTGCATAACCAATCGCATTTTCAATGGCTTTCTTTTTGTACGAATTTAAAATTTCGCCATTCAATTCATCCACCAACTTAATTAGTTTAATGTTGTAATGTTTGGCTCTAAATTGTTCAACTATACGGCTTGTATCATCGGTGCTGTGATCATCTATAACAATAATTTCAACCAAATCATCTGGGTAATTTTGTTCTACTATTGATTGTAAACAATTACCAATATACAAGGCTTCATTACGTGCAGGGATAATTATGCTAAACGTTGTTTGTGGTACAATAGTATTGGGTATTGCAAAAGGAGTTAATTGCAAAAACCATTTTCTATACAGCAGTAATACAACAGCATAGCCTATAAATAAAATAGACAATGCTGCTACAAAAATTGTTAACCACATTGTTACAAAGAAACAATTTAACCACATATAAAATACGGTTGGTACTAACTAATTGCATTTACACGTATTTGTTTTTTGAACAACATATATTTAAACTTTAATTTTACTGCATGAAGCAATGGGTTCAAAAATATAGTGGAATATTAAGAAATTTACGCCCCACCTATTGGTTGTATAATTTAGCCAACCTAAAACAACTCAAAAAAAACAAAGCTTTATATAAAACATTTGGAGTAGAAAAGCCAGTGTGGCAAAGCATTGCACATGCCGATATTAAAAAAACCTCCAACGATATTCCTTGGATGGATGATCCCAATATTACAGAAGAGCAAATAAAAGCACATCCCAATTTCAATAAGTTCGATGCTGTTACACAACAGCAATTGTTGCTTTGGCCCCAACAAGGTTACTTAATTATTCCTAGATTATTTGCCCATAAAGTTGATGCCATTAATACAGAAATTGATCGATTAACAAATGACCGTACTGTTGATTTTAATTTTACAGGTAAAAAAATAATGGATGCTTGGCAATACAGTACAACATTAAACGAAGTGTTTCATGAGCAAAAAATATTGAACATTTTAGCGTTCATTTTTCAAAAGCAACCTATTCCTTTTCAAACCATCAACTTTATGTATGGCAGTGAGCAAAAGCCTCACAGCGATTTTATACACATGAGTACCGAGCCAATGGGCTATTTAAGTGCACAATGGATTGCCTTAGAAGATATTCAAGAAAATAGTGGAGAGTTGGTATATTATCCTGGAAGCCACAAACTCAATTATGTGTTTAGCGAAGATTATGCAACTGGTAACAATGCCCTGTTAATTGGTGAACACAATTACGATAGATACGAAGAAAAAATTGAATCTATTATTCAGCAACACAATTTACAGCCACATTATTTTCATGCAAAAAAAGGCGATGTACTTATTTGGCATGCCAACTTATTGCATGGCGGTTCTCCCATAAATAATCCATTGTTAACTCGTAAAAGTATGGTGGCACATTATTATGCAAAAGATGTGTTGTGTTATCACGAAATTTCTCAACGTCCGGCTGTTATTAAAACAGTAGAATAATGGGGCTGTAATCGGTTGATAAAAAACTCAACTGTAGTTGGTGCTTTTCATTGCAAGTCCTCGTACCGCTTAGGCGTTACTGTGGGCTTTCCATTTCAATCACCCAGCCTTTTAGCTATAGAATAAGGCATGAAGCTTTTACTAACTTTTTCTTTTGGTATAAAAATTACTATTATTATTTCCCTGTCATTCCGTTTATAAATGTCTCCACAAAACCCAATATTTTGCTCAAAATTCTGTCGCCAACTTTCTTGCGTTCTAAAACTGTTGGTTTGTCGCCTTCAATCAATTCAAGCACTTCATCACGGAGTGGTTCTCGTTCGGCAAACAAATAATCTTCAATAATCTTTTCGGTTTTGTCGGCTGAAAGATTTTCGTCTTTTACCAATTGCTTAAATGCCTTTTGCTGTTCTTCGTTCCAGAATTTGTCGAATGCTTCGGGAATGTCGTCTGTATCTTCTAATACTGGCAAGCTTTCCTGAATGAACTTTTCTATCAATTCTCGTTTGCTACGCAATTGGGCATCGCTGTTGAGTAAATTGAAGATTTCTTTTTCCGTTTTGGTAACGTCTTTTTGAACGCTGGCTTTCAGTTTTATGAGTAACTGAATAATGTAATTCACATTGATTTCATCACGGTGAATTAATTCCAGCTCAAAGTCCACATCTTCCAAAATGGAAACTTTCTCTTTTTGATGATTGCTTTTAACTTTGTCGTACAAGTCAAGGTACTTGCTTTTATAATCTTCAAAAAGTTGTTCAGCCATTGCCAAATCTTCCCATTTAAAATCGGCAAAGGCAGTGAGAATATTTTTTATTCGCATCAGTTCTCTGAATGCTTTAATAAATTCTAACTCATCATCTTCGCTTTTTAAATCATTTACGCTATTTATGGTTGGCGTTATTTTTATCAGCTCTACAAATGCCTCATTGAATTTCTTTACATAATCTTCATAAGGCTTCATTATAATTACTTCAATCGCTTCTTTGTTGCTGAATAAAGTAATGGCTTGGTCGGTGGCGTTTTTAAGGTTTCGGAAAACAATAATATTGCCTTGCGATTTTTGTTCGTTTAATATTCGGTTGGTTCTTGAATAGGCTTGAATTAGTCCGTGGTATTTCAGGTTTTTGTCCACGTACATTGTGTTCAATGTTTGGCTATCAAAGCCTGTGAGGAACATATTTACCACCAACAAAATATCAATCTTACGTTCTTTTACTTTCTTAGAAATGTCATTGTAATAGTTGTAAAAACTTTCGCTGTCTTTGGTCGAAAACTTCGTTTCAAACATCGTGTTGTAATGTCCGATAAATTCGTCCAACTTCTCACGGCTGTGTGCTTGTAAGCCATACAAGGCTCTCGGTTCTTCAACTACCGAAAGTTCTTCGGGCAAAAAGCCGTTGGCATCTGCATCGTCTTCGTTGGTGGCGTAACTGAAAATAGTGGCAATCCGTAAATTGTGTTTTCCTTCGTCTTTTCGTTTTTGAAAAATGTCGTAATATTTTATCAGCGTTTCTACACTGCTTACACAAAACATTGCTGTAAAATCCCGATTGTGTGTTTTTCGGTTATGATTGGCAATAATGTAATCGGCAATTTTTTCTAATCGCTTGGGCGATTCCATCAACTCTTTGGTGTCAATGTCTTCTACTTCAATATCAATTTCGGTAGCACTTGGTTTGTCACCCTGAGCTTGTCGAAGGGTGTACCTGCCAACGTATTCAACTGAAAACTTCAAAACGTTTTCGTCTTTTATGGCATCGGTGATTACATATTTGTGCAAACATTCGCCAAACAGTTCGGTGGTGGTGCGTTTGCCTAATTCATTTTTTACTGCATTGTCTGCAAAAATAGGTGTGCCTGTAAAACCGAATAATTGAATGTTATTGAAAAATGCTTTGATACGATTATGTGTTTCACCAAACTGACTGCGGTGGCATTCGTCAAAAATAAAAACAATGCGTTCGTCTTGCAGTTTTTCCATTTTGCTCAAATACTGTTTCTTGCTGATGGCAGTATTGAGTTTTTGAATGGTGGTAACAATGAGTTTGGTATCATCTGAAAACTGCTGAACCAATTGTTTGGTATTGTCTGTGCCGTCAATACAACCTTTGCTAAAACTGTTGAACTCTTTGTTGGTCTGGTAATCCAAGTCTTTTCTATCTACCACAAACACCACTTTTTTTACTTGTGGCAAGTTCATTAAAATCTGACTAGCTTTAAAACTGGTTAAAGTTTTGCCTGAACCTGTGGTATGCCAAATATATCCGTTCTTGTTGCTGTTCTTAACCCTGTCAATTAAGGCTTCTACTGCATAGAATTGATAAGGACGAAGCACCATCAATATTTTATTGGTTTCGTTCAGCACAATGTATTTGCATATCATTTTGCTGATGTGGCAAGGTTCTAAAAACTCACTTGTAAATCCGTTGAGAATATTGGTTAGGCGTTTGTTTTCCTTGTCTGTCCAGTAAAAAGTTTGTTTGAATGATTGATACCTGTTGTTGGCGTAATACTTTGTATTTACTCCGTTGCTGATTACAAAAATTTGCAAGTATTGAAAGAGGGCGGAATTTGCACCAAAAGAATGACGTTGATAGCGATTGATTTGATTGAATGCTTCTTTTAATTCAAGTCCTCTGCGTTTCAGTTCTATTTGTACCAATGGCAAACCATTTACTAACAAAGTAACATCGTAACGGTTTTTGTAAGTGCCTTCAACAGTTATTTGATGCGTAACCTGAAACTGATTTTGACACCAATGTTCTGAATTAATAAACTCAAAATACAGGTTGTCGCCATTATCTTTTACAATGTGCTGTTTTTCTCTAAGCGTTTTGGCTTTTTCAAATACTGAACCTTTGCTTAAAATGTTCAGTACTTTTTCAAATTCTGCTTTGCTGAATTGTATGTTGTTGTGTTTCTCTAATTGCTGTTTTAGGTTGCTAATTAAATCTTTCTCGTCTTTCAATTGCACCAAGCCATAACCCAACCTTTGTAGTTGTGCCACCAATTGTTCTTCTAATATTTGTTCGGGTTGCTTAGCCATTAAATAAACATATTTTGCAACAATCCCTTTTTGTATTGTTGGGTTTGTTGGATTTGATTTTCTGTTCGATATATTTTATTATCCAATGAAATAATAAAATCAACGATTTTTGTTTGCTCTTGCTTTGAAGGAAGATTAATTATTATGTCGGATAATTTTTTTGATGATAGACCAAGAACTTTTGTCCCTTGTGCAATTTTTCGTATTTGCATCTGAACATAGTCTATTCCCATTAAATATCCACCGAAACCTAAACTCACTTTATTATTGTCGGGTCTTGCAAGTATGGTATGAAGACCAGCTAATACTCTTTCATTTTCTAAATTGACAACCTCAATTGCTTTTCCAATATCTGAATAATCTTCAGAAGCATCTGCAATTACCAAATCGCCAAGTTTGCAATAATTTTCATTATCAATTTTTCCAAGATTTATACTTGAATTGATGTAAGGAACCATTTCGTTTGCAACATCAAATAAAGTTTTGAATTTAGTATGAATATCACCGTAGTGTATATTTTTGACCTCACCTAATTCATAATTGAATTTATCTCGAGAGAGGGAGTTTGTTGTTTTGAAAGTATATATTTCCCCAAAATTTAATTTCTCCCATTCAGGAAACTCTTTTCCATTATCATCTTTAAACCTCAATTCTTGCGAAAAGAGTTTTTGCATCACCCCTTTTTTGTATTGCTCCAACAGGTTTTTCTTTTGTTTGAGTTCAGCAATTTTCTTATCTAAAACCGTGAAAAAAGAAGCAATGCGTTTTTGTTCGGGAATAGTTGGCACAAATATTCTGTCGTGCAACACATAAGCGTTGTTAATCTTCATATCGTTTTTTGCACCTTTCTTCACCAGTGGACGCAAATAGCGGTTGGTATTGGCATCTAACGAAAAGTAATAATCTATAAAAGGTCCGTAAGCCGTTTGCTGATTTACTTTGTAAACGGCATAAAGCGTAGATACAATTCCTGCTTTGCCTTTATTTAGTTTTATAATTCCGAAAGGATTTGCTTTCAGTGGGCTTTTGGTATAAACAATATCACCAACTTCTACAACGTGGTACTGGTGTACCGAAACACCTGCGTAGCTTCTACCTAAATGTTCAATTTGGTTTACAATACCCAATTCACCCGAAACAGAAAGTACTTCGTCTTTACCATATTTCAAATCTTCGTTCCGCTTTTTTGCTTCGCTTAAAAGTTCATTCAGACGTTTGTGTTCCCAAGCATCTTTAAACTCTGGAAATCGGATAAGCGGTTTTTTGCTTTGTTGTTTTTCCATTTTTTATTTCTTCTTGCCTTTGA
>Ga0209480_10001323_pt1 | contig 18271 bp, 13 predicted proteins | sample JI61114C2DNA_FD_187501 | JGI IMG/M metagenome (GOLD analysis project Ga0209480, IMG submission 187501) | Wastewater effluent complex algal communities from Wisconsin, to seasonally profile nutrient transformation and Carbon sequestration -... | ecosystem: Engineered > WWTP > Effluent > Algae... | reverse complement strand
GATCAGCTTCACCAGCCACTACCCAATCGGCGATCTGGGTCGGGCTACCTTGATGCAGTTCAAGCTTGACGCTCGGATGCTGCATGACAAAGTCGCGCACAACAATCGGCAAGGCGTAGCGCGCCTGGGTATGGGTTGCCGCCAGCACCAGACGTCCGCTATCACCGGTGGCAAACTCGGCACTGGCCCGCTTGAGGTTTTCCGCTTCGCGCAAAATACGTTCGGCGATGCTCAGAACCGTCTTGCCTGGCTCGGTCACCCCGGTGAAGCGCTTGCCGCTACGCTCAAAAATCGCCACCCCCAATTCATCCTCAAGCAATTTCACCTGCTTCGAGATGCCGGGCTGTGAGGTGAACAAAGTCTCCGCCGCTTCCGAGACATTGAGGCCCTGACGCTGAATTTCGACGATGTAACGTAGTTGCTGGAGTTTCACGGGCACACCAAATAACAAAACGATATAACAATCTAACCCAATATTCTTTTTGTTTCAAATAAGCGCTGATACGATGCGCGTCATGGATTATCTTTACACCCTTTCCGGCTTTGCAGTCGGCGCGATTGTCGGCCTCACCGGGGTCGGTGGCGGCTCATTGATGACGCCGCTGCTGGTGCTGGTTTTCGGCGTTCCACCGGCGACAGCAGTCGGCACCGACCTGCTTTATGCCGCGCTGACCAAGGCTGGCGGCACAGTGGCACACGGCAAAAAGGGGCATATCGACTGGGCAATTACCGGCCGCCTGGCGCTGGGCAGCATCCCGGCTGCTGCCATTACGCTTTTCATTTTGTCGCAACTGCCGAAAGGCAGCAATGTCATTGGTCACATCATTTCGCACGGCCTTGGCTTTGCATTGCTACTCACCGCAATTGCCATCCTCTTTGGCCGCAAGCTCCGTGACTACGCCACCAAACACGAAGAATCCACGCTACGTCAGCGCTACCTGGGCAAGATCACGGTCGCCGTCGGCGCCATCCTCGGCGTGCTGGTCACCATTTCTTCAGTCGGTGCCGGTGCGCTGGGCGTCGCGGCGCTGTTCTTTCTCTACCCAAAACTTTCGCCGGTCAAAATTGTCGGATCGGATGTCGCCCATGCCGTGCCGCTGACGCTGGTCGCCGGCCTGGGCCACTGGATGCTCGGCGGCGTCGACTGGTCACTGCTCGGCAGCCTGCTGCTTGGCTCTTTGCCCGGTATCTGGCTTGGCACACAGGTTTCAGCAAAGGTACCCGAACACATTTTGCGCCGCTTGTTGGCCACCATGCTTATTCTCATCGGCGGCAAACTGATCGCTGCTTAAGGAAATTTATGTACAAATACGACTCCATCGACCGCCAACTGGTTAACCAGCGCGTCGCCCAGTTCCGCGATCAAGTCAACCGCTGGCAAGCCGGCGAATTGACCGATGACGAATTTCGTCCGCTGCGTTTGCAGAATGGCCTCTACATCCAGCGTCATGCACCGATGTTCCGTATCGCCGTTCCTTACGGCATGCTGAATTCAGCCCAGTTACGCACGCTGGCTTCAGTCGCCCGCAAGTACGACCGGGGCTACGGTCACTTCACGACACGCCACAATCTGCAGCTGAACTGGCCGAAGATTGAAGACGTGCCAGAAATTCTCGCCGAATTGGCTGAAGTCGAGATGCACGCCATTCAGACCTCCGGCAACTGCCTGCGCAATATAACCACCGATCCTTTCGCCGGCGTTGCTGCCGACGAAGTGATTGATCCGCGTCCGCTGGCCGAAATTCTCCGTGAATGGACCACCTTTCACCCGGAGTTCGCCTTTCTGCCACGCAAGTTCAAGATTGCAATTTCCGGCACCAGGGAAGATCGCGCCGTTACGTGGTTCCACGATATCGGCCTGCATCTGCAGGAACAAAATGGCGAAGTCGGCTTCCGCGTCATTGTCGGTGGCGGCCTCGGCCGGACGCCGATCCGCGGCCAGATCGTCCGCGAATTCCTCCCCTGGCAGCACATCCTGACTTATTGCGAAGCCATCCTCCGCGTATACAACCGCGCCGGCCGCCGCGACAATGCCTACAAGGCACGGATCAAGATTCTCGTCCAGGCAACCGGCATTGAAGCCTTCAGTCAACAGGTTGAAGAAGAATGGGCCTACATGAAGGATGGCCCGGCTACCCTGACGCAAGCTGAATTCGACCGCGTCGCCGCGCACTTCAACGCCCCGGCTTATGAAACAGTGGGCGAAGTCGAGTTGCCGGCAGAAAAATCCTTCAAAAACTGGGTCGACCGCAACACTTCGGCCCATAAGGTGCCGGGCTATGCCGCCGTGACCCTGTCGCTGAAAAAACATGGTGTTGCCCCCGGTGACATCACTTCCGAGCAGATGGACGCGATCGCCGAGCTTGCCGATCAGTACAGTTTTGGCGAACTGCGCATCAGCCACGAACAAAACGTCATCCTTGCCGACGTCAAAAAATCCGACCTCTACGCCGTCTGGCAAGCCGCCAAGGAAAATGGTCTGGCGACGCCGAACATCGGTTTGCTGACCGGCATCATCTGCTGCCCGGGCGGCGACTTCTGCGATCTGGCCAACGCCAAGTCCATTCCCATCGCCAACGCCATCCAGGCCCGCTTCGACGATCTCGACTACCTGTTCGACATTGGCGACCTTGACCTCAATATCTCCGGCTGCATGAACGCCTGCGGCCACCATCACGTTGGCCATATCGGCGTGCTCGGTGTCGACAAAAACAACGACGAGTTCTACCAAGTCACGTTGGGCGGTCGTCAGGGCAATGAAGCGAAACTTGGCAAGGTCATCGGCCCCTCCTTCTCGGCCGGTGAAATGCCGGATGTGGTCGACAAAATCATCAAGGTCTATATCGAAAGCCGTCACCCCGACGAGCGCTTCCTCGACACCTTTGACCGCATCGGCATTGACCCCTTCAAGAACCGTGTTTACGAAGGCCGTGCCCACGGCAAAGCCAAACTCGCCCAAAAGGAGGCCGCATAATGGCTCAACTGATCAAGAACCAGACTGTTGCGGTCGACGCCTGGAAAACCCTGGAAATTGCCGAAGGTGAAACCCCGGAAACCGTCGCCCTGCCGGCCGGCGACGTCATTTTCCCGTTCTCCGTCTGGCAAGTGCGCAAGACCGAAATCATCTCGATGCACAAGCGCATCGGCCTTCTGTTGCAGCCGGAAGATCGGGTTGAGGATATTGCCGCTGATCTCGAGTACTTCATCGTGATCGCCGTCAATTTCCCCAAGTTTGTCGATGGGCGCGGCTATTCAAGCGCCAGCCTGCTGCGTCAGCGCTACAAATATCAGGGTGAACTGCGCGCGGTGGGTGACGTGCTGCACGACCAACTGTTCTTCATGCAGCGTGTCGGCTTCGACAGCTACGCGCTAAAAGACGGCAAGGATGCGGTCTACGCGCTGCAAGCCGGCTTTGCGCCCTTCTCCGAAACCTACCAGACATCAACCGGTCAACCGGAACCCTACTTCCGCCGCCGCGCCACCTGAGCCCTCATGACTCCCAACCTGCTCAACATCACCCCCGAACTAACCGCCAGCGTCGCCACCAAAACGGCTGCCGCCAAAGTCCTGCTCGCCGATATCGCTCACAACTGGGCGCCGGCCACCTTTGCCAACAGTCTCGGTGCCGAAGACATGGTCATCACCGACCTGATCCTCAAGGGCAAGCTGGCGATCAATATCTTCAGCCTGGACACTGGTCGCCTGCCGCCTGAAACCTACGACCTGATGGCTGAAGTCGAAAAGCACTACAAACACAAGCTGACCGTGTTTTTCCCGCGCGCCGACGACGTCGAACTTTACGTACGCAATCAGGGCATCAACGCCTTCTATGAATCGATCACGCTGCGCAAGTCGTGCTGCGCCATCCGCAAGGTTGAGCCGCTCAAGCGGGCACTGGCCGGCAAGCGCGCCTGGATCACCGGCATGCGTGCCGAGCAGGCCGCCACCCGGGGCAATCTGGCGCTTCGCGAATACGATGAAGGCAACGGTCTGGAGAAGTTCAACCCGCTTGCCGAGTGGTCCGAAAAGGAAGTCTGGACCTACATCAAGCAACACAATGTGCCGTATAACGCACTGCACAACAAATTCTACCCAAGCATCGGTTGTGCTCCGTGCACGCGGGCCATTTCGCTTGGTGAAGATGTCCGCTCCGGCCGCTGGTGGTGGGAAGATCCGGAATCCAAGGAGTGTGGCCTGCACGTCAAGGGCTGATTCACCAAATTGTCACAAAAACCCACTTTGCTGCAGCGCAGCAAAGTGTTAGTCTCTCGCTTAATAACAAACCGTATCAAGCGAGAACAGCATGAGTGAAGTTGACCTGAAACGTTTTTTCCTCGAACAGGTCCGCCTGTTTGAGAGCTTCTCGGCCGACAAGGTCGAGGAAATCGTCATCAAATCCCGGCTTGCCACCTACGAGGGCAACGAAGCCATCCTCGAAACCGGTGATGACGGCCGCTTTATCGGCGTTGTGATCAGCGGCCACGCCGAAATTTCGATGTCCGACAACACCGGCACGCGCAACGTCATCACCCAGCTTGAGTCTGGCGACGTCTTCGGTGTCATGTCATTGCTCACCGGCGACCGCATCGTTGCCGACGTCATCGCCGGCAATCGTTGCTTCGTGCTGATGATCCCGCAGGAAGTCTTCAATACCCACATCCTGACCAATGCCAAGGCCGTCGGCTATCTCTCCCGCCTGCTCGCCGACCGTACCCGCGCCATGTCGGTTGATCTGGTCACTGCCCAGGCCCGCGCCGTCGCCAAGTCCGACGACCCCTACGCCCTGTCGCTGACGACCAATACGCCGGGCAAGGTAGTCGTCATCAATGTCGGCCTCAGTCAGATTCACTTCGGCATTTACGACACCCATGACCTCGGCTCCGACGTTCATGGCATCGTCGACAACACCGACGAAACCACGGCCCACATCACGGTCATGGTGGGCCCGCAGCTCAAGACTCAGGAACGCCCGCGCTTCCCGCTCTCCGATCTGTTCACGGTGATGCAGGAATCCGCCACCCTGCTCGGCGATTCTTTCGCTTTCCATCTTCAGGATGTCACCGCTGTTGGCCACCGCGTCGTGCATGGCGGCAGCAAATTCCACAGCGCGGCGGTCATCACCCCGGCGGTCATCGCCGACATCGAAGCCCTTTCACTTTTTGCCCCGCTGCACAACCCGGTCAACGTGGACGGCATCCGCGAGGCAATGAAGCAGTTCCCGCATATCCCGCACGTCGCTGTTTTCGACACCGCCTTCCACCAGACCCTGCCGCCCTACGCCTATCTCTACGGCCTGCCTTACGACCTTTACAAAAAGGATGGCATTCGGCGCTACGGCTTCCACGGCACCTCGCACCGCTACGTGTCGCTGAAGTCGGCGGAAGTGCTCAAGCGCCCGCTCGGCGAGCTGGAAATCGTTTCCTGCCACCTTGGCATCGGTGCCTCGCTGTGCGCCATCGACCACGGTCGTTCGGTCGACACCACGATGGGCATGACGCCGACCGATGGCCTGATCATGCCCAGCCGTTCCGGCAGTATTGATCCGGCAGTGATGATTCACCTGATGGAACAGTACGGCATGACGCCGGAACAGCTGTCCACCATGATCAACACCGAGAGTGGCCTCAAGGGCATCTCCGGTATCTCCAGCGACATTCATGAGATTGAAGCCGCCGCTCACGACGGCCACCACCGTGCCCTGCTCGCCCATAAGGCGTTCTGCTATCAGGTACGCAAAAACATCGGCGCCTACGTCGCGGCGATGGGCGGCATCGATGTCCTGGCCTTTACCGGCGACATCGGTGAAACCAGCGCCACGGTGCGCAGCCTGGCCTGCCAGGGCCTGAGCTACATGGGCATCAAGCTCGATGAGGAAAAGAACCGTAACCTCGGCACCATCACGTCACACGCCATCATTTCGGCTGACGATTCACCGGTCACCATCCTCGTCGTTGCCAATGACGACGAACGTCTGGTCGCCTGGGAGACGCTGCGCGCCATCGAGCGCAACCAGTTGCTGGTTTCGATGAAGGAAGATCCGACCGAAGCCCCAATTCCGGTTGAAATCTCGGCGCACCACGTTCATTTGTCGCAAGCCGATGTCGAGAAGCTGTTCGGCCCCGGCCACCAATTGACACCGGAACACGAACTGTCGCAGCCGGGGCAGTTTGCCTGCGCCGAGAAGGTTCATCTGGTCGGCCCCAAGGGGCGCATCGCCAATGTCAGCGTACTTGGCCCGACGCGTAAGGAAACCCAGGTCGAAATTGCCATGACCGAGCAGTTCAAGGTCGGCATCCAGCCGCCGATCCGTCAGTCTGGCGATCTCACCAACACACCCGGGATCACGCTGGAAGGCCCTTACGGCACCTCGGTCATCGACCGTGGCGTGATTTGCGCCCAGCGCCACATCCACATGACGCCGGAAGATGCGATGCGCTTCCGCGTCCGTGACAACTATGTCGTACGGGTTCGTGTTGAAGGCGAGCGCGAGCTGATTTTTGGCGATGTCGTGGTCCGTGTCAATCCGGCCTTCCGCCTCGCCATGCATATCGATACCGATGAAGGCAACGCCGCCAACATCCGTACCGGCATGCTCGGTTACATCGAGGAAATCCAGAGCCGTCGCTAACCGGCGAGCAGCCATTCCCGCCCAAGCGGGAATGGCTGCCAATCAATTTTCAGGCAGCGCCTTGATACTGGCGCAAAGACTTTGCAGCGCCTGCTCCAGCACAAAAATATCGCTTAAAAGCTCGTCGACCGCAACATTCGAGCGCATCCTGCCATTCAGCGCTATCGCCAGCGGATAAACCTCAGTCATCACCAATGTCCCGGCCAAGCCTTTGAGCGAATGCACAATACGTTCGCCGGTTTCGCGATCACCCTGCGCCAGACTTTCCCGCAGACGTTCCATATCCGCCGCATGATCGCTGGCAAAAAGGCGCAACAAGCGGGCATAGCGTGCCGGGCGACCACGCGTGATATTGAGGCCGGCCTGGAGGTCTATCCCCGCGATTTGTGCCAGCGCCTCGCTCAAGTCTGAATCCGTATCCTCGACCACGGCAATTTCAACACCGGCATGCCCAGCCTGAGTTGGCAGCCACTTAAGCAGCGTCGCATACAAGGCATCGGGATCAACCGGTTTGGCGACAAAATCGTTCATCCCGGCATCAAGACAGGCCTGCCGGTCTTCGGCAAAGGCATTGGCGGTCATCGCCAGTATCGGCACGCCGCCAGGCAAAGCACTTAACGAGCGAATGCGGCGGGTTGCCTCAAGCCCGTCCATAACCGGCATTTGCATATCCATCAGGATCAGGTCGTAACGGGTATCCTGCATTTTTTGCAGCGCCTCCACCCCATTGGACGCCACATCAGCCGTCAGGCCGACATCATTCAGCAAGGCGATGGCCACCTCCTGATTAATCGGATTGTCTTCACAGAGAAGCAGGCGGCAAGCAGCAAAGTCACGGCGCAGAACAGTTTCGGGCGACAAGGTGACACCGGCGGCGGGCAACGTTAGCGCAACCCCTGAACAAGCCGTGCAATCAAGACAGGCCGTGAACCAGAAGGTGCTGCCTTGCCCCGGCACGCTGTCGACACCTGCCTGACCACCCATCAACTCAGCCAGACGACGGGTAATCGCCAGCCCAAGACCCGTACCACCGTAGTGACGGGTCGTTGAATTATCGGCTTGTTCAAAGGCACCAAAGAGACGATCTTTGACCTCTGCTGCGACACCAACCCCGGTATCGGTCACTTCAAAACGCAAGACTGTCTGCGCGGCACGCTGCTCGACCACGGCACAGCGCAAGGTAATCGAGCCCTGCCGGGTAAACTTCACTGCATTTCCCAGGTAATTGAGCATGGCCTGCGTCAAGCGCGTCGGATCACCGCGCAATTGATGCGCCGCACCGGCCGGCATATCGATCCGGAACATCAAACCCTTGGCCTGCACCTTGTCGCGAATCAGTGCTGCCGCCCGTTCCATCAATTGCCCCAAGTCGAATTCCACTGATTCAAGTTCAAACTTGCCGGCTTCGATTTTTGAAACATCGAGCACATTGTTGATTACCGCCATCAAATGCTCACTCGACTCCCTGATCTTATTCAGTTTGTCTTTTTGCTCTGCATCCAGGTGACTGCGCTGCAGCATGTGGGCGAGGCCGATAATGGCATTCATCGGCGTCCTGATCTCGTGGCTCATATTGGCCAGGAAGGCGCTCTTGGCCCGGTTTGCCACCTCGGCAGTCTCCTTGGCTGCGGCCAGTTCTGCGGTACGCTGCCTGACCAGATCTTCCAGATGATGGCGATGGCGATCCAGTTCTTCGCCGATGCGCTTCTTCTCGGAAATATCCTGCTTGATGGCCAAGTAATGGGTAATCTTGCCATCCAACTGGCGAATGGGCGAAATAGTGGCAAATTCATAATAAATTTCGCCACTTTTACGCCGATTGACGAATTGCCCGGACCATACCTGACCGAGACGCAGCGCACTCCACATCTGCGCATAGACCTCTTTCGAGGTCTGTCCTGATTGCAAGAATCGTGAGTTTTTACCCAGCACTTCATCAATCGCATAGCCACTGGAATCAAGAAAGGCCTGATTGACGTACTCGATATTGGCATCGATATCAGAGATCAAAATTGATTCCGGGCTCTGTTCAACGGCTTGCGAAAGCTTGCGCAGGGCATCCTCGCTGATTTTCTGATCTTCCAGCATGCTGAGCAGGGCCAAACGAGATTCATCGGCCTCGGCCAACAAACGCTGAGCCTCTTGCTGCGCGCGGCTGGTTGCTTCCTGCGCTGCGATACGCTCACTGACATTGCGTGACAGAACCATGAAACGACGTGGCGACCAGTCGCCTGGCTTGAGCACAGTCGACAACTCAAACCATTGCTCACCCTTGGGCAGAGGGATCAAAATCTGCTGGCCGGTCGAGCGCCCCTTGGCCCCAGCCTCCTTCAAGGCAGCATCAACGCTGATTACGGCTGCCGCAGGCAAGACATCAGCTACACGTTTGCCCAGGAGAGACTCCTTGGGCAGCAGCAGTTGGTCTTCCTCAGTGCTCCAGATGTTCAGGAAGAGCCCTGTCTCATCCACTTCAAAAAGAATGTCAGGAATCGCCTGCAAGGTCGCAGCCAGGTCATTGCCCAGTTCACGCAGGGTTTTTTCGTTGAGTTGCTGCTCGGTAATGTCAGTCGATATGCCCAGCAGACCAACGATAGTCCCACCCGAATCGTACATCGGCGCCTTGATCGACAGGTAGCTGCGAGCTTCCCCGTTGAGTTTCGTCACCCGCTGTTCAATATATCTCAGCTTCTCGCCGTGCTCGAGGACGCGTCGGTCTCTGGCTCGCAAAAAGCTCACGGTCTCGGCATCGAAAAAATTCTCGTCGCTCTTGCCAACAATTTCACTGGCGCTAAGTCCAAGCAACTCGCACAGCGCGTAGTTGGCAAACTCAAAACGAAAATCTGTACCCTTGATGAATATGTACCCGCCAACGCCATCGAGGATAAGACTCAAACGCTCACGCTCCAGGTTCAGTTCACGTGTGCGACGCGCTACCTGGCGGCGCAACATGAGATTCCAGCCAAGTAGCAGCAGACCAAGCCCGCCAACCGCCAGAAAGACATAAATGGCAGTCGCGCCATATTCCCGCAACGGCAGTTCACGCCCCATCCATTTATCGCGCAGGGCATCGCGCTCGGCCAAGGAAATTGCGTCAAATCCGGTGTTGACCGCAACAAGTAGCTCACTGCGCCCTTTAGCAACCGCGCGATGAAACTGGCCGCTATACAAAGTAAATGCCGCGCGAAAATCCTTGGCCGCGCCCGCCTGGTGCAAGAAAAAATTGGCCGGCGGTTCGTCAAGACAAAAGATGCGGACATCACCCGCCAGCGCTGCGTTGACCAGCGCTTCGTAGCTCCGGTAAGTATCTAGGCGCACGACACCCAAGTCGTTGAGTTTTTCGATGCAGGCGTCACCATTTTTGGCGCCAACGGCAAAGGATTTCAGGGTCGCCGGGCCATCAATGCCCTGAATACTTTTGTGTACATAAATCGGCACCTGAAGATCGGCATAAGGCGGTGAAAAATCCATCAGCATTTGCCGGACCGGCGTTTGGAATACGGTATCAAGGACATCTGCCTCGCCTGAGGCGAAACGTTGCTGCGCCACACTCCAGTCGGAAGCCTTGATATCGACAGCGATGCCGGTCTTGGTCGCCCACAAGCCCCAGAGATCGATCAAATAACCCTTAAGCTCCCCATCGTTACCGCGAAATACATAAGGCGGATAGTTATCGTCCATGACAACGACTATCCGCGCTGGCAACTTGTCGACGGCCGACACCAGACCACTTAGCAGCAAGCCACCGAGCAAAGCGAAGACCCTGGTCCAAAGCATCATTGCGGCTCACCCCCAGCCACTACGCTGGCATAGCGCGGCGATTCACCCAAGCGCAGAAACAGCTGGTTAACCTCGCGCTTCAATTCGAGCACCCGCCCTTCGCGACCCAAAATCACTTGTTGCCAGCGGCGCAGTTCGTCCAGTTGAGTACGTACGCTCTGATCCGACAATTTGACTAGCGTGACATCGACCAAAGCACCTTCAACACCGCTCACTTTGCCATTGGCGTCACGGATCAAGGAATACGATGGCTGCAAGTAACGGACCGGCCCCAAAGCGGGATGGCGGCGATAAGTGCTTGAAAGCGGCTCGCGCCCGGCCAGCACGTCGCCCATCGATTGTTCAAGAGTCGCTCTGTCATCCGGGTGCACCAGGTTTTGCAGAAAATATTCAAACTCTGGCGCAATTTCTTGTTGATCAAGCCCAAACAGCTGAAACATCTGTGCCGACCACTGACCTTTGGCGGATGCGATATCCCAACTCCAGCTGCCCATCTGCCCGATCTGTTCAGCGCGCAGCAAGCCCTGATGAATACATTGCAACTCCGCCTCGCGCCGCGCACTATCAATAGCTATCGCCGCCAGACTGGTTGCCGCACCCACATAGCGCCGCGCAATCGGGCTGACCTCCGGGCGCGGTGTTCCCCAATAGACGGCAAAGGTACCGAGCACAGCACCGCCAGCCGAGGTGATCGGCGATGACCAGCAGGCCGCCAGACCATGTGCCAGTGCGACATCTTTATAGGCAGCCCACAAGGGGTCCGTCGCAATATCCGCGACAAATACCGCTTCCTTGCGATAGGCAGCGGTGCCGCAAGAACCCACCACGGGCCCGATCTCAACGCCATCGATCGCTGACGAATAGGGCGCTGGCAAGCTTGGTGCAGCGCCGTGCCGCAAGTATTTACCCTCTTCACCCAGCAACAATACCGAGCAGTGCATTTCGGGATCATTCGTCTCGATTTCCCGAGTAATGAAGTCGAGAATTCTGGGCAACGGCTCGCCAAGCGAAATGTGCTCCAGAATGGCATTGCTGAACTCCAGCAGTGCCTGCTCCTGGCGGCGCTCGGTGACATCGATCAAGGTCGCCAGAAACTCTTCACCCAGCGTTATGCCTGAAATTTCAACAATACGCTCACAGCCATTCTTGCAAATCACGCGATACTCTATCGGGCGAATCGGGCCCTGCGCTTGCGCGGCATCTCGAACCGCCTGATTCCAGGTTGCCAGCACCCAGGCCCGGTAGGTGGCGTCCGGATAAGCGCGCGCCCACCAGGCAGCAAGATTCGGTACATCCTCCAGCGTGTAGCCAAACACCTCAGTGAAGTGCTGATTGATAAAAACCAGCTCCTCGCGGGCATTGACGTAACTGATTGGCAGCGGCACGTTTTCCATCAAACCACGCAAGCGTGCCTCGCTGATGCGCAATTTCTGCTCTGCCGCTTTCTGGGCGCTGATGTCAATTGCCACCCCGAGAGAACGCAGCGGTTTCCCCTGACTATCCCACTCGACAACGCGGCCGCGTGAGGACATCCAGTGTAAATGGCCATCACCGCCGCGCACCTGATAGTCCTGCGCAAACTCGGCCGCCTCGCCACTCAATAAAACACGAAAACAGGCCGCCATCGATGCGCGATATTCGGGTTCTATGCGTTCAAGCACACCATCCAGCGCTTCACGTGATTTAGCTGGTGGCAACTTGAGCATGCGGTTGAGCGCCGAACTGCGGATCAGCACGCCCAGTTGGTGGTCATACTCCCAAGTCCCCACCCCGGTCGCCTCAAGCACCATGCCCATGCGATCCTCAAGGTGCGAGCGACTCTCGTCAAGCAACACCACGCCCAGTCTTTCCAGCATGCGATGCTGACTGACCACGCCGACCAGGCGCCCATCGCCATCGACAATGACCAGATGACGCAGTCCCTTCAATTCCATCTGGCGCACCGCTTCAGAAACCGGGGTATCGACCGGAATCATGATCAGCGGCTTGGACATAACCTGACCCAGGGTGAGTGCCTGCGGATCAACATGACGCGCCAGCAGACGTGGCACATCGCGTTCGGTCAGGATCCCCTCAGCCCAACCATCAACACCGCCAATCAGGTGATCAAGGCGACTGGAAGACATGAGTTGCAAAGCCTCGGCCAGCGATTGCGCCGGATCGACCAGGTTAACGCCATGATCCATGACCGAGTTCAGGTTTTGAATCAAATCGAAAAAATCTGTCCCCAAGTGCCGGCGAAAATCAGTTTCTGTCGCCATGCCCTGCATCACCCCGGCGTCATCGACCAGAATCAGGTGACGAATACCGTGATTGGCCATCATTAACTGGGCCGAAGAAAAATCCAGATCAAAGCGTGCGGTGAGCAACGGGGTGCTCATGACCTCGCTTACCCGCTTGTTTTCCACCGCGCCAAGACACATGAGGCGCAAGAGATCGCGTTCGGTGACGATACCTACAGGTTTGCCGTCATCAAGGACGACCAGTGAAGAAACAGCAGTTTCGACAAAACGGGATATTGCCTCTTCCAGCAAGGTTTCCGGGGCGACGGTAAAGACCTGGGCACTGGCAATATCAATAAGTCTAAGCTGGGAAACCGAGTTCATGGCGCTCCTGAATACACCCGGGCTCAACACCAGGCAGTCAGCGGGATCAGTAGGTTTTTATCGATTTAGTGTACACGCTTGGCCTGGGGTGGTCGAACAATTCATGGCGGTGCAAAACGGCATTTCCGAATGGTCTTTCGGCTGGCATAGCGTACACTGCGCGGCTAACTTATTTGGCAGGACGCCCGATGCAATCAGAACACTTCATTCCGGGCAAAGACGCCTCACTCGAACATTCCATTACCTCCATGCAGGCCAAGCTGGCCGCGCGCGGCTTTGATATCGAGGAATGTTCCTGGCTCAACCCGGTCGATAGCGTGTGGTCGGTGCATGTACGCAACCGCGCCTGCCACTTGATGTTCACCAACGGCAAAGGCGCCACCAAGCTGGCCGCTCAGGCCAGCGCACTGGGCGAATACTTCGAGCGTCTGTCCTGCAATTACTTCTGGAACCACTATTACCTGGGCGACAAGATCGCCAACCGCGAATTCACCCATTACCCGAGTGAAAAGTGGTTTGCTGCGGTCGACGCCGCCTGGCCGGCAGAAATTTTGACGCCGGAACTGCAAGCTTTCTACAACCCGGACAACAGCATTCCGGCGGAAGCGCTGATCGACATGAATTCGGGCAATTTCGAGCGCGGTATCTGCGCCATTCCCTATGTGCGCCAAAGTGATGCTGCCGAAGTCTTCTTCCCGGTCAATATCATCAGCAACTTGTATGTCAGCAATGGCATGTCGGCCGGCAATACCCAGGCTGAAGCACGTGCCCAGGCGCTGTCGGAAATTCTCGAACGCCACGTCAAATTCAAAGTGATCGCCGAAGGCCTGTGCCTGCCGGATGTGCCGGATGAAGTCATCGCCCGTTATCCGGGCATCGCTGCCGGCATTGCCGGGCTGCGCGCAGCCGGTTTCGGCATTCTGGTCAAGGACGCCTCGCTCGGCGGCAAATATCCGGTCATGTGCGTGACCATGCTTAACCCGCACGACCAAGGCGTTTTTGCCAGCTTCGGCGCGCATCCGCGCTTTGAAATCGCCCTTGAGCGTTCGCTCACCGAACTGCTGCAAGGCCGCGCCCTCGCTGCGCTCGACGGCTTCCCGCCGCCCGGCTTCGATCTTGACGAAATCGCCAGCGCGCCAAATATCGAAATTCACTTTGTCGACTCCAGCGGCATCATCGGCTGGCAGTTCCTCAGCGAAAATGCTGATTTTGAGTTCAACGACTGGAACTTCACCAGCACCACGGCCGACGACTACAACTGGCTGTGCGAGCGCATTCACGGCGACGGCCACGATATCTACGTGGCCGATTTCGAGCACCTCGGCGTCTACACCTGCCGCATTCTGGTACCGGGCATGTCGGAGATTTACCCAATCGACGACCTGGAATGGGAAAACAACAGCAACGGCGCTATCGTCCGCCCGGCCATCCTCAACCTGGCGGAACTTGATGACGACGCCTGCGAGCACCTGCTCGACAACCTGAACGAACTCAACATCGCCGACGAACGCCCGGTAGCCGCCCTGATCGGCCTCGCACCGGATGCCGGCACGCTGTGGGCCGACCTGCGCGTCGGCGAACTGAAAACCATGCTCGCCCTGGCCATTGGTGACACCGATGCCGTGCGCGAAGGTTGCGAATGGGTGCGCTCATTCGAGCAACTCGACGCCACTCGCCGCCGCACCTACCACTGCATTGAAACCCTGCTTGAAATGGACGATCCGGATGCCTATGAAGCCGCGCTGGTCGGCCTTTACGGTGACGACACGCTGGATCTGGCGACTGACCTGATCGATGGCGAAGTCCGCTTCTTCGGTCTGCAATCCCCCGGCTTGAATCTCGAAGGCTGCGATCTGCACCAGCGCCTGCTCAAGGAATACGAAAAAGCGCACGCTGTTGCGGTCAACCCATAAATCAGGCTAAAAAAATGAAAAAAACCGATCTCTACAAAAACCTCGCCGCCAAGGTCGAAGGCCGCATGAAACTCGCCGGCACACCGGACCGTTTTGCCCAGGGTGCGGCGCTTGACCGCAAGGAACAGCGCAAGCTGGATCAGGCCAAAGGCTTGATCCCCTTTGCCGTCAAGCTCGATGCCGCACTGGCTGAAGAACTGCGTACCCTCGCCCTGTCTCGCCAGCTTGGCCTCAATGAACTGGTTGAGGACTTGCTGCGCAAAGGCCTGGCGGTCGCCGTTTGAAACATCCATTCGCCCATTCCCGGTATCAACCATGAAAACAGTCATCAGAGCCTTCTTTAAAACCCTGCGCGTCGTCCTCGGCCCCTTCATGCTGGTCGGCGAATATCTCGCCCGGCCCAAAGGACTTTATCGCCCACCAGAAATTCAGGGACAGGTCGATCAGCAGTGCCGTAACCTCGTCCTCTATCAATACAAGACCTGCCCGTTCTGCATCAAGGTGCGCCAGGAAATGCGCCGCCTGTCGCTGAACGTCAAGGGCCTTGATGCCCAGCACGAAGGCGAAAACCGCAGCGCGCTGCTCAATGGGGGCGGCAAAGCCAAGGTGCCCTGCCTGAAAATTACCGATCAGACCGGCAAGACCGAATGGCTGTATGAGTCAGGCGAAATCATCACTTATTTGCGCGGACGTTTCGCTACCAGCTAATTCAGTGCTGGTTTATTTGCCTTTTTGGACTTTGCCGGTTTCGGTATCGGCAATCGAATGACCATCCTCGTCCGCTGCTTGTAGTAACCAGCAAAGGTCGCTACCTTGCAGCGGGCTGGGAATCATCTCGTTTTTCCGCCAGCGAAAAACCGGACCATAAGGAATGTAACGCGCCAGCACATCGCCCTGCTCGCTGGCACCGAAAAACGGCCAGTGTGAAGTAATGGCCTTTTTAAGCTGTTCGTTGGTCATGATCAGACTCCTTGGCTAGTCAATCGACAACGAACAGTGTGCGCCCGGGAATCGGGCCAATCAAGCCCTTCAAGAAGGCATGAGTCTTACTTGAGAATCTCGAGCAGTTCAACTTCAAAAATCAGCGTTGCATCGGGCGGAATCGTCCCGGGTACGCCACGGCTGCCGTAAGCCATGTTGGACGGGCACAACAACTTGGCCTTGCCGCCGACCTTGATCTTCTGCACGCCCTCAGTCCAGCACGGAATCACCCGGTTGAGCGGAAATGTTGCCGGCTGGCCACGGCCGTAGGAACTATCGAACTCCTTGCCGTTTTCCAGCACACCACGGTAATGCACCTTCACCGTCTCAGTGGCCTTGGGCATCGCCCCGCTGCCTTCCTTGAGTTGCGTAATGACGATTCCTGTCGCGGTCTTTTCTTCCTTGGGTTCTGCGGCAGTGACCGGCAAGGAGAAAGCCAACAGGATGGCGGTGGAGGTGACAAGCAGTTTGTTCATGACTCAGCCTTTGTTTGGGTGTGGAAGCAAAAGCGTGATTGTGCCGCAGATCGCCATGATCCTGAATCCGGCCAGATCATAAATATTGGACAAGGACCCCGCCCAGCTTTTGCAGCCTGGGCTGGCCGAGATCATCAATGGCGTCATGATCTGCTAAGCAGAATCACGCACCACAGGAATACCGGCGATCAAACGCACCAGAGTAGCTTGCCGCTCTGTACCGGTCTTGTGGAATATCGAACTCAGTTGGGTACGCACAGTAGGCAAGCGCAACCCCTGGTCGGTCGCATATTCCTCAACAGAATCGCCATGACAGATGGCACGCGCCAAGCGCGCCTCGGCTGCCGACAAGCCGAAAAAGTCCATCAACTGCCGCGCCGTGGCGATCCGCCGTCCATCGAGCGGTGCCACCAGACACAAAATATCGGGAACCTTTGCGGAATTTTCATCGCTGGCAACTGACGGCCGCTGCAACATCCGCGTCAAAGTCAGGCTGAAACGCTGCTCAGGCTGCGCTGGCGCATACAGCAACATATTCGCTGTTCGTCCGCTGCCCGTGGTTTCCTTCAACGCCGCAGTGAACTTCTCCTGATAACTCGCGCCAGTACATTGGAGCATCCCCGCCGAGAGATGCAGAACATTGCTGCTTTTGAGAAACGATTCGCCACGATAGTCGCAATCGAGCACCCGCCCCTGAGGCGTCAGGATAATCGCCGCCACATGACTGGTATGCGCCCAACTCGCCGCATGATCAGCAAAAACCCGCAATGCCCGGCAATGGACGAAGAGCTCAATAACCCGGTGCCAGTTCGGGCGATTACCATCCAGCAGGCTGCACACAGCACAGGGGTGTTCTGTCGACGCCACCAGATCCTGATCCGGGCTTGCCCTTCGGCAAGACGCATGATCCGGATGGCCACTTTTGCTCAGCGGGCAGTACCCCGGCGCAAAAACTCCATCCTTTTGGGTCAGCTCACCAACAGATGTCGGCTGCAACCACGCCGCCAGGGAAACAATAACCTCCGGCAGCATCTCGGGCATCAAGCCCCCCTGAAAAAGCTGCCCAGCCAAGTGATCAAGTTTGCGAGTTTCGTCTATCACCCATCCCCCCGTTTCCCTGCTGCTCAATAAAAGGATCTGACAAGATTTTCTGTGGCTGACATGGTTAGCGGAGTTTGCACAGCGTCGCATCACTCGTCCCAAGAATCACGAGGCCAAGCCACTACCGTGGTAAATCATTCGTTTGAATGATGCGTTCAGTATATGCCATACGATAAGCTGTACTGCAAACCTGTGATCACTCCCTCCGTAGTGGGTTAATTGCTTGCTAAAACCCTTGGTAACGCGAGGAATCGAAAGCACATTCCCGACAAATATGGAGGTTTGAAAATGACACTCCCTAACGAATCAACATTGCTCCTGATGCGTGGCAACGCCGGCAAAGCCGTTGCCGAACTGAAAAACGCCTTACGCCAGACCTTGGGCGATAGTGCTTCCGCTTTCCCGGGTCTGGCCTCCGGTGATGCATTCGATGCGGATACCGAGACCGCCCTGCGCCGCTGGCAATCCGGCGTTGGTTTGGTGGCAGATGGGATTGGCGGGCCACGCACGCTGGCGGCACTGGGCATGCTTGCGCCCGCCGCGCTGGCGGTCAGCGTGGATAGCGCATTGGTGGGCAAATTGTTTCCCTTTACCAGAACATCCAGCATCGCGACCAATTTGCCTTATGTCAGCGCGGCGCTGGCGGCTTTTGGGTTGACCGACGGCAACATGGTCGCTGTTGCGCTGGGAACGATACGTGCCGAGACCGAGGGGTTTGTGCCGATTGCCGAACTACCCTCCCATTTCAACACCCTCGCCGGCCAGGCGCCTTTCAGTGCCTATGAGCGC
>Ga0209480_10001322_pt1 | contig 18278 bp, 17 predicted proteins | sample JI61114C2DNA_FD_187501 | JGI IMG/M metagenome (GOLD analysis project Ga0209480, IMG submission 187501) | Wastewater effluent complex algal communities from Wisconsin, to seasonally profile nutrient transformation and Carbon sequestration -... | ecosystem: Engineered > WWTP > Effluent > Algae... | reverse complement strand
TCGGAAGAAAATATCGACAGAATGATTGATGCTATGAAAGCATTCGGTCTTTTGATGAAAGTACATAAAGTTGAAAAATACAGAGCTTTAGCAACTTCGGCAATGCGTGAAGCCTATAACGGTCAAGAAGTTGTCGAAATTATTAAAGAAAAAGCAGGAATCGAAATTGAAATAATTGATGGAAAAAAGGAAGCTATTATTATCGCTTCGACAGATTTACATCATCTTCTAAAATCCGACAAAACTTATTTATATGTTGATGTTGGTGGTGGTAGTACTGAATTTTCTCTATTTTCTAATGGTAAAATTGTGGTTTCAAAATCATTCAAAGCGGGAACGGTTCGTTTTTTGAACAAAATGGTTTGTGATATTGTTTGGGACGAAATGGAAAAATGGATTAAAACAAATACCAAAGATTATGATGAAGTAATTCTTATTGGGTCTGGTGGAAACATTAATAAATTATTCAAAATGTCGGGGAAATTACAAGATAAACCCATGTCTTATATATATTTGAACTCTCAATATGCTTTCTTAAATTCCTTGACCTACGAGCAAAGAATCTCAGAATTAAGTTTGAATCCTGACCGTTCCGACGTAATTATTCCAGCGACTCAAATCTATCTCAATGCCATGAAATGGAGTGGAGCAAGAAATATTTATGTTCCTAAAATTGGACTTTCCGACGGAATTGTCAAGGCAATGTATTACGGGAAGATTTAATTAAACGAACTAAATCCAGAATCAATAAACCGCAAATTCGCAAATTTAAAAAAGATTTTAAATTTGCGAATTTGCGGTAATTTTTTTGGTATAAAAAAAAGTAATTCTAAATATCCAAATCGAATGTCTTTTTCAGCAAATCCAGATTAGGATTTATTTCATTCAATCGGTTGTACTTGTCTTTCGGGGTAAAGGCAAATTTATTTTCTACCTTTTCATTCACAATAACATCAATGGTAATATCATGATTATGAAGTTTACCTCTTAAATAACCCAAAAGTTCTAGTTTCTCCGATTCAAATTCAATCTTCGTACTATCGTTAGGCAGTTCGTGAGTAATGATTGTGCCTTCTAATTTTGGTGCGCCAATCATCAAAAGTGACTCCATAATTTTATGTCCTTTGTCTCCTAAACGCTGGGCATATTTATTCCATTGGAGCAACATATCCGTTTCGTTAAAAGCTTCAGTAGGAAGATGAACATCTTCTTTTACAATTCCTCTAGTGGTTTCCAACAATTCTCTTTTGGCACGAATACTCGAAAGAGACAAAGCAGAATATTTAGGACCTTCAGTAAGATTTTGGGATTGCTTAGACAGTTCGCTTTCGCTTGGTTGTGGTTTCGGATTTATAGTTTCAGTAGAAACAATTAACTCAGAATTGTTGATTTCAACTTTTGGTTCAGCAACTTCTGCCTTCTGTAAACTGCTATCTACAACCTGTTTAGTTTCAACTATGGAATAATTTGTTTTCCTAAAATAAGTGGGTGGAATTATAAATTGCTCAACTTTTTTTTTTCTCCATCAAAGGTGATGGAGGCTAGTTGCATTAAGCAAAGTTCAACAAGCAGTCGTTGGTTTTGACTCAGTTTGTATTTCAAATCGCAATCATTGGCAATTTCAATTCCTTTCAATAAGAAATCCTGAGATGCTTTTTGACATTGAATAGCGTAGAGCTTTTGTGCTTGTTCACCCACTTCTAATAATGATAAAGTCGAAGGCGTTTTCGAAACTAATAAATCCCTGAAATGCGAAGCTAATCCTGCAACAAAATGATGTGCATCAAATCCTTTAGAAAGAATTTCGTTAAAAGCTACCAATAATTCTGGAATTTTGTTTTCTAAAATTAAGTCAGTTACTGAAATATAGGTTTCATAATCCAGCACATTCAAGTTTTCGGTAACAGCTTGACGGGTCAAATTATTACCACAATACGAAACTACACGGTCAAAAATGGACAAAGCATCACGCATAGCACCATCAGCTTTTTGGGCAATAATATGCAAAGCGTCATCTTCAAAATTTACCCCTTGGCTGAAAGCGACTTCAGCAAGATGTTCTTTGGCATCTTTTACGGTAATTCTTTTGAAATCAAATATTTGGCAACGAGAAAGTATCGTTGGAATAATTTTGTGTTTTTCGGTCGTAGCCAATATAAAAATGGCGTGTTTTGGCGGTTCTTCCAATGTTTTCAGAAAAGCATTAAAAGCAGCCGATGACAACATATGCACCTCGTCAATAATATAAACCTTGTATTGTCCCGTTTGTGGCGGAATCCGAACTTGGTCAATCAAATTCCGGATATCATCCACAGAGTTATTCGAAGCAGCATCCAATTCGAAAACATTGAAAGCAAAATCTTCATTCGGGTCGTCATAACCGGGTTGGTTAATTTTTCGGGCAAGAATTCGGGCGCAAGTCGTTTTTCCAACACCACGAGGGCCTGTAAACAATAGGGCAGAAGCCAAGTGATTGCTTTCTATGGCGTGCAACAAAGTATTGGTAATGGCTTTTTGTCCCACAACATCATTAAATGTTTGTGGACGATATTTACGAGCCGATACTACAAATTGTTCCATAGATTTTTATTGGTTAGCAAATATAGATTTTAAATATCCAAAAGACAAATTCAAAATTCCAAAAAAATTAATAATTTCAATTACAATAGCAATGGCAATATCAATAGTAATGGCAAAATGCTAAATCTGCATTCTAAAATCTACAATCTACAATCTAAAATCCCTACTTTTGCGCCGCAGACCGCCTTATCGTCGTCCCGATTTATCGGGAGGGAGGAAAGTCCGGACACCACAGAGAAGCATAGCGGGTAACGCCCGTCGGTTCCGATTTATCGGGATTAGGACAAGTGCAACAGAAAGTATGTACAGGTAATGCTGTAGTGAAACCAGGTAAACTCTATGCGGTGAAATTTCAAGTATATCGGCATTTAAGGGTGCTCGCCCGTTGTCGAAGGGTAGAAAGATGGATCCCGATAGTAATATCGGGACTAGATAAATGATAAGGCTCCAATTTATTGGGGACAGAATCCGGCTTATAGGTCTGCTTTTTTTATTAAACCGCAGATTCGCAGATTTTAAAATTAATTAAAAAATCTGCGAATCTGCGGTTAATTTTTTGGGATATGATTGTTGAAATCTACTCTTCTTCAGAATCCGAAAACAAATCTTCATTATCCGTTTCTTTGTCGGTTGATTTTCCAATTTCAAAGAAACTAAAAATCGAACCACCATAACTTTTCTTGAATGAAAAATGAATCAAATGGTCGAGTTTGGTGTATTTGGAATGTTCGATAATCATCATTCCGTCTTCTTGTAGAATATCTTTTTCGAAAACAGTCAAGACAACTTTTTCAAAAGTTTTTTGATCCAAACCATAAGGAGGATCGGCAAAAATAATGTCGTAAGTAGCTTTGTTTCTTTCCAAAAATTGAAATACATCGCTTTTGGTTGCTGCAATATTAAAATCATATTCTGTAGCGACTTGCTTGATGAATTTCACGCAACCAAAATCAGCATCAACAGAAGTGATTGGCGTGCTGCCACGAGAAGCAAATTCAAAACTAATATTTCCTGTTCCAGCAAATAAATCCAGTATTTTCAAGCCTTCGAAACTGAAATGGTTGTTCAAAACATTGAATAATGCTTCTTTACTCATATCGGTTGTGGGGCGAACGGGAAGCCCTTTGGGCGGAAAAATACGTCTTCCTTTATATTTACCTGAAATGATTCTCACGATTGGAATAAAATAAAATGTTTCTGATTTTGGGCAGTTGAAAATGAATTGTTTTTCTGCAAATTCGATACATCAAACAAGGATACATTTCGAATATATTTGAAAGCCAATTGATAAAAATCGTCTTCCTCTGCTATGGTTCCCAATAATTCCAATTTGAAATTCTCGGGATTCATATTCAATTGTTCGGCAGTGAAAAGCAAATAGTACAGAAAATCTTCCGGCGTTTGATAATCGAAAGAGTTGAATAGTAATAATTTTTGGTTTTGAACCACTACAATTTCAAAATGTCCGGGATTGAAATTCACAATCATCTTTTTGTCGTCATTGTTTTTGGATGCATCCAATAGTTTACTAACCAAAATGCTGTTGGCGTGTTTGTAATCGAAAGAGCCAAATTGGTCAATAAAAAAATTATTGATGTTCACATACGGAATGTAAACCGCATTCATTTGGTAATTATGAATTTCGTCGAAAGCAAAAAAATCGGTATCAAAAACCTTCGTATTGTATTGCAAATAACTTCCTAAAAAGTGTTCGTCAAAAAGCGGTTCCGGCACAAATGTCGAAAGATTATTGTTGTGAATGACCAATATTTCATCATATGAATCCTTTAGTTCAGCGTTCTCTCTGAAAGCATCGCCAAATAATTCTTCGATTTTTGTGGCTTTGTGAAAGGTGTCAAAATGAATCTCTTTCACAGAAAGCACCTTGTGATTTAAAGTATCAAAAACACAAAACGAAAGTCCCGTCAAGGAAACCTGAAGCGAGAGTTTTTTGTATTTTCTATCGGTAATAGTAGTGTTAATGGACATAGTTGCAAACTTACAAATTAAAAATTCAATAGCAATGTCAAAAATCAATTTCAATGACAATATCAATATCAAAAAACTATTCCAACAATTAAAAATTGCCATTGCCATTGCAATTGATATTGAAATTCTTTACTTACTTTGCAGTCAAATAACACCCAATGGAATCCTCTTTGTTTTACAGTCTTTTACAGAAAAAATTTCCTTTTAAACCCACCTATAAACAGGATATATTTTTCCAAAAAATCGCTATTTTCCTGACCGAAAAAGACAACAACACAATTTTTGTATTGAAAGGATATGCAGGAACGGGAAAAACAACCGTGATTTCGACCATTGTCAATAATCTAATCGACATCAATAAAAAGTATGTTTTGTTGGCACCAACAGGTCGTGCGGCCAAGGTAATTGCCAATTATTCGAACAAGCCCGCTTTCACGATTCACAAGAAAATCTATTTTCCTAAGAAATCTTCGGGAGGTGGCGTTTCGTTCACTTTGCAGCAAAATAAGCACACCAACACGATTTTTATAGTCGATGAAGCTTCTATGATTTCGGACACAAATTCGGATTCTAAAATGTATGAAAATGGTTCTTTGCTCGATGATTTGATTTCCTATGTGTATTCGGGAAGCAATTGCAAAATGATTCTTTTGGGAGATACCGCCCAATTACCGCCCGTGAATTTGGATATTAGTCCCGCTTTGGACATTCGAACTTTGGGAATGAATTATGGCAAAGAAATCGAACATATTGAATTGGACGAAGTAATGCGTCAGGAAGAAAACTCCGGGATTTTGCACAACGCCACGGAACTTCGGGAATTATTGAAAGATTCTTTTATAGATGAATTCAAATTCGATTTGAAGAAATTCAAGGACATCGTGCGTTTGGTTGATGGTTACGACATTCAGGATGCCATCAATTCGGCTTACAGCAATTACAGCATCGAGGACACGGCTTTCATCGTTCGGTCGAATAAAAGAGCCTATCAATATAATGAGCAAATCCGCTCGAAAATTCTCGATAAAGAAAGCGAATTGTCCACAGGGGATTTTTTGATGGTCGTGAAAAACAATTATTTCTGGCTCAAAGACTCCGATGAAGCCGGTTTTATTGCCAATGGCGACATCATCGAAGTGCTGGAAATATTCAATATCAAGGAATTATACAGTTTTAAGTTTGCCAATGTCAAAATTCGAATGGTCGATTATCCCAACCAAAAACCATTCGAAACGGTGCTATTATTGGACACCATAAAAAGTGAATCGCCATCATTGACTTACGAGGAATCCAACCGATTGTATCAGGAAGTTTTGAAGGATTATGAGGGTGAAACTAAGTTCAAACAATTCCAAAAAGTAAAAGCCAATGAGTATTTCAACGGCTTGCAAGTCAAGTTTTCATATGCGATAACGTGCCACAAATCGCAAGGAGGGCAGTGGAATACGGTTTTTGTCGAACAGCCGTATTTGCCGGATGGGATTAACAGGGATTACATTCGCTGGTTGTACACGGCTATGACAAGAGCAAAAAATAAATTATATTTGATTGGATTTAAAGACGAGAGTTTTGTGGAATGATTTTAAAAAATGACCGCAAATTCGCAAATTTTATATTTATTAAAATATAAAATTTGCGAATTTGCGGTCAAAAAAATAACAACTATGGACACGCTAAACGATTTACATAAAATTTCAAGCACTTTTTCGAACACCGAAAAAATGCCTGTTTTGTTTTTGGGACACGGAAGCCCTATGAACGCCATCGAGGAAAACCAGTTTGTGACTGGTTTTCGGAATTTGGCTAAAACATTGCCACAACCTAATGCCATTTTGTGTATTTCGGCGCATTGGTTTACGAACGGAACCAAAGTGACCGCGATGGAAATGCCGAGAACAATTCACGATTTCGGAGGTTTTCCACAGGAATTGTTTGCGGTGCAATATCCTGCGAAAGGCAGTCCAGAATTAGCCATCAAAACCAAGGAATTGTTACAGCCAATTGACGTAGAATTGGATGAACATTGGGGTTTGGATCACGGTGCCTGGAGTGTAATCAAACATCTATATCCCGAAGCCAATGTTCCAGTAATCCAGTTGAGTATTGATTATACCAAACCGCCACAATATCATTTTGAATTAGCCAAAAAACTAAGCGATTTACGCCGAAAAGGAATCCTGATAATCGGAAGCGGTAATATCGTGCATAACTTGAGATTAGTCGATTTCCCTAATTTTGACAAAGACAATTACGGCTACGATTGGGCAATTGAAGCCAGAGAAAAAACGAATCAATTTTTGCTAGACGGAAATTTTCAAGCCTTAATTGATTTTGAAAAACAAGGCAAAGCTTTGCAACTCGCTATCCCAACTCCAGATCATTATTTGCCCTTGATTTATACTTTGGGATTAAAGGAAAAACAAGAAGAACTGAGTTTGTTTAATGATAAATTGGTAGCGGGTTCTTTGAGTATGACTTCGGTGAAGATTATGTAATTAGTTTTGTGGGAAATGGTATATTTGGGAATTATAAAAAAAAAATACTTTATTGATTAGATGAAATCAAAATTAACTATAAGCGAATTTCGAAATAGATTAAAAATACATTCCAAAATTGGTTCCCCAAACTTTAAATCAAGTCTGTTTGGAATTTTTTCAATGTTTGGAGGTGGTATTTCAAAAACTTTTTATGGACTTTTTGATGATTCAGCTTTTAATCTTACAATAAATTCAACGATAATGCCACCATTATATGCAATAAAAGGAAAATATAGAAGTACAAATAACATGCTTAAAATCGATTACACTATTGAACCAAATAGTAAATTCGGTTTGCTCTATTTAAAGTTTTTTCCTCTTTTTTCATTATTTGGAATTAATTTGTTCTTCATATTAGTTGAAAAAAATGCACCAATTGAAGTATATATTAGTTTTAATTTATTCATTATTTTTATGATATTTTTTTCGAGGTGGGATATAAAACGAAGAAAGAAAAATATTGAACAAAAGTTTATTGAAATTTTAGAAATAATACAATAGACAATAAATTTAACTTTGCGCCTTCCCGTCTTTGCGGTATAATAAAAATATAAAAATGAAAATAATAGCAGTCATTCCAGCACGTTACGCCTCCACTAGATTTCACGCCAAATTAATGGAAGATTTAGGAGGAAAAACCGTGATTTTAAGAACCTATGAAGCCGCCAAAAAATCCAATCTTTTTGAAGATGTTTTTGTAGTTACCGATTCCGATTTGATTTATGACGAAATTGTTTCCAATGGAGGCAAAGCCATAATGAGCATCATGGAACACGAATCTGGAAGCGATCGAATTGCCGAAGCAGTCGAAAATATGGATGTGGATATTGTCGTAAATGTACAAGGTGACGAACCTTTTATTAATACAGCAGCTTTAGTAGAACTCATTGAAGTCTATAAAAACGATACCGAAAAGAAAGTGGATTTGGCTTCCCTAATGTTTGAAATCACCAATGAAGACGAAATCAACAATCCCAACAATGTAAAAGTAGTGGTGGACCAAAACGGTTTTGCATTGTATTTTTCCCGTTCGGTGATTCCGTATCCAAGAGAGAAAAACGTTGGCGTTCGATATATGCAACACATCGGAATTTATGCTTTTAGGAAACAAGCCCTTTTGGATTTCTACAGTTTGCCAATGAAATCATTGGAAGCTTCCGAAAAACTGGAGCAATTGCGTTATCTTGAATTTGGAAAAAGAATCAAAATGGTCGAAACCGCAGATAAGAGCATTGGCATTGACACTCCAGAGGATTTGGAAAAGGCGAGAAGGATGTTGTAAAAATAATTTTTAATCTTCAAAAAAGTTTCATTAGTTTTATCCTCAATTAATTTATTGATTTATGAAATGAGCATAGCGTGATTTCAATGCAAACACGAATGATGATATGCGAATTACATATGACCAATAAAAAACAATAAATAGCAACATATGAAAAAAATAATTTTCCATCTGGGACTTTTGCTGGCTTTCACGGGGCAAGCACAAATGAAGGCAGATGATGTAAAAACGTTTACGCTCAACAACGGAATGAAGTTTCTGGTTATTGAAGACTTTTCGATTCCCAACGCCAATATGTACTTTTTTTATAAAGTTGGAAGCCGAAACGAGCATCAAGGAATTACTGGGCTTTCCCACTTTTTCGAGCACATGATGTTCAACGGTGCCAAGAAATATGGACCTAAAGAATTTGACCGCACAATGGAATTCAACGGTGGCTCGAATAATGCCTACACGACCGAAAATGTTACCGTTTACACCGATTGGTTTCCAGCATCATCAACCGAAATAATTTTTGACCTTGAGGGCGACCGAATTGCAAGCCTAAGTATTGATCCCAAAATGGTCGAAAGCGAAAGGGGAGTGGTGTTGAGTGAGCGTCGTACGGGGCTTGAAAATTCGCCTTGGCGACTTTTGTCACAATCTATGCAAGCCACCGCTTTTCAGGAACATCCGTATCATTGGCCAGTTATGGGCTATGAAGATGACATGAAAAATTGGACGCAACAAGATTTAGAACGTTATTTCAAAACCTATTATGCACCTAATAATTGTGTGGTAGTAGTTTCAGGTGCCATTAAATTGGAAAAAGTAAAGGAATTAGCCAAAAAATATTTAGAACCCATTCCCGCACAAGCTGAACCTCCAAAAGTTCATATTGTAGAACCTCCTCAAACTGGAGAGCGAAGAATTATTGTGCAAAAAGAGGTGGCAACTCCTTATATAATGATTGGATATAAAACTCCAGAAGCTAAAAATCAAGATTATTATGCTTTGAATATTTTGAGTTCTATTCTATCTAGTGGAAATTCTTCGCGATTATATTCGGCACTTGTTGACCAAAAAGAAGTGGCTACACAGGTTTATACTGATTTTGGAGACAGCTTTGATCCTAGTCTTTTCAATGTGTATGCTGTTGCCAATAAAGACGTAAAAGAATTGGATTTAGAACAAGCAATTTACGCAGAAGTAGAAAAGATTAAAAAAGACGGAATCAGCGAGAAGGAACTTCAAAAAATTAAGAATCAGAAATTAATGGAGTTTTATGGTCAAGTCGAAACCATTAACGGAAAGTCGAATAATATTGGAACTTATGAAGTATTTTTTGGTGATTATCGAAAAATGTTCGATGCTCCAGCCAATTATAATAAAGTAACCGTAGCAGATGTTCAAAGAGTGGCCAATAAATATTTGATTAAAAGCAATAGAACTGTAGGTATATTAAAAACTAATGTTGAAGAATAAAATTATGATAGCAATGAAACAAAAAATCACTATATTCTGCCTCTTGGTTGCCAGTTTAAACCTATCGGCTCAGAGCTTTAAATTACCCAATTACACCACTTTCAAATTGCCAAACGGCCTCACTATTTCCCTGATGGAACAACACGATGTTCCTATTATTAGTGTTTCGGCAATACTTTCTGCGGGCGCAATTTATGATTATGACAAAGCAGGGTTGGCTTCATTGACCGCAACGGCTTTAAAACATGGTACTAAAAATTTTCCAAAAGCTAAATTAGACGAAGAACTCGATTTCATTGGAGCCAGCGTTGGTACTTATGCTACTAAGGAATTTTCAGGACTTTCTTCCAGTTTTGCCTCTAAAGACAAAGACAAAGTATTGACAATTATTAAAGAAATTATGCTCAATCCTGTTTTTGATGCGAGTGAATTTGAGAAAGAGAAAAGCCGCTTATTGGTATCTTTAGAACAACAAAAAGAAAGTCCAAGGTCTGTAATAGGCCCTTATTTTGACACTCTTTTGTTCGGAAATCACGTTTACGGAAATGTAATTAATGGAAATATTTCGACAATAAATAAATTGACGGTCAAAGAGGTGAAAGAGTTTTATAACTCAAACTACAAACCTAACGATGCTGCGATTTCTATCGTTGGTGATTTTGTTACCAAAGATATGAAAGCTACCTTAACCAAGTTGTTTTCAGGTTGGGAAAAGTCTTCAGTTGTAAAAGAAAATTTAGTCTCTAAACCAATAATTCTTCCTACTGAAAACCGAGTATTATTAGTAAATAAAGAGGATTCCAAGGAAGCCACTTTTTATATTGGGTCACCTGGAATTAGCCGAAATAATCCTGATTTTGTAGCTATTGAAGTAGTTAATACACTTTTTGGAGGTCGTTTTACTTCTATGCTCAACGACGAACTTAGAGTAAATACAGGTTTAACTTATGGAGCGGGTAGTAGATTTAAAACCCTGAAAAATGGAGGTGCTTTTTACATTAGTACATTTACAGATGCAAAAACTACCGAAGCTGCTATTGATAAAACTTTGGAAGTATTGAATAAATTGCATACCAATGGAATTGACGAAAAAGCATTAAACTCTGCCAAGAATTATGTCAAAGGGCAATTTCCTCCAGGATATGAAACTAATGAACAATTGGCTAGTTTGTTGTCGCAAATGTTTTGGTATAATTTTGATCAGTCGTTTATCAATAATTTCGAAACTAATGTAGATGGATTGAATTTGGCCAAAGCCAATGAAATTATTGCCAAATATTTTCCTAAAGATAAGTTGCAATTTGTAATAATTGGCAAATCGACAGACATTAAAAAAGTAGCTGAAAAATATGGTAAAGTCACCGAAGTGCAAATAACGGATGACATTAAGAATAAAAATTAACAACAAAAAGGGATTCAGTTCCCTTTTTTTGTGGACTATATTAGGGGATTAAGAATCTAAGATTCGTTTTCAATATCAAAATACCCTTTGACTTTAATTTTTGCTGTGAAAAAATTCAGGAACAAAACCACAAAGAATAAAAATAAAAAGGCTTGGGCTGTTGCCAATACTTTTCCTATTGTCGTCACAGGATAATAATCGCCATAACCAATGGAAGCCGAATTGATTGTGCTGAAATAAATGGCATCAAACCAATGTCCAAATGGTTTATTTAAATAATCACCACAGGAATACAAAACCCCAAATGAAATTATTATTTCGATATAATTCAAAAAAAGTAATAACATCGATCTTTTGTAAGAGTTAGGTTTTGAAAACATATCCGAAGCAAAAATCAGCGTTGGAATGTATAATATTGTTTCTAACAAGACATAAATCATTATCCAAATTACATAATGATAACTTTGCCAATGATTGATTAAAATCAATAATGGAAAAGCAACTTTTAATAAAACATAGAAATCTAAAGCTAAATCTCGATATTCATATCCTTTTAAATAAGCAAAATATTTGATGTAAACTCCAGGGAAAAGCAATTGGGATGAGGAGAGAAACAAACGTACTAATTTTTCTATTCCGTTGTCATTTTGATGATTGTTGTTCCAAATCGCTTTGATATTCATAATGCGTTTTCGAACAGGATTATATTCAGGTTTTGGAATTTTAGCCAAATTGCCTAATAACAATTTCTTCAAAATCGATTTCATGATTATAAGGTTTGAATATTACCTCTAATTTACGAAATAAATGCTTAAATTTTATTACAAATTATTATTAAAATTTACTTTCAACAAGAATTAATTCATTCGTTTTTTCCATTTCACTAAATTGAGTGACTGAGTATTTTTTAGGATCAAACTTTTTCACATACTCCACATTAAGCTGCCTATGCTTATCATTCAAAAGCATCGTGTTAAAAAGAATATGTCCTTTGGAGTTCAATAAAAAACAAATTCGATTCACAAAAAAGAATTCAAACAAAAAATCAGGCATTTTTGTATCTTGAAAAATATCGATTATAATTAAATCGAATTTTTTATTAGTTTTCAAAACAAATTCAGAGGCATCATCAAAAATTATTTCAAGATTAGGAATGTCGTCCAGTTTAAAATAAGTATTGGCAATTTCAATAATGGCTTTGTCAATTTCGACACCGGTAATTTGCCCTTTGAAATTAATTTCATCCACCAAAGTCCGAACAACACTTCCGCCGGCAACTCCAAGAACGAGAATGCTTTGCATGGATTTTATTCTTTCGAAACCAATCAATTTCAAACCTTTTCTTAAAATGACCTGTAAGTTACCATAAGAATAATTAGTATTTTGACTGTCTAAAATTAATTTTCCGTCTGTCCAAGTCACTTCTAGAGTTTGACTTAGTGTAGATTTTTGTTTGAAAATAGTGATTGGAATGAGGTAACTGAACAGTTTTTTGAGCATTTGATTTTTTTTTATCAAAAATACAGGAATAATACTAATTTTACTAAAAATAGATTCAAATGAAAAAAAGCTTTTACAAATTTATTTTCTTTAAAATAATGGGTTGGAAAATCGAAGGCACAATTGAGGAAAGCATCAAGAAATGTGTTCTAATGGTTATTCCACACACTAGCTGGCACGATTTCTATACAGGAATATTTACTAGAGGAATTATGGATATGGAAATGAATTTTATTGGAAAAAAAGAATTATTTCGTTTTCCATTCGGATTTTATTTTCGTTGGATGGGTGGAGCACCCATAGATAGAATAGGAAATTTGAATAAAGTAGAAGCTATTGCTAGAATATTTGAAAACCATAATGAATTCAGATTGGCTATTTCTCCAGAAGGAACCAGAAAAAAAATAAGCGAACTCCGAACAGGATTTTATTATATTGCTTTGAAAGCAAATGTTCCAATAATTCCTGTTGCTTTTGATTATGGAAAAAAAACAGTAACTATTGGAAAACCATTTTATCCAACTTCAAATTATAATGAAGATTTAAAAATTTTATTAAATCATTTTAATGGTGTAGTTGGTAAAATTCCTAAAAGTGGTTATTCTTCAGAATTATAATTTATTCAGACGAATAAGTTTTAAAAGTTCCGTTGGTATAGAAAATTACAATTCGGTCAATTTCTACATCTGTTTTATTTATCGAAGTTGATTTTGAATTTGAAAAAAGATTCGGAAGATTTTCTTCCTTCTGAATTTTAGCATTTGAATTTTTTTCAGAAAACAAATCAGCTTGCTGCTCCATTTTAGTTTCTATAATTGGACTGATAAAAGTGGGAGTAAGCGGGACTTTATTTGCCTCATTTTCTAATTCCGATTTTGGAAAAATTCCCTTCCCATTTAAAATCCAATACAAATCGACCTCTGGAAAAACATCCATAATTTTAAGAATAAAATCCAAACTTGGTTTGTTTCTACCTGAAAGTAGGTGAGACAAACTCGAACGTTGTACACCTATTTTATCGGCAAATGAAGAAGCATTCAGGCTGTAATAATCCAGAATATATTCTAGTCTTTTTATGAAATCGTCGATGTTTACCATTGTAAATCTTCTTTAAAATTACTCCTGTTACAAATGTAACATAAAACAATCAACCAGCCAAAATTACAGATGTAAATTGTTTAAAAATAATATATAAATTGAAATTATAACATAAATTAAACTATATTAAAATACTGAATAACAATAATTTAAATGTTAAATTAATTTTTGAATACAAATGTCAATTTTACCTTGAAATAGAAAGCTGTTTTAATTAAATATTCTGTTTACAAATATAAATTAAATAGTTTTTTAAGGGATTACAATTGTTAATTTAAAGATGTTTACTTTTGTAAAACAAAAATACAACTATGAATTTAGAACAATTATACAATCAATATAAAGAGCCATCAATTGAGGGTCGTTATATTACATTTGACAAAATTTATCCAATTTTAAAAAAAATAAACTCGAATAATCAATTAGAAATTATTGGTAAATCGGCCTTAGATATTCCGATTTACAAGTATCAAATAGGTACTGGAAAGATTAAAATTTTGCTTTGGTCACAAATGCACGGAAACGAGGGTACAACTACAAAAGCATTAATTGATTTTTTGAATTTCTTAAATGGAGGTTCTTTATTAGCTAAAAAGTTTCTCAAAACTTTTACTTTTTGTAGCATTCCGATGTTAAATCCTGATGGAGCCCAATTATATACTCGTGAAAATGCAAATAAAGTAGATTTAAATCGTGATTCAAAAGACTTATCACAACCTGAAAGCAGAGTTTTGAGGGAAGCTTTCGAAAATTTTGAACCTGATTTCTGTTTTAATCTTCACGACCAACGCACAATTTTTGGGGTTTCAGACACTGGTAAGCCTGCAACCTTATCTTTTTTGGCCCCGGCATATAATGAATCAAGGGATGTTAATGAAACGAGATTAAAAGCAATTAATCTAATTGCTGGAATAAATGATGTGTTACAAGGCTATATTCCGGGTCAAGTGGGGCGTTTTGACGATGGGTTCAATATAAATTGTATTGGAGATACTTTCCAATATTTAGGTGTTCCAACAGTTTTGTTTGAAGCAGGTCATTATCCTAAAGATTATTCTAGAGAGGAAACTAGAAAATATGTTTTTATTTCTTTGGTTTCGAGTTTTAAAATACTTGGCGAAAACGATTTAGTTAACAATGAAATTGACAAATATTTGAGTATTCCTCAAAATAAAGTAGTTTTTTATGATTTTTTATATAAAAATATCAAAATAAATTATGATGGTATCGAAATAATCACGAATTTTGCTGCACAATACAAAGAAGAATTAATTAACGATCAAATTTGTTTTAATGCTTATATTGTTCATATAAGTGAATTGGATAATTACTTTGGACATTTTGAATTTGATGCGAAAGGCGCACTTTATCAAGATTCTAGTGATAATTTTCCAAAATTAAATCAAAAAGCTAACTTTTATTTAAATAATAATATAAGGTTTGTTAATGGATTAATGGATGCTTAAATTTTGTAATTGTAGTTATAAATATTAAATTATTGAATTATGAGTAAGTTTCGTTTAGATGAAGTAGACCATCAAATTTTGGACATGTTGATTGACAACACCAGAATTCCTTTTACAGATATTGCAAAAAAATTACTGATTTCTGCAGGAACGGTTCACGTTCGAGTTAAGAAAATGGAAGATGCCGAAATAATAATGGGTTCTTCATTAGTGTTAGATTATGATAAGTTGGGATATTCTTTCATCGCTTATGTTGGGGTTTTTCTTAATAACACCTCACAAACTAAATTTGTTTTGCAACGCATAAACGAAATTCCTTTCGTGACTGTTGCTTCTGTAACAACAGGGAAATTCAATATTTTCTGTAAAATTAGAGCAAAAGACACAAAACATGCCAAGGATGTAATCTTTATGATTGATGATATTGATGGCGTTTACAGAACAGAAACAATGATTTCTTTGGAAGAAAGCATCAATGATAAAAAACGTTTAATGCATACTATATTTAAAGATATATAATTCATTTGAACGATGTTAAATAATACAACCTCAAGTGAATTCTTGGGGTTTATTTTTTTTAAGAACAACAATACCAACGAAAACTAACTTAGCCAATTATGTATACGCATCCTAAAATTGAACGATTCAACGAAGAAGTCCTTTCTAAATATCACATCTATAATAGCGTTTTTATTACACTACCATTTGATTCTATAGACAATACTGGAGCATTGCTTCCATTATTTACAGATGGTTGTGAAAACGGATTCAAAAAACAAGAAACACCAAAAGAAATTTTAGATTTATTTGCTCAAAAATACCTTAGCGGTGCTTCAGAAAGTGAAAAAATTGATTTAATGTTTCGTTTTATTCAGTACATAGAACGCCAAATTGTACTGTTTGATGCTGTCGAAGATGCTGCATTTCCAGTTGTAAATAACATGGAAGGAAGAGGGTCTTTAAGGGATATTAAAGAAAAAGCATCTGCTAAAGAAAAAGAAATTGAGTTAATTTCATTCCTAGAAAATTTTAATGTAAGGACTGTTTTAACGGCTCATCCAACTCAATTTTATCCTGGCGCTGTTTTGGGAATTATCAATGATTTGACCGAAGCAATTCGTAAAAATAACTTACTCGAAATTAAACAATTGTTGGCTCAATTGGGAAAAACACCTTTTATTCAAGCGGAAAAACCAAACCCTTTTGATGAAGCAGTAAGTTTGATATGGTATCTTGAAAATGTATTTTATGAAACTGCTGGGGAAATAGTGCATTATCTTCAAAAAAATATTTTACACGGAAGTTCAATACAAAATCAAATAATAAAACTTGGTTTTTGGCCAGGAGGAGATCGAGATGGAAATCCTTTTGTAACCACCGAAATTACACTTAAAGTAGCCGATAGATTAAGAACTTCTATATTAAAATGTTACTATCGCGAGATGAGAAATTTAAAACGCAAACTTACTTTCGCTCAAGTAGATGTTCTAGTGGCTGAACTTGAAAACAAATTGTATCGTTCCGTTTTTTATTCCAAAGGAGAAATTTATATCACTTTAGAAGAATTTATTTCGCAATTAAACAAGATTAGAACAATTCTTATCGAGCGAAACCAATCCTTATATTTAGATGAGCTTGAAGCACTTCTTATCAAAGTAAATTTATTTGGTTTTCATTTTGCCTCTTTAGATATTCGTCAAAATAGTAGAATACATGATGCTGTTTTTAAAGATGTTGTACAGTATTATTTAAATTCAAATTCGGATGTTTTTCCAAAGAATTATTTTGAATTAACTGAAAGTGAAAAAATAGAAGTATTGTCAACCATCAAAGGAAGTCTTGATTCGAATGTGTTTGATAATGAAATCACAAAAGCAACTATCGAGTCGATGCAAGCGATAAGACAAATACAAAAAAATAACGGCGAATTTGGCGCAAATCGTTATATCATTAGCAATAATGAAAGCGCGTTGAATGTTATGGAAACATTTGCACTTTTCAAATTAAACAATTGGGAAAATCCTACTGTAGATATAATTCCGTTGTTCGAATCAGTTGACGATTTACAGAATGCTTATGTAATAATGGAAAAGTTATATACCAATCCTATATATATGGCGCATTTGGCATCAAGAAATAATAAACAAACGATAATGCTTGGTTTTTCTGACGGCACCAAAGATGGTGGTTATTTGATGGCGAATTGGAGTATTTATAAAGCTAAAGAGGAATTGACGACAATGTCAAGAAAATACGGAATTAAGGCGCTGTTCTTTGACGGACGTGGTGGGCCGCCAGCTCGTGGAGGAGGGAAAACGCATAAATTTTACGCTTCATTGGGTCCCAAAATTGAAAATAATGAAATCCAAATTACAGTTCAAGGGCAAACCATTAGTTCGAATTTTGGAACTTTAGATTCTTGCCGTTATAACTTAGAAAATTTATTAAGTGCTGGTGCGACAAATCAAGTTTTTAATAAACAATTAAATATTTTATCGGATAACGAAAAAGAAATTTTAGATCAATTAGCTGAGTTGGGTTATGAAAAATACTTGAGTTTTAAAAACCATCCAAAATTTATTCCTTATTTGGAACAAATGAGTACTTTGAAATACTATGCTAAAACTAATATTGGAAGTCGTCCATCAAAAAGAAGTAAATCAGAACACCTGGATTTTGCAGATTTAAGAGCCATTCCGTTTGTGGGCTCTTGGAGTCAATTAAAGCAAAATGTTCCTGGATTTTTCGGAGTTGGTTCTGCTTTAAAACATTTTGAGGATACTAACAATTGGGATAAAGTTCAGAATTTGTATAATGATTCCTTGTTTTTTAGAACCTTGCTAGAAAACAGTATGATGTCATTGGCAAAATCATTTTTCCCTTTAACGGCTTATATGAAAAAGGATGCTGAATTTGGGGCTTTTTGGCAAATTATATACGATGAATTTTTAGAAACAAAA
>Ga0209480_10001320_pt1 | contig 18295 bp, 16 predicted proteins | sample JI61114C2DNA_FD_187501 | JGI IMG/M metagenome (GOLD analysis project Ga0209480, IMG submission 187501) | Wastewater effluent complex algal communities from Wisconsin, to seasonally profile nutrient transformation and Carbon sequestration -... | ecosystem: Engineered > WWTP > Effluent > Algae... | reverse complement strand
TTGAAGTCCAGCTGCAACTGGTCGGTCTCGACCTGCGAGAAATCCGGGTTGAGCGTGGCGTTCAAGGTCATCGCCGGCGACGGCGCCCAGCTCACGTCCACGCCGGGTTCGATGCTGGTGTCGGTGCTGCCCCATTTTGTGCCGGCGGCGGGGCGCGACTGGGTGGTGCCCATGGTGAGCGTGGGCACCACTTCGAGGTTGCGGCCCTGCTTCACCCCGGCCATGCCGGTGTATTCCAGCCACTCGCACTGGAAGCAGTTGGAATCGCGTGGCACGCGGTGGCTGGTCAGCTGGTGGCGCTTGTCGCGCGGCCAGCTGCGGAAGAACGAGATGCCCCAGCGCTGGTCCTGCCCGCCGGTGGGGAAGCGCAGGGTGGAGAACGGGATGCGGATCTCGACGTCGTAGCCCTCGGCGGTGAGTTGGCCGGCGCTGGTCCACAGGCCGTCCCAGCTTGCGTCTTCCTGGTTGTTGGTGTTGGTCTCGTCGCGGATCAGGTCGCCCTGCACGCCCAGCGGGTTGACCACCAGTTCGTAGCCGCGGCGGTTGTCGTTGAAGGTGTCCAGGAACACGCCGACCCAGTCGTCGTTGAACATCGCATCGCGGTCGCGCAGGTTGGCGCGGACCGAGGACGGATCGGGATCCATCGCCTTGAACGACACGTACAGCGCATCGTCGGTATAGCCCACGCGCACCGTGGTCTTCGCCGGCGCGGGGGTGTTGTCGCCGGGCTGGATGTCGTAGTCGATCGACTGCACCAGCGCACCCTGCCATGCGGCATCGTCCAGCTTGCCGTCGATCACGATATCGCCCTGCAGGCGCGGGATCGCGCTGGCCGGCAGGCTTTCGGGCTTCGCCGCCGCAGGCGTGGCGTCCCGCGCCTGCGCGAATGGCGCGCACAACAGCAGGGCGATGGTCAGTGCGCGGGGCTTCGGTGCGAACAGGTTCAAGCGGCTCTCTCCATGAGTCGTGCGGGAATTGCGGCGATCGGCGACGCAACGGGTGGATGGATGCAGGCGGATGCGATGCGGTTGCCATGACCAATGGCAGGGTGCGTATGCAACAGCGCGCCCGCACCGCGCCTGCCGTTGACGATGCCGATGAGCTGCACCGGGCAGCAGTGCTGCAGGTGGGCCTGACCGATGGCAGGGGCGGTGGCGGCGGGCTCACGTCGTCGGCGCTAAACTCGCGGCTTTCCGTTCAAGGCCTTCCCACATGCGCCCATCGAACCTGAGCCGGCTTGTCCTGAGCCTGTCCATCGCCGCCGCCCTCGGGCTGCCCGCCGCCGGCTGCAGCAAGAGTCCCGCCCCGGCCGCCGCCAGCGCCGCTGCACCCGCCGCCGCCGTGGAGAAGGTCGTGGACGAACATTCCTATGCCGAGCCGGCCAAGGTGCGCACCACCGACCTGGCGCTGGACCTGGCGATCGATTTCGCCAAGAAGACCATCAGCGGCACCGCGACCTACTCGCTGGACTGGGTCGACAAGGCCGCGACCCAGCTGGCGCTGGACAGCCGCGACATCAGCATCCAGAAGGCCGAAGGGCTGGGCGCCGATGGCAAGTGGAGCGAGCTGAAGTTCGCGCTGGGCGGCAAGGATCCGATCCTGGGCAGCAAGCTCACCATCGAGACCCCGACCCGCCCGTCCAAGGTCCGCGTGACCTACGCGACCTCGCCCGAGGCCTCCGGCCTGCAGTGGCTGGAGCCCTCGATGACCGAAGGCAAGGCGACACCCTTCATGTTCAGCCAGTCGCAGCAGATCCACGCGCGTTCGTGGGTGCCGCTGCAGGACACGCCGCAGATCCGCTTCACCTACAGCGCGCACGTCAAGGCGCCGGCGGACGCGATGGTGCTGATGAGCGCGGACAACGATCCGGCCGCGGTGCGCGACGGCGACTACAGCTTCAAGATGCCGCAGAAGATCCCGTCGTACCTGCTGGCGATCGCCGCCGGCGACCTGGTGTTCAAGCCGCTCGGCGCACGCAGCGGCGTGTGGGCGGAACCGGCGATGGTCGACAAGGCGGTGGCCGAGTTCGTCGACACCGAGAAGATGATCGACACCGCCGAGAAGCTGTACGGCCCGTATCGCTGGGGCCGCTACGACCTGTTGGTGCTGCCGCCCTCGTTCCCGTACGGCGGCATGGAGAATCCGCGGCTGACCTTCGCCACGCCAACGGTGATCGTGGGCGACAAGTCGCTGGTCTCGCTGATCGCGCACGAACTTGCGCACAGCTGGTCGGGCAACCTGGTGACCTTCGCCACCGACAAGGACGCGTGGCTCAATGAAGGCACCACGACCTACGTGCAGTCGCGCATCACCGAGTCGCTGTACGGCCGCGACATGGCGGCGATGGAAGAGGTGATCGACCGCAACGAGTTGAAGGACGAGTTCAAGGAACTCGATCCCAAGCTGCAGCGCCTCTCGCTGAAGCCCGGCGACCTGGCCGATCCCGACAATTCCTCCAGCGCCACCGTGTACACCAAGGGCGCCTGGTTCCTGCAGTTCCTGGAGCAGCGCTACGGCCGCGCCGTGTTCGATCCGTGGCTGAAGGGCTACTTCGACCACTTCGCCTTCCAGAGCATCACCACCGCGCAGTTCCGCGATTACCTCAAGGCCAACCTGGTCGACAAGCATCCGAATGTGGTGACGATGGCCGAGGTCGATGCGTGGCTGTACGACGCCGGCATCCCCAACGGTGCACCCGTGGTCGAGTCCGGCAAGTTCAGTACCGTCAATGCCGCGCGCATCGCCTGGCAGGGCAGCAACAACCTGCCCAACCCGATCGTCACCGACGCGTGGACCACCCAGGAATGGGTGCACTTCCTCGAAGGCATGCCGGAGACCCTCAAGCCCGAGCAACTGGCGCAGCTCGACGCCGCCTACAAGTTCACCGGCACGCCGAACGGCGAGATCGCGATGCGCTGGTATCCGCTGGCCGAACGCAGCGGCTATGCCGCGGCGCGCGCGGAGATGGGCAAGTTCGTGGAGCGGGTGGGCCGTCGCAAGCTGATCATGCCGGTGTACAAGGCACTGGTCGCCACGCCGGACGGCCTGGCCTTCGCCGAGCAGGCCTTCGGCCGCGCCAAACCCGGCTACCACCCGATCACCACCGGTTCGGTCGAAGGCGTGATCGCCGACGCCAAGGACAAGGCGGCCTCGACGGCGGTGCCCTTCCAGCCCACGGACTCCGCGCCCGGCAAGCCGCAGTCGATGGAGGTGCCGCAGGAACTGCACCCGGTCGATCCGGCGCCGCAGACACCGCCCGAGAGCTGATCGGCGCCGCGGTGGAACGGTTGCAGCGTTTCGTCATGATCGCCGTCCTGTGCGTCGCCGCGTTGTTCGCGATCGCGGCGATCGTGCTGTGGCGCGATCCGTTCCTGCTGGTGCGCGGCGAGTTCGCGCGCCAGCGGGTCGCCGCCGGGTTGTCGCGGGGCACCGTCGAGGTGGCGGGCCATCGCTGGTCGTACGCCTATCGCGACGCCGATGCGCCCGATGCGCCGACCGTGGTGATGCTGCACGGCTTCACCGGCAGCAAGGAAAACTGGTACCCGCTGGCCGCGGCCCTGGGCGGGCGCTATCGCGTGCTCATCCCGGATCTCCCGGGGTGGGGCGAAAGCGAACGCAAGCCGGGCGCGGTCTATGGCTTCACCGAGCAGGCGGCGAACGTGGAGGCCTTCATCCGCGCGCTGTCGCCCGGCAAGCCGGTCGTGTTGCTGGGCCATTCGATGGGTGGCGGCATCGCCGCGGTGGCCGCGGCACGCTATCCGCGGGAGATCGCCAAGGTCGGCCTGCTCGATGCCGCAGGCGTGCGCTTCAAGGACAACGCCTTCGGCCTGGACGTGCTGGCCGGCAGGAATCCGTTCGCGGTCGAGGACGAGGCCTCGCTCAAGCGCTATATCGACATCGTCTTCCATGACGCAAGGGCCAAGCCGTGGCTGCCGTGGCCGGCGTCGACGGCGCTGATCCGCAAGCGCCGCGCCGATGCCGGCTTCGAACAGGACGTGCTGGCGCGCATCGGCCGCAGCGAGGACAGCCTGCTGCCCGGCCAGGAAGCCGCCAACATCCGCCAGCCGGCGCTGTTGCTGTGGTGCCGGCAGGACGCGGTGATCGACGCCAGTGCGCTCGAGCTGTATGCGCAGCGCATCCCGCAGGCGCGCAAGGTGTTGCTGGACGGCTGTGGCCACATGTCGCTGATGGAGCGGCCGGCCGAGGTCGCCGGCGCGGTGGTGGCGCTGGTCGATCGCTGACGCCGTCGCACTGCGATGGGCGTGCTTGTACGATCGGCATCGGCACGTGCCCACGACGACCACGCAAACGGAGTTGCCCCATGAAGACCGCATCGCTCGCCATCGCCACTGTCTTGCTGCTTGCGGCATGCAAGGGCGAGGACCCGCAGGTCGCCGCGCAGGCCGCCGCCGCGCAGGCGGCGGCGAAGGAGCAGGCCGCCGAGGCGATGGCGAAGCAATTCGACGACGCGGTGGTCGCGCAGAACTGGACGCTGGCGAAGGCGCACGGCGAGATCCTGCAGATCGAGCATCCCACCAGCGCCGCCGCCGAGCGGGTCAAGCCGAAGCTCGACGAGATCAAGGCCAAGGCCGAAGAGGCCCAGCAGACGGTGCGGCTGGCCTCGCTATGGGCATACGGCGACGAACCGGTCGGCAAGGACGGCCATCAGTTGTCTGCGGCGATCTATTCGCAGGAACCGGTGGATACCGACGGCAGCGGCGCGCATCCGGTGCGGCTGATCTTCCGCGACCATCCCGAGTGGGGCCGCAGCAGTTACCTGGTGCTGGAAGCCGGCGACTTCGATTGCTACAAGGGCTGCAAGCTGAAGGTCACCGTGGACAGCAAGGTCCACACGCTGCCGGGCTCGCGGCCGAAGACCGACGACGCCATCGCGATGTTCGTCGAGGACTGGAAGGGGCTGTGGAAACTCGCCAAGGGCGGCAAGCAGCTGTCGATCGAATTCCCCACCAAGACCGTCGGCAAGCGCACCGCCGAGTTCGAGGTCGGCGGCCTGGATCCGTCGAAGTTGCCGAAGTGGAACTGAGCGGGCGCGCCTGACGCCGATGGGGATCGACATCGCCATCGTCGCGCTGGCCAGCGCGTTGGCGATCGCGCTGCACGTGGTGTTGTTCGTGCTCTTCCGGCGCTGGATGGACCGCGACCTGGCGCTGTCCTTCGCCGGCGAAGAGCCGGCGAAACGCGACTACATGCTGGCGCGGCTCGCGCGGGCGAAGTCCGCCGGCGTGAAGCGGGGCGACTTGCCCGGCTGGTTGCAGCGCGCGGCAGCGGACTACCGCGCGCCGGGGATCGCTCAGGCCAGCGAATAGCCGAACTGCTGGCGGAACTGCTCGGCGAATTCCTCGTAGTCGAAGCGCTGGTTCTGGGTGCCGGGGTGCTCGACCTTCAGCGCGCCCATCAGGTTGCCCATGCGGCCGATGGTCATCCAGTCGTAGCCCTTCTCGATGCCGAAGATCAGGCCGGCGCGGAACGCGTCGCCGCAGCCGGTGGGATCGGTGACGCGGCGTTCGTGCGCCGGCGGGATGCGGTGGGTGGTGCCGTCGGCATGGATCTCCGCACCCTGCGGGCCACGGGTGGTGATGTAGGCCTTCACCTTGCCGGCGATCTCCTGCTCGCTCCAGCCGGTGCGTTCCTGCAGCAGGTTGGACTCGTAGTCGTTGACGGTGACGTACTGCGCCTGCTCGATGAAGGCGCGCAGCTCGGCGCCGTTGAACAGCGGCATGGCCTGGCCGGGATCGAAGATGAAGGGGATGCCGGCCTCGGCGAATTCCTTCGCGTTCTGCAGCATGCCCTCGTAACCGTCCGGGCTGACGATGCCGATGGTCACGCCGGGCACGTCCTTCACGTGGTTCTCGTAGCTGCGCATCATCGCGCCGGGGTGGAAGGCGGTGATCTGGTTGTTGTCCAGGTCGGTGGTGATGAAGGCCTGCGGGGTGAACAGCTCGTCGATCACCTTGACCCGGTCCAGGGTGATGCCCTGTTCCTGGAACCACTCGCGGTACGGGCCGAAGTCGGCGCCGACGGTGGCCATCGGGATCGGGTCGCCGCCGAGCAGCTTGAGGTTGTAGGCGATGTTGCCGGCGCAGCCACCGAACTCGCGGCGCATCCGCGGGACCAGGAAGGACACATTCAGGATGTGCACCTTGTCCGGCAGGATGTGGTTCTTGAACTGGTCGGGGAACACCATGATGGTGTCGTAGGCCAGGGAACCGCAGATCAGGGCAGACATCGGGGCCTCGCGGGCGCGTGGACGAAAAGGGCGCACAGGGTAGCGTCGGCACCGCCCGGCGGCCAGAGACGGCTGAATCGCACCAACGCGCGACCCCGCAATCTCCTTGCCGGGCAGGGGGGGCGTTGCTAGATTAGCGGCCCCGGCGCATGCCGCGGTCTCCGCGCTCCCGAACCCGCTTTCCGGCCCCGCGTCCCCCGACGTGGCCATTCACTTCCCGGCATCCTCCCGCATGTTCAAGTTCCTCAGGGGCTATTTCTCCAGCGACCTGTCCATCGACCTCGGCACCGCCAACACGCTGATCTACGTGCGCGGCCAGGGCATCGTCCTCAACGAACCTTCGGTGGTCGCGGTGCGCCAGGACCGCGGCGGCGGCGCCCGCGCGGTGGCCGCGGTCGGCAGCGAGGCCAAGCAGATGCTCGGCCGTACGCCCGGCCACATGAGCACGGTGCGGCCGATGAAGGACGGCGTCATCGCCGACTTCACCTACACCGAGGAGATGCTCAAGCACTTCATCCGCAAGGTGCACAAGTCGCGCTTCCTGCGCCCCAGCCCGCGCGTGCTGGTCTGCGTGCCGGCCGGCAGCACCCAGGTGGAGCGCCGCGCGATCAAGGAGTCGGCGGAAGAGGCCGGCGCCCGCGAGGTCTACCTGATCGAGGAACCGATGGCCGCCGCGATTGGCGCCGGCATGCCGGTGACCGAGGCGCGCGGCTCGATGGTGGTCGACATCGGCGGCGGCACCACCGAGGTTGCGGTGATCGCGCTGAACGGCATCGTCTATTCGCAGTCGGTGCGCATCGGCGGCGACCGCTTCGACGAATCGATCGTGGCCTACGTGCGTCGCCACCACGGCATGCTGATCGGCGACGCCACCGCGGAGCGCATCAAGCTGGAGCTGGGCAACGCCTATCCCCAGCAGCACGTGCGCGAGATCGAGATCTCCGGCCGCCACCTGGCCGAAGGCGTGCCGAAGATCATCACCATCAACTCCAACGAAGTCCTCGAGGCGCTGCGCGAGCCGCTGGCCGGCATCGTCTCGGCGATCCGCCTGGCGCTGGAGCAGACCCCGCCGGAACTCTGCGCGGACGTGGCCGAGCGCGGCATCGTCCTCACCGGCGGCGGCGCGCTGCTGCGCGATGTCGATCGCCTGATCAGCGAGGAAACCGGCCTGCACGTGCAGGTGGCGGACGACCCGCTGACCTGCGTGGCGCGTGGCGGTGGCCGCGCGCTGGAACTGGTCGACATGCACGGCAACGAGTTCTTCGCGCCGGAGTAAGTGTTCGGAGATGGGCCATCCATGGCCCACTCCGAAGCCGCGTAGCGAAAAACGTGGTTTTCGCTACGCTACGCAAACGGCGGTGCCGTTTGCGTTGGCCCGTCCATGGGCCAAACCCTCGCTTCGTTCACATCCCCCAAAGCCCTCGCCGACCACCCACGTGCCGCCCTACGCCGGACCTCCCGCAGCCCGCCCCGGCGATGTCGCCGGCGTGCTGCGCCTGCTGGCGTACCTGATCCTGGCGACCGCGTTGATGGTGCTGGACTACCGCAGTGGCTGGCTGCGCGCCGCGCGCACCCAGGCGGAAGTGGCGGTGCAGCCGTTGTGGTGGCTGGCCGGATTGCCTTCGAAAGTCGGGACCGGCCTGCGCGAGGAGGCGGTGACCCGCAGCCAACTGGCGCGCGACAACGAGCGCTTGCGCAACGCCCTGCTGATCCAGGCCGCACGCAATGCGCGCCTGCGCACCGCGGCGGCGGAAAACGAGCGCCTGCGTGGCCTGCTGGGCAGCGCCGAGCGCGGGCGGCTGGACGTGCAACTGGCCTCGGTCCTGGACATCGACCTGGACCCGACCCGCCAGCGCCTGTTGCTGGACAGCGGCCGCAACGCCGGCGTGCAAGTAGGCCAGGCGGTCATCGATGCGGGCGGCCTGATGGGGCAGGTCATCGCCACCACCCCGAGTACCGCCAGCGTGCTGCTGCTCACCGATCCCGACCACGCGGTGCCGGTCGCGGTGGCGCGCAGCGGCATCCGCCTGGTGGTCTACGGCAGCGGTCGCAGCGACGCCCTGCACCTGGCCGACGTGCCGCTGTCCGCCGACGTGCGCCCGGGCGACGAGCTGCTGACCTCCGGCCTGGGCGGGCGTTTCCCGCCGGGCTTCGCGGTGGGGACTGTGGGCACGCTGCGGCCCGACGACAGCCGCGCCTTCCTGGAGGCCGACGTGACCCCGGCCGCGCAGCTGGATCGCGGGCGTGACGTGCTGTTGCTGCGCGGCTACAAGCCGGTGCCGGCCGTCGATCCGGCGGCCCTGCCGCCAGCGCCCGTCCCAGCACCGGGGGCCCCCGCGGCTGTACAGGCGGTGTCCGCGGCCACGAATCCCCCGGCATCGCCCTCGGCGACCGCCACCACGCGATCGGAGCCGGGTCGATGAGCCGCGCCCGCAACGGTTGGGTGCTGCCGGTCAGCCTGCTGCTGGGCTTGCTGCTGGGGCTGGTGCCGCTGCCCGGGATCCTGCAGCCGCTGCGGCCGTACTGGCTGGCGCTGGTGCTGGCCTACTGGCTGCTGGAAGAGCCCGAGCACATGGGCCTGGGCATGTCGTTCGCGCTGGGCGTGCTGGCCGACCTGGTGTTCGGCGGCCTGCTCGGCGAACAGGCCCTGCGGCTGGTGGTGATGGCCTTCATCCTGGACCGCTTCCGCGCGCGCATGCGCTTCTTCCCGCTGTCGCAGCAAGCGCTGGTGATCGGTGTGCTGCTGGTCAACGACCGCGTGATCAGCGCCGCCATCCACGTGGTGATGGGCGCGCCGCAATTGCCATGGCTGTACTGGCTGGCGCCGCTGCTGGGCCTGCTGCTGTGGGCACCCCTGCACTTCGCGCTGGATACCCTGCGCCTGCGCCGGCGGGGTTGAACGCACGTCGATGATCCGTCGCGCCCGCCAGCTCAAGGACCATGCGGTCGAAGCCGACCTGTTCCGCCGCCGCGCGCTGGTCGGCTTCCTGCTGGTGTTGGCGGCATTGGGCGGCTTGGCGGCGTGGTACTTCCGCCTGCAGGTGGTCCAGCACGCCGAGTTCGCTACCCGCTCGGAGGCCAACCGGCTGCGCCTGGTGCCGGTGGCGCCCGCGCGTGGCCTGATCTATGACCGCAAGGGCCGCTTGCTGGCCGACAACGTGGCGGCGTGGCGGCTCGACGCGGTGCCGGAACGCGCCGGCAACGGCGAGGCCCTGCTGGCGAAGCTGCAGTCGGTCGTGGTGCTGGACGCCGAGCAGCGCACGCGCTTCCTGCGCGAGTACCGCAACAGCCGGCCGTTCAAGCCGGTGACGATCAAGCTGCGCGTGTCCGACGAGGAGGCCGCGCGCTTTGCCGTGGATCGCTGGCGTTTCCCCGGCGTCGAACTGGTGCCCTACCTCGGGCGGGTGTATCCGCAGGGCGCGCTGTTCGCGCACGTGGTCGGCTATGTTGGCCGCATCGACGAGAAGGACCAGGCTGCGCTGGGCGACGCCGGCGGTGCCTACTCGCATACCGGCAAGACCGGGTTGGAGCGCTATTACGAAGCGCAGCTGCGCGGCAAGCCGGGCTACCGGCGGCTGGAGACCAACGTCGACGGGCGCACCGTGCGCGCGCTGGACACCGTCCCGGCGACCCCGGGCACCGACCTGCGGCTGTCGATCGACATCGACCTGCAGCGGGCGATGGTGGAGGCGTTCGGCGAACTGGAGGGCACCGCGGTGGCGGTGGATCCGCGGACCGGCGGGATCCTGGCGATGGTCAGCCTGCCGTCCTACGACCCCAACCTGTTCGTCAACGGCATCAGCCACGCCGACTACCAGGCGCTGAACGACAACCCGTCGCGCCCACAGTTCAACCGCCTGGTGCTCGGCGGCGTGGCGCCGGGTTCGACGATCAAGCCGCTGACCACGCTGGCCGGGCTGGACAGTGGCCTGCGCACGCCCGAAGACAGGATCCTGTCCACCGGCGTGTTCCGCCTGCCCGGCATGCGCGGTCGGGGCTGGCTGGACGGTGTGCATGGGTGGACCGATGCGCGCAAGGCGATCTACGAATCGGTCAACACCTACTACTATCGCCTCGCGATGGACATGGGCATCGCGCGCTACGACGAGTACATGGCCCGGTACGGTTTCGGCCAGCAGACCGGCATCGACCTGGCCGGCGAGATCGAAGGCATCGTGCCATCGCCGGCATCGAAGATGAAGTACGCCAGGCAGCGCTGGTATCCGGGCGACCTGGTCAATTCGTCCATCGGCCAAGGCTTGTGGAAGGTCACGCCGCTGCAACTCGTGCGTGGCGTGGCGGCGGTCGCGGATGATGGGCGGATGCGACGCCCGCACCTGGTCGCGGCGCAGCGCGCGGCGTTCGATGTGCCCTGGCAAGCACTGCCGCAACCCCCGGCGGTGCCCATCAGCGATCGTCCCGACCACGTGAAGGTGGTGCAGGAGGGCATGCAGATGACCACGGGCGGGTCCGGCACGGCAGCGCGGATCTTCCGCGGCTCGACCTACCCGTCAGCGGGCAAGACCGGCACGGCGCAAGTGGTCAACCGCAGGGCGGCCGCGGTCGACCCGCGCTCGCTTCCCCTCTGGCAGCGGCATCGCGGCCTGTATATCGGCTACGCACCTGCGGACAAGCCGGCCATCGCGATCGCGGTGGCGGTGGAGGGTGGCGGCTTCGGCGCGGATTCCGCGGCGCCGATCGCGCGCAAGGTCTTCGATGCGTGGTTGCTGGGCAAGCCCGTGGCGCCGAAACAGGAAGAGGCTGTGCCGGGCGATGCCGGTGCCCAAGCCGCGCTGCCGCCGGACTTCTCCGATGTGCAGGGCAGTCCTGGCGCTATCGCGCCGGCAGCAAAGCCTGCCACGGGTGCGCCGCGCCGATGAATACCCTGCTGCGCCTGCTCGCCGACCTGCTGCTGCGCTTCCTGCGTAGCCTGGACCTGCCCCTGCTGGCTGCCCTGCTGGCGATCATGGGCATCGGCCTGGCCACGCTGTACAGCGCAAGCAACGAATCAACCCGACTGGTCGCCACCCAGGGCGCGTATTTCTGCGTGGGCCTGGGCGTGCTTTGGGTGGTGTCGCGGGTGCCGGCGCACCTGCTCAAACAGGTCACACCGCCGATCTACGTGCTGTCGCTGCTGCCGCTGGTGCTGGTGCTGTTCATCGGCAGCGGCAAGTACGGCAACCACTGGATCAACCTGGGGTTCTTCAATTTCCAGCCGTCGGAACTGGCCAAGCTGACCTTGCCGATGATGCTGGCCTGGTACCTGGATCGGCAGCGCCTGCCGCCCACCCTCGGCACCCTGCCGATCGCGGCATTGATCATCGCCTTGCCGGTGGGCCTGATCCTGCTGCAGCGCGATTTCGGCACCGCCATGCTGGTGCTGGCCGCCGGCGTGTTCGTGCTGTTCCTGGCCGGGTTGTCCTGGTGGTGGTTCGCCGCTGCCGCTGCCGGGGTTGCTGCGATCGCACCGGCCGCCTGGTTCTGGCTTCTGCGACCGTACCAGAAGGACCGCATCCTGACGTTCCTGAATCCCGAGTCAGACCCGATGGGCGCGGGCTGGAACATTATTCAGAGCAAGATCGCGATCGGCGGCGGCGGCCTGCTCGGCAAGGGCTGGGGCCAAGGCACCCAATCGCACCTGGACTACCTGCCTGAACACACCACTGATTTCGCGTTTGCCGTGCTGAGCGAGGACTTCGGTTGGACCGGCGTGGTCGTGGTGCTGGCGCTGTACCTGTTCGTGGTCGCGCGCTGCCTGTGGATCGCCTCGGACCTGCGCGATGGCTATTCGCGCCTGCTTGCCGGCACCCTGGGGCTGTCGCTGTTCGTGTACGTGCTGGTCAATGCCGGGATGATTTCAGGCCTGCTGCCGGTGGTCGGCGTGCCGATGCCGCTGCTGAGTTACGGCGGCACCTCGGCGGTGACCCTGCTGCTCGGCTTCGGCGTGGTGATGGCGCTGAAGGGCCGGCGGGTGTTGAATCGCTGAGGCTCGCATGCGCCCGGAACCACGCCTGCCAAGCTGAATTGGCGGTTCCGGGAGGCTTCCGGGCCCGTGCTACCCTCGCGCCGATGATCCGACGCGCACTTGTACCCAGCCTCGCCGCGCTCGCGCTTGCCGCGTGCGCCGTTCCCCCGCCCAAGCCGATGCCATCGCCGCCGGTACCGCCGGCGCCCGTGGTCGACGCCGCGCCGGCCGCGCCGCACCTGAGCGACATCGGCCCGGCCCGCGCCGAGTTCGTGCGCAGCACGGCGCGACGCTTCAACATCCCCGCCGCCGAGATCGAGGCGGTGCTGGCCAACGCGCAGATCCGCGAACCCATCATCAAGGCGATGTCGCGGCCGGCCGAGGCCAAGCCGTGGCGCGACTACCGTCCGATCTTCATCCAGCCCAAGCGCATCACCGACGGGCAAGCCTTCCTCGCCACCCATGCCGCGGCACTGCAGCGCGCCGAGGACAAGCACGGCGTGCCGAAGGAAATCATCGTCGCCATCCTCGGCGTCGAGACCAGCTACGGCGGCAACAAGGGCAGCTTCCCGGTGGTCGATGCGCTTTACACGCTGGCGTTCGCGTATCCGCGCACCGGCGATCCCGCGAAGGCCGCGCGCGAGAACCAGCGCGAGGCGTTCTTCCGCGATGAGCTGGCCCAGCTGTTCGCGTTGGCGCGGGAACAGAAACTCGACATCGCCAGCCTCAAGGGCAGCTACGCCGGCGCGATGGGCTGGGGCCAGTTCATGCCGTCCAGCTATCGCGATTACGCGGTGGATGGCGATGGCGATGGTCGCGTCGACCTGTTCAACGACCTCGACGACGTGTTCGCGTCGGTCGCCAACTACTTCGCGAAGAAGGGCAAGTGGACGCGCCACGCGCCGGTGATGACGCGAGCCACCCGCGATCCCGGCGCCGCCGATTTCGTCAATCCCGGCAATTCGGTCACCCTCGACCAGACGCTCGCGTCGTTGCAGGCGAAGGGCTATCGCCCGGTGGCCGTCGATTTCGTCAGCACGGACGCCGGCCCGCAGGCCACGCTGATCACGCTGGAAGGCGTGGACGGTCCGGAATACTGGATCGTCTACAACAACTTCAAGGCGATCACCACGTACAACATCTCGCGACTGTACGCGACGGCGGTGTACCAGCTGTCGCAGTCGATCGCCGGACGCGCGCCGGCCACGCCGTGAACCAGCGCGCACTCCTGCTCGCGATGTTGCCGCTTGCGCTCGCCGCTTGCGCCAGCACCGCGCCGAAGTCGCCGCCACCGGGGCAGAAGCTGGTGGTGCAGCCGGCGCAGGGCGTGAACCCGTCGGCGCCGATGCATCGACCGAAAGCCTCGCCGTACGCGGCGGCGCAGGAAGACCTCAGCAAGCGTGGCGATTACGTGGCCGGCGGGCTGTTCCGTCCCGGCGAGTCCGACACCGTCCCCGATTACGTGCCCGACGTCGACGCGATCCCGGAGCCGGAGGTGCGCGCAGAACCGCGCTCGCGCGCCGGCAACAAGAGCTACAGCGTGCTGGGCAAGCGCTACCAAGTGCTCGACAGCGCGCACGGTTACGCCGAGGAAGGGCTGGCCTCGTATTACGGCAACAAGTTCCATGGCCGGCGCACCTCCAACCAGGAGGTGTACGACATGTACGCCTTCACCGCGGCCCACAAGACCCTGCCGCTGCCCAGCTTCGCCCGCGTCACCAACCTCGACAATGGCCGCTCGATCGTGGTCCGGGTCAATGATCGCGGCCCCTTCCATGCCGGTCGGGTCATCGATCTCAGCTACGCCGCAGCCGTCAAGTTGGGGTATCGCGAACGCGGCACCGCGCGGGTGCGCGTGGAGGCGTTGACCGAGGAAGGCGGTGGCAGCGTGCTGGCTGCCGGTCCGCAACCCGCCGCCGACACCGCGATGGACCGGCTGGTCGGGCAATTGCCGCAGGCATTGGCAAGCGCCGGTCCGGTCGAACCGCCTGCACAGTCGGGCGCTCCGGCAAAACCGCTGGCCGAGACCGGTTACCGCTTCGACATGCAGCAGGACGGCAAGGTCATGTCGGCGGACGAATTCGATGCCTGGATGAGGTCGCGCCGGGTTCGCGTGGCCACCGGCAAGCCGGGCAAGCCCGATCCCGTGCCGGCATCTGCAGAGACCAGGACCGCGCCGGTCACCGCTGCGGCACCGCCGCCGCCATCGCCGGTCAATGCCGCCGCGCTGGTCGCCGCGAACACGGCCGCCCCCGCGGCCTCGGCCGACGACGTCACCCTGCAGGTGGCCAGTTTCGCCAACCAGCAGAACGCCCAGCATGCGTTGTCGATGCTGCAGGGTGCTTCCATCGCCCAGGCCCGCCTGCTCGACGCCGACGTCAACGGCAAGAAGATCTGGCGCCTGCGGATCGGCCCGGTCGCCGCCGCGCATGCGCCGGAACTCGCGGCGCGGATCGTCGGTCTGGGTTTCGGGCAGCCGCAGCGGGTGCGCGACTAATCCTGGAGACATGGTGTCGCAGCGTCGGCGCTACTCGGCACTGCGTCACGGCATCACGCCACGGATTGAGGCTTAAAATGTGCGTTTGAACTTGCCCGATTGAATTTTTCGCGCCGCGCCTGCGCGGCCACCAGGAGTCTGCTTTGATGCGTTCGCGTTCGTTGTTGTTCGTCGCACTGGCCACCGCCGGCATCGCCATCGGTTCTGGCATCGCCATCGCCCAGGTCCCCACGCCGGCCCCGGCGCCCAAGCCTGCCGCCCTCAGCGACAACCTGCCGATCCCCGATGCGCCCGCGCCTGCGGTCAGCAAGGCCTGGCTGGTCATGGACTACGCCACCGGCCAGGTGCTGGCGGGCGAGAACATCGACACCCCGGTCGAGCCGGCCAGCATCACCAAGGTGATGACCAGCTACGTGATCGCCGCGGAAATGGCCGCTGGCAAGGTCAAGGCGACCGATCAGGTGATGATGAGCGAACACGCCTGGCGCAGCGGCGGCGCCGGCACCGACGGCAGCTACAGCGGCTTCGAGGTCAACAAGACCGCGCCGCTGCTCGACATGGAAAAGGGCATGGTGGTGCAGTCCGGCAACGATGCCGCGATCGCCCTGGCCGAGCACGTCGCCGGCAGCGAGCAGGCGTTCGCCCAGCTGATGAATGCGTATGCCAAGAAGATCGGCATGACCAAGTCGCACTTCGTCAATCCGCACGGCCTGACCGCCGAAGGCCACATCACCACCGCCCACGACCTCGCCATCCTCGGCCGCTCGCTGATCCGCGACTTCCCCGAGGCCTACAGCTACAACAAGATCAAGGAACTCACGGTCGGCCCGATCACCCAGCCGAACCGCAACCTCCTGCTGTGGCGCGACCCGTCGGTGGACGGCATCAAGACCGGGCATACCTCGGCCGCCGGCTACTGCCTGATGGCCTCCGCGCAGCGCGGCCAGCAGCGCCTGATCACCGTGGTGATGGGCAACAGCAGCGAGACCCAGCGCGCGGTGGATTCGCAGGCGTTGCTCAACTGGGGCTTCCGCTTCTACGAATCGCACCGCCTGTACGAGGCCAACAAGTCGCTGGCCACGCCCAAGGTCTGGAAGGGCGAGGCCAACCTGGTCCAGGTCGGCGTGGCCCAACCGCTGCTGGTGTCCACGCCGCGCGGCAAGTACGAGAAGTTGAAGGCGACCATGGACCTGCCGAAGTCGCTGGTCGCGCCGATCGCCAAGGGCCAGAAGATCGGCATGGTCAAGGTCACCCTGGACGGCAAGGTGATCGCACAATCGCCGCTGGTCGCGCTCAACGCGGTCGAGGAGGGCGGCTTCTTCAAGCGCCTGTGGCACGAGTTGCTGATGTGGTGGCAGGACTGACGAGCGGCAGCGTCCTTGCGGGCGGTTGCGCGAAGCGGTTGGGGAACCGGCATCGGATCCCCATAATCCGCGCATGGACATCCATTCCGACAATCCCGACCACGGGTTCCAGTTCCCCGGCACCTTCGAGCTGTCCGCGATGGGCACCGCCGACAAGGACCTGGAGACCGCCCTGCCCACCGCACTGCTCGATGCCGGCATCGAGGTCGTGCACGAATCGGTGAACTGGAAACATTCCAGCAGCGGCCGCTACGTCTCCGTGCGCATCGCCTTCCGTGCCAACTCGCGCGAGGAGTACGACCGTGCCCACGAGGCCCTGCGCGCGCATCCCGAGGTGAAGTGGACGCTATAGCCGCGGCTTGCGCGGCTGACGCATCGTTGCGATCGATTCGCGACGCGCTGGTGCGCGACCTCGGCCGCCAGCCCTACGAACCGGTGTGGCGGGCGATGCAGGGCTTCACCGACGCCCGCAACGACGACACCCCCGACGAGCTCTGGGTGGTCGAGCATGACCCGGTGTTCACCCTCGGCCAGGCCGGCAAGCCCGAACACGTGCTGATGCCGGGCGAGATCCCGGTCCTCCATGTGGATCGCGGCGGCCAGGTCACGTATCACGGGCCCGGGCAGATCGTGGTGTACCCGCTGCTCGACCTGAAGCGGCTGAAGGTCGGCGTGCGCGACTACGTCTGCAGGATCGAGCAAGCGATCATCGACACCCTGGCCGAATGGAACATCGACGCCATGCGCCGCGAGGGCGCGCCCGGCGTTTACGTGGGCGGCGCCAAGATCGCCGCGCTCGGCATCCGCGTGCGCCGTGGCTGCACCTTCCATGGACTGGCCTTCAACATCGCGCCGGAAAGCACGGCGCCGTTCCTGCGGATCAATCCCTGTGGCTACGAAGGCCTGCAGGTGGTGGCGCTGCAGGACCTCGGCGGGCCGTCCTCGCTGGAGGCGGTCAAGCCGGTGTTGCTGGAGGCCCTGGCCCGCCAGTTCCGATTGGCATTGCGACATGCCGGCGGGTTGCCCGCTTCGCTCGCCGCCTGACCTGCGGTTCTGCGCGATAATCATGCCCATGAGGATCCGGCCATGAGCAGCACGCCCCGCACCATTCCGCTGGCCGTTGTCGCCGATGCCTCCGCTTCGCTGGAGCCGGGCGCGCGCCAGGTCGCCGAGCACAAGATCGGCCGTTCGCCGGTCGCATTCGCCGAGGCCCCGGTGCTGCGCAAGCCGAGCTGGATCCGCGTGCGCATCCCGTCCGGCAATGCGGTGCAGGCGCTGAAGTCCAAGCTGCGCGAGAACCGCCTGGTCACGGTCTGCGAGGACGCGAGCTGCCCGAACATCCACGAGTGCTTCAGCCACGGCACCGCGACCTTCATGATCCTCGGCGACGTCTGCACGCGCCGCTGCAGCTTCTGCGATGTCGCCCATGGCCGGCCCAAGCCCGCCGACGCCGGCGAGCCGCTGCGGCTGGCGAACACCGTCGCCGACATGGGCCTGAAGTACGTGGTGATCACCAGCGTCGACCGCGACGACCTGCGCGATGGTGGCGCCCAGCATTTCGTCGACTGCATCCGCGAGACGCGGGCGGCCTCGCCCGGCATCCGCATCGAGATCCTGACCCCCGACTTCCGCGGCAAAGGCCGCATGGAACGCGCGCTGGAGATCCTGGCGGCCTCGCCACCGGACGTGTTCAACCACAACATCGAGACCGTGCCGGATCTCTATCGCAACGTGCGACCGGGCGCGGACTACCAGTGGTCGCTGACCCTGCTGCAGCAGTTCAAGGCGCAGCACCCGGATGTGCCGACCAAGAGCGGGATCATGCTCGGCCTGGGCGAGACGATGGAGCAGGTGCAGGCCACCCTGCGCGACCTGCGCGCGCACGACGTGGAGATGATCACCATCGGCCAGTACCTGCAGCCCTCGCCGGCCCACCACCCGCTGCTGCGGTACTGGACCCCGGACGAGTTCAAGGCGCTGGAGGACTACGGCTATTCGCTGGGGTTCTCCCACGTTGCATCCGGGCCCATGGTGCGTTCCAGCTATCACGCCGATCGCCAGGCCGCCGGCATCGCCTAAGGCCGATCGACCCCGCGGAACCCCGATCGTGTCGCACGCTGTGCCGCGAATGCGCGCACTGGCGTTGCCGAAGCCGTTCACACAGCCTTGTGCAGCCCCGCTACAGTGGGATCAACCGCGCCGCGGGCCGAACTTCCGGCACT
>Ga0209480_10001318_pt1 | contig 18310 bp, 18 predicted proteins | sample JI61114C2DNA_FD_187501 | JGI IMG/M metagenome (GOLD analysis project Ga0209480, IMG submission 187501) | Wastewater effluent complex algal communities from Wisconsin, to seasonally profile nutrient transformation and Carbon sequestration -... | ecosystem: Engineered > WWTP > Effluent > Algae... | reverse complement strand
GCAGCAGCTGTTCGGCCGCTACGCCACCTATTGCGGCTCGTCGCCCTGGGAGGCGCCGGCCACGCTGATGCTGGTGGCGCAGGTCGAACTCGACGGCGTGTGGTCGGTCGACGGTGGCATGCATGCCGTCGCGCAGGCCTTCGCCGCGCTCGCCCAGCGGCGCGGCGTCAGCATCCGCTACGCGAGCCCCTGCGAGCGCATCCTGACCACGGGCGGCCGGGTGCGCGGCGTGCGCCTGGCCGGCGGCGAGGAACTGGCCGCCGACTCGGTGGTCTTCAACGGCGATCCGCAGGCCCTGGCCGAGGGCCTGCTCGGCGACGACGCGCGCGGCGCCGTGCCTTCGCTGCCGCGCGAGCAACGTTCGCTGTCGGCGCTGACCTGGGCCGTGCACGCACGCACGCAGGGCTTCCCGCTCGAGCGCCACAACGTGTTCTTCGACGACGACTACGCGTCCGAGTTCAGCGACATCTTCCGCGCCCGGCAGCTGCCGCAGCGAGGCACGGTGTACGTCTGCGCGCAGGACCGCGGCGGCGTGGCCGGCCCGGCCGGCGCCGAGCGGTTGCTGTGCCTCGTCAATGCCCCTGCCGAAGGCGACCGGCGCGCCTTCGATGCCCTGGAGACCGACCCATGCGAACAACGGAGCCTGGACTTGCTGCGCCGATGCGGCCTGCAGATCGACATGACGCCGCAGCAGGTGACTCTCACCACGCCACGCGACTTTCACCGGCTCTTCCCGGCCAGCGGCGGGGCGCTGTACGGCCAGGCGACGCACGGCTGGATGTCGTCGTTCCGGCGCAGCGCCTCGACGAGCCGGCTGCCGGGCCTGTACCTGGCGGGCGGGGGGGTGCATCCGGGGCCGGGCGTGCCGATGGCGGCACTGTCGGGGCAACTGGCGGCCGCGACGCTGATGGCACGCCTCGATTCGACCAGCCGGTCGCGCCGGGTGCTTATCTCTGGTGGTACGTCGACGCGGTCAGCGACGACGGCCGCCATGCCCTGACCATCATCGCCTTCGTCGGCAGCGTCTTCTCGCCGTACTACACCTGGGCCCGCGCGCGCGACCCGAAGTCGCCGGCCGAGGACCATTGCGCGATCAACGTGGCGCTTTACGGCGACGCCGGCAAGCGCTGGACGATGACCGAGCGCAGCCGCGCCAGCGTGACGCGCGACGTGCACGAGTTCGTCGTCGGCCCGAGCCGCATCCACTGGGACGGCGCCTCGCTGGTGCTCGACCTCGACGAGATCGGCATGCCGCTGCCGCAGCGCGTGCGCGGCCGAGTGCGCGTGTGGCCGCGTGGCCTGTCGACCTTCGCGACCACGCTGGACGACGCCGGCCGGCACCGCTGGGGGCCGATTGCGCCGTGCGCGCGTGTCGAGGTCGACCTGCAGCAGCCCGGCGTTCGCTGGAGCGGCGAGGCCTACCTCGATTCGAACGAGGGCGACGAGCCGATCGACCGGCCGTTCACCGACTGGGACTGGTCACGTGCCTCGCTGCGCGACGGCAGCACGGCGGTGATCTACGACGTGCGGCAGAAGCAGGGCGGCGACCGTGTCATCGCGCAGCGCTTCTCGGCGGACGGCGGCGCCGAGCGCTTCGAGCCCCCGCCTCGGCAGAAGCTGCCGCGCAGCCTGTGGCGCATCGAGCGCCACATGCGCAATGAACCAGGCGAGCCGGCGCGCGTGCTGCACACGCTGGAGGACACGCCTTTCTACGTGCGCTCGATGCTCGACTCGTCGCTGCTCGGCGAGCGGGTGAGCTCGGTGCACGAGACGCTGAACGTGCCGCGCCTGATGGCGCGCACGACACGGCTGATGCTGCCGTGGCGCATGCCGCGGGTGAAGTGAAGGAGCCATGACGATAACGACGACGCAGGCGACGCAGCGCAGCACATGGGAGTGGCTGGTCGTGGCCGCGCAGCTGTGTGTGGCGGCCCTCGGCGCGTTCTACAGCTACGGCTTCGGCATGCGCATCAGCGGCCTGCCGCTGGCCGTGCTGCTGGCGGCCAATGGCGCCTTCTTCGGCGCGATCATGGTCGGCTACCTGGCCGATGTACTGGCGCTGGCGCGGCGCCGGCGCGTGCCGGGCTCGCTACCAGACTGACCAGACTGAACAGGCGCGGGCGGTGAGGCCCGCGCGCACAGTGCTTCAGTCGCGCTTGTTGTCGCGGTTCCAGCGCGTGAACTGGCCCCACAGCCAGAACGCGACCCAGAGCACCCAGAGAATGAACAGCAGGTAGTGGATTTTCATGACGATCTCCTCTCGAATTCTTCAGTGAACGGGCGGGGACTGCTCCCACTGCGCTGGCTGCCGATCAGTGCTGCCATGGCAGCCGTGGTGGCCAGCAGCAGGGCGATCTCCAGCGCGTAGACGGCAGCATAGCCCGTGGCCGGCACGGCGAGCGCCTCGCCGAAAAAACCCCTGGCGGCCAGCGCGGATACGAGGTCGCGCAGGATGCCGCCGAGCGCCACCGCGACACCCGCCGCCGTGGCTTGCACCGCGCCCCAGGCACCCAGTGCGAGGCCGGTCTGCTCCTTCGGGGCGCTGTTCATGGTCGCGGTGAGCGTGCCATGGCTGAAGATGCCGCCGCCCAGCCCGACCAGCAGCACACCGGCGCCAAACAGCGGGATCGACCCCATCGGCGCCGACATGATGACGGCGCCGAACGCCGGGATGCCGAGCAGCGCTCCGGCTGCCGCCATGCGGAAGGGGTCGGCACCGCGGCTGAGCACGCCCGAAGCCCAGCCGAAGCCGATCAGCCCGCCGGCGGCGAAGGTGGCGGTCAGCGAGGTGGTGGCGCCGACGTTCATGCCCAGGACCTGGCCGCCATAGGGCTCGAGCAGCACGTCCTGCATGCTGAAGGCCATGGTGCCCAGGCCGATGGCCACCAGCCGGCGCATCGCGTTGACCTGGTTGATGAAGCGCCCCCACGACTCGCCGAAGCTGGCGTGCCTGGCCGGCGCCGCGCCACGCGGCGGGCGGCGCGTCTCCTGCTTCCATAGGGCGACGACATTGAGCACCATGGTGGCCAACCCGGCACCCTGGATCACCTGAACGAGGCGGCCGGGGCTGAAGTCGGCCAGCAGCTGGCCGAACACCACGGCGCTGACCATGGTGCCCACCAGCAGCATCACGTACATCAGGCCGACCACCTTGGGCTGCGATTCCTCGGCCGCGAGGTCGGTGGCCAGGGCGAGCCCGGCGGTCTGCGTGGTGTGCACGCCGGCGCCGACGAGCAGGAAGGCGATGGCCGCGCCCGCCTGGCCGATCCAGGCCGGCCACTGCGAGGCATTGCCGCCGCCGGACAGCACCAGCAGCGCGAAGGGCATCACCGCGAGGCCGCCGAACTGCAGCATCGTGCCCATCCAGATGTAGGGCACGCGGCGCCAGCCGAGCGCCGAGTGGTGGTTGTCGGAGCGAAATCCGATGAGGGCGCGCACCGGCGCGTAGATCACCGGCAGCGACACCATGATGGCGACCAGCGAGGCCGGCACGTGCAGCTCGACGATCATCACGCGGTTGAGCGTGCCGACGAGCAGCACCAGCGCCATGCCGACGGAGGCCTGGAACAGCGACAGTCGCAGCAGGCGCGACAGCGGCAGGTCCGGCGTCGCCGCATCGGCGAAAGGCAGGAAGCGTGGGCCGAGTCCGGTCCAGGTGACCACGAGTCTTCGGGTGAGGCTCTTCATGGTGGTGTCGGGTCGGCTCGGTCAGAACGGATTCGATGGAGCAGACACGCACGGACCGGGAGTGTTGCTTCCCGGTCCGCCGTGCTGTCCACGGCGACGGTCCGCTACTGCTTGGTGGCGGATTTCTCCACCAGAGCGAGCGTCGTCGATTGCTGCGACTCGACAGCGGCCGCCTTCGTTGCCTTGGCGCCACCCTCGTAGTACTTGGGCAGCCAGGTGGTGTGCGACAGCAGCGCGTAGTGCACTGCGAACGAGCTCACCGCCACGGCTCCGAGCATCAGAGGGATGCCGACCGAAGGCTTGACGACCAGCCAGATCTTTCCATAGATCATGAGGTGCTCCTTCGACTACTTGAGCCAGGGTGAATAGATGTACGCCAGCAGGTGAGCCAGCGCGGCGATCATGCCGAAGATCTGCGTGCCTTGAATCAGGTGGCGATGCACTTCTTCGGATTCAGCTTCGGTCAGCCCTGTGGGCCATACCTTGTTGGGGTCCGCCATAGTGAGTTCTCCTCTCGGGACTTTCAGGTTCCGTGCTCAACCCGCACGTGGGTACTGCTTCTCCTAAGTGTCATTATCAAGTGACACATCTGACTGTCAAGAAGAATTGACTGCTTGACTTGATCCCGCTCGAACTTCATGCGATGCGGGCTTCAATCCGTAGGGTTCGACGAGCGGCCACACATGCGGCGGCACCATGTTGCGCAGCTTGCGCGGCGCTTCGCGGCGAAGATGGATCACCGTCTCCACCGCCTTCATCTCGACGCGGGCACGAGCGAACTCGAGACCGCGCGGGCCCACGCGCGGCATCAGCCAGCCGACGATCGGGCGCAGCCAGTCGGGCATGCGGCGCAGCGGCAACCCGCCGGCGGCACGCTCGACGTTGGCGAGGAAGCCGCGCACCGGCCCGGCGCGCTGGCCCGCGCTGCCCAGCGCGGAGGTGCGAAGCTCGTCGCCGAGCAAGGACACCAGTTCTTCGCCGCGTTCATTGCGCACCAGTAGCCATTGCTCGCCCTGGCCGCCCATGTAGCCGACGGTCAGGTCGGCCAGCACGTTGGTGTAGTCGACGCAGGTGCGGCAGGTCAGCGGGAAGAAGTCCGACGGCAGCTGCGACAGCGGCAGCTGCAGGAAGGGCACGCAGCGCCGGCTGCCGTCGGCGAAACGGATCTCGACGTGGTAGTCGGCGCGGAACTCGAGGTAGGTGATGGTCTCGGGCCGGTCGGTCAGCAGCGCGAGGAATTCGTGGAAGCGTTCGGTGGTGGTGTTGTCCGAGCAGGGCGTGCCGATGACGAACAGGCGCTCGAAGCCGAGCTCCTGCTCGAGCGCGCGCAGTGCGTACACCTGGCAGGGGATGCCGATGACGGCCAGACGCTTGAAGCCGCGTTCGCGCGCCGGTTCGAGCAGCGACAGCAGCGGCGCGTAGCCCATGCGCATGCCGCGGCAGGCGGCCATGTCCTTCGCCTGCGTGACCAGCACCGGCACCGGGCGCCAGCGGTCGTCGGGGTCGGCGGTCATGGTCAGCACGGCATCGACCGCGCCTGTTTCGAGCAGCCGCTCGGCGATGCGCGTGGTGATGCCGCTCCACTGCGCGCCTTCGCTGGGCTGGCGCAGCGAGGCCCGCAGCATGCGGCGCAGCGGGCCGAAGTGCTGCTCGTCGCCGCGTGACGGATCGCGCGCGCGGCCATGCACGCGGCTCTCGAGCCCGGCATAGTCGGGCTGGATGAACTGGCAGGCGCGGCCGCAGCGCTGCGGGTCCGACGAGCGCGAGATGCCGCAGTCGGTGCACAGCGTCCGGTGCGCCGGTTCGGCCATGGGTGCGGCCACGCTGTCAGGCAGCCGGTCCATCGGATTCCTCGCGGGCCTCGGCCTCGCGGCGTCGTTTCGTCTCGCGCGCGTCGCGCGCCACCGAGCGAAGCTGCCACCAGCCGAACAGCAGCGCGCCGCCGAACACCAGCACGCCCTCGATGAGGATCAGCGGCCAGTTCGAGCGGTCCATGGCGGCAGCGCTCAACGCAGCCCCCTTTGCTGCGTCATCTGGCGTTCGAACAGCTCGATCACCCAGCCGACGCGGCCGACCCGCTCGATGTCGGCCGGCAACTCGCTGTTCGGCGCGTCCAGGCGCGCAGCATCGACGAGGTACTGCACGGCGGGCAAGGCGGCCGGCGACGGGCGCTGCACGCTTGCCGGCTTGAGCACGGCGGCGCTGGCGCGGGCGATCAGGGCGAGCTTGCGCTGCCCGGAGACCACCGCACGCTGGCTGACCGAATCGAGACCGTTCCGCTCGATCTGGCGCCCGATCTCGGCGTAGACCAGCCGCGCCGCGCAGATGGCCGGGCGGCAGTCGCGCGGCAGGGCGCAGATGCCTTGCTCGGAGCGGCGGTAGAGCAACTCGGCGGCGTCGAGCAGCCGTTGCACCACGCTGCCCAGCGCCGCATCGAAGCGCGGCGCGGCAAGCCAGGCGTCCGGGTCGATGCCGGCTTCGCGCAGCCAGGCACGCGGCAGGTAGAGGCGGCCGTTGCGTGCATCCTCGCCGACATCGCGGGCGATGTTGGTGAGCTGCATGGCCACGCCAAGCTCGCAGGCGCGGGCCAGGGCGGCGGAGTCGCGCGTGCCCATCACCAGCGCCATCATCGCGCCCACCGCACCGGCCACGCGCGCGCCGTAGGCATGCACGTCTTCCAGCGTCTCGTAGCGGCGGCCCTGCGTGTCCCACACGAAGCCGTCGAGCAGCGCATCGAGCATCGCGCGCGGGATCGCGAAGCGGTGCACCACTGCCGCCAGTGCATGGTCGGCATCGATCGGCTGCGGGCGCCCGGCATAGACATGGTCGAGCCGGCGGTGCAGGCCGGCCATCGCGCGCTGCGGGTCGCTGCCGAGGTCGATCTCGTCGTCGGCGAGTCGGCAGAATGCGTACAACGCACTGGCCGGGGCGCGCACGCGCGCCGGCAGCAGCAGCGACGCGGCGAAGAAGGTCTTCGATCCACCGCGCATGAGCGCTCGGCAGGCGCGCTGGTCGTAGTCCGGCGCGAAGTCCGGCGCTGCAACAGCCGCATGGGCCGTCAGGGCGAAATGTTGTTCAGGCAAGACTGCTGACATGCGGAACCACCGTTTCGAGTGCCTTGGCGGACATCAGGACGCCGGGAACGCCGGCACCCGGGTGGGTGCTGGCGCCGACCATGAACAGGCCCTGCACGTCCTCGCTGCGGTTGTGCGGGCGGAACCAGGCGCTTTGCAGCAGCAGCGGCTCCAGCCCGAACGCCGCGCCCTTGAAGGACAGCAGCCGGTCGTGGAAGTCCTGCGGCGTGGTCACGCGCGAGGTGACGATCTGCTCGCGAAGACCTGGCAGCACGGTGGCCTCCAGGCGGGCCTCGATGGCGCGGCGGTAGGTCTCGGCGTGCGCGGCCCAGTCGGTGCCGCTGCCCAGGTGGGGCACCGGCGAGAGCACGTAGAACGCATCGCAGCCTTCGGGCGCCATCGAGGGGTCGGTGGCGGTGGGCCGATGCAGGTAGAGGCTGAAGTCGTCTGCCAGGTGCTGGCGCTTGAAGATGTCGGTGAGCAGGCCTTCGTAGCGCGGCCCGAGCAGCATCATGTGGTGCGGCACGCCGTCGAAGCGCTTCTTCGTTCCGAAGTACCAGACGAACAGGCTCATCGAGTAGCGGCCGCGTTCGATGCGCTTGTCGGTCCAGTGGCGGCGGTGCTGCGGCTCGACGAGGTGGCGGTAGGTCCAGGCGGTGTCCGCGTTGCTGACGACGATGTCGGCGCGGTGCAGGCTGCCGTCGGCCAGTTCGATGCCGGTGGCGCGGCCGTTGTCCACCGTGATGCGGCGCACCTCGGCGTTGCAGCGCACCGCCACGCCGCGCTCGGCGAGCAGCCCCACCATGCCGCGGATCAGCGCGCCCGTGCCGCCCATCGCCCAGTGCACGCCGAAGCGGCGCTCGAGCGTGTTGATCAGCGAGTAGACGCAGGTCACCGAGAACGGGTTGCCGCCGATGAGCAGCGGGTGGAAGCTCATCACGATGCGCAGCTTCGGGTGGCGCAGGTGGCCCGCGACCATGCGGTAGATGCTGCGCCAGCCGCGCATCTTCGTCAGTGACGGCACGGCGGCGAGCAGGTCGCCGATGCCGTCGAAGGCGGTGGCGCCGAGTTCCTCGAAGCCGAGCTTGTAGCAGTTGGCGGCTTCCTTCAGGAAGTTCTCGTAGCCGGGCAGGTCGTCGGGGCTGAAGCGGGCCACCTCGCGGCGCATGTGCTCCTCGTCGCCGCTGTAGTCGAACCAGCTGCCGTCGTCGAAGCGGATGCGGTAGAACGGGTCCATCGGCCGCAGGTCGATGTCGTCGGCGAACTTGCGCCCGCACAGAGCCCACAGCTCCTCGAGCATGAAGGGCGCGGTGACGATGGTCGGGCCGGCATCGAAGGTGAAGCCGTCCTGCTTCCAGACATAGGCGCGGCCGCCGGGGCCGTCGAGCTTCTCGAAGACCTCGACGTGGTAGCCGCGGCAGCTCAGCCGGATCGCCGCGGCCAGCCCGCCGAAGCCGCTGCCGATCACGATCGCCTTCGGCGCACCCTTCGGTGCGCGGCGATCGGTCGAGGCGGCCGGCGGGGCGCCGCCGCTAACGGGCGTGAAGAAGCTTTTCATCGGCATCCATCGGTGCGATCGACAAGGGTTCGGGCGCTACCGGCGCTGCACCGTCGCGGTTGCGCATGGCCCATTGCCACAGCGCTGTCGCCTGCAGCGGCAGCACCAGCAGCCAGTGTTCGAGGATGGCCAGCACGAGCAGCGTGGCCACCAGCAGCAAGCCCGTGGCGCGCGCACTGCCCGCGGGGCTGCCGAGCGCTTCGTTGACCATCCAGACCGCCACCACGGTCGATGCGCTGACAGACAGCGGGAACAGCAGGTTCATCGCGCGCTTGCGGAAGAAGCTCGCCAGGTAGGCCAGGTGCGGCGGCAGCAGTTCGATGCTGAGGTTGCGCACGCCGAGGAAGACGTTCAGCTTGGCACTGATGCGCATCACCCACAGCACGGCGAAGGTCTGGGTGCCGATCTGGTTGGGCGCGCCCCAGGTGATGGCGACGATCATCAGCCCCGAGGCGAGGATCGCCAGCTCGTGCCACAGGATCGCCTGCACGGCCTGCACGAAGCGCTGCCAGCCTTGCGCGCCGGGATCGGCCGCATGCTGCCGGGGCCCGGTGACCCAGCCGGTGAGGAAGCTCAGCTCGTGCCAGCCCCACACCAGCAGCGCGCAGGTGAAGGCGCAGAAGGCGCCGGCCGGCGTGGTCTGCGGTGCGGTGTGCGCCAGGCCGACGAAGGCGCCCAGGCCGAGCAGCGTCGACAGCAGGTGGCTCCATCGGAAGGTGGTGCGCGGCAAGCCGTCGAGCAGCAGCACGATGCCGGTGGAGAACCACCAGACGAAGACGGCGAACAGCACCGGCAGCGCCACGTTGAGCAGGGGCGTCGACACGGCCTGGTCCTAAGCGGGCAGGCCTACCACGCCGGTGCCACGCGCACGTCGCGCGGCAGTTCGTGGTGCTGCACGGGCAGCAGGTAGATGCGGGCGAAGGTGGCCAGCCCGGCGGCGGCGAGGAAGCCCTGCTGCAGCCGGCCGACGATGCCGCCGCGCGCCTTCGCGGCGTCCATGCGCTGCGACAGCTTGAACAGCCGGTCCATGCCGGCGCGGAAGGCCGGGTTGTCGATGTCCAGGCTGATCGGGAAGACCTGCTTGGAGATCTCGCTGGTGATGCGGAACACCGTGTAGTCGTACTCGGTGGGCTCCAGCCCCATCGCCTGCTTGAGCTGCGGCCGCGTGTGGTCGCGCACGTACATGGTGGCGTACACCGCGAGCAGGAAGAAGCGGATCCACAGCGTGTTCGGCCCGCGCAGCAGGTGCGGATGCGCGCGCATGATCAGCGCGAAGCTCTCGCCGTGGCGGAATTCGTCGTTGCACCAGCGCTCGAACCAGCGAAAGATCGGGTGGAAGCGCTTCTCCGGGTGCCGCTCGAGCTGGCGGAAGATGGTGATGTAGCGCGCGTAGCCGATCTTCTCGGACAGGTAGGTCGCGTAGAAGATGTACTTGGGCTTGAAGAAGGTGTACTTCTTCGTGCGCTTGAGGTCGCCCAGGTCCAGGCCGAGGCCGAAGTCCTTCAGGCTCTGGTTGATGAAGCCGGCGTGGCGCGATTCGTCGCGCGCCATGAAGCGCATCAGCGCCTTCACGTCGGGGTTCTCGATGTGCTTGGCGATCTCGTTGTAGAGGATGCAGCCGGAGAACTCCGAGGTCACCGAACTGATCAGGAAGTCGAGGAACTCCTGGCGCAGCTCCGGCGTCATCTGTGCCATCTGCGCGCGCGCTTCCTCGGCGAACTCTGGCGTGCGCTGGAAGTGGTCGTGGTTGTTGTCGCCTTCGTACTCCGCCATCATCGCGTCCCACTCGGCGCGGATCGGCGTGACGTCGATGCGGTCCATCGCCGCGAAGTCGGTGGTGTAGAAGCGCGGCGTGAGCAGCGTCTCCTGCTTGGCCTTGGCCTCGGCGTCCTGCGCGCTGGTGATGGCGTGGGTGGCTTCCATGGCTTGTCTCCTCAGGGGTTCTTGTTCAGCGTCAGCAGGCGGGCGAACACGGCGGCGTTGGTCGGCCCGAAGGACTCCAGGTCGAGCCGGGCGCCGGTGGCCGGGTCCGTCAACGTCAGGCGGCCGTCGGCACGTGCCGCCAGTTCGAAGGGCGGCAGCGCGCCGACCTCGCGCATGCGGCGCTCGCGCGCCAGCGCCCGCAGCGAGCCGCGCAGGAAGCCCTGCTCGCCCTGCACGCGTTCGAGCAGGCGGCCGCTGGCGGCGTCGATCACCGCGATGCTGCCGTCGGGCCGGTCTTCGAAGCGCAGCAGCCGCGTGGCCACCGGCGGGGCATCCGGCGTGTGCACCGACATGCCCGACCAGCGCACCGCCGCGACGCTGATCAGCGAGATCAGCACCAGCGCGGCCAGCGCCAGCATCGGCACACGGGGCAAGGGAGCGGGGGCGTGCGAGGTGGACATGGTTCGGGTCTCGTTCAGCGGGTGGCCATCGCGGTGCCGGGCATGGCGTGGCCCTCGTCAGCCTGTGGGGGCCGTTCCGGCAGCGGTGGCAGTACTTCGGCCGCATCGATCGGCTGCACGTCCAGGCCGGTGACCTGCGACCAGCTCTGCGCGAGCAACTGCGCCACCTGCGCCCCTTGCGGGACGCAGCGCAGCATCGGCTGCGGCTTGGCGAGATGCCAAGGGCGCGCGTGCGGCCACAGCTGCAGCCAGGCGATGCGGTCGTTGCCGGCCAGATCGAGTGCGATGTCGCCGCTGCCGCGTGGCGCCGGCGCCATCTCGGCCGCGGCAATGCGCTTGAGTGGCAGATTGAAGCTCAGCGTGAGCACGATGCCGATGCGCATCACCACGCGCCGGTTGGTCAGCGTGTAGGCCGTGCTGCGCGCCGACAACCAGGCGATCAGCAGCGTCAGGCCGATGCCCAGCAGTGCCAGCGGCGCCAGCGTGGCCACCGCACGAATCGCGTCGAGCGCGCTGCCGCCGTCGGCCAGCACGACCGAGCCGCGCAGCGCCAGCATCAGCGCGAAGTAGACGACCAGCTTGCGTACGTGGAAGGCACGGATCGCCAGCGCGCGCCAGTCCGGCGCGCCTTGCCAGAGCACGCGTTCGTCGGCCGGCAGTTCCTCGGGCAGGCCGTGCACCGGTTCGTGCTCGTGCTCGCGCACGGCGCCCGGGCGTTGGCTGACCTTCACAGCAGCGGCTCCGCGCGGCCGGGCTCGGCGTACAGCGTGCCGGCGCCGTAGTAGGCGCAGATCTTCTCTTCCTCGAGCAGCGTCACCTTGTCGGGCTGGCGCGGCGCGGGCGCGCTGGACAGCTGGTGGCCCATCACCGACTTCACGGCGATGCGGTCACGGTGAACGCGGGCGAAGGTCACCGGCAGCAGCACGAGGCGCGCTCCGGTGGGCGAGGGCACCTCGACCTCGAAGTAGCGGACGATGTTCTCGGAGTGGTCGACCCACAGGTCGTGCACCTTGCCGCCCACCTGGCCGTCGGCGCCCACCACCGGCATGCCGCGCGGATCGGGGCTCTTCGACGCTACCTCGAAGCCGCTCATCATGCGCATCGGCACGATGCGCGGGTGTCCGAGGAAGTCGATGTCCGGCTCGTCGTGGCGGCGCGCATAGGCGCCCGGGCCCACCGCTGCGAACATCGGGTCGCCCACCGGCACCAGCGGTGCGCCCGCGTACGCATGGCCCGGCTCGGCGGAAAACACGTGCGGATCGGGCAGCAGGTTGGGCACGCTGACCTCGCGGCCGTCGGACAGCTTGAAGGTCTTCGGGCCGGGCACCGGCCAGCCGCCGATCTTCGCCTTGCTGAAGCCGTCGGTCTCCATCGGGTAGCCCTCGCGATGGTTCTCGGCCGCGAGGTAGTAGATCAACCCGGCGAAGAAGATCCAGAACAGGTACAGCACGAGCTGCGCGACGTCGATGTATTGGGTGATCGCTCCGGTTCCCATGGGATGCTCTCCTTCTTGCTAGCGTTAGCCGGGGAAGTCGGCCAGGCCGAACTTCGCCGTGGTGGCGACCTGTGGGCGGCGCCCCATCGGCCGCACCAGCGGGCCGAGGGCGATGAGTGCCGCGAACAGCATGTAGATCTCGAGGTGGTAGACGAAGCTGTAGCCCGTCACCGGGCTGACCAGCGCCGCGCCCAGCGCGCCTTGCGTGGCCAGGTGCGACACGCCGTCGCGGATGGCCCCGCCGGCTGCGATGGCGAAGCCGCCGGCGCTGGCCTGCACGGCGCCCCAGGCGCCCAGCGCCAGGCCGACGTGTTCGGGTTGCTCCAGGCTCATCGCCGCGGTCAGCGTGCCCACCGCGAACAGCCCGCCGCCGAAGCCGATCAGCGTGGTGCCGGCGCGGAACAGCCAGGGTGCTTCCAGCGGCGCGGCGAAGACCACGGCCGCGAAGGCCGGCAGGCCGAGCAGGGCGCCGAGTGCCGCGACGCGGTACGGGTCGCTGCCGCGCGCCAGCCAGCGTGCGGCGAATGCGAAGGCGGCGAGCGAGCCGCCGGCCAGCATCGCGGTGAGCGCGCTGGTGGCGCCCACGCTCAGGTGCAGGATCTCGCCGCCGTAGGGCTCCAGCACCACGTCCTGCATATTGAAGGCGGCGGTGCCCAGGCCCACGGTCCAGAGGAAGCGGCGCGCCTTGGGCTGCGAGATGAAACTGCGCCAGCGCGGCGCGAAGGCCGGCGCCGGCTCGCCCTTGTGCTTGCGGCGGCTCGGGTCGCGGGCTTCCTGCTTCCACAGCGCCACGCCGTTGAGCCAGATCGACAGCACGGCCGCGCCCTGCACGACCTGGATCAGCCGCGTCGGGCTGAAGTCGGTCAGCAGCACGCTGAAGACCGCGCCGCCGCCGGCCAGGCCCAGCAGCAGCATCACGTACATCAGCGCGACGATGCGCGGGCGGTTGGATTCGGTCGACAGGTCGGTGGCCAGCGCGAGGCCGGCGGTCTGCGTGGTTTGCAGGCCGGCGCCGACGAGCAGGAAGGCCAGGCCCGCCGCCAGGTGGCCCAGCCAGGCCAGGCCCAGCTCGCCCTGGCCGGTCAGCAGCAGCAGCGCGAAGGGCATGATCGCCAGCCCGCCGAACTGCATCATCGTGCCCAGCCAGATGTAGGGAACGCGGCGCCAGCCGAGCGCCGAGGCATGCGTGTCGGAACGGTGGCCGATCAGCGCGCGGAAGGGCGCGGCCAGGATCGGCAGCGCCACCATCAGCGCCACCAGCCAGGCGGCCATGCCCAGCTCGACGATCATCACGCGATTGAGCGTGCCCACCATCAGCGCCGTCGCCATGCCCACCGACACCTGGAACAGCGACAGGCGCAGCAGCCGCGACAGCGGCAGCTCCACCGTCGCCACGTCGGCGAAGGGCAGGAAGCGCGGTCCGACGCGCTTCCAGAGCAGGGCGAGCTCGGCAAATCTCATGACCGCGCGATCTCCAGTGCCTGCGAGGTGTAGAAGCCGCTGGCCACGCGCTCGGTGCGCGCATCGAGGAAGGCTTGCAGTCCCGGCGCGGCGAGCAGGCCGCGCTTGAGCGCCGTCTCGGCTACCGGCTCGATGGACGGGGCGCGGTCGCCGCGCGGGAAGAAGCGGCCCACCGCATGCATCGCCGCCAGCGCCGGCGTGCGCGGCGCGAAGGTGATCAGCATCGAGCGCGACACGCGAGGCGCCCAGGCTTCCAGCGCGCGCACCACGTCGTGCGCCTCGTAGTGGATCAGCGAGTCCATCGCCACCACGTGGTCGAAGTGGCCGAGGCCGGCGTCGAGCATGTCGCCGCTGCGGAAGTCGATGTGGCCGCCGTTGTCGAAAGTCTCCAGGTGCTGCGCGACGCGGCGCACCGCGAGCTCGACCAGCGTGGGCGACAGATCGATCGCCACCACGTGGGCGCCGCGGCGTGCCGCCTCGACGGCCAATGCGCCCGTGCCGCAGCCGGCATCGAGCAGCCGCATGCCGTGCATGTCGGCAGGCAGCCAGGACAGCAGCGTGGCGCGCATGCGGTCGCGCCCGGCTCGCACGGTGGCGCGGATGCGGCCGACCGGTGCGTCCGAGGTGAGGCGCTCCCACGCCTGCACCGCAGTGCGGTCGAAGTAGTGCTCGATCTCGCCGCGGCGGGTCTGGTAGGTGGCGTGTTCCATCAGTCGTATCCCAGCAGGTCGAAGATGTCGCGGTCCTTCAGCGGCACGGCCGGCAGCGGATCCGGGCCCAGCCACATGGAGGCCGCCAGGCGCAGGTACTCCTTCTGCACGGCCTCGATCTCGGGCGTGCCGTCCATCTCGAACAGCGTGCACTTCTTCAGGCGGCTGCGGCGGATCGCGTCGAGGTCGGGCAGGTGCGCGGCCAGCTTCAGGCCGGTGCGCGCGTTGTACTTGTCGATCTGGTCGGTGGCCGCGCTGCGGTTGGCGATCACGCCGCCCAGGCGCACGTTGTAGTTCTTCGCCTTCGCGCCGATGGCCTGCACGATGCGGTTCATCGCGAAGATCGAGTCGAAGTCGTTGGCCGTGACGATCATGGCGCGGTCGGCATGCTGCAGCGGCGCTGCGAAACCGCCGCACACCACGTCGCCGAGCACGTCGAAGATCACCACGTCGGTGTCTTCGAGCAGGTGGTGCTCCTTGAGCAGCTTGACGGTCTGGCCGACCACGTAGCCGCCGCAGCCGGTGCCCGCGGGCGGGCCGCCGGCCTCCACGCACATCACGCCGTTGTAGCCTTCGAAGACGAAGTCCTCGGGGCGCAGTTCCTCGGCGTGGAAGTCCACCGTCTCGAGGATGTCGATGACCGTGGGCAGCATCTTCTTGGTCAGCGTGAAGGTGCTGTCGTGCTTGGGGTCGCAGCCGATCTGCAGCACCCGCTTGCCCATCTTGGAGAACGCGGCCGAGAGGTTGGAGCTGGTCGTGCTCTTGCCGATGCCGCCCTTGCCGTAGATCGCGAACACCTTGGCGGTGCCGATCTTCACGTTCGGGTCCAGCTGCACCTGCACGCTGCCTTCGCCGTCGGGGCGCCCGCCCTTGCGGATCTCGCTCACCGGTACTGCCGTGATGTTCATGCTGCTGCTTTCTCGGGAAGGATGCCTTCGAGCCGGTCCTCGAGTTCCTCACCGGCGCGTCGCAGCGCCTCGAGGGTCTTGTCATCCGGGGTCCAGAACTGGCGCTCCGAGGCTTCCAGCAGACGGCTGGCGACCTTGGCGGAGGCGGTGGGATTCAGGCGCGCGAGGCGCTCGCGCATCTTCTCGTCGAGCACGAAGGTCTCGCTGAGCTGCTGGTAGACCCAGGGCTGCACCTGCCCCGTGGTGGCCGACCAGCCCATCGTGTTGGTGACGTGCACCTCGATCTGGCGCACGCCCTCGTAGCCGTGCTCGAGCATGCCCTCGTACCACTTCGGGTTGAGCATGCGCGTGCGCGTCTCCAGCGCCACCTGCTCGGACAGCGTGCGCACCGTGCCGCCGCCCAGGCCATCGCGCGTCTGGTCGCCGATGTAGACCGGCGCCATCGCGGCGGCTTCGTGGCCCTGCGCCGTCTTGGCGCGCTGCACGGCGCGGCTGATGCCGCCGAGCGTGTCGAAGTAGGTGTCGATGGTGGTGACGCCGAGCTCCACCGAATCGAGGTTCTGGTAGGCCAGCTGCACGCTGGCCAGCACGCTCTGCAGCAGGGCACCCTGCTGCACCGGGCGGCCGGTGCGGCTGTAGGCGAAGCCCTTGCGGCGTGAGTAGGTCTCGGCGAGTTCGTTCTCGTCGTCCCACTGGCCGTTGTCGATCAGGTGGCTGACGTTGGCGCCGTAGGCCCCCTCGGCATTGCCGAACACGCGCAGCGAGGCGGCTTCCAGGTCGCAGCCATGTTCCTTCTGGAAGGCCAGCGCATGCTTGCGCACGAAGTTCATCTCGGCCGGCTCGTCGGCACTGGCGGCCAGGAAGGCGGCCTCGGCGAGCATGCGGATCTGCAGCGGCAACAGGTCGCGGAAGATGCCCGACATGGTGATCACCACGTCGACACGCGGACGGCCGAGCTGCTCGAGCGTGATCAGTTCGGCGCCGGCCAGGCGGCCGTAGCTGTCGAAGCGCGGCTTGGCGCCGAGCAGCGCCAGCGCCTGCGCGATCGGGCCGCCCTCGCTTTTCAGGTTGTCGGTGCCCCACAGCACCATCGCGATGGTCTCGGGGAAGGCGTTGCCGTCGGCCAGGTAGCGCTGCAGCAGCCTCTCGGCCTGGCGCGTGCCGTCCTGCACCGCGTAGGCGCTGGGGATGCGGAACGGGTCGAAGCCGTGCAGGTTGCGGCCGGTGGGCAGGATGGCCGGCGTGCGCAGCAGGTCGCCACCGGGCGCCGGGCGCAGGAAGCGGCCGTCGAGCGCGTGCAGGATGCCGCCGATCTCGTGGTCCTGCGCCATCAGCGCATCGGCCTTGCCGAGTTCGCGCAGCAGCTCGATGGTCGTCGCTGCGCTGTCGGCGGCTGCGGCGTGCGTGAACACCTGCTCGGGAGTCTGGCCGGCCACCAGCGCTTCGACCAGCGTGCGCGCCGGTCGCTGGCCGTGCGAGGCCTCGGCCAGCGACAGCAGCATGTCGACGCGCTCGGCGGGCGACGGTGCGCGGCCCACCACGTGCAGGCCGTAGGGGATCAGCGTGTACTCGAGTTCGAGCACGGCCTCCGACAGCGCCTGGATGTGCGCGTCGGCTTCGCCGGCCCAGGCGGGTGCGGCCGGCGCGAGCTCCAGCTCGGCGGCCTGCGCCTGGATCATCACCGCGAGTTCGCTGCGCTCGGCCTGCGCTTCGGGTTCGAGGCCGCGGTAACGCTCCAGCGCCGCTTTCAGTTCGTTCAGGCCCTTGTACAGGCCGGCCTGCGCGACCGGCGGCGTGAGGTAGCTGATCAGCGTGGCGGCGGCGCGGCGCTTGGCGATCGTGCCTTCGCTCGGGTTGTTCGAGGCGTACAGGTAGAGGTTGGGCAGGTCGCCGATCAGGCGGTCGGGCCAGCAGGTCGCGGTCAGGCCGTTCTGCTTGCCGGGCATGAACTCCAGCGCGCCGTGGGTGCCGAAGTGCAGCACCGCCTGCGCGCCGAAGTCTTCACGCAGCCAGCGGTAGAAGGCCGAGAACGCGTGCGTGGGCGCGAAGCCCTTCTCGAACAGCAGCCGCATCGGGTCGCCCTCGTAGCCGAAGGCGGGCTGGATGCCGACGAACACGTTGCCGAAGCGTTCGCCGAGCACGAAGATGTTGGCGCCATCGCTCTGGTGGCGGCCCGGCGCGGCGCCCCATTGCGCCTCGATCTCCTTGAGGTGGCGCTCGCGCTTGACGTGGTCGTGGGCCGGGATGCGCACATGCACGTTGGCCTGCGCGCCGAACTTGGCGGCATTGCCCTCGATGACGCGGACGCGCAGTTCGTCGACAGTGGCCGGCACCTCGACGGTGTAGCCCTCGCGCTGCATCGCCAGCAGCGTGTTGTGCAGCGACTCGAACACCGACAGGAAGGCCGCCGTACCGGTGTTGCCCGCATTCGGCGGGAAGTTGAACAGCACCATGCCGACCTTGCGCTGCGCGCGCTCGCTGCGGCGCAGGTCGATCAGCTTGCCGACGCGCGCGGCCAGCATGTCGGCGCGCTCGATGCAACTGCGCATGTCGTGCGCGCCGCGGCTGTTGTCGAAGCGGCAGCCGTGCGAGCAGCCGGTGCACTGCACCTGGCTGGAGCTGCCGCGGCCGCCGAACACCATCGAGCCGGTGGCGCCGTCGAGCTCGGGGATGGCGACCATCATCGTCGCTTCCACCGGCAGCAGGCCGCGCTGCGAGGCGCCCCACTGGTCCAGCGTCTGGAACTCGACCGGGTTGACGGCCAGGTAGGGCACATCGAGCTGCGCGAGCGTCTCTTCGGCGGCGCGCGAGTCGTTGTAGGCCGGGCCGCCGACCAGCGAGAAGCCGGTCAGCGAAACCAGCGCGTCGATGGTCGGGCGGCCGTCCTTCAGGAAGAAGGCCTCGACGGCGGGGCGCGCGTCCAGGCCGGTGGCGAAGGCCGGCACGACGCGCAGGCCGCGTGCTTCCAGCGCGGTGATCACGCCGTCGTAGTGGTCGGTGTTGCCGGCCAGCAGGTAGGAGCGCAGCAGCAGC
>Ga0209480_10001316_pt1 | contig 18336 bp, 11 predicted proteins | sample JI61114C2DNA_FD_187501 | JGI IMG/M metagenome (GOLD analysis project Ga0209480, IMG submission 187501) | Wastewater effluent complex algal communities from Wisconsin, to seasonally profile nutrient transformation and Carbon sequestration -... | ecosystem: Engineered > WWTP > Effluent > Algae... | reverse complement strand
GCTCGCGGGCAAAGCCGCGCGCACCTTCGATGGCAACCGCCTGGCAACGCCTGGCAACGAGTCGCCAATTCCTCGCTAGAGCGGCAGATAGACCCCCAACGGGTACTTCAAGCCGAGCAACGTGCTGCTGCGCAGCGACGGCACCGTCCAGGTCTTCGACTTCGGGCTCGCCCGCGCCGCCAGCGAGACCGGGGTCCCCGACGATCTCGCGCGGCCGCGGACCCTGCAAGAGACCTGGATGACCAGCCTGTCGCAGCCGCTGACCCAGTACGGCGCCTACGTCGGCACGCCCGCCTACACCGCACCGGAGCAGCGAGGCGGCGAGCAGGTCGACGAGCGCAGCGACCAGTTCAGCTTCTGCGTCGCCCTCTACGAGGGCCTGTTCGGCAACCGACCGTACTCCGGCGAGAACATCTACGCGCTCGAGCTCGCCAAGGTGAACGGCCGCATCGACCCGCCGCGGCGCAAGGTCCGACTGCCGCGGCGACTCCTGCGAGCGGTGCTGCGGGGCCTCGAGGCCGACCCGGAGGGCCGCTGGCCGACCATGCCTGCGCTGCTGGCGGAGCTCGAGCGCCACCTGCCGCGTCACCGCGGGCTGATCCTCGCGGCGTGCGGCCTCGTCGGCCTGCTCGGCGGCGCACTGGGCTTCGAGCTCGCCACCCGCGGCCCGGTGTGCACCGGCGCCACCGCGGCCTTCGCCGGGGCCTGGGGCGAGGCCCCGCGCGTCGCGCTCGAGCGGTCCTTCGCCGCCACCGGCCTCGCCTACGCCGAGGACACCGCGGCGCGGGTCGGCGCGCGGCTCGGCGAGTATCAGCAGCGCTGGCTCGCCGCGCACACCGACGCCTGCGAGGCCACCCACGTCCGCCGCAGCCAGTCGCCCGAGCTGATGGACCGCCGCCTGCGCTGCCTCGAGCAGCGCCGCGACCAGCTCGAGGCGCTGCTCGCCGTCTATGCGGCGGCCGACGCCGAGGTGGTGCAGCACGCCGTCGCCGCCGCGGCCGCGCTGCCGGCCCCCGAGTCCTGCGGCGACCCGCGGGCCCGCGGACGCGACGAGGACCTCTCCGCTGACCCCGAGCGGCTCGCCGCGCTCGGCGAGCAGCGCCGCCGCCTCGCCGCCGCCGACGCGCAGTCGAGCGCCGGACACTACGCGACCGCCCGCACGATCGCCGAGGCGGCGCTCGCCGCCGCCGAAGCGCTCGGCGATCGAGCCCTGCGCGCCGAGGCCGGCCACAGCCTCGGCCACGCGCAGGGGCGGCTCACCGCCTTCACCGACGCCGAGTCGACGCTCGCCGCCGCCTACTTCGACGCCCTCGCCATCGAGCGCGACGACCTCGCCATCGAGCTCGGCATCCGCCTCGCCATCATGGTCGGCGACCAGCTCGCCCGCCCCGCGGAGGGCCGGCTGTGGGCCCGCCACGTCGACGCCCTGCTCGACCGCAGCGGCCGCGCCCCCGCCCACGAGATCCACTACCTCGACGCCATCGGCAGCATCGCCGCGCGCAGCGGCGAGTACCCGGTCGCCGAGGCCATCCTCCGCGACGCCCTCGCCCGCGCCGAGTCGCTCGAGCCGCGCGACGACCTGGCGATCGCCCATGCCCTCGGCACCCTCGCCAGCGTCCTCGGGGTCAACGGCAAGACGCTCGAGGCGGTCGCGCTCGAGCGCCGGGTCCTCGCCGTGCGCGAGGCGGCCCTCGGCCCCTTGCACCCCGACCTCGGCGTCACGCTCACCAACCTCGGCGTCGGCCACATGCTGCTCGGCGAGTACGCCGAGGCCGAGCAGGCCCAGCGCCGGGCCCTCGAGCTCTGGCGCGTCAGCATGCCGGCCGGGCACGAGCGCGTCGCCTTCCCGCTCTCCGCCCTCGGCGACCTCGCGCTCGAGCGCGGGCGCCTCGAAGAGGCCCGCGCGAACTTCCAGGAGGCGCTGACGATCTGGGAGCGCAGCGTCGGCGCCGACCACCCCTCCGCGCTGTTCATGCACGAGCGACTCGCCACCACGCTGCTGATCCAGGGCGAGCGCGCGGCGGCGCTGCAGCACAGCGAGCGCGCGCTCGCGGGCTGGGAGCGGCTCGCCCAGCCCGACCCCGGCGGCCTCACCCTCGCGCTGCTGACCCGCGCGCAGATCGCCATCGCCAGCGCCGACTTCGAGGCCGCCCGCGAGCCGATCGCGCGCGCCCACCGAACCGCCGAGGCCGCCTTCGGGCCCGAGCACCTCTACACCCTCGCCGCGGGGACGATGCAGCAGGGCCTGCGCCTCGAGACCGGCGCGCCCGCGGAGGCGCTCGCCGGGCTGGCGCCGATCCTCGCCGCGCTCGAGCGCCAGCACGGCCGCGAGTCGCGGTGGCTGGTCGAGACCCTGCTGATGCTCGGTCGCGCCCGCCACGGCGTCGCCCTGGCCGACGCGGCCGCGTACGCCGGCCAGCGCACCCGCGATCGCCCCGCTCCTCGCTACGCGGCCGCGGACGACCCCGCGCGGCTGGCCGTGCAGCGCGGCTTCGCGGCGGCCCGCGCCGACCTCGAGCGCGCGGACGCGCTGGCCCGCAAGCACGAGCTGACCGCGCTGCAGGCCGAGGTCGAGCTGGCCCGCGCTCGCGTGCTCTGGGACGGCGATCTCCCCACCACCGCGACCACGCCGGGCACCGATCGCAGGCAGGCGCTCGCGCTCGCGCTCGCCGCGGCCGCGACCCTGCGCCGACTCGGCGCCCGCGAGGCGCTGCGTCAGGCCGAGGACTGGCTGCGCGCGCACCCGGCCCCCTGAGGCCGCGCCGAGCCGCCGTTCGCCGCGCGCTGGCGGCCCTCCGCGACTGTCTCTTCGAACAGCTCCGGCCCGCGGGCGCGTTCATGGCCGCCGACTGAACGCTGTGCGGCGCTTGTCGCCAGGCTGGCGCTGGACGATCGTATCGCGGCCGCCATACGCGGCGCATCGCATCGCTGGAAGGAACCTGCCCGTGAACTTGCAACGACTCGCCCTGCTCCTGCTGCTCGGAGCGACCCTCTCGTCCACCGCCCACGCGGCCCCGCCTGGCCAGCCGCCGCCCGCGAGCGACTGGTGGGCCTCGATCCAGAGCGTGCTCAGCACCGACGCGCTGATCGTCGGCAAGCAGGTGCTGCTGTCGCTGCTGCTGTTCCTGGGCGGCTGGCTGGTCGCCAAGCTGATCTCCTGGGGCGTGTACCGCGGGCTGTGCAAGACCACCTTCGACAACGTGCTCGCCGCCAAGCTGCGCCTCGGCGTGCTCGTCGAGGGCGACGCGCCGGCCGCCAAGCCGAGCGCCCCGAACCAGCTCGAGCGCGGCATCGCCAACGTCGTCTTCTACATGCTGATGCTGCTGGTGGTCGTCGGCGTGCTGCAGTACGCCGGGCTCAGCCAGGTCGCCGGCCCGATCCAGGGCCTGGTCGACACCGTCGTGCAGGCCCTGCCGCTGATCGGCAAGGCCGTGCTGATCCTCGTCATCGCCTACTTCGCCGGTTTGATCCTCAGCCGCCTGATCCGCGGCGCCCTCACGGTCCTGCGCGTCGACAGCCGCTTCGCCGAGCTCGGCGCCGTCGATACCGACCCCAAGACCGCCGCCGCCCGCCCGTTCTCGAAGGCCGCCGGCGACGTCGTGTTCTGGCTGGTCGTGCTCGCCGGCCTCGCCGGGGCCTTCGACGCCCTGCGCATCACGCCGATCTCCGAGCCCCTGCACAACGCCCTCAACCGCGTCATCGCCGTCGTCCCCTCGCTCGGCTTCGCGGCCATCCTCCTGCTCGCCGGTTACATCGTCGGCCGCGTCGTCCGCGTCGTCGTCCACAACCTCCTCGACAGCCTCGGCTTCAACCGCCTGCTCGAGCGCCTCGGCCTCGCCCGCCTGTTCGGCGCCAGCAAGCCGAGCGCCATCGTCGGCCTGCTCGCCATGGCCTTCATCGTGTTCCAGGCCAGCATCGCCGCGCTCAACGAGCTCGGCCTCGTCACCCTCAGCGGCCCGCTCACCGCGATGATGGGCCGCTTCTGGGTGCTGCTCCCCAACCTCGCCGTCTCCGCGCTCGTCGTCGTCGTCGGCGTGTTCATCGGCCGGCTGCTGCGCGGCGTCGCCGCGGCGACCCTGCGCAACCTCGGCTTCGACGCCCTGGCGCTGCGCCTCGGCTTCCCGGCCCTCGCCGTCCGCCCCGACCGCCTCGGCGAGCCCAGCGAGCTGCTCGGCTTCGCGGTCCAGGCCGCCGTGGTCCTGCTCGCGCTCGCCCAGGCCTGCGACAACCTCGAGCTCGACACCTGGGCGCACTACGTCAACGGCGCCCTCGGCTACCTGCTCAAGCACGTGCTCGTCGCCCTGGTGATCGTCGCCGTCGGCGTCGGCGTCGGCAACTACGTCCGCGACATCGTGCGCGCCCGCGGCGTCGTCGACGTCAGCACTGGCCTCGCAGAGCCGCAGAGCCGCTGGCTCGGCGAGTTCGCCCGCTACGCCGTGCTGGTCCTCGCCTTCACCATGGCGATCCACCAGCTCGAGGTCGCCCCCGAGTTCGTGCTGCTCGCCTTCGGCCTGCTGTTCGGCGGCCTGTGCCTCGCCGCCGCCCTCGCCTTCGGCCTCGGCGCCCGCGACGTCGCCGGCGACCTGGTCCGCCGCGGCGTCGAGCAGGCCCAGGGCCAGCCCCCGGCCCCGACCGCGGCCCCGCAGGCCGGTCGCTCCGGCGACGCGTTCCCGCGCCTGCCGATCCGCTGACCTGTCCTTCAGGACACCCAGGACCCGGCCCACGCGCGCGCGTGCGGCCGGGTCCTCGCGTTCATAACACCTGTCCCTGGGGACAGCTCCTATCAATCCGTCGGGGAGCGTGGCGAGCCCCGGACCGGCGGAGGTCTTCGGGCGCTCGCCGAGGGATGATCGACCGGCTCGTGCGGTTCGCCCGATTTGGGTATGCTGGGACGGTGACCGGGGCCATCACCATCACCGTCAAGGCGCTCCGCGCCTGCGTGCTGGCGGCGGAGCGGCGCGGCGTGCCGCCGACGGCCCTGCTGGGGCCGATCGGCGTCGACCCTGCGGTGCTGATGGACACCGACGCCCACGTGCCGTTCGCCTGGGTCGCGCAGGTCTGGACGCAGGCGCCGCTGCTGGCCGGTGACCCGGCGTTCGGGCTCCACGCCGCCGAGATGGTCGTCGGCAAGGGCTCGCACATCATCGACTACGTCGCCGAGCAGTGCGGGACACCGCGCGCGATCCTCCAGACGATCTCGCGCTATCAGCGGCTGCTGATGAGCCACACCGTCCTGCGGCTCGAGGTCGCGGGTCCGGTCGCCACGTTCGTCCACCCTCCGGATCCCATCCCGATGCAGCGGCCGCCGCACCTCGAGGACTTCGTGGTCGCGCAGTGGGCCCTGATCTGCCGCGCCCGCAGCCGCGGCTTCCCGCTGCGGCGGGTGACCTTCCTCCATGCGCGGCCGCCCGACACGCGCGAGCACGAGCGGCTGTTCCAGGCCCCCGTCGAATTCGGCGCGCGCCAGGGCGCGATCGAGTTCGACGCGGAGCTGCTCGACATCCCGCTCGAGCGCGCCGACCCGCTGCTCCGCGGCGTGCTGCTCCGCTACGGCGACGGGCTGCTGGCGACCGCCGAGACGGTCCAGCCGAGCCTCCAGGAGCGGCTGCGGAGCCACCTCGCCGGGCAATTGCCGAGCGGCGGCGCCTCGATCGAGAAGGCCGCACGGACCCTCGGGATGAGCTCGCGGAGCCTGCAGCGGCAGCTCCAGACCGAGGGCACCGCGTTCAAGGACGTCGTCGAGGCCGTCCGCCGTGACCTCGCCCTCGTGCACATGCGCGAGGATCGCCACTCGATCAGCGAGGTCGCGTTCCTGGCCGGCTTCACCGAGGTGAGCGCGTTCTCCCGCGCCTTTCGCCGGTGGACGGGCGCGAGCCCGACCGCGTGGCGGCGCGACAACCTGGCGCCCGCGCACACGTCGAGGCCGTGACGCGCCCGACCGCCCCGGTGGCGCCGGCAATCAAGCATCTGGCGCCGCGGGTCAAGACGGCGACGTGCGCCGCACGCGACGATGGGCCCATGCACTCGCTCCTGCGTGACTGGCCGTTCCCGGGCCTGGTGCTCGCCTTCGCGCTCCTGATGTGGCTCGCGCCCTGGCGGCGCTCGGCCGCCCGATCGCGCTGGCACGATCCGGCGTGGGTGCTGCCGCTGCTGTGGCCGATGTACCTGCTGCACCAATTCGAGGAGCACGGCATCGACCTGCTCGGCCGGCGCTACCCGTTCCTCGCCGACCTGTGCGCGACCCTCGGCCACGTCGGCGACCTCGCGCGCTGCCCCGTCGATGAGGCGACCTTGTGCGCGATCAACGTCGGCGGCTGCCAGATCGTGTTCGTCACGACGCTGCTGCTGCGCCGCCGCGCGCCGGCGGTCGCCGCGTTCGGCTGGGGCGTGCCGCTGGTCAACGCCCTGCTGCACATCGGCGGCTCGCTCTCCCACATGGCCTATCGGCCAGGTCTCTTCACCAGTGTGGTGCTGTTCCTGCCGCTCGGCATCTGGGTGCTGCGGACGCTGGTCCGCGCAGGCGTGCTCCGGCCGGCCCAGCTCGCCTGGGTCCTCGTCACCGGCGTGGTGATGCACGCGGTGCTGATGGCCTCCCTGCTGCTGATCGAGAAGGACCTGCTCTCGCACGAGGCGGCGCTCGCCATCAACGTGCTCAACGGATTCGTCCCGCTGGCGATCGGCCTGTGGATCGCCCGGACCCGCAACGCGCGCTGAGGACAGCGGCGACCGATGGCGATCAAGGTGAGCTCCGGTGCAGGGAGACCAGGAGCGCCGCGCCAGCCGCCGCGCAGGCGAGGCCGAACGCGGTCGAGGCCGCGGCCAGGCCGACCTCACGCGCGAGCGCTCCCATCGCCAGCACCGGGCCACCGCCGCCGACATAGATGGCCACATAGAAGTGGCTGGTATAGGCGCCGCGCCCGGCGGCCGGGGCGGTCTCGTTGATGCGCCGCAGGGCGCCGACATAGGCGAGGCCGTGGCCGGCCCCGGCGACCAGGACCGACGCGAGCACCGCGGCGAACGGCGCCTCGGCGACGAGCGAGAAGAAGCCGCAGATCCCGATCGACAGCAGAGCGACGCCCCACGCGCTCGCGCACACGGCGGACATGCGACGCGCAGTGATCATGCCGGCACCCGACGCCGACATGAAGACCGCCATGGCGACACCCGCGGAGAGCAGCACGTGCGAGGCCATCAGCGAGGCGAAGCGGGGGCCGCTCATCGTGAAGAAGGTGGACTGGACCCCGAAGGCCAGGATCACCGCGACGCAGGACTGCCAGAAGGCGGCGCCACGCCTGGCTCCTGCCGTGCGCGTGGTCGCCGGCGACGACCGACGAGGGCGTGGCGGCTCGGCGACCGCGGCCACGCCGAGCATCGCCAGGACCGCCAGCGCAGCGGAGAAGGCCATCGGCGCCGCGCAGCTTGTCTCCGCCATCAAGCCCGAGAGCAGCGGCCCGAGGGCGCCACCGAAGGCCATGGCGAGCGTCGTCGCCAGCGCCCCTGCGGCGGCGCCGGACGGTGCGAGCTCCGCCAGGGCGGCCGCGGTCGGGGCCGACATCGCGGCCACGGCGAGACCCTGGAGAACGCGGCCGACCAGTAATCCTTCGAGGCTGTCGCACGCGCCGAGCACCGAGCACCCCGCCGCGACGAGGGCGAGGCCGACGAGGACCGAGGCGCGGCGCCCGAACCGGTCGCTCAGTCTCCCCGAGACCGGCAGCGTCAGGATGATGACGCCCGAGTAGATCGAATAGAGCAGCGCCAGCTCGTCGGGCCCGAGGCCCATGTCGCGCCGGAAGGATTCAAAGAGCGGCGCCGGGGCGTTGACGGCGAAGACCATAGCGAACAGCCCGAGTCCGTAGACCCGAAAGGACTGGCGGGGCGGCATCGCATGCGATACCAGACCGGATTGTAGGTCCGGGCCGCGAGCACGCCCGGGTGGAACCCGCGCCGCGCCAGGGACAGCAATGTCCGCGCGATCATCCGTCGCATCAGGCCCTTGCCCTGCTCCTCGTTCACGACGAAGCCCGTGACCAGGAAGAGGAAGGGTGCGCCGCAGCAGGTGCCCTCCTTCGTGCCCAGGAGCGCCCGGCAGCGCCCGGCGCCGTCGCGCGCGAGGAGCAGGTGATCGAAGGCCGCGAGCGAGGAGTGCTTGAAGTATGTCTCGGGGTCGTAGCCGTCCATGCCCTGCGCCAGGTCGGCCACCACGAACTCCTGAGACACTCGTCGAATGTCTCGACCCGCGAACAGCACGAGCTCGAGACCGTCGCTCCGGGGCAGGATGGACAGATTGTGTGCGACTGACATGGACGCAGCATACCGAGCCGCGGCCCCGCGGTTCTTGACCGGCGGCGCCAAAGCGTTGACCGGCGGCGCCAAGCGTCGCCGTGCCGCCCGGCGCCGGCCGACGGCGACGGCGACGGCGTCGCGGACAGGGCGTCGACGCCGGTCGCCTGGCGCTGCGCGCCGCGGCTGCCGCGGAGCCGACGCCAAGGTGCTCATCCTCGGTGGCCCCGGCGAGGGCGCTCCAACTCCACGAGCACCGGATCGAGCTCGACCCAGAATCCTTGCAGTTAGCGAAACGGGTTGCCGATCAGCGGGCTTGAGACTGGCCTCAACGCCGCCAGACCTTGTCAATCTGCGCCGCCGAGGTCCCGAGCCCCGTCGGTCCGATGTTGGCGATCATCTGAGCCGGGGCGGCGGGCGGCAGCACCTGCCGCGTCGCCAGGATCCCGGGGCGGGACGGCCCCATGGCCCCGCCGAGGCTGGAGACCAGCGACGACGGCGTCACGCAGTGCTTCATCAGGAACCACTCCGGATAGCGCCGGGTGATCCGGTGCCACTCGAGGATCCCTACCATCCAGTCCTTCAGGCTGTTGATATAGGTGTCCAGCGCGGCGCGGGCCGGCCCCTCGAGCTTCAACTCCTCGATCAGCAGCGGGATGTCCTCGGCGAGCACGTGCTCGAATTGCTGCATGCGCGTCGTCATCAGGTGGTTGACGTGGTAAACCGCCTCCTCCTTGTCGACGTCGAGGAACTTCTGCAGCACGAGCACGATGTTGTTGACCTCTCCCTCGTACTCGATCTCCTTCTGGTACGAGAACAGGTCGTTGAGGAAGGTGCAGTAGTCCTGCGCCGACAGCTCGAGGGCGGAGAGGGCCCGCGACGCGAACACCTCCTTCGGGAGGTCGCGGCCCTTGGTGATGCGGGCCAGGTTCATCGTCAGGTCCGAGCCGAAGGTCGCGCGCCGCATCTCGACGTAGTCGACCGGGTCGGGCACGCGGTGCTGCGACTGATTCAACAGCTCGACCAGCCAGCTGTCGATCATCTTCTCGTTGCCCAGGCGGAAGTTCTTGCGGTCCTCCAGCGACATCGGCCCGGCCGTGCGCACCCACAGGTCGGCGGTGCTGCGCTCGAGCGGGTTCATCGGCGGCGGCATGCTGACGAGGTCGAGCGGCATGAACAGGCGCAGGCGGTCGTTCTGCAGCTTCGCGGCCGCCAGGCTGCGCGTGTTGGTGAACAGCAGCGGGTACAGGTCGTCGCCGTAGGTGCCCCAGCACAGCCACGCCGACGCGAGGTCGAGCGAGGGGCCGTCGCAGTCGGGCTCGAGCCGGGCGGAGCACTCGGCGAAGTCGTAGGCCTCGACCTTCTCCTCGGTCCAGATCGCCCCACCGGGCACCAAGGGGACCGGCAGGTAGTAGCCCATCTCGCGGCACCAGTCGATGCAGTACTGCTTGGCGCGCGGCAGATTCGCGTTCACCCGCGACTTGTAGGGCATGTAGAAGTCGGGCAGCTCGGTCGGCCCGACCTTCGTGAACAGCACGTGCGAGTTGTTGCGCAGCCGCTGCAGGCCCAGCGACTTCGGCGTCACGCGCACGCGGTTGGCCGAGGTGCCCATGCCGGTCGGGCCCTGCAGCAGGCGCACCACCGCCGAGGCCTCGATCGACGGCTCCAGCAGGGCGCGCGCGGCCTTCTCCGGCCCGGCCAGCTGGCGGAAGATCGGCGACGACGACTCCGGCGCGCTCGGATCCTCCTTGTTCATATAGCGGCTCGAGCGCATGTGCCACTCGTGTCCGCCCGACTGCCAGTCCTGCAGCCCCTTGACATACTTGAACACCTTCATCTGCTTGTCCGGGTCGGTCCCCATCGCCGCGTAGAGCAGCGGCAGCTCGACCAGCGCGGTGTTCTCGAACTGCTGCAGCCGCGAAGTCAACAGGTCGTTGACGATCTCCGCGGCCCGCGGCACCTCGCAGGCGAAGAACAGCTTGACCACCAGCACGCCGTTCGAATGCTCGCCCTCCTGCTCGACCTCACGCTGGTACGAGAACAGGTCGTTGCGCAGGTGGATCGCGTCGGCGAAGGTGTCGCGCAGGACCAGCAGCGGCCGCTGTCCCGCCAGCTCCGGCGGAATCTCCACGCCCGCCGCGTGCTCGACCAGGCACGCCGACCACGGCGCCCCGCCGACCTTGCGCCGCTCCTCGATGTACTCGATCGGATTCGACACCCGCCCGCGCCGGATGTTGTCGAGCTCCCATGTCGACTCCTCGAGCAGGTGCCGCGTGACGATGTGGAAGCGCTCCCGCCAGTCGCGCCCCGAGCCCGGGGTGCTGCGCCGCCACAGGTCGTCGAGGCCCTTCTCGACCGGGTTGCTCGGCTCGGGCACCGGGTCGGACAGGTCGATCGGCATGAACAGCCGGATCCGCTCGAGGTAGGCCCTGGAGCCCTCCGAGTCGCGGGTCCGCTTGAATTGCTCGAGGAAGTGGTCGTCGAAGAAGAAGACCCACACGTACCAGTCGGTGATCAGGTCGAGCTCGACCTGATCGCAGTCCGGATGGGTGTACGCGCACATGAGCCCGTAGTCGTGCGCGTCGAGGTCCTTCTGCGTCCAGATCCCGCCGTCGAGCATACCCATCTCGCGGGCCCACGCTCGGGTGTGCACGCGCGCCCCCTCCATGTGGGGATTGAGCCGCGCGGGGTGCGGGATGTAGAACTCCGGAAGCTGAAACGGCTGGGTCATGACGACTCCTGATGGGGCCCGCGCGACGTCGTGGTCAGGGCTGCTTCGCGCCGCGCTTGTAGCGTGGGTTGGTGTTGTGCCACTCGAACGAGCCGCCCATCCACGACCGCAAGCCGCGCATGAACCGCTGCAGCTCCGGGCTCGACACCGGCAGCAGCTCCTCGTGCCGCCTCTTGAAGTCGCGCACCAGATCGTTGTGGAGATTGATGGTGATCTCCCTGGCCTCGTCGATTGAACATTTCCGATCGGCGGCGATCTGCAGGACCATGTTGCACGGGGGCTGGGCGTCCTCGAGGTCCTTGGCGACCGAGAACAAGTCGTTGGCGAGCACGCTGACCGTGCCGGCCTGGAACGCCGCGTGACGCACGCGGGGGTCGTAGAAGAGGTTGGAGGTCAGCTCGTAACGGCCGATGACGTCGATCAACGTCATCGAGGTGTAGAAGCTGTCGTGCTGGCGCGCGGCCAGGTACTTCCAGGCGGGCGGGTACTGATTGGTGTGACGCCAGGCCGCGTAGGCAGTCCACGACACGAACATCGCGAAGGTGCTGTAACAGACGCGCTGAACCTGGGCCGGGGTGGCGCGGCGCGCCAGATAGGTCGTGGCCGAGCGCAGGGCGACGAGCACGCGCTCATCGGCGATCGCCTGGTCGAGCGGCGGGGTGAACTCGCCGGCGGGCGGCGGCTCGTCCATGGCCGTCATCGCCAGCAACAGCCGCGGGGGCAGCAGCTCGGGCACGGCACCGAGCGCGCTGTCGTCGGCATAGTAGTCGTCGGCGGCCCACCACGCGGCGTTGAGCTGGGCGCCGATCAGCAGCTGGTCGGGGTCGTCGCAGTCGGGGTGGCCGAGCATCACGAGCCGGCCGAACCCCGCCTTGCGCATCTTGGCGATCTCGTCGTCGTCGAAGCCGCAGTCGGCGGCCCACAGTGCGAGGCGATCGTCGACGGCCTCGGCGAGCACCATGTTGTTGCGCTCGGGCAGCGCGGTGTACAGCGGCGGGGCCGTCCCGTCGCCCCACGCGGTCCAGGCGTAGGCAGGGTCGTCGGACTGCTGCGAGGCGGCCACGGCCTGCGAAGCGACGGCGGGCGGCGGGGCGACGGCGTCGCCGCGCACGGCCCGTCGGATGTCGTCGGCGAGGCGCGACGCGGCGATGCCGAGGCCGGTGGGTCCGGCCATGAAGGCGGCCTTTGCGAGGTCAGGGGCGGTGTCTGTCATGGTCTTGCTCCGTGCTCCGTGGCATCGCAAAGGGCGCCGGTGGGCTCGCAGAGGGCGCCGCGAATGCGCGGCGATCAGCGCACGATGCGGTCCGCGACGATCAGCAGGTAGTGGAAGCTCCCCTCTTTGTAGGCACGCAGAAACGGGTCCTCGACGCCGGTCTTGATCGCGGAGTGACTCCGCAGCTCCCAGTACGGGATCGTGTCGGGCGTCAGGTCGACGACGCTGATCGGGACCAGGTTGTTGGCGGCCATCGCCTTGAAATAGTCGCTGCGCGGGTGGATGTTGCAGATGTACTTGGCGTCGATCTCGCTGACGGCGCGCGAGCGGCCGCCGGTGATGTCGTTGTAGCAGCCGGTGATGCAGGCGTAGCGGCCGCCGTCCTTGAGCAGACGCGAGAACTCCGCGTACAGCTTGAACAGGTCGACGTACATCGTGGTCTCGTTGGTCCAGATCGTGCTCATGGACCCGCTGTCCCACCCGGTGTCGAGCATGTTGCGGAAGTGGAACTTGACCTTGTCGGTGATGCCGCGCTTCGCGGCCTGCTCATTGGCGAAGCCGACCTGGTACTCGGAGATCGAGACGCCGTCGACCTGGCAGCCGAACCGCTCGTGGACCATGACACTGGTGCCGCCGCGGCCGCAGCCGCCGTCCATCACGCGGTCCTCGGGGCCGAGGTTGCCGAGTTGGTCGAGCAGGAACGTGGCCTGAGCGTGCTCGAGGCGGTGCATCTCCCGCATGATCTTGTCCTCGCGCTCGGCCTCCGGCGCCTCGAGCACCGACCAGTCGACCGGGCCGAGCCCGTAGTGGTGGTGGTAGTAGCCGTCGATGTTGCCCAGCCACAGGTTGACCGGGTCGTTCTGGTTGGTGTTCCAGTAATTGGCGACCGACTTCTGGTACTCGCTGCGAAGGACGCTGTTGACGGGGATGGACTTGGTCATGATTCCTCTCTCCTGGTGGCGAATCTGGGTTTCAAGCAACTCGCTATCCAGCGAGCGGCCCCGCGAACGCGAGGCGTATGGATGGTGCTCAGCGGTTGATCTCGACGTTCTCGAGCACGCCGAGCGCGTCGGGGATCAGCGCCGCGGCCGAGTAATAGGTGCTGACCAGATATGAGCCGATCGCCTTGTCGTTGATCCCCATCTTGCGGACCGACAGACCCGGCTCGCGCTCGTCGGCGAGCTTGTCGCGGAACAGGCCGATGACGCCCTGCTTCTCCACGCCGACGCGCATCGCCAGGATCGAGCTGGTGCCCGTCTCGGAGATCGGGATCTTGTCGACCGGGAGGATCGGGGTGCCGCGCCAGGCCGCGACCCGGCTGCCCTCGAACTCGACGACCTCGGGGTCGATCCGCCGCTTCGTGCACTCCTGGCGAAACGCCGCGATCGCCCGCGGGTGGGCCAGGAAGCACCTGGTGTTGCGGCGTCGGCACAGCAGCTCGTCCATGTCGTCCGGCGTCGGCGGGCCCGTGCGCGTGTTGATGCGCTGCTTGTACTCGGCGGCGTGCAGCAGCCCGAAGTCGCGGTTGTTGATCAGCTCGTACTCCTGCGTCTCGCGCAGAGCGTGGACCGTCAGGCGCAGCTGCTCCTCGAGCTGGTCCATCGGGTCGTTGAACAGGTCACCCACGCGCGAGTGCACGTGCAGGATCGTCTGCGCCAGGCTGAGCTCATACTCGCGGGGCGACGGATCGTAGTCGGCGTAGGTCCCGGGCAGCAGGGCCTCGCCGGTGTGGCCCGCGGACAGCTTGATCGCCGCCTGCCCGGCCTTGTCCTGCGGCGCCCGCTGCAGCTCCTTGTAGCGCTCGACGTGCGCGTGCAAGGCCGGGAGCCGCTTGATCAGATCCTCGAACACCGACTGCGGCAGCGCCAGGACCGTGCACGGCGTGATCGCCTTGACGGAGTAGTCCCACACGTCGTCGTGCTCGACCACCGAGTGGTCGCCGAAGTGCGCGCCGTCGGCGATCGTCTCGAGCACGATGGCGTCGCCGTACGCGCCCACGCCCAGCCGAGTGGCCTTGCCGTGGACCAGCAAGAACACGTGATCGGCCGGCGTACCGCGCTCGACGATCATCTGCCCGGCCCTGTACTCCGACTGCTCGAAGCGGGCCGCGAGGATCTTGAGCACGGTCTCATCGGTGAAGCCGCGCAGCAACGGGAGCTCGGCCAGCTCATGCGGGATGACCTGCGCCTTGGCCCCGATGTTGCTGAATTCCAGCCGCCCGTCGCCGACCGAATAGCTCATCCGGCGGTTCACGCGATACGTACCGCCGGTCACGCTGACCCAGGGCAGAACTCGTAACAGCCAGCGGGGCGAGATCCCCTGCATCTGCGGCGGCGACTTGCTCGTCGTCGCAATCTGCCGCGCGGCCTTCGTCCCGAGGCTGATCAATTGCTGCTTGTCGTTGTTCGAATTCGTCACGATGGGCCTCCCCTGTGCTCAGCAAAGACACGGCCCGCCGCGCGCCCGCCGGTGCGGCGGGGCGCTCGTCGGCGCCAGCGCAACGCCTACTCAGCCCTCCGAGCGGCCGATCTCGACGCTCTCGAGGATGCCGAGCGCGTCGGGGACCAGCACGGCGGCCGAGTAGTACAGGCTGACGAGGTAGTTGATGACCGCCTTGTCGTTGATCCCCATGAAGCGGACCGACAGGCTCGGCTCGATCTCGTCGGGGATACCGGCGTGATGCAGGCCGATGACGCCCTGGTTCTTCTCGCCGGTGCGCATGCACAGGATCGAGGTCGTGCGCGTGTCCGAGATCGGGATCTTGTTGCAGGGGTAGATGGGGACCCCGCGCCACGTCGGCACGCGCGTGCCACCCACGTCGATCGGCGTCGGATACACGCCGGCCTTGTTGCACTCCTGACCGAACGCCGCGATCGTCCGCGGGTGCGCCAGGAAGAACGAGGGGTCCTTCCACACGGTCGCCAGCAGCTCGTCCATGTCGTCCGGGGTCGGCGGACCGCTCCGGGTGTGGATGCGCTGCTTGAGGTCAGCGTTGTGCAGCAGGCCGAACTCGTGGTTGTTGATCAGCTCGTTCTCCTTGGTCTCCTTGAGCGCCTCGATGGTCAGGCGCAGCTGCTCCTGCGTCTGGTTCATCGGCTCGTTGAACAGGTCGGCGACGCGGGTGTGGATCTGCAGCACGGTCTGCGCCACGCTGAGCTCGAACTCGCGGGGCGAGGTCTCGTAGTCGACGAAGGTGCCGGGGAGGACCGGCTCGCCGGTGTGGCCGGCCGACACCTCGATCGCGGCCTGACCGCTGGTGTCCTGCTTCTTCTGCGACAGCGCCTTGAAGTCGTTGACGTGCTTCTGCAGCGACGGAAACTGCGCCACGATCTCCTCGAACGAGGCCTGCGACAGCGACAGCACGGTGCCCGCGGTGACCGCCTTGGTCGTGAAGGTCCAGTAGTCCTTGGACTCCAGGATCGCCTCGTAGGAGAAGTGGTCGCCGTCGGCGAGCGTCTCGAGCACGGTATCGTCGCCGTACTTGCCGGTGCCGATCTTGTTGACCTTGCCGTGGGCGACCAGGACCATCTCGTTGGCCTCGTTGCCCTTCAGGGTCAGCACGTCGCCGACCTTGAACTCGCGCTGGACGAAGCGGCTGGCCAGGACGTTGAGGACGTCGATGTCCTCATAGCCGCGGAACAGCGGCAGCTCGCACAGCTCGAGCGGGACCACCTGGATCTTCGCGCCCGTGTTGTAGAAGGTGACGCGGCCGTCGCCGACCGCGTAGCTCAGGCGACGATTGAGCCGGAACACGCCGTTGACGTGGACCCACGGCAGCAGCTTGAGCAGCCAGCGCGACGAGATCCCCTGCATCTGCGGCGGAGACTTGGTCGTGGTGGCCAGCTTGCGCGCTGCCGCGGTGCTGAGGCTCGTCTGCTGCTGATCACTACCGGGCTTACCTACGTTCGACATGATGATCCTTTCACTGACAGCGGACTGTCGTATCTCGTGATATGCGCAGGGCACCTCGCCCGGAGGCAATGCGCCCCCGTACCAGGGTCCCCCGCTCAATGGGCACTGGAGTGGCCGATGGAAGTCGGCGTGACGTTTGAACCCTCAGCATCGAACCTGAGGAATCGAACATCGTTCGCGGACCGCAAGCTACCCGCCACATTGACCTCCGTCAAGTGACGATTAGCGCGCAGACCGCCTCGCCTGTGTAACGACATAGGGGCGCGACTACGACCTACGACCGATGCGGTCGCTAGCGAGCATTCGCAGTTTTTCGGGGGCACGACGCGGCCGATTCGCACGAACGACAGCACGGCCGGGGACGAGCGACACCGGGCAGAGACAGCGTCGGGCCCGCTTTCACGCGCTACACGGCGTCGAACAATCGTCGAACAGGCGATCACCAGTGCTCCTTTTCATGCCGAGCATTTGTGCGCAGACCAGCGGTGCGCGACGACCAGAGAACTTCGTGGTTCCACCAGGTCGCCCTCGGTGTTACCGTCGCGCCGTGCCTGTCGCGGTGGCCATATGGGTCGACAATGCGCTGTTCTTCGGCGCTGCGCTGGTCGCCCTGTTCGTCGTATCGAACGTGCTCTCGCGCCAGACCAGTCGGGTGATCGGGTACGGGCTGTACGCCGCGAACAAGTCCGACCGCGCGGCCTTGCAGTCGATCCTCAACAAGAAGACGGCGCGCGTCATCGGCCTCGTGACCGCCCTGCTCAGCCTCGGCCTGATGACCGCGTCCGCGCTGCTCAGCCTGTACGAGGTCGACGTCCCGCCCCACGTATGGGCCTGGTTCCAGGCGACGCTGGTGATCGACCGCGTCGCCCTGGCCTGGCTGCTCGGCGAGCTGCTCGGTCTGGTGATCGTCGCGGTCTATATCCGCAGCGCGCTGCGGTTCCTGGTCGGCCTCGTGCTCGGGCGCCTGCAGAGCAACCCGCTGTTCCTCCCGCACACCGATCAGCTCAAGCGCCTCAGCGAGCGCATCGACGGCCTGCTGCGCTGGGGCCTGGTGATCGCCGCGGTGACCGCGGCCGGCTTCGTGCTCGGCATGCCGGCCGGGTTCAACGATCCGCTGCTCGTCGTGACCTACATCGTCATCGGCGTGCTGGTCGCCCGCACCCTCGTGGCCGTCGCCAACCTCGGGGTCGACGTCGGGGTACAGCTGGTCCGCACGCTCGAAGACCGGCCCAACGCGCTGCGGTATGTCGGACGTCTAGGGCGCCTCGAACACATCGCGCGCATCACCAAGCGCACGCTCGAGTATTTCTGCTTCATCGGCGCCGCGACCTTCGTGGTCGACCAGCTGCGCCCCGACACCTGGCTGTCCCAGACCGGCCTGGTGGCGATCCGGCTGATCGCGCTGGTGTACGTCGGCCGCGTCATCATCGAGGTCATTGGCCTGGTGCTGCGCGAGGTCTTGCTGGCCGAGCCCGAGAAGCGCAGCGAGGCCGAGAACCAGCAGCGCCTGACCCTCGTGCCGGTCGCCAGCAGCATCCTCCGTTATGCGGTGTACTTCTGCCTGACCGTGATGGCCCTGCAGGAGCTCGGCGTCGACTCTTCGCCGATCCTGGCGGGCGCGGGTCTGCTCGGCCTGGCCGTCGGCCTCGGCGCCCAGACCTTCGTCGGCGACGTCGTGTCCGGCTTCTTCATCCTGTTCGAGGGCCTGTTCCTCGTCGGCGACCGCGTCCGCATCGGCGAGGTCATCGGCAACGTCGAAGAGATCGGCGTGCGCGTGCTGAAGCTCCGCGACGAGTTCGGGGTCCTCCACTGCATCCCCAATGGCGAGGTCCGCAGCGTCGCCAACCATGCCCGCCACTACGTCAATGCCGTCGTCGACTTCGGCGTCCCCTACGACGAGAACATCCCTGGTATCCTCGACCACCTCAAGCAGCACCTCACGGCCATCCGCCCGCAACACGACGACATCCTCGCCGACCCCGAGTTCGTCGTGCAGGAACTGCGTGACGCTGCCGTTCTCATCCGCTGCGTCGTCCGCGTCAAGCCCAGCCGCGACGACGCCGTCGCCGAGGTCGTCCGCGCAGAGGTGCTCGCTGCCCTCACGGCCCGCGGGGTGGCTCCCCATGCCTGTCAGGTCGTCCGACTCACCGAGGGCGCCAGGGCCCGCCAACTCCTCGCTGCGCCCTAGGGCCCGACTCTT
>Ga0209480_10001314_pt1 | contig 18340 bp, 15 predicted proteins | sample JI61114C2DNA_FD_187501 | JGI IMG/M metagenome (GOLD analysis project Ga0209480, IMG submission 187501) | Wastewater effluent complex algal communities from Wisconsin, to seasonally profile nutrient transformation and Carbon sequestration -... | ecosystem: Engineered > WWTP > Effluent > Algae... | reverse complement strand
ACACTTGTAAAAAAACATTAACAAAAACTTAATTTATGAGAAAATTAATTTATTTATCTGTTGCAGTTTTTGCAACAACATTTTTTATTTCTTGTACAAATGATTCTTTAGAAATTTCTAATGAAAAATTTCCGTCAAGTCAGGTAAATAGAGTTGGTACGGATGCATTAGGTACAGGATCACAAGTTGTAGACCTTTATGTAGTTGCAGGACAATCTAATGCGCTTGGATGGTTGAGTAGAGGATATAGTTTTCCTGCTTATAATAATTATAGAGTTAGGTTAGCCCCATCTTTTGTTACTGGGATGCAATTTAGAGGATGGAAATCTTTAAGCAGAGATTCTCAAAATGGTTATTTTGGACCTGAAATGGATTTAGGAATAATTAAATCAGGACAAGGAAGAAATGTAGCTATACTAAAGCACGGTATAGGTTCTTCAGGAATGAATTATTGGACTGGGGGGGTAAATGGTTTAACCAATGCAATGAAAGCTGCTGCTAACGATTTGAGAGCTCAAGGGCACACAGTTAGAGTTAGTGGGGTAGCTTGGATTCAAGGTGAGGAAGATTCGAAATATCAAAATACAGCAAATGCTTATGCTGGAAAATTATCTATTGTGCTTGGAAAAATTAAAAGTACAGCTAAATCAATAAACCAAACAAATGGTTTTGGTAATATAACAAGATATGTTATTGGATTTAATGAAAATGGTCCGGCTCCGTATAGTCAAATTGTTTCGATTGCTCAAGAAAATTACGCATACTACAATGGTGACTCTTGGTTGTCTTTTGGAAATCTTCCAGTTTCTAATGATATGTTACACTTTACAGCATATGGTATCAGAAAACAAGGGCAAATGATTGCTTCTAGATTATAATTTATTATTCTATAAGTAAAAATTAATTGACAATAATTTTAGAAAAAGTAGCTTCCTCAAAACTAAAAATTTGAGGAAGTTTTTTCTTTTATAGGGTTGTTACAATTTTAAGTTATTTTTTTGTTTTAAAATTGCATTAGATTCTTGAGTCTGCGAACAAGTTTAGCATAATTAGCCGTACGAAATTGTGCTTCCGAACACACTTATCCATTCCATATTTTCCAAGATTTTTCAGCTTGAAAAACCAACATATCGTAACCATTTTTAGTTTTTGCTCCGTTATCTTTGGCTTTTCTTAAAAATGCAGTTTCTTCAGGATTATAAACCAAATCATAGGCAATGTGTTTTTTGGTAAACAAATTGTAGTCTAAATTTATACAATCTTCTACATTTGGATGTGTTCCAACAGGTGTTGTGTTGATGATAATATGGTATTCTTCAAAAAATTCAGCATTCAAATCGGCATAATCAAACTGAAATTCATCGGGAGTTCTCGAAACAAAATCGTATTCAATTTTTAGTTTTCGTAACGCATAGGCAACTGCTTTACTTGCGCCGCCTGTTCCTAAAATTAATGCTTTTTTATGATGTTCTTTTAATAATGGTTTTATCGTTTTTTTGAATCCATAATAATCGGTGTTGTAGCCTTTTAATTTTCTTTTTTTAGAAACAGTAACACAATTAACAGCACCTATTATTTTAGCTGTTTTAGAAAGTTTATCCAGCATTGGAATAATTTCTTCTTTGTACGGAATAGTAACATTAAATCCCATCAGTCCTTTTGTTTCTGAAACAATTTTCGAAAATTCTTTGACAGATTCTATGTTGTAGTTTTTGTATTCGCAATTGTCAAAATGACTAATTTCGAATTTTTCGGAGAAATATTTTTTAGAAAAAGAATAGCTAATATTTCGCCCAATAAGACCAAATTTTAATTGCTTTTTGCTTTTCTTTTTCATTTTTGTTGGTTTTATAAATGAGACTAATAAAAGTTAATTAAGATTTCGTTAATTTGTGTTGGGAGAATGTTATTTTTTTAATTTTTGCCCAATTTAGCAGCTAATTTGTCCATACCAAAAATCACAATAAATCCAATAATTGCTAGTATTATAGCTGTTATAATTTGCGGTTGTCCGTCAAAATTTTGTGGTAAAATACTTTTGTCAATATACGGAACCACTTCGCCATGACTATTGATTCTGGTTTCTAAAACTTGTTTCCAAGGCCACACTTTATTCAATGAACCCACCATAAAACCAATTAATAAAGCAAGTGTTGTGTTTTTGTGTTTATCGAACATCCAATGCAACACTTTAGAAAATGATTTTAAACCAATGATTGCTCCAATAGCAAATACGCCTAATTTTAAAATGGCTTGTCCAAGCACTTCGGTATTAAAATTCACTAAACCATCTCTAAATTGGTTTATGGTTCCAATTACGGTTTCATATGATCCCATTAAAAGCAAAATGAAAGCGCCTGAAATTCCTGGTAAAATCATGGCGATAATTGCGATAAATCCTGATAAAAATAAATACCAATAACTATCAGGAGAACTTACTGGTCTTGCTATTGTAATGTAGTAAGATAGCGCAATACCAATTATTAGTGCTAAAATGTCTACCATTTTCCAATTACTGGTTTCTTTCCAAATTAATGCAATACTTGCAATGATTAATCCAAAAAAGAACGACCAAACTAAGATAGGTTGGGTTTCTAACAAATGTGTAATAACTTTCGAAAAAGTAAGAATACTAATTCCAATTCCAGTTAATAAAGCCAATAAAAAACTACCATTTACTTGTTGCCAAGCCGCTTTTAATCCTTCTTTTTTTAAGGTTTTTAAAACCGATAAATTTACATTGTTGATGCTGTCAATTAATTCTTGGTAAATACCAGAAATAAAAGCGATTGTTCCGCCTGAAACACCTGGAACAACATCGGCAGCACCCATAGCTAAACCTTTTAAAGTAATAATTAAATAATCAGGAAATAGTTTTCTCATAGCAATAAATGGTTAATCTAGAATTACATGTTTGTCATTATGAGCTCGCTTCAGAAGCTTAATTCATAAAAGAAGCTGAAACGAGTTCAGCTTGACAAAAATATTTGAATATAGTTTCTATATAGTTATTTTTTAAATTTTACAATTTGGTTTTGTACTTCTGTTCTTTCCCAAACCACTGGAAAATAATCTTTTAAAACGGTTTTGTTTTTGTAATTCAATCGTAATCCATTGTTTAGGTGAAAATTACCTTTACTATTTTCGTTGTTCAAAAAGTACAATCCAGCTAATCGGTATTCGATTTCGTATTCTTCTGGGAAAAGGTTAGTGGCTTCTAACAATATTTCGATAGCGCTTTCAAATTCGCCTAAAAATTGTAAAACATCTGTCCAAAGAGTGAAAGTATCTAAATTTACATCACCTGATTCAAATGCTTTTCTGTAGCCATATTCTGCTTCTTCAAAGAAATGTAAAGCACTATTTACAGCAGCAAAACGTTTCCAATATAACGGATTATCGCCATCGATTCCAATAGCTTTGTTGACATAATATAAGGCTTTTTGGTAGTTTTTTTGACGAATATAAAAATCGGTAATTGCAATCCAACCTTTGTCTAGTAATGGATCTTCGTGAACTGTTTTTAAATAGAAATTAAGTGCAAATTCAATATTTCCAAGTCGCTCGTAGCATTTTGCCATACGTAACAAAACAAATGAAGATGGATCGTCTAATTCAACAGCTATTTTGTAACAGTCGATTGCTTCTTCAAATTTTTTAAGTTTCTCATAAGATTTCGCTTTTTCCATGTAAGCACCTAAAAAACCTTCGTCAATTAAGGTAGCATATTCAAATGCCCAAACGGCTTTTTCATAATTTTTAAGCGCATAATATTGTCTGCCTAACTGATGCCAAGCAACTTCGCTATACGGATTTTTATCAATAAACTTGGTTAAATATACGATAGCTTCTTCGTTTTGATCTAAAAAATCAAAGCAATAAACAACGTTATATAATGCCGAATAATCTTCGGTATCTTCGTCTAAGCATTTGATAAAATTTTCTTTAGCTAATTCTAAATTATCCATGAAAAGATATTCCATGCCAATCATCGAATATACATCAGCGTAGTCATCAGTGTATTTGAGTGCAATTTTTAAAAACTCAATGGCTTTTTCATGCTCATCTCTTTTAGAATGTATATTGGCTTTTTGAATGTAGATTTCTTCGTTAGTAGGTTCAATAGCATGTAACTCATTAAGTAACTTTTCAGCTAAATCAAGTTTATCCTCATAGACTAACATTTCTACTTGAACTAATTTTAATCCGGTAGATTTTGGGTGTTGTTCTAAACCTAATTTTAGCGCTTTTTTGGCCAAATTTAATCGACCAGTATCCATATAATGAAGAATAATATCTTCAAATTCTTCTGAATCAAAGAAAAAAACTTTATTGGTTTTTAACATCGATTCAAATTTAGATAAGGATAAGCTGTTTTCTTCTTCTTCGTGACTCAAATTCATAGCGCTCTCTTTTATGATTTATCCTTAATAAAGGTACTTATATTTGATACAAGCGTAGGATTAAAAATGGATTTGTTTTAAACAATTTAATTAACAATTTTTATGTCCAAAACGGCCAATTTTTATCATTCAACTTTGCATCAATTAAATTCTTTCTCAATCTCATTAAGTATCTCAATAATAATGCCACAACCTTTTCTAATTTCCTCATTAGTAAGCGTAAGTGGTGGTGTAATTCGAACGGCGCAACCTTCGAATAATAACCAAAATAAGATAAGCCCTCTTTTATGACAGCGAAGCACTACTTCGTTAGTGATTTCAGGAGTTTCTGTCATGGCTGCTAACATTAATCCACGGCCGCGAATTTCTTTAATTAAAGGATGAACTAGGAGACTTCTGAATAATTGTTCTTTTTCTAAAGTTTCCGCCATTAAATTGGTTTCCGTAACTTCTTGTAATGTTGCTAAACACGCTGCCGCAATGACAGGATGTCCGCCAAAAGTTGTTATGTGTCCGAGTTTAGGATTATGACTTAATAAAACCATCATTTTTTCGGAAGCTGTGAAAGCACCAACAGGCATTCCGCCGCCCATTCCTTTTCCCATAACAACCACATCGGGAATGACATCGTAGTTTTGAAATCCGAAAAGTTTTCCAGTTCGACCAAATCCAGGCTGAATTTCGTCTAAGATCATAATAGCGCCCACTTGGTCACAACGTTGGCGCACTTTTTTAAGAAAATCGTTTTGAGGTTCAATAAAACCCGCGCCACCTTGAATAGTTTCTAATAAAATTCCTGCGGTTTTTGTAGTGATTTTTTCTAAATCAGCCTCATTATTGAATGTGATGAAATCGACATCAGGAATTAACGGGCGAAAAATTTGTTTGCGTTCTTCAAATCCCATCACACTCATGCTTCCCATAGTATTGCCATGATAGGCGTTGTGACACGATATCAATTGACTTCTTCCCGTAACACGACGAGCTAATTTTAATGCACCTTCAATTGCTTCCGTTCCAGAATTCACTAAATATGTTTTCGTTAAAGGATAGGGGAGGTTTTCGGCTAATAATTTACATAATTCCGTCGCTGGATGTTGTGCATATTCACCATAAACCATTACATGAGAATAGGTGTCAAGTTGCTTTTTAATAGCATCGTTAACGCGTTGTGGTTGATGACCTAATGTACATGCCGAAACACCAGCTACAAAATCCAAATATGGATTTCCTTTAGAGTCAAATATATAGGAACCTTTTGCATAAGAAACTTCTAGGGCTAAAGGATAAGGTGAAGTTTGAGCTTGGTATTTAAAAAAATCGTCAATCATTATTTTACCTTTTCTAATTTAGCGGTTTTTACGGTTTTATCTTTTGTTTTCGGATTTTTCTCATCGTATTCCAAAGTTTCTTTTTGAATTCCCATTGGTTTATCAGACTCAATTGCTTTCTTTTTAGCGTCAATTTGAATCTTTGCATCGATGGCTAATTCTTCTTCAGGAAAAATATTTTCTTTAGATAGAATTCGTTCATCGCCACGCCAAGCAAAACCTCTTAATTTTCGAGCATTTTCGGGGAATTCGTTGTCTGGATAAATATTACTTTCAGCATTATTAAATCCGGTCATGGTTTCGATTTTGTTTTCGTTCATTTCTAAATTGATACGACTACAAACCGATTTTCTGATGCCTACAAACTCATTTTTATCGTTATAGATGTAATAAATCGACTCGGCATTTTTGATGATATCCACTTCTTTTAGTTTATTTTCTTCAAATCTTCCGAATAGATTTTGACCTTTCATTTGGTTGAATCCGTTTTTACTTAAACTATCTTTTTGAATAATAAATGCGTTGTTTAACACTTTTAATGAGTCTAATTTTTCAGTTTTATTGTTGCCTATTAAATGCATTACATCACCTGTCATTTGGTTTTCATTGTTCCAAAGTATTGGTTTTCCGATTAGCTGTGTTAATTCATTTTTTGTACTTGAATGTAACGAATCACATTTTCCACTCATGTCAGTTTTGTAAAATCTTACATTATTAAATGCTCGAATAACTCTGTCGTCTTGTGGGCCAGAAACGATGATTTTTTTTCCGTGCATGAACATGGTGTCTTTTTCTACCAATGTTTTAACCAATGCTTTTTTAGTTAATACCATCGAATCTTTTTTAGTTTCAAGATTTCGGTATAGTTCAGCAAAATGCCCAGTAGCAATTACCTTGTTTACTGTGTCAGTAATTTTTACGTTGTTAATTCCTCTTGAATAATTTTTCATTCGATCATAAAATAAATCATCACCTTCAATAATTTTATTGTCGTAAGTGATTTTGGAATTTTTTGATAATTTTCCAACATCGTTTTTCGTATCATAAAAACCATTTTCAGTATAAATTACATTTTCTTTACTGGTAATGGTTGAAGGACCAAAAACATATGCATGACCAGAATTTTCGTAAAAATCTAAGTTATTGGTTTTAATCATAGATTGCGGATTAGTAACGGTAACTGCAGTGGTAAACTTGTATTTTTTTTGCTCCACATAATAGCGACCTGATTTACTTTTCAACGTATTTTCTTTGTTGTGAATGGTTCCGTAGGAATTATAAAAAGCTTGTTGATTTTTTTTATCAAAATAGATTGTATCTGTAACCAAAGTAGATTCTGGCGAACGCATAGAAACATCGCCTGTAGCAAACGCAAATTCAATTTTCCCGTTGTATTCTGCATAGCGACTACTCATAAAAATTGAATCACCTTGGTTAATTTGAACGTTTCCAAAGGCTTTGATGTACTTTTCATCTTTAAAATGATAGGCTTTGTTACAATTGATTTTTACACCATTGTGCAATACACGAACATTACCAGTAAAAACGATTGCTCCAGGGATTGCGTTCTGATTCATATCAACAAAATCTGAATTTTCTATTATTATTTCTTTACTTTCTTGAGCAGATACATTCACTACAGTAAAAAGTAAAAAAGCAATTAACAACACTGTTTTTTTCAAGACGTATTTATTTTGAGTCAAATTTAAGTAAAAAGTAGAAATGCGGTTATCTATTAAGATTTTTTTATCATTATTAGTTTAAAAAAAAAGGCTCTCTAAAAGAAAGCGTTTTTAAAATTATTTGGTAATAGTTTGTTTTCTATCTGGTCCCACCGAAATTACTTTAATTGGCACTTCGACTGCTGCCTCAATAAATTCGATGTATGCTTTTAATTCTTGTGGTAATTCATCATAGGTTGTCATTCCTGTTAAATCGGCTTTCCAACCTTTTATTTCTATAAAAATTGGTGTTACGTTTTCAGGTTCAATATTGTATGGTAAATGTTCAATTTGTTGTCCTTTGTAGTTGTAACCTGTACAAATTTGTAACGTATCAAATCCAGAAAGCACATCGCCTTTCATCATGTATAATTCTGTTACACCATTTACTTGAACCGCATATTTTAAAGCAACTAAATCTAACCAACCACAACGACGTGCACGTCCAGTAACCGATCCAAATTCGTTACCCACTTTAGCCATTGTTTGACCAGCTTCGTTGAAATCTTCTGTTGGAAATGGTCCGCTACCAACACGAGTAGTATAAGCTTTGAAAATTCCGAAAACGTCTTTTACTTTGTTTGGCGCAATTCCTAAACCAGTACAAGCACCAGCAGCAGTTGTGTTTGAAGAAGTTACAAAAGGATAAGTTCCAAAATCAACATCTAATAAAGAACCTTGTGCTCCTTCAGCTAAAATTGATTTTCCTTCTTTTAAGGCTTTGTTTAAGTATTCTTCACTATCAATGAAAGTTAATTTTTTTAAGTCATCTACGGCTGCAAAAAACTCATCTTCCATTTCTTTTAAGTTGTATTGTAATTCTACATCGTAGAAAGCAATCATTGCTTCGTGTTTATCAGCTAAAGTTCTATATCTTTCTTTGAAATCTTCTAATTCTAAATCGCCTACACGAAGTCCATTTCTTCCAGTTTTGTCCATGTATGTTGGACCAATTCCTTTCAAAGTAGAACCAATTTTTGCTTTTCCTTTTGATGCTTCAGAAGCGGCATCTAATAAGCGGTGTGTTGGTAAAATTAAGTGTGCTTTTCTTGAAATGAATAATTTAGCTGTAATATCTAAATTAAATTTTGCTAAACCTTCGATTTCTTTTTGAAAAACTACAGGGTCTATTACCACACCGTTTCCAATAATATTGATGGCGTTTTTATGAAAAATCCCAGAAGGAATTGTTCTTAAAACGTGTTTAATTCCGTCAAATTCTAAAGTGTGTCCCGCATTTGGTCCACCTTGAAAACGAGCAATAATATCATATTTTGAAGTAAGAACGTCAACGATTTTTCCTTTTCCTTCATCGCCCCATTGTAATCCAAGTAGTAAATCTACAGTCATTGTGTTGTTGTTTATTATTTGTAGTTAGTTGTTTATTGTTGTTTTTTTGTTCCGTAGAAATAAAGTGAATGGTTAGTGATATCAATACCAAACATTTCTTCCATGGTTTGTTTTATTTGCTGAATTCTTGGGTCACAAAATTCGATAACTTCGCCAGAATCGGTTAAAATAATGTGATCGTGTTGTTTATCGAAATATGATTTTTCGTAGTGTGCTTGATTTTGTCCAAACTGATGGCGACGCACCAAACCACATTCTAATAAAAGTTCGATAGTGTTGTAAAGTGTAGCTCTACTTACTCTATAGTTTTTATTTTTCATTTTGATGTACAAAGATTCAATGTCAAAATGCTCGGTTGCATTGTAAATTTCTTGAAGAATAGCATATCGTTCTGGTGTCTTACGATGTGCTTTTTCTTCTAAATATTTTGTAAATACATTTTTTACAATTTCCTGATTTTTGTTTTCCATTGCGTTGTTAAATGACAATATTGACAAAGATAGTGAAAGTTAGAAGTTAGGAGTTAGGAGTTAGTAATTTTTTTGAACAGAGTTATTAAGATAAACTTATTATATACTCAATTGATTTAAAATTGTTTTGTGATTATAAAATGTTCATGAAATTTGTATTCTAAAATATAATTATTTCCAAAACAAATCTTTATGTAAGGGTGCTTTATAAAGACATAATAAAAAGTAAAATTATTACCTAATTTGCTATTACAAAAAAGATTAAAGCTTTACTTGAAAAAGTAGTAAATTCAGTTCTTTACAAGCTAAAAGCAGGTAGTTTATCGGTATAAATTATACTTAAAACACTGTTTTGAGTTAGATTTATTGAGTTGGCAAATTGAATTCATAAAACATGAATTCAGATAATTTGATTGAATTTTTATAGCCATATTAAAAAAATAATAAAAGAAAATATTTTAGATAGTTTAAGAGTCTATCACCGTCACATTTTTAAGAATTGGATAAAAGAGAATATAGAAAAAACAGAACTCTTTTTTGCTGATCTACTCATCAAGATTCTGAAAGAGTTCAAAATATACATTATGTTGCTTAATAATTTTTTGCTATATTATCGTCAAGTTTTTATTTTGAGGTTTTGTTGAATTTTCTTTTATTTCGCATCTTCTATTTGGACCGCATTTATAACGTCTAGGTCCACAAGAAAAAGATGAAATTATCACAACAAATAAAGCTAAAATTACAGCATTTTTTTTCATAAATTTAGTAAATTTTCTAAATAATTCCGGTTATTTGAAAGCCTTGGAATTTTGTGCTGTCCGCCCAGTTTATCATTTTGTTTTAACCAATCATAAAACAAGTTTTTTCGGGCTACATTTAATATTAACGAATTAAGCGTCATGTTGTTGTGTCGTTTAGCTTCGTAATCAGAATTTAACGATTGAATATTTTTATCTAAAGCCAATCTAAATTTTTCAACATCTTTTGGAGGTTTTTTAAATTCAATAATCCATTCGTGTGAACCTTTTTGTTTATCATCCATAAAAACTGGTGCAACTGTATAATCTACAATTTCGCAATTAAATAAAGAGCAAGTTTTTGCAATGGCGGTATCGGTATTTTCGATCATTAATTCTTCTCCAAATACGTTGATGTAATGTTTGGTTCTCCCGGTAACTTTGATTTTGTATGGATTTAAGGAGGTAAATCGAATGGTATCACCAATTAAATAGCGCCATAAACCTGAATTTGTCGTAATCACCAATGCATAATTCTTATTTAATTCTACTTGATTTAGACGAATAATACGTTGGTTTAGTGTTTCAAAAGTTTCCATTGGAATAAATTCGTAGAAAATCCCGTAATCTAACATTAACAGTAATTCGTTAGAATTATTTTGATCTTGAATAGCAAAAAATCCTTCTGAAGCATTGTAAATCTCATAATATTTGAAACTGTTTTTTGGGAATAATTTTTTATATTGTTCTCTGTAAGGATCAAAATTTACACCACCATGAAAATATACTTCAGCATTTGGCCAAAGCTCTAATAAGTTAGATTTCCCTGTGTTTTCTAATGTTTTCTGAAGTAAAACTAACATCCAACTCGGAACACCCGCTAAACTTGTTACGTTTTCGTTGATGGTTTCGTTAATAATTGTAGGAAGTTTGGTTTCCCAATCACCCATTAACGATGTTCTACTACTTGGTGTAGAGCTGAATTCTGCCCAAATTGGCATATTGTCAATCAAAATTGCTGATAAATCTCCAAAAAAAGTATTGTTATCTTCATACAATTGTTTGCTTCCTCCTAAGCGAAGACTTTTTCCAGTAAAAAGTTGCGAATTTTCGTTATTATTTAAGTACAAACACAATAAATCTTTGCTTGCTTTGTAATGGCAATTTTCTAAAGCTTCCGAACTTACAGGGATAAACTTACTTTTAGCATTAGTAGTTCCACTTGATTTCGCAAACCACTTAATATTTGAATGCCAAAAAACATTTTGTTCACCTTGTCTTGTTTTTTCGATTAAAGGTTCTAATTCTTCATAAGTAGATACTGGAATTCGTTCTGAAAAAGTGGTGTAGTTTTTCACGGATGAGAATGCATATTTTCTGCCAAGTTGCGTATTTTCAGAAGCTTTTATTAAATTAAAAAGTAATTCTTCTTGCACGTCGTGCGGATATTTTATAAATAATTCTATTTGATGAATTCGCTTTTTTAAAATCCAAGTGGCAAAAGAATTTATTATTTGTAATGGCATTTACTTGTCTCTAATTTTGAATTATTAAATAGGAATAATAACTTTACCAAAAATAGCATTTTTTTCAAATAATTGTACAAAAAATAAAATCTTTACACTAAATGATATATCAAGGGACACTTTCAAAAATGCAAACTGAATTTGGTAACCCAATTCAGTATTATTTGGTTTTTGAAAATAGTTTTTTAAACATTAATCAACTTCTAGGGAAAGACATTGAATTTGAGTTTCAAGGCTATCAATGTTTAAATTGTGGAAAAGCAAAGAAAATTTTTCGTCAAGGATTTTGTTACGATTGTTTTATGAGTAGTCCAGCAGTAGGTGAATGGATTATGAAACCCGAATTAAGCACCGCACATTTAGATATTGAAGATAGAGATTTAGTTTATGAAAAACGTGTGCAATTACAACCGCATGTGGTATATTTGGCATTATCGAGTGAAGTTAAAGTAGGGGTTACCCGAAAAATGCAAGTTCTTACACGATGGATTGATCAAGGTGCCGTGCAAGCCATTTCAATTGTAGAAGTTCCGAATAGATATTTAGCAGGAATTACAGAAGTTGCTTTGAAAAACTATTTTGCAGATAAAACCAATTGGCAAAAAATGCTAAAAAATGAAGTACCTAACATGGATTTAATTGCTGAACGAAATAAAGTATTTGATTGGTTACCAACGGAAGTTAAACAGTATTTTGAAAAAGAAGAAAAAATCATTCAACTCGATTTTCCAGTTTTGCAATACCCTAAAAAAGTAACGAGTTTGAATTTAGATAAAACGCCAAATTTCTCTGGAAAATTAGTAGGAATAAAAGGACAATATCTCATTTTTGAAGACGATACCGTTTTTAATGTGAGAACCTATGAAGGATATGTAGTGAAAATTAGTTTGTAAAAAGAAACCCTTTCAAATTTGAAAGGGTTTCTTTTTACAATTATTCTTTTTTCTTTTTTCCGCCAAATAAATCTTTTATAGCTCCGTTAGCTTTGTCTTTAATTGTGTTTTTTATACCTTCTTTTGGCGAAGTTGTAGTTTTTGTGGTATCTGTTGTTGTTCCAGATGTATTGCTTTTAGTTCCATTTAGTAAATTACCCAAAGCTGTTGTTCCTTGATTAATATATTTATCTTTTTGCATTTTAACCAATTGTGTTGCCAAATTAGTTGTAGCTTGCTTCATGTCTGTAGTAATTTTTGGTTGTTTGAAGTTCCCTCCAAGTATTGCATTTATAGGAATATTTTTAATTTTGTTTTGGTCTGCAGGCGTTAATTTTGTTAGTAAATTATTTACTTCTGTGCCTAAATATTTTGCAGGAACGTCAAATTTTAAATTATAATTCATATTTTGATCAAAACCATGAGTTCCACCAACATTTACAGTAATATCTTGGTATTTGATATCGAATGGTTTTACATTCACTTTTCCATCTTTAAATGATAAAGCCGCTTTTACATCATTTAAGTTGACTTTATTCATGTCAATGAACTTTACATTTGAGCTTAAAGCCGTTAATAAAGTTGAGTTTTTTTCATTTATTGTTGTCGATAATAATTGCCCTAATAAATCACCCGAAAGCGTTTTCAAATTAGGAGTCATGTCTTGTTGTAAATCACCCGAAAGTTTAATGGTTGAATTTAATTTCCCATTTACAACACCTGCAATTGGAGCAATAGATTTCATCATGTCTAATTGCGTAAAAGTTTCGGCGATATTTACTTTGTCTAAACCTAAATTCATATTAAACGTTGGAGTTTTCCCTTTAGTAGAAACCGTTCCGGTTAATCCAATATTTCCGCCAAAAATATCCATTTTTAAGTTGTTCAATACTACAGCTTCATCTCTAATTACCATGTTTCCTGTCACATTTTGTAAATTCAAATTGTCATAAATTACCGTTTTTGCCTTCGCAGTAATGCTGCAATCTAAGAAAGATGGAATTTTCACAGCTTCTGTAGTCTTTTTACCTTCTTCTGTAGTGGTTGTAGTTGGTGTCATAAAATCGGAAACGACTAATTTTGTCGAATTCATATTGAAATTTCCTTTCAGAATTTGGTTTTTGAACATAAATCCATAAAAGTTATCCAACGTTCCAGTTACTTGTAAATCAGAATTTCCTGTCTTGGCATCAAATTGATTCAAACGGATTTGACTAGGATTAAATGCAACTGCTGCTTGGTTGATTTTAAAAGGTTTTGCCATTTCTGGACCTTCGTAATTGAATCCTGTTAAACTTGCAATTCCAGAATTTTGAATGTTTTGATATTGAGAAGTTTCAACTGATTTCATATCAAACTTCGTTTTTACATCGGCTTTTAAAATTCCGGTCAACGGTTTGTCTAGCTTTAATGGATACGCTTTGGTAACATTTGCTAAATTAATGGTTCCTTTTAATTCGGCATCAATTAACGCATTTGTCGCAATATTTTTGATATTTGCTTTTGCGTTAAAAATGTCTTGGTCAATTGAAAACGAAAGTTTGTTCAAGTTCACATACGTGTCGTTCATTAAACCTGTTTCATTGATGATATGGGTATCAATTACGATATTTTTAACCGATTTTGGTAAATCTGGATATTGGAAAGACGCATTATTAGACGCAATTTTTACATCAAAAGCAGGAATAGTAGTTTCAGTTAAATTACCTTTTACTTTTCCGTCTACCGAAAATTGTCCAGTAGTTTTTACTTTGTTAATATCGCCAGAATAAGCTGCTGGAATTAATCCCAAGAAGTTTTTGAAATCAGATGTTGGCGTTTTAAATGTTAAATCATAGGTTTGACCCGCTTCTACCATTTGAATAAATCCATTGAATTCTAATGGTAATTGATTGATTAATGCTTTGTTGTCTTTGAATTCGTATTTGCTTTTCTCTAAATCAATTCCTAAAATGGCATCTAATGAAATGGCTACATTGTTCATGTATTTCATTTTGTCCATATCAAAAGATAGTTTTGCAGTAGTTTTAGTTTCTAAATCTAATTTTTGAGCAGCAAAATTTCCTTTTCCTTCGTGATTAATGCTGTCTAAGACCATTTTCATTTTTGAACCTTCGTCTATGTAAGTAAATTTTAAATTTTCTACTTCATAATCCTGAATATTCAAGGCAAAAGGTTTGCTGTCAGAAGGTTTTTTATCAGCTTCTTCTTTTAACGCAATGTCAAAATTTCCTAAACCATCTTTATTAAAAATGATGTTTACAATTCCATCAACCAGACTAAAACTTTTCAAACCCATTGCTTCGCCATCTCCTTTAAAAAGTTCTCTTACACTCATGGTTACGTTGGTTTTACCCGAATATAAAAGTGTATCATTTTCAAAAGGAGCTTTTGTAATAATGCTTAATTTTTCAATTGTAACATTAGCTTGTGGAAAGTTTTTGAATAGACTCAAATCTACATCTTCAAATGCGATGTTTGCATTTACATTTTCATTCAAAGCTTTGGTAATCATTTCTTTGACTTTGTCTTTGAATAAAAATGGTGCTGCTGCCAATGCGATTATGGCTATTAATAGGAAAATTCCAGTCCCTTTTAAGATTTTTTTCAACATAAATTGTGTTTTTTAGAAAGCGAATTGATTTTTGTTTCAGTCTTTAATTAAATTATCTCGTAATCAACACAAAAGTAGTACCAAAAATATAATTTAGAATTAAAGCTATGTTAAACTTATAAAAAGTTCCGATTTATAGGCACTTCTACTTATATAATTTCTGCGCTTAATCCTGCATCTAGTAATGCTGAACATTGCGGCTTCAATTGATCAATCTGACCTGTTTTAACCGTGCATTTCCCTTTATAATGTACTAATAAAGCACATTGTTCTGCTTGTAATTCATCATGTTGACAAACTTTAATTAAAGTATCAATAACGTGATCAAATGTATTTACATCATCATTGTGTAACACAATTTCATTATTAACACCAACAAATTCTGCTACTAAAACTTCTTCTTGTATTTTTTCTATCGTGTTCATTTTCTTTTCGTTTTGAAAGTTTTTTATAAAAATATTAAAAAAATAATTTCAATATCAAATTCAATTGTAAAATTGAAACTTTTTACTTTAAACTCCTATCTTTCGGCCTCAAACTATTTTACAAACTTTAATGCAACCCAATTATTTTTTTCAAATTGTTTTATATAAGTTAATCCTTGTGTTCTACAACTTTCAACAATAACCGTAATATCTTCAGTATAAAAACCACTTAAAAATAAAATTCCGTTTTCGTTTAAACAATTCACATATTGTTGCATATCATTTAATAGAATATTACGATTAATGTTTGCGATGATAATATCATAATTTTTATTAATTAATAAAGACGCATCACCTTCGTAAACCGAAATATGTTTACAATTATTACGTTCTGCATTTTCAATAGAGTTTAAATAACACCAATTGTCAATATCAATAGCATCGATTGGTTGAGCGCCTTTCATTTCTGCTAAAATAGCTAAGATAGCAGTTCCGCACCCCATGTCTAAAGTTTTTTTATCTGTAAAATCAGTTTCTAAAATATGTTGAATCATCATATGAGTTGTTTCATGATGTCCAGTACCAAAACTCATTTTTGGTTCAATTACAATATCATATTCGGCATTTGTTTTTTCATGAAAAGGCGCTCTTACATTACATTTTCCGTCTACTTCAATTGCTTCAAAGTTTTTTTCCCATTCTTCATTCCAATTTATTTGCTCAATTTCTTCAAAAGTATAATTGATTTTAAACTCGGGATTTTCTAAAATTTGAATATCTTCTAAAATAGTTTCGATCCACAAATCTTTTTGAACAAATGCCGAAATTCCTGTTTCAGTTTCAATAAAACTTTCAAAAGCTTTTTCGCCTAATTCAGCAATTAAAATTTCGCTTCCCAATTCAATAGGCTCTATTGTAAAATGATATCCAATGTAAATATTTGACATATTTGTAATTTTTGTAAAGGTAGTATTTAGTTGACATTTAATTTTATTTTTGCAAAAAAAATAACATTAGTCTCATGAAAAAAATAATTACTTTTTTCTTATTTTTTATAACAACAGTAACATTATCGCAAATAAAAGTTGAAACAAAAAATAATGACTTAAAATTAGAAGCTTTACCCTACTATAGTTATGGGAAGGGGTTAGGAATAACTTCTCCGGATAGTTTATTTCAATTAAATATTCGTTTTAGAATGCAAAATCGTGTCACTTTTATTCAAAATAAGAGTCAAGATGCTGCTTATTCTGGTGAAATTAGACGTTTACGTTTACGTTTTGATGGATACGTTGGTAATCCAAACTTTTTGTATGTAATTCAATTATCATTTGCGCCAGGTGATGTGGGCGAAATTCAAGATGGTGAAAATATTAATATTATTCGTGATGCTGCTGTTTTTTATCGTCCAAATAAACATTGGAGTTTTCTTTTTGGACAAACTAAATTACCAGGAAATCGTCAACGTGTAAATTCATCAGGAGCATTGCAACTAACCGATAGAAGTATGAACAATACTCGATTTACCATTGATAGAGATTTTGGTTTTCAAGCGTATTATCTGTATGAAAATAAAGATAAATTTTCATACAATATAAAATCTGCTATTTCTACAGGCGAAGGAAGAAACTTTACAAAATCTTCTGATGATGGAGTAGCTTTAACTGGAAAACTAGAGTTGATGCCTTTTGGTTCATTTAAAAATGAAGGAACTAATTTTGAGGGTGATTTAGCTAGAGAAAAAACACCAAAATTATTACTATCTTGCGCTTTTCATCAAAATAATTTAGCTAAAAGAACGCAAGGACAACTAGGAAACGATTTATTTGAACAAAAAACAATGAAATCGGTTTTATTAGATGCCATGTTAAAATATAATGGATGGAGTTTTATGTCGAGTTATATGTCTCGCTCGGCTAAAGATCCAATTGCTTTAAATCCAGATGATATTTCAGAGTTTAATTATGTTCCAGTGGGGGACGGAATGGATTATCAATTGAGTTATGTTTTTCCAACGAACTACGAAATCATTGGTCGTTTTTCAACTCAAAAAATGCACGAAGATATTCAGGCTTTAACTCCTGATTCGAAACAATATTCGTTAGGTGTAACAAAATATTTATGGGAGCATGCTTTCAAATTACAAGGTGAAGTTACGTTATCCGATTTGGATTATTTTGATAGAAGCAACAAGCAAAATTGGTATGTTCGATTTCAACTTGAAATCGGAATTTAAAATATTCTAATTTCGATATTCTAAATTCAGACTTCAAAATTCCATATCTTTGTATTATATTCATTAAATTATGTTACAAATAGGAGAGTTCAATACGTTAAAAATTCTTAGAAATACAAAAGTTGGCTTGTTTTTAGGAAGTGAAGAAACACAAGAAGACGATGTTTTGTTGCCAAATAAATACGTGCCAAAAGAATTTTCTATTGGAGACGATTTAACGGTTTTTGTGTATTTAGACCACGAAGAACGATCTGTTTCAACAACTCTTAAACCTTATATTAAACTGAATGAATTTGCGCATTTGAAAGTAAATTACATCAATAAGTTTGGTGCTTTTTTAGATTGGGGATTAGAAAAAGATTTATTTGTTCCGTTCAAAGAACAAGCACGTCCTATGGAAGAAGGAAAGCGTTATTTGGTTTATATGTTTATGGACGAAAAAACCAATCGTTTAGTGGCTTCAAGTAAAACCAATCAGTTTTTGAGCAACGAAAATTTAGATTTACAGCGTAATGATGAAGTAGATATTTTAATTTCTCATATTACCGATTCTGGAATTAACGTTATCATCAATCAAAAGCATAAGGGTTTGGCG
>Ga0209480_10001312_pt1 | contig 18346 bp, 14 predicted proteins | sample JI61114C2DNA_FD_187501 | JGI IMG/M metagenome (GOLD analysis project Ga0209480, IMG submission 187501) | Wastewater effluent complex algal communities from Wisconsin, to seasonally profile nutrient transformation and Carbon sequestration -... | ecosystem: Engineered > WWTP > Effluent > Algae... | reverse complement strand
TTAAATCTGTTACTGGGAGGTGGCTTATGGCTTGGGAACTTTTGTTTAGCAGTGATATTGGTCTGATGAGTCTGGGTGTTATCGTCGGCGTAATGGTGATTGGTGTTTTGATGGGCAAGCTTTACGCCGGCAAAATGAACGAAGAAAGCCGCAAGCTTGGTAAGTAAGCTGCGAAATTACCTATCGCCTATTGGGGCGAATAATCCCTCCGCCGGAAAACGCTGTCGGAGGGATTTTTTTCGGCTGGTCCGAAAGTAATATTCGGGATGCTACTCCGCGCACTGGTGCTTTCCTTGGTCATTCACTTTTTAGTTCTGCTTGGGGTGCGCTCGGTTTTCCTGCCGTTTTTACCTGAACCAAATAATGGCGTGGGTGCTTTGAGTGCGTTGCTTGCGGCCAGGCCAATCGATAAGCGCATGTCTCAATCGAATCGGGCCGCTCTTGCAATGCCCCTGCCCACAAAATTACCGGAATCAGTGGGCCGCCGGGTAGCCTCCAAAACGCTAAATACCGTGGCGGGTTTTTCCCAATTTTCTCGGTCGACCGTATTAAATGATCGGCCAGCAGAAACTGAAACGATTCCACCGATCCTTGGTGCCCAAAACAAGAATGTCGCCTCGGGGCGACCGGATGATCTTAGCGAGGTAAAAAACGCTGAGGGACTGGGCGAATATCGTCTTGGCTTGGCGCGGGAGGCTCGACGCTTCAAACACTATCCGAGTGTTGCCCGGGAGAACGCCTGGACAGGTGTGGTTGTTCTGATGATTCAAGGGGCTGCGAGTTCCGCTACGCCGATAGTGACAATCGATCAAAGTAGCGGACATGCTGTGCTCGATGCGCAGGCGCTTGAAATGCTCGAAAAGGCAACGCGCCTTGCCCCGCTGCCTGACAGCCTGATAGGTAAGCGGTTTGCGATTAGCTTGCCGATTCACTATCGGTTGGATGATTGACTACGGAGTGCTAGCGGGGCGGAGTTCTGTTTCGTGAAAAGCAAAATTGCCACGGGCGCGATCTGCAAGATAGCGCTCCAGGCATAGGCTGACACTTCTGAAGGCAAGGTCTTGCCAGGGAATTTCCTCCGGGCTGAACAAGGCGACTTCCAGGCTTTCTTCGCCTGCGCAGTAATCCGGGCTGATCAATCGCCCGCGGTAAAAAAGGTGTACTTGATTAATGTGGGCGATGCTGATCATGGCGAAGGGGGCATCGATCGTCACTCTGGCTCCACTTTCTTCCAGGGTTTCGCGGAAGGCGCCCTCGGCAGTGGTTTCACCGTTTTCCATGAAGCCGGCAGGAAGTGTCCAGAAGCCACGTTGAGGTTCAATGGCGCGGCGGCAAAGCAGGATCTTGCCTTTCCATTCGGCGACGCAACCTACCACCAGTCGGGGGTTTTCATAGTGTATGTGACCACATGCGCCGCAGACGTGCCGAGGCAATGAATCACCGAGTGGGACGATGAAAGAAGCGTCTGAACCGCAAAGCTGGCAATAGCGAATCACGAAAGTGGCCCGAGTTGAAATTTGCTGAAGTTTAGCATCGCCTGATAAGGTCATTTTGGCGGTATTTTGGCCCAACTCTTCCTTTGCGCTTGAGTGACGCCTGTGGCTACAATAGCGGACACTAATAAATACGCGCACATACGCCGGTCAACGGCCGGCGTCACGGGGGACTCTGGATGTTTCTAATTGTTGGCTACGTAATTATTCTGGCTTCCGCGCTGGGAACTTACGCGCTTCACGGCAGCCTTCTTGCGCTCTGGGTGCCCACCGAATACGTTGCTATTATTGGCCTGACGATTGGCGGTTTTGTCGCTGGTAACGACATCAAGGTCATCAAGGCTACCGTAGGTGCTCTGCCGGGTGTCCTGAAGGGGTCAAAGTACAACAAGGCGTTTTACGTGGACGCGCTGGCCATGCTGTTTGAAATCCTCGGCAAGGTTCGCAAAGAAGGCCTGATGTCGATCGAGGGCGATATCGAAAATCCAGAAGCCAGTCCAATTTTCAGTAAATATCCCGCGCTGGTTCATGATCACCACATCATGGAGTTTGTGACCGATTATCTGCGCATGATGGTGGGCGGTAATCTGAATACCGTCGAAATCGAGAGCTTGATGGATGTCGAGCTGGAGACGCATCACCATGAGGCAGCCGAACCTGGGCATGTGGTCGCAAAGATCGCCGGTGCGGTTCCCGCCTTCGGTATTGTGGTCGCGGTGATGGGCGTGGTGAATGTGATGGGTTCAGTGGGTAGCCCGCCGGCAGTCCTTGGCAAGATGATCGGCGGCGCGCTGGTCGGTACTTTCCTCGGTATTCTGATTTCCTACGGTTTTGTGGAGCCCGTTGCCGGTCTGCTTGAACAAAAAGCCGCAGAAGAAGGAAAAATTTATCAAACCATCAAGATGGTTTTGTTGGCATCCATGTCCGGCTATGCGCCGCAGGTAGCGATTGAGTTTGGTCGCAAAACTCTGGGTTCGCATGTTCGCCCGACCTTTGCCGAGCTTGAAGAAGAGCTCAAGGCGCGCAAGGGCAAGTAAGCGTCGCCAATACCTAGATCAACGAGATGAGCGACGACTCCACACGCCCCATAATTATTAAGCGCAAGAAGGTCATTGCGGGTGGCGCCCATGGTGGCGCCTGGAAAATTGCCTATGCCGACTTTGTGACGGCGATGATGGCCTTCTTCCTGCTGATGTGGCTACTTGGGTCTACGGCCAAGGGCGACTTGGCAGGGATCGCGGATCATTTTCAAAATCCGATGAAGGTTGCGATGTCGGGAGGCGATGGCGCCGGTGACGCAACCAGTATTCTGAAGGGCGGCGGTAAGGATCTGACCCGGCAGTCTGGGCAAGTTAAAAAAGGCGATGTCGAAGCCAAGAAAACGACCTCGTTTTCCAAGGAGGCGCAGGCCGAATTTCGGCGTAAGGAGCAGGAACGCCTAGAGACGTTGAAGGCGGATATCGAGAAAATGATCGAACAAAGCCCGCAGCTGGCACAGTTCAAGAAGCAGATGCTGCTCGATATCACCTCCGAAGGCTTGCGTATCCAGATTGTCGATGAGCAGAATCGTCCGATGTTCGACTCCGGCGGCGCTGAGCTCAAACCCTACACCCGGGATATTTTGCGTCAAATCGGCAAAGCGCTGAATGACGTCAAGAATCGGATCAGCCTTGCGGGGCATACGGATGCGGCTGGTTTTGTGGGGGGCAGTCAGGGTTTTACCAATTGGGAGCTATCGTCTAACCGGGCAAATGCATCCCGCCGTGAATTGGTGGCTGGTGGTATGGATGACAGCAAGGTATTGCGTGTTGTGGGCCTGGCTTCCACCGTTTTGTTCGACAAAAATGATCCTTTGGGCTCGGTCAACCGCAGGATTAGTATCGTCGTACTTAACCAGAAAACCGAAGATGCCATTCTCCAGGAAGAGGGGCCTGCCTCCGATGAGGCCGACGAAGAGTCCCTCCCTGATGGGCTGAAGTTGCCGGGCGTTGGCAAAGGCACGGCGGGTTGATTTGCCGGCGCGAGACAAAATAAAAGATAAGGGAGAGGCATGAGCGGCACCGGGAAGTTGCTTTCTGTCGGCACGGTTTGGTCTGTACTGGTCGTCGCCTTGTTGCTTGCCTTGGCTCCCGAGACTCGTTCTTTGCCCGTAGTCTCTGCATTTGTAGCGCTGCTGGCGGGCTGGGCTGTCGCGGCGGGCTTTTGTGGCGGTTCAGCTAAAAATCAAACATTGCACCCCGCTGCAGGTCCATTGGGCATGGAGATCGCCGAACACAGTAGTGCGGCGATTGTTCGTCTCTCCAGCGAATTTTCGACCCAGATTCAGGCGATGCGAGACGAGGTAACGCGGGCGCAAGTGATTTTTAGCGAGGCAATCGACAAGCTGATCACGAGCTTTCAGCAAATGAACGCGCTGGTGCAGCGCCAACAGCAGTTGGGCTTTCAGGTGGCTGGTGGTACTTCCGATAGTGGCTCGGTCGATGATTTTCATGTCTTTGCGGTGAAGACTTCAGACGCCTTGCGCCAGTTTGTTGAAAGTGTCGTTGAGAACTCTCGTCTCGCCATGACGCTGGTGGAAATGAATGACCGCATCGCCGGCCAGACGCGAGAGGTGCGCGACATGCTGGGCGAGATCGAAGGGATCGCCAAACAGACCAATTTGTTGGCACTCAATGCGGCCATAGAAGCGGCCCGTGCCGGTGAAGCAGGGCGTGGTTTTGCGGTCGTGGCTGATGAAGTCCGTGATCTTTCCGGGCGGACTAACCATTTCAGCAAGCAAATACGCAGTTCGCTGGCCAATATGCAATCGACCATTGCGGCAACTGAGCAAGCAATCACTCAGATGGCAGCAAAGGATATGACGTTCGCGCTGACTTCAAAAGGTGATGTCGAGCAGGCAATGAACGATATCGAGGGAATGAGCCGGCGGACCAAAGAGACCGTCGGCGAGTTGAATGGTGTTGCGGTCGAGGTTGAGGCTGCGGTTCATCAGGCCATTGTTTCCCTGCAGTTTCAGGATATGGTGACGCAGTTGCTCACTCATGTTTCCAAGCGGCTGGAGATTCTTGATGAGGTGGCGGGCGATGAGCAGAAACTTGCTCTGGCTTTACGGGATACCAGTAATCCAGCCAACACCTTGCAGGCACTGGATGCCATACGGGATCACGTTGAATTGCTTTCGCAAAAACTGAGCACCCTGAAACAGGGGGTTAGTAAAAATCCAGTCAGTCAGACCGGCTTCGCCAGTGGCGATGTCGAGTTGTTCTAATTCACAAACGAGGAAAAAATGGCGAAAACCATTCTTGCAGTTGATGATTCTGCCTCCATCCGTCAGATGGTTTCATTCACTTTGAAAAGTGCCGGCTACGATGTTGTCGAGGCGGTGGATGGTATGGACGGGTTGGATAAGGCCAAAGCCAAAAGCATTAATCTGGTTCTCACCGATCAGAACATGCCCCGTATGGATGGGCTTACTCTGATCAAGAGCCTGCGCAAGCTACCGCAATATGCCTCGACGCCCATCCTCATGTTGACCACAGAGTCTTCCGATGCAATGAAGGCGCAGGGGCGTGCTGCTGGTGCTACCGGTTGGCTGGTCAAACCGTTTGACCCGCAAAAACTGATCGAAGTCGTTCGCAAGGTGATTGGCTGAGCTGAGGCCGGTAAGCTGGCCCGTGGGCTGGTATCCGTTGCATTCGATTTCCGGCTGCCCCCACAGGCGCAGCTGCGGTGAGGGGGTAGCATGGCTATCGACATGAGTCAGTTTTACCAGGTCTTCTTCGAGGAGTCGGAGGAGCACCTGGCAGCAATGGAAACGCTGCTACTCGATCTGGATATCGAAAATCCGGATTCGGAGCAACTCAATGCCATTTTTCGGGCAGCGCACTCGATTAAAGGCAGCGCAGGAACGTTTGGTTTTACCGATCTGGCCTAAACGACCCACATCCTTGAAAACCTGCTCGACCGCATTCGTAAACGCGAGCTTGGCTTGCGGGCCGACATGGTGGACGCCTTTCTCGAATGTGGTGACCTGCTGCGCGGCATGCTCGACGGCCATCAAGGGCGTGGTGGCGTGGCCCCTGATGCCGTTGAGGCGATTTGTTCGCGCCTGCGCGAGTTATCGTCCGGACAGTCTGTTGCTGCCAAACCGGCCCCTGCTGCAATTGCTGACGCCGTTGATGAAGCGCCGATTGGCGTCGAAATTTCTGGTCGGCGTGTTTTTGATATTCAGTTCCTGCCGACCGAAATCTCTGCCAAGGGGGAGGGCGTCGCCAATCTGCTTGATGAGCTGAGGGCGATTGGCGATCTTGAAATCCTGGGCCAGCCTGACGCTGCGGCGCGCAATATAGGTTTCTGGCAGCTTCGCTTGATCACGGAAGTGCCACAGGAAAGTTTTTCCGATCAGATCGATTTCATCGCCGATCATGGCGCCTGGCGGGTTGTCGAGGACAAGTCGGTTGCGGTCAACGGTACTTCTGCCTTCGGATTCTTCAAGGATCAACCGGGTGTTCCAGACGAACATCGGGGGTATGGATTTTTTACCTCGGTTGCAGGTGAACCGCTCAGCGATTTGACTGAAGCCATCGGCAAGATCGTTGAGGACGATAGCTACGGCTTTTTTGACCCACTGCCAGCGGTGGCATCTGCGGTTGAAGAGGTGACGATGGCTGAAGAGGGCGATGGCTATGGTTTTTTTGCGCCGTTGCCAGTCGCTGTTGCCGCCCTAACGCCAGAACCAGTGATGGCCGAAGAAGGTGACGGATACGGCTTCTTCGCGCCGATCACGCCACCTTTGACGGAAGTGCAAGCGGTTGCAATGGCGGAGCCATCACTCCCCACCCCGACTGTTCAAGCCGCGCCCGTTGCCATGGAAAAACCGCCGGCACCGCCGGTTCGGGCTGCCAAAGCAGCTGCGCCGAGCGCCGTTGCTGCCGATTCTTCGATTCGGGTCAGTATTGAAAAAGTCGATCAACTGATCAATCTGGTCGGGGAGTTGGTCATCACGCAGTCGATGTTGCTGCAAACCGCGACGCAGTTGCAGGATAGTGCGCCAGAGCGCTTGATTCACGGCCTGGCGCAATTGGAACGTAATACGCGTGATCTGCAGGAATCGGTGATGTCGATTCGCATGATGCCGATCTCTTTTGTCTTCTCGCGCTTTCCGCGGGTAGTCCGTGATCTTTCGGGCAAACTCGGCAAGCAGGTTGAGATCAAGACGACGGGTGAAACTACCGAACTGGACAAGAGCCTGATCGAGCGCATTACCGATCCGCTGACCCACTTGATTCGCAACAGCCTGGATCACGGTATCGAAACGCCGGATAAGCGCGTTGCCGCTGGCAAAAGCCCGGTCGGGACCATTACGCTGAAGGCGTATCACCAGGGCGGCAATATTGTCATTGAGGTGGGTGACGACGGTGCCGGCTTGCCGCGTGACAAGATCCTCGCCAAGGCGCGCGAAAAGGGTTTGCCCGCTTCGGATCAAATGACCGATCAGGAAGTGTTCAGCCTGATTTTTGAAGCTGGTTTTTCGACTGCCGATCAGGTCACGGACGTTTCCGGCCGTGGTGTCGGGATGGATGTGGTGCGCCGGAATATTCAATCAATGGGTGGCCGGGTCGAAATTGAGTCAATCTTTGGGGTTGGGACCCGGATGACTGTTCGCCTGCCACTGACCTTGGCGATTCTCGATGGCATGTCGGTGGCGGTGGGCGACCAGACTTACATTTTGCCGCTTTCTTATGTGATCGAATCACTGCAACCCGAGACTGGCGATATCAAGACACTCTCCAATCAGGCGCGGGTGATTCAGGTGCGTGGCGAGTATTTGCCGGTGGTGGTGTTGCACGAGGTCTTCAATATCAAGTCGAGCTTTATCGACTTTACGCAAGGCATCATGGTTGTGCTCGACGCCGATGGCGCCAAGGCCGCACTCTTTGTCGATGCGCTGGTCGGCCAGCATCAGGTAGTGATCAAGAGCCTGGAGGCAAATTACCGCCGGGTCCCTGGCGTTTCCGGCGCGACTATCATGGGTGATGGTCATGTGGCGATGATTCTCGACGTGTCGGCAATTGCCGGTATGGCCAAATCGAATATGCAGAAGGCCGGCTAACGGCTGAACCAAGGAGCAAAACATGGAAGTGATGACGCATACCGGCGCTGCTGCAGGTGAATCAGATATGGTAGCCAGCGAATACCTGACCTTTACCTTGGGTAGCGAGGAATACGCGATCGACATCCTGAAGGTGCAGGAAATTCGTGGCTATGAGCAGCCCACGCTGATCGCCAACGCGCCGCCTTTCATCAAGGGGGTGATCAATCTGCGCGGCATCATCGTTCCCGTGGTTGATCTACGCATCAAGTTCAATCTCGGCAAGATCGAATACACGCCTTTTACCGTGGTGATCATCCTGAATGTCGCCCGGCGCGTGATCGGTGTTGTGGTCGACAGCGTTTCTGACGTGATTTCGCTGACGCCGGCACAAATCCGGCCGGCACCGGATTTCTCCGGTACTTTCGATACCCGCTATATCCAGGGCCTGGCGACACAGGGGACGCGGATGATGATCGTCACCGATATCGAGCGTCTGATGACCAGCGCCGATATGGAATTGATTGACACGGCTGCAGCGTAAGTTCTTGCGTTAAGGGAGCATCGGAATGCTGAATAAAATACGGATTGGCCCCCGGCTTTTCTGGCAAGCGCTGGGTATGGCTTTTTGGTTGGTGGTTCTGGCGCTTGTCGCCTTGAACTACTTGCGCGACATCAACCGGACCACGGCCGCGATTTATACCGAAAAACTTGAGCCGGGTGCGATTGTCCTGCGCATCCAGACACTGATGGCCGAAAACAACATGCAGGTGCTGGGGGGGCTGTTGCACGACCCCGCGGGTAAGCAGGCGGCACGGCATGAGCATCCGATTGCCCAACACACCGATCAGTTGATTAAAAATCGTGATGCCATCAGCGAGCTCTGGAAGACCTTCAAATCCCGTTCGCTGAACGAGCAGGAACAAAAGCTGGCCGAAGCCTACGAGCAGGCGCGTGCCGTCTTCGTCAAGGAAGGCTTTATGGTTGCCAATCAGGCATTGCAGGCGGGGGACTTTGAACAGGCGGCGTTGGTTTACGCCAGTGTCGTTCGCCCGACATACGCCAAGGCGAGCGCGGCGGCTGATGCTTTGCGTCTTTATTACGCCAATTCGGGCACCGCCATGTATGAGGGGGCGCAGCGTGCTTACGAGACAGCGGCGAAGCTGTTACTCGGTCTTTCAATTCTGGTGATAGCGCTGATCGCTGCGTTTTCCTATGTGTTTGCCCGTAGCATCACCTTGCCCTTGGTGGGTGCGCTGAAGGTTGCTGATGCGGTTGCGTCCGGGCAATTGGACAACCAGATTGACAGCTCGGGCCAGGATCAGGTGGCCGACTTGCTGCGCGCCCTGGAAAAAATGCAATCAGAGTTGAAAGCGCGGCTTACGGCAGAGCGTCGGGTCGCCGACGAGACGCTGCGGATTAAAGTGGCGCTGGATGTCAGTTCAAACAATGTCATGGTCGCTGATCTCGACGGCAAAATTATTTACTGCAATGTGGCCGTGCTGGAAATGATGCGCCGGGCTGAAGCCGATTTGCGCAAGGTTTTGCCCGCATTCCGGGCTGATGCCATTCTGGGTTCCAGTTTCGATATTTATCACAAGAACCCCGCCCATCAGCAGAACATGCTGGCCAGCCTCAAGGCTGTTCACCGGACTGAAATCCCGGTCGGCGGCCGTATTTTTTCACTGGTTGCCACCCCGATTACCAACGAGCGGCACGAACGACTCGGCACGGTCGTCGAGTGGCTTGATCGAACGGCTGAAGTCGCCATTGAGAACGAGGTGGGCAGCATCATCAAGGCGGCTGGCGCCGGTGATTTTTCGCGGCGTATTGCAGCCGATGAAATGAGCGGCTTTTTCCGGCTGATTTCACAGGGCATCAATGATCTGCTGAACGTCAACAGCCGGGCGCTTGATGACCTTGGGGCAATGCTCAAGCGTCTGTCGCAAGGTGATCTGACGACTAAAATCGATACTGAATACCAAGGTGTGCTCGGTCGCTTGAAGGACGATGCGAATGTCACGGTCGACAACTTGCAGGAGATTATTTTCTCGATAAAGGGCGCGACGGATGCGATCAATACTGCCGCGCAGGAAATCGCCAGCGGTAATCAGGACCTTTCCAGCCGCACCGAGCAGCAAGCCTCCAGCCTGGAGGAGACGGCATCAAGCATGGAGCAGTTGACCAGTACGGTCAGGCAGAATGCCGAAAATGCCCGTCAGGCCAACGAACTGGCGACCAGCGCTCAACAGGTGGCGGAAAAAGGCGGCCAGGTGGTCAGCCAGGTGGTGGAAACGATGGGGGCCATCCATCAATCCTCCAGCAAGATTTACGACATTATCAGCGTGATTGACGGGATTGCTTTCCAAACCAATATTCTGGCTTTGAATGCAGCGGTTGAGGCAGCGCGGGCCGGTGAGCAGGGGCGAGGGTTTGCCGTGGTGGCTACCGAGGTACGCAATCTGGCGCAGCGCAGTGCCGCTGCCGCGAAGGAAATCAAAGGCTTGATTTCCGAGTCGGTTGAAAAAGTCGAGACCGGTGGTCGTCTGGTCGATCAGGCCGGCCAGACAATGGATGAGGTCGTTGCCAGCATTCAGCGCGTTGCCCGGATCATGTCCGATATATCTCACGCGACCCGCGAGCAGACGGCCGGAATCGAGCAGGTAGGTCTGGCCGTGAGTCAGATGGATGAGATGACACAGCAGAATGCAGCCCTGGTTGAACAGGCAGCCGCAGCCGCTGAAAGTCTTGAAGAGCAAGCACGCAATTTGGCACAGTCAGTGGCCGTTTTTCGCCTCTCCGGTGCGCTGGTGGTGCACGGTCAGTCGCAAGTCGCTGGCCTGGATTTTGAGGGTGCAATAGCCGCTCATGGCAAATGGAAGCAGCGCCTTCTGGATTACGTCGCCGGCGGCAGCGAAGCGCTCGATCCTGTGGTGGTGGGGCGTGACGACCAGTGCGCGCTGGGCTGCTGGATTCATGGCGATGGCCGGGCGCTGCGCGGGAATGCTGAATTTGCCGAGCTAAAAGGCGAACATGCCGGTTTCCATCGTTCCGCGGCTGACGTGATTCGCACCCAGTTGGCCGGCGACACCAGCGCGGCGCGGGCGCAAATTGCCGGTGAGTTTTCCCGGCGCTCGATGCGTGTGATCAGCCTGCTGGAGCGCATGCGCAACGGCGAGAAAAACACCCCTTTTAAAGCGTTGACCGCAGCAAGCCCCATTAAAAACTCAACCCGACCCATCCCCGCACTTTCGGCGCCGGATGAGGACGAGTGGGCCGAATTCTAAGAACAACGAAAACCGGACGGATGAGCACCCATGCGAAATAACTTGCCTGTAACCAATGTGGAAATTCAACTCGATGCCCACACCCTGATTGTCTCGAAGACTGACCTGAAAGGCCAGATCACCTACATCAACAAGGATTTCATCGATATCAGCGGTTTCACCGAAGCTGAACTGATTGGTCAGCCGCACAATATTGTGCGCCACCCAGATATGCCGGTTGAGGCTTATATCGATATGTGGGCCGACTTGAAAGATGGCCGTCCTTGGACGGGGCTGGTTAAAAACCGATGCAAGAATGGTGACCACTATTGGGTTGCTGCCAACGCGACGCCTTTACGTGAAAATGGTCAAGTGGTTGGTTTTATGTCTGTCCGTCGCAAGGTCAGTCCGCAGCAGATTCAGGCTGCAGATGCTGCCTACCGGGCAATCCGGGAAAAACGGGCTGGCGGGATGGAAATCCGGCATGGCAAGGTGGTCAGCGGGGGGGCGATGGGCGCGGTGCGGCGCTGGTTATCTGGGGCACCTTCGTCGCAAAAAATTGTGCTGGGCATGTTGGCGGGTTTCAGTATTTTGATCGGTATTGCAACCACCCTGCTCGGGGGGCACCTGGCTGGGCTGCTGGATGATCAGGGACGCCATACCCTGAAAAACGATGTTGGCCTGATTCGAGCCATGGTTGAAACCAATTTGGCCGCATTGCGCCAGGAGGCGATTCAGTTGAATCGGGGTTTCGAGTTGTCCTTGCAGGGCGATATCGTTCTTGATGTATCGGGCGAGCAAGCAATCTTGCGTTTGGCCAAGGGGGAAGTTCTCAACGGCAAATTTGAGGTGGTCGATGGCTTTACCGAGAAAACTGGGGCCGTGGCGACTATTTTTGCCCGCCATGGGGATGATTTTTCCCGCATAACCACTTCAGTCAAAAAAGAAAACGGTGAACGTGCCGTTGGCACCAATCTGGCGAAGGAACATCCAGCTCACGCTGCGTTGCTCGCTGGCAAGACCTATGTGGGTCGGGCAAATCTATTCGGAAAATCCTTCTATACCAGCTATACGCCGATTGTCGCCAAGGGCGGCGCAGTGATTGGTGCGACCTTCATTGGCCTTGATATTTCGAAGGAACTGGAAACGCTGAAACAGCAGATTCGCGTCCTCAAAGTTGGCAAGACAGGTTACTACTACGTCTTGGATGCCAATCCGGGTAAGGATTTCGGCACACTGATTGTGCATCCGGCCAAGGAAGGGGCGAATATCGCTGCCACCAAGGATGCGTCGGGCAGGGAGTTTATCCGCGAGATGCTGGATCAGGGTAGCGGCGAGATGGTCTATCCATGGCTGAACGCTGAGCTAGGTGAAACTGCGGCTCGGGACAAGTTGGCGATATTTGACACCCTCCCCGAGGCGAAGTGGTTGGTTGCAGGCGGTACTTACCTCGACGAATTTCATGCATTTTCCCAGCAGGTGACTCGCCTTGTCATGGTGGGAGGCGTTGTTCTGTCGCTGTTGCTGGCTGCCTTCCTTTACTGGTTGATTAACAAGTTGATTGTCAAACCGCTGCAGCAGAAAGTACTTCCAGTTTTCAATGAGCTGGCTGAAGGACGCTACGATTCACCACTCGATATTGGCGCCAATGATGAGGTTGGCCAGCTAATGCAGGGCTTGCAGTCGATGCAGATTCAGCAGGGCTTCAATTTTGCTGAGTCTCGGCGCGTTGCTAATGACAACCTGCGAATTCGAATTGCGCTGGATTGTGTGTCAGCGAATTTGCGGATTGCCGATGATGATGGCGTGGTTCTTTACGCCAACAAGGGCCTGCTCACAACGCTACGGCAGATAGAGCCGGGGCTGCGTGAGCAACAGCCCAACTTCTCGGTCGACAAGTTTGTGGGCAGCAATATCGGCGCCTTTTATCAGGATGCGGCGGCTGCGTTGAAGTCGCTGCGTGAATTGAGTGCCACCCGCCAGGGCGAACTGGAAATCGGTGGCCGCATCTACAACATCATCACCAATCCGATCATCAATGATCGCGGCCAAAGGCTGGGCACGGTCGGCGAGTGGGTGGACCGGACGGCCGAACTGCACGCCCAGCGTGCGGTCGGTGCCTTGATCAGCCGAGCTTCCGCTGGCGATCTGGAAGCTCGCCTCGACACCGAGACGATGGAAGGTTTCTACAAGGAGCTGGGCACGGGGATCAACAGTTTGCTCGAAACCAGCGGCTCGGCCATTGGCGAAATTGCGGCGCTGCTTGAGCGGGTTGCCGGCGGCGACCTGATGCATACGGTCAACTCTGAATATCAGGGTACTTTCGGCAAGTTGCGCGACGATGCCAACCAGACCGTTGGCAAGCTGCGCGAGTTGGTGGGCGATATTCAGAATTCGGCGGAAACCATCAATACGGCGGCGCGGGAAATTGCCAGCGGCAATCAGGATTTGTCGAGCCGTACCGAAGAGCAGGCGAGCAGCCTGGAAGAAACCGCCTCCAGCATGGAGCAACTGACGACAACCGTGCGTCAGAATGCCGACAACGCCCGTCAGGCCAACGAACTGGCGGCGGGGGCCCAAGCGGTGGCTGAAAAGGGTGGCGAAGTGGTTGGTCAGGTAGTCCACACGATGGGCTCGATTCATCAGGCGAGCAGCAAGATTGCCGACATCATCGGGGTCATTGACGGCATCGCCTTCCAGACCAATATCCTGGCCCTGAATGCCGCAGTTGAGGCGGCGCGGGCGGGTGAGCAGGGCCGTGGTTTTGCCGTCGTGGCCACCGAGGTGCGCAGTCTGGCCCAACGCAGTGCCGCGGCCGCGAAGGAAATCAAGGGGTTGATCTCCGATTCGGTTGATCGCGTTGAAGCGGGTAACCGACTGGTTGATCAGGCCGGGCGGACGATGGAGGAGGTCGTTTCCAGCATCAAGCGCGTCGCCAAGATCGTCACCGATATTGCCGAAGCCAGCCGCGAACAAAGTGCCGGGATCGATCAGGTCAGTCTGGCGGTCAGCCAGATGGACGAGGTCACGCAGCAGAATGCGGCGCTGGTCGAAGAGGCAGCGGCAGCCGCCGAAAGCCTGGAAGAGCAGGCCAACCATCTTGCCCAGTCGGTGTCGGTGTTCAAGGTTGCCGAGGGCGTCGCCAATGCGCCACGCTTGAGCGCCCCGGCGCAGGCATCCCGAGCCCCGGCTCAGGCCCAACGTTATGTTTCCGGCAAGAAGCCGGCGGCACTTCCCGCCTCGCTCGATGATGAGTGGAATGAGTTTTAAGAACGCTCAGAACTCGTTGATAAAGGTGAAGCCATGAAAATCAATCTGCCGGTAACGCAACATGAGGTCATGCTCCTGGCGGGACAAAACATCGTCTCGAAGACTGATCTCAAGGGGCAGATCACCTACGTCAACGAGGTCTTTCTTGAGATTAGCGGCTTTACCGAAGCCGAGTTGATCGGCCAATCCCACAATATTGTTCGCCACCCGGACATGCCGCCTGAGGCGTTTGCCGATTTTTGGGCAACGATCAAGGATGAGCGGCCGTGGACCGGGCTGGTCAAGAACCGCTGCAAGAACGGAGACCATTACTGGGTACTGGCCAATGCCACCCCGATTTTTCAGAATGCTGTCGTCACCGGGTATATGTCGGTGCGGACAGCGCCTTCCCGGGAACAGGTCGAGGCGGCGGAAGGTGCCTACCGCCTTTTCCGCGAGGGACGGGCGGCGGGGTTGGCCATTCGCGAAGGGCAGGTGGTCAAAGCCGGCTTTAGCCTGGCTGCCTGGCTCAACAATCGAAGCATTGCGCAGCGCATTTTTGCGATTGGCGGGCTGTTGACCGCAGGGATGTTGATTGTTGGCGGCTTGGGTTTGATGGCAGTCGGCGAGGGTAATGAGCGGCTGAATACGGTGTACGTCGATCGTGTCGTGCCCTTGCAGCAACTCAAGGAAGTGGCCGACGCCTACGCGGTGTCGATTGTCGATCTTTCGCACAAGGCGCGTGATGGCACCGAGAGTTTTGAATCGGGGCTTGGCAAGGTCAATCAGGCACAGGACGTGATTCGTAGCCGCTGGCAGGAATATACGGCGACCTATCTGACCGATGAAGAGAAAAAATTGGTCGGTGAAGCGGCCGCGCTGATGCAGAAAGGCGATCTGGCGACCAGTCGCCTCAAGGAAATCCTTGCCAGCAAAGATAAGGAGGCTTTGACTGTTTTTGCCGCGAAAGAGCTTTACCCGGCGATCGACCCGATTTCCGACAAATTGAGCGAACTGGTTGCCCTGCAGTTACGAGAGGCGAAGGTGAATGTTGATCAGGCGAGCAGCGATGCCCACGATTTTCAGAGCCGGTTTGCTTTGTTGATTCTTGCCTTCACGCTGCTCGGTGGCTTTTTGGCATTGGGGCTGGTGCGCAGTATTCGCCGCCCGATCAGCGAGGCGACCGCATTCTTCAAGGCATTGTCCGAGGGACGGAGTGATGCTCAGTTGAATTTCGAGCGGCGCGATGAACTGCTGGCGATTGCCGATTCGGCTCGCTCGATGCAGATCAAGTCGGGTTTCGATCTGAGTGAAGCTCGCCGCATCGCTGCCGAAGGCATGCGGATCAAGCGTGCGCTGGACGGTTCGGCAAGCGCCGTCACCGTTTCGAATGAAAGCAACACGCTGGTTTATATGAATGCCGCTGCTGAAACCCTGTGGCGGAAAATGGAGCCGGAGATGCGCCTGCGGGTGCCGAACTTTTCGGTCAGCGAGATGTTTCGCCATTCACTGGTTGAGTTTTTTGATGATGAGGCGGCCAAGGCCGCGTATAGCGCTGAATTGACTGCGCCGCGAACCCTGGATGTGGTGATGTGCGGCTGTATCCTGCAAGTGACGGCGACGCCAGTGCGCGATAGCCAGGGCAAGTACCTGGGCCGAGCCAGCCAGTGGCTTGACCGCACGGGCGAGGTGGCCGTCGAGAATGAAGTGGCCGGTATTGTTAGCGGTGCCGCCCGCGGTGACTTCACGCAACGAGTTGCGGTCGACGGTAAAAAAGGCTTCTTTTTAAGCTTGGCCAATGACCTGAATACACTGATGCAAACCAGCGAGGTCGGTCTTGAGGATGTCGTGCAGGTACTTTCGGGCATGGCTGAAGGCGATCTGACGCGCAAGATCAGTGCTGAATACGAGGGGACGTTTGGCCAGTTGAAGAATGATGCCAATCAGACGGTTACCCGGTTGCAGGAAATAATTTCACAAATCCGCATGGCGACCGATGCAATCAATACCGCAGCCCGCGAAATTGCCAGCGGCAATCAGGATCTTTCAAGCCGAACTGAAGAGCAGGCGAGCAGCCTTGAGGAAACGGCCTCAAGTATGGAGCAACTGACCAGCACCGTGAAGCACAACGCCGACAACGCGCGCCAGGCTAATGAACTGGCGGGCGAGGCGCAACTGGTGGCGATTCAGGGTGGCGAAGTGGTGGGGCAGGTCGTGCAGACGATGAGTGATATTCATCAGTCAAGCAAGCGGATTGCCGACATCATTGGCGTTATTGACGGCATCGCTTTCCAGACCAACATCCTGGCGCTCAATGCAGCGGTCGAGGCCGCTCGGGCCGGGGAGCAGGGGCGTGGTTTTGCCGTGGTGGCAACCGAGGTCAGAAATCTGGCGAAACGCAGTGCCGATGCCGCCAAGGAAATCAAGGGATTGATCGCCGATTCAGTCGATAAGGTTGAAAGCGGGAATCGTCAGGTGGCGCAGGCCGGCCGAACGATGGCGCAGGTGGTGAGCAGCATCAAGCAGGTTGCCCGCATCATGGGCGATATTTCAAGTGCCAGCCGGGAGCAGAGCGCCGGCATTGAGCAAGTCAGTCTCGCCGTCAGCCAGATGGATGAAGTGACCCAGCAAAATGCGGCACTGGTTGAAGAGGCTGCTGCAGCGGCCGAAAGCCTGGAGGAGCAGGCGCATAATCTGGCGCAGGCGGTCGCTGTATTCAAACTTTTTGAAGCGGCTGAACCGTCAAGACAAGAGGCGCTCGTCGCCTTACCAAAACAAGCCCGGCTGGCGCGTCCAGCCACCAAAAAGCCAGCTGCGCTTTCTGCCAGTCTGGATGACCAATGGGAAGAATTTTAATGCTTGATAGCCGCAAGCCTTCGCCGTCCACGCCAGCTTCATCCATCGGGTCTGCGATGGGACGGGAGCAAGGGACCCGCGAATTCAGTTTTTCCAGTGCCGATTTTGAGCGTGTGCGCAAACTGATCTACCAGCACGCCGGGATTTCACTTTCCCCGGTCAAGCAGGACATGGTCTATTCCCGACTTGCCCGCCGTTTGCGTGCGACAGGCACGAATACCTTCGGTGAATATCTCGACCTGCTGGAACGGGGCGGCGCGGACGAATGGGAGCGTTTCGTCAATTCATTGACAACGAATCTGACCTCTTTCTTCCGTGAGCCGCATCATTTCCCGCTGTTGGCTGACCACCTCAATAAATTGGGCACCAAACGCCCGATCCGGATCTGGTGTTCTGCCGCGTCAACCGGTGAAGAGCCCTATTCGATTGCCATGACAGTGCTTGAGACCTGTGGTGCCAATGTGTCGCATGTGTCGATTTTTGCGTCTGATCTTGATACCAACGTGTTGGCCACGGCACAAAAAGGTGTTTACCCCATCGAGCGCGTTGAAAAAATATCGCCGGATCGCCTGAAGCGCTTTTTTCTCAAAGGCTCGGGAAGTCAGGAAGGTTTTGTTTCGGTACGGCCAGAGTTGAAACGCCTGATCGAGTTCCAGCGGGTCAATCTGCTGGAACCCAATTGGCCGGTGCGTGGGCCGCTCGACGTTATTTTCTGCCGTAACGTGATGATCTATTTCGACAAGCCAACCCAATACAAAATACTCTCCCGTTTTGCCCCGTTGTTGCAGCCTGACGGCCTGATGTTTGCCGGGCATTCCGAAAGCTTTCTCCATGCCGCCGACCTCTTCAAGTCGCTGGGTAAAACTGTGTACGCCCTCACCAAGGCCCGATAAGCCAATAAAGGACATCAGTGCAGCACGCCTACGATGAGAATCTCGCTACTAACCGTTACTTTGATCGACACTTCGATACCGAGGCCGCCAAAATATTGCCCGGCGAGTACTTCGTTACCGACAAGGGCATGCTGTTGGTGACCGTGCTTGGCTCCTGCGTCTCGGCCTGCGTCCGTGATACGGATTCCGGCATTGGCGGGATGAATCATTTCATGCTACCGGACGACGGCGGGCGGGACACGATCGGTACGTCAGCCCGTTACGGCACATACGCGATGGAGATTCTGATCAACCATTTGTTAAAAATGGGCGCCCGGCGCAATCGTCTGGAAGCCAAGGTTTTTGGCGGTGGTGCGGTGATGGCCAGCCTGTCGAGCAGCAATGTCGGGGCACGAAACGCCGAGTTCGTGCTGGATTATCTCAAGACCGAGAAAATCCCGATTGTGGCGAAAGATCTGCTGGATTCGTATCCGCGGAAAATCTACTATTTCCCGAACG
>Ga0209480_10001310_pt1 | contig 18349 bp, 12 predicted proteins | sample JI61114C2DNA_FD_187501 | JGI IMG/M metagenome (GOLD analysis project Ga0209480, IMG submission 187501) | Wastewater effluent complex algal communities from Wisconsin, to seasonally profile nutrient transformation and Carbon sequestration -... | ecosystem: Engineered > WWTP > Effluent > Algae... | reverse complement strand
CGATGACAAGAACGGCAACCCCACGCACTGGTCCACCGTCCTCTACCCGCTGGATGTGCAGCAGAATCTGTATCCACGGCTAACCAGCATTTACTCCCTGCTGCGCACGGGTGATCTGCACGCCGTGCCGCATCTGTATGTGGAGCGGGTGGACTTCTGCGAGTTCGGCAACTCGCGTCCCTTCCGTGTCCGTGTCGTCAATCAATACAACGACAACTACGACCACCTCTATGTGAAGCGCGCGGATGCCTCCCGTGTGTATGGTTTGGAGCTGGAGCATCTGCTTTCGCCCAACCGCATCAACTACCTCGCCCACAGCGGCACGCTCGTGGAGGAGCACATCGCCGGCATCCCGGGGGATGTCTTCATCCGCGACTACCTGGATAGGCCGGACATCAACGAAGTCCGCATTGCCAAGGAGTTCGTGAAGTTCAGTGAGCGCTGCTTCATCCGCCTGCTGGGAGACATGCGCAGCTATAACTTCGTCATCGACATCACGCCCGACTTCGAGGACGTGCAGTATCGCGTGCGCGCCATCGACTTTGATCAGCAGAGCTACGAGGGCCGCCGCAGCCTCTACCTGCCGCAGTTCTTCAAAGAGAATAACCCGGTGGTCTGGCTCTGCTCGAAGAACCTGAACCTGCCCACCATGCAGCAGTATCAGGAGGAGGAGCGCACCCTCATCGCCCGCCGCTACATCAGTGAGCATCAGCGCATCCACACGCTCCTGGATTGCATGAAGAAGAACCCGCGTGAGCCCGAGGACAAGATGCAGCAGCTCGCGCGTGAGCTCGGTGAATACCACAACACGAAGCGCTTCGACTCATGCACCAGCATGGGAGATGTGGTGGAGCGGAATCTCGAACTCACGCTCGGCAAGCACCTCGCGTAGAGGCGCTCACCACATCACATCCAGCAGCACCGTCGCCACCATCGCAATCGAGAGTGCGAGCCGCACCGCCAGCCCGACACCCGTGCCGAGCAGCGTGCCCCAGGTGCTCTTCACTGCCGGAGCCATGCGCTTCTTCGCAAAGATCAGCTCAAATGCCAGTCCACCAATGAGCGGTCCGAGAATGAATCCCAGTGGTGCAAAGAACAGCCCAACGACACCGCCGACAAACACCCCGATGATGCCCCAGCGGCTCGCGCCGAACCATCGCGCCCCCATTGCCCCAGCCGCCATGTCCACAAAGTAGGACACCACGAGCAACAGAGCCAGGATGATCAGTCCCACCCAGCCCATCCCCTGCTCTGGCAGCAGCACCGTATGCAGCACGCCCGCGATGAAGATCAGGAAAGGCCCTGGCAGCAGTGGCAGCACGGAGCCAATGAGCCCGACGATCAACAAGCCTATCGTCAGCGACCAAACACTCAGCACCTGCCACGGCAGTGAAGTAACAAGTGTGGTGAGCCATTCCCAGGAGTCTTGGAGCCAGTCGAGCATGTCTGCTTGATAGCGCAGAATGATGGGTGCGCACTGACTAAACTCAGAGCGGAGCCGGCTTCGCCCCATTCGCATTGAAGATGAGTACTCGATGCTCGGCGCAGATGTCGATGCCGTAATCCAGACCAAGCTCGAAGATGATCAACTTCAGCTCGCGCAGAGTGGCGTAGGAGTCGGGATAGACGTAGAGCGTGAGGTAGCGGTCTTTCCCGACAAGACGCGGCAGGAACTCGCGCAGGCGCTTTGCATCACGGACGGGATGGAACCCCTGCCCCGCCTTCGGCATCGCAGTGAAATTGCCATCGGGACTGCTGACATGATCGACCATCGGCATGGGCTTCGCATTGGCATCATAGAGCGGGAAGACCTGACCGAACCTCACAATGACCGGCGCTGGCTGCTTGTCGATCTGACGCTCACGCGGGAAGCGGAGCTTCTCGACCTTGAGTGCGTTGAGATTGTCGAGTTCGAGCTGGAGATCCGCCAACTGCTTCTTCATCGCAGACTGTCGTTGCCGGGCCGATTCGGTATCTTTGTTCGCGATGCCGAGCTTCTTTTCCAATTCCTGCTCCTGCTCACGCAGCCGGGCCATTTCCTTGCCAGCATCGCGGATGATGTTTTTGGCATTGGCGGCAGTGACCTCATCCTGCTTGGCTCGCTCCTGGCGTTTTTGATCGGCCGTTTTCTTCAGCGCCTGAAGCTCGGTGATGAGCGGACGCGTGGAGGGATCATCCTCGCTTTGGAGCTGCGCGCGCAGCTTTTGCAGACCATCGAGTTCGGCGCGTGCCTGCTCGATCTTCTTCTCCAATAGGATACCGGACTCGCGATCCACGACTTCATTGGCTTGTTTCGTCTCGGGCTTCGGGCGACTCAGCATCGCGAGGAGGCAGGCGATGAGAATGATGCCGCCGAAGACGTTGCAAAGCGTGTCGAGCAGCAGTTCCAGGCTGTCCTGATTGTTGGAGTGAAGACGACGTTTCATGGCTTCACGGAGGCTGCATTACTGAACTCGACATCCATCTCCTCAGGGATCACATCGTAGCCGATTTCGTAGCCTTCCTGGCGGGCGCGCTTCGTCAGCATCTCGAAGTGCGGTGAGCCGGAAGGCTTGAAGTAAAAGACGACGTAGTGCGTGGCGGGCGTGGTCTGGCGCAGGTAGCTGACGAGTTCATTCAATGAGCCGCTGCCGCCCGGAGCGCCATCAGCACGTTGGTAGCGAATCAGAGAAGACTGCACGAGCACGAGGATAGGCTCCTTCTTCGTGCCGGAGCGCTCGGGGATGAGACTGATGACGTTCTGACGCTCGCGTTTGCGCTTCAGTGAGCTTTGCACTTCGATGGCTTTCTTTTCGAGATCGAGGATGTCTTTGTTGATGCCCGAGGAGAGCTTCTCCTCCTCATGCGCCGAGGCGTTCATCTTTTCCAGGCGAGAGAGGAGCTTGTCTTTCTCGACACGCAGTTCGCGGTCTCGGCCTGTGGCATCGGCGTCTCGATTCATGCCGGGCAGGGGCTTGGCATCGAGTTCGGCGATGGAGCTCTTGAGCTGACCAATCATGCGGCGCAGCGTGGCGGCATCGTCAGACGGGCGCTGCTGGTAGTCGGCCACTTTGTTCTTTTCCGAGACGATTTGCGCGAGCATGGAGCGCAGCTCTTCTTCACGTTTCGCATACGGCTCGGCACCGGTGCCTTCGGTGAGCTTCTCGTCCAAATTCAGCGCCAGGAAGAGCGCGAGCGCGATGAGAAAACCGGAGGTCCCGGTGATGATGTCCTGAAAGGCAAAGAAGCTGATGCCACCGGACTGTCTGCCGAAGCGTGAGCGCATGGTTTACTGGCCGTTGAGCCGGAGTTTTCCCGCCACGTTCTTGTGGCAGATGTCGTTGCAGGCATCGAGGAATTCAGATTCGCGAGATTGCAGCCAACTGACGAGCAATTGCAGGATGAGAGCACAAACGAGAGCCACGAGCGTGGTCTCAAAGGCGGTGGCCAGACCTCCGGTGACCATTTGAAGAGAGCCACGCAGTGCTGCCATGTCACCGCCTGCTGAGAGCGTGCCGGCGAAAGCTCCGATGGCCTGGCTGAGTCCCTGGACGGTGCCGATGAAACCAAGCACGGGGATTGCCCAAAGGAATCCTTGGGTGAGCGCATAGCTGGAGGCGATCTGTGCTTCGTCGTTCTCGGCCTGGATCTTTAAAATAGCGGCGACATCGGCAGTGTGTCCGATGTTGTGCAGGTTCGCGAGGGCGAGGTCGATGCGGTTCAGCAGGATGAAGTGATGCGGATCATCGACGATGGCACTCATGCGCTCGCGCAGGGCTCGGGCCGTGGAGGGCGTGAGTTCAAAATCATGCTGCTGCGGCATGACGGGCAGTTTGAGAGCCCTCTCTTGAAGTGTGAATTTGCGCCACTTCATCATCAGCATGGCCAGCGCCCAGAAGAAGAGCAGCATCGTGGGATACGGGCATGGGCCGCGCTTCGTGAACATGTCGTTGAACCAACTTGGCGCGAGACCGAGATGAAGCGGCAGGTAAAAGATCACCGTCAGCGCGAGGCCGATGAGGAAGGAGAGCCATTTGTTCGGCGAGGTGAATCGACCGCCTGCAAATCCGATACGACGCTCGGGGTCCATGCGCGTCCAGCTCAGCAGAAGCATCGGGGAAGTGGTGAAGGGATTGGGATCCATGATGTGAGATTGAGTTTAAGCGTCGCCGATGGGGAAGACTCGGTAGAAGAGATCGGGGAAGAATAGAACCGTGATGACGGCGAAGGCGGTTGTGGCGTAGCTAATGATCAGCGCACCAAGCGCAAGGCCACGGCCTTCGAGCATAGGCTGCTGATCGAGCTGCTTCAGCGCCAGGTGACCAAGGACAAGCCCAGGCAGCCAGCTCACAAGGTTCAGATAAGGCACGAAACACGCGCAGCTCACCACGAAGGCAGCGACAGCAAGCCAGCAGGTGGGCAGGTCATCCGGGATCTCATGCAGCGCACCCTGCACTGGACCACTCGCGCCTTTCACGAAAACTGGCGGCGGTTTGCCGAAGGGATTGGGTCTGCTGACTTGCGATTCAAAACCCATCGTGCGCTTGCCTGGCAGAGGGGCTTGTTCGCGGGGTCTATCGACATCTTTCTGGCGCAAACTCGTGCCGAGACTGACGGCGCGCCGTTCGAGTTCCACGGCATCGACTTGTTCAAGATAGTCACGCAGCGTCAGCCATTCACCACTGATGCAAATTCGGTAGAGGGAATGAATCTCGCCCACATCAAGGGCCTCGCGGATCTGCACGAGCGTCCAGGGACCGACGCTGCGGCCTCGCCACTGGAGTTGGTGCTGGGTGTCACTCATTACTTCAAGAAGGGTGACTCGCTCGTAGGGGATTCATCTTTATCGGAAGAGGGTCCAGAGATGCTGGCGCGGTAGGCTTCGAGGAGCTGCTGACGATCCAGAGGCAGGAAAAGCACGGGACTGAGAGGCAGAGCATCAGCAGTGGCTGTCTTGGCATCAGCGGGATGGAGGAGCGGACCCGTTTTGCCGATGAGCCAGAGTTCCTTCGCCGCACGGGCGGCATTATTGAGATGCAGCGAGCGGTCGGTTTCGATGTAACCTCCGAACTTCACACCCGCAGCGGAAACCCGGGTAATGAGCACGCGACGTGCCTGGGCTTCTTTTTCATAGAGACGAGCTTGGCGAGACTGGAAAAAGCTATCCAGTTTGCTGCCAAGAGATGTACGCACCTTGGGGATCATCCAGTCTTCACCGCGCAGGGGATAGTCACCTACCAAACGATGCAGGTCAGCGAGATCAGCACGCAGGGTGGGCACGAGATGCATGCCCCAGGCGAAGGGACGCTCACGGGTGAGTCGCTCCAACTCAATCATGACGTAGGCCTTGGCGATGGATGGAGCCGTCGTATCCGCCATGAGACGATCCATCACGGACAGCAGGCTGCGCTCGAACCGTTCGCCATTGGCGTCGGTCATGCGGTCGAGCTGGAGGTTTTTGATGAGGGTGCTCACAGGTGCGGGCTTCGATGACGTGACACTCTGCCCCTGCCCGCCGCCTCCGCCGATGGTGAGGTTTTTGTATTCCTGATCAATGAATGCAGCACCGGTGTCCTGCGGATGCGGATCAAAGGCTTTGCCGTTCCAGCGGCGTTGCGTATCACCCACCCGGCTTTCACTCAAAGGTCCCTGTGACCAGACGCTGCGTTTGCCACGCCCGGTGGAAAAATCGACAACGATGTTTTCCCACACGCCATTGAGGTTGCGGTCATCGCGCAGGGCCAGCAACACTTTTAAATCGCTGTCCTGAGGTGCATCGGGACGAAGCTGTGAACCGGAAACATCTTCAATGGCGGCCTTCCAGATGGTGAGATCACCACCCGTCATGAGATTGGCAAGGAACTGCTCTTCGCTGGGAAGTGTAGTGACTGTGCTTGCCGCAGGCGCAGCTTCAGCGAAGCGGATGTCCTGCCACTTCGCTAAAGTGGTGCCAAACTCGGCGAGTGTGGCAGCGCCGAGGGTGGACTCGCGCAGGTCAGCGAAACGTGCGAGCTCGGCTTTAAAGTCTTCGGCGCGCTGGCGTGCGGATTTAATTTGAGCCTGGAGATCAGCGGGCAACTGAAGTGTGGCAGCTTCAGGCTTTGTCCAGGCTTCGAGTTCGGCGAGCTGGGTGTCGAGCTTATGCACGGAGGTAGCGACTTCGCTCGCAGGGCGTTCATAACTGAGGTCTGATTTGAGCAGAGCGTTTACTTCTTCGAGACGGCGGCGGACATCAGTGCTGCGAGTTTCACCGAGATTGGCGAGCATGAGTTCAGCCTTGGTCTTTAAAGAAGTGAGGCGCTGGCTCGCGGTGGCGGCGAGATCACCGGGGAGCTGACTGATCTCAGCGCGTGCATCTTCGATCCGCTTGAGCACCTCTGTCGGCTTCATACCGGTGAAGCTCTGTGCGGCAGCAGATTCGAGTTGAGCCAGGGTTTGATCCGAATGAGCGGCGAGACCTTGCGCCTGCGTGACCCAGGCTTCGGTTTCGTCGATCTTCGATTTCAGGAAAGGCCAGCGTAACAGCGATGGGTGATCCTGTTTCAGGCTGGAGGTGAGTTTGGCCGCAGGCTCAGCGAGTTGACGCGCACGATAGCTGACGAGATCCAGCGTGTAGGCCCGAGCCTGCCAGCCATGCCAGGCAAGCGCACCGATACCCAACAAAAAGGCCACTAACGCAGCAGCGCTGAGCATGGCTCGGGCGCGGCGACCACGCTGAGCGCGCTCGAGTGAAGCGCGAATGCTTTGCCCAGTCTGGCGGAGCCGCGCGAGCACATCATCAGCGACGGGCAGGCTGTAGCTTTCGAGTTCGCGCCAATGACGGACAAAGGTTTCATCGAGCGTGGCAGCTTCGTTCAAGCCCGGCGGCATGCCGGTCATGAGACGCGTGCCAGCCTCCTGCGCAAAGATGGTGAAGCTGCTGAGCGAGCGCGTGAAGGCGCGCTGACGTTCAGCGGCGGCGCGCTCGCGGCGTGCATAGCTGGCGGCGGCTTCGAGATCAGTCTTCTGGCTGGTGCTGAGGTCGAGATCGTGGGTCTCGATGAGTTCCTGAATGATGTCGCAGGCAAGCGCGGCGGATTGCCAGTCGTTGGCTTCGCGATGCTTCGTGGCATCATCAAGCAGTGCTGGAAGGTTCTCACCAGCCTGGCGGCGACGCAGCGCACGACGTATGCCTTCGGCCTGGGTCAACTCGGGAGCTGCGGTGCGTTTGTCCGCAGGGACAGCCACCGTGATCTTTTCCGCGAGAGTGGCGATTCGCTCCTCGTCGTCGGTCTTTAGCGCGGCGCGCAGTTGCTCCAGCATGTCCTGCCACTGCTTGTTTTCCAGGCGCTGGAGTTCGGAGCGGGCGTTCTCATCGCCAGGGTTGAGTTTGTGGATCGTGCGGATGATGCGCAGCGCCTTGTCATCCTCGCGAGAAAGCACAGCGGCGCGGAAGTCTTTGTACAAAGGATGGTTGGCCGTGACGCCCTGAGCATAGAGCCGATCCAGTGCCTGCACGGTTTTCGCATCCAGCTTCGGAGCGATGGGGAGCTGATGTGCCTGGCAGAAGTCGAGCCAGGCCTTTTCACTGCCAAAGCTGAGCGCGCCGATGAGGTCGAGCAGCGGTGGTTCTTCCTCCGCCGCTTGGAGTGCCTGATAGTCACTGCCCTTCTCCAACATGGCCGCGATGCGTTCCAGCCGCGTGCTGCATTCCTGGCAAAGGCGTGCGTATGTCGTCGCCGCAGTCTCCACCGCGCCGGAAACGACGCCAGTCTGCAAGGTGGAACGCAGGAGGTCGATGGTGTCAGTGGGAGGTTTCACGAAAAGTATGGGGAAAGATTCAGTGGGAGCTACTTGCCAGCTTCGATCTTGATCTCACAAAGCCGACGAGGTCCGGCGAAGAGGGAGTAGATGCCAGGAGGCAGACCGAGGAACTGAGGGGAGTCGATGGGCAGAGCTTTGCGATCTTCTTCGAGCTGCAGGAGTCGTTGCTGGCGCGCGGCCAATGACTCTTCGAGGCGCCGGATGGCGTCTTCTTTTTGCTGTTTAGCGAGGTTGCTGCTGGCAAGCTCTCCACGGCGAGGCTCATCGGTTTTTATCCCCTGGCGGATAGACTCGATTTCCACATTGAGGGCATTGAGTTTGGACTTGTTGGCCTCATTGCTGGCAGAGACCGCTGTGTCGGCTTCGACTAGGACGCTGTTGCCTTCCATTTTCAGAAGGAACCGACGCGTTGGATCATCGACGTGCTGGATGCGCAATGGAGCACCACCAGTAACGGTGATGGTTTGCAGCCAGCGAGAGGCGGCGGCATCAAGCAAGGTGCGGGAGCCTTCGTGTTGGTCGCTGAAGGTGAAGGCGGGAGATGGAGGCCAGGCATCGGTGAGCGGGGCTGCTTTGGGTAGAATGATGACCTCGAAAAGGACTCGTGCTCCGTTGGCACTGCGGGCGAAGAGTCGCGTAGCGACGCTGGGATCGGGAAGTTTGAATAAGCGATGCTGACTGAACTCGAGAGTGAGAACGTCACTGAAGCTTTTCCGATACACACCGGGAGCGCCGAGTGGGCGCAGACGAGTCAGTTGGGATTCATTTTGACCAGCAGCACCGAGGAAGATCTGCATGTCTGCCTCAGTGGGGAGGGCGGGCAATGCCTCTAGTGCGGCGGTGAGAGTCTGGAGACTGGTCTCGATGACGATGTAGCGCGGGTGCGCAGACGTGGGGCCATCCGCAGCGACGAGATGCTCGGGACTCGCGGGTGGCATCGTGGCAGGCGTTGGCACAGTAGGTCTTGGTGGAGCTGGGGCTGCGACGAGAGGTTTGGCATCCAATCGCTTCTGCGTGAGATGACGGAACCACACCGGCGCGTCGGGCATTTTGGTCAATTCTTCCAGCTTCGCGCGTTCGCTGGCGGTAGGGGCTACGGTGAGTTTGGAAACAAAGCTCCAATGATGAATCCAGCCAACTTGCGGACTGCTGCTCGTGCGGGTGAGATTGAGAAGATCGAGCCATTGATCAGCCGTGCCCTGCTTCGGTGCAGTGCTGGCGGAGAGCTGCTTCAGGACCTGGGTGTGAATCTCGGTGGCGAGCACGTCAGGCATCTCCGGCAGACCAGGAAAGGCAAAAAGGACCTTGCCCCAGGCCTCCTTCATACGGGTGAGAGCCACGAGGGCGGCAGACTGCACTTCATGCGGATCATCACCAGACCACTGCGGATCACGCACTCCCTGCTGGACGGCTTGTTGCCAGGAACGGAAGTGAGTGACGAGGTCGGTGAAATCATTCTGAGTGCGAGCTGGCATCGCGATCTCTGCAGGGCGCAGTGGCTCGCGGCTGGCAGCAAGGATCTGTTTTAGGGCTTCATAGTGGGCATCGACGAGCGCTTCATCCGCCTCGGCTTTAAGCCAGTTTTTTGTCTCCGGCAGATTCAGGCGATGTTTGAGCCAAAGATCATCGACCGTCCTAGCCAGACTGATGGCACTCTCGGCACTGGATGGACGGGCGGAGGGAAGTTTCGGCAGGAAAACGAACGCGCTGATGCCTGCGGCGGCAACAATAAGCGCAACAGCGATCATCGGCCACGGAGAGCGGCGTGACAGCTCTCTTGGTTCGGCAAAAATGGGAGGCAGAGGAGAAGAAGCCTCAGGCAGAGAGCTGGGTGCAGGGGGCGGAGGCGCAGCGTGGTAGGTGTTCTTGGGCGGAGATTTGATCTCCGGCAGCTTCGGCGCGGGAAGGGATTGTGGATCAGTAAGATCCAAACTGGTGCGCACGGCACCTTCCACCTGTTGGCGAAGGGGTGAGTTGTGGCTCAAAGCCAGCCAGCGCAGTTCTGCGAGGTCGTCTGTCGGCTCCAGATGCGTGGTAAAGCTGACGAGCCAGGCGGCGGTGCCGCCGATGGTTCGCAAGGACTCCTGGTAGAGATCGAGTGCGCCGTCTTCACCCGGCAGGAGCAGGAGACAACGCTGAGCCTGAGCGGGAAGCAGCGCGTTGTTGGCATTGCCGGTGACTCTTTGCCAAGCGCCGCTGGCCGTGCCGGCACGGAAGCTGGTGAGGGCGATCTCTTCATTCGGCTCGAAGAAGCGCGGGGCCTCGCTCCAAGTCGTAAGCCAGCGCATTTGCTTCAAGACATCCGCCGGTGTGATGCCTGCCTCAGCGGCAGCACGGGCTTCACGAGCATCGGCGATGAGGTGATGGGCGAGGTGATTCGTACGGCCTGTGTAGTCGGAACCCGCATCACGAATGCAGCTCAGCACATGGTAGCTCGCGGCTCCGGCATGGATGATGCGGTGACTGAGCACGACACGACGCGTGCTCAGACCTGACAAGCGGGCGAACTGCGACACACGCTCCACCGACGCCACCAGCAGCCCACCCACCGCACGATGCCGCGCCACCGTGCCGAAGCCAGTGCGGCCCGCTTCGAGGAGGCGGGGGGCGGAGGTGTAGAGGAGCTGGGAGGCCATGGCGTTAGGAATGACGAATGACGAAAACCGAATGACGAAAGAATGACGAAGTCCAAATGCCAAAGAGCACTCGGACTTCGGGTTTCGTCATTGGGATTTCTTTCGTCATTCGGGAATTAGGAATTCGTCATTTCCCCGTCACCACTTCAGGAGCGAGCTGCGAAAGCACCCAGAGCGTGGGCACTTCGACCTGCTTGGGCTGGATGGTCTGGGGATCGGGGCCGATGCGGAGGTGGCCTTCGCTGTCGGTGAATTGCACGGGGGAGCAGCCGAGGGGACTGATGGGGAAGTAGGCGACGTTCGATGAAATGGCCTCGGCATTCGCGACGATGGCGGGGCAGAGTTCGAGGAGAAGCTCGCGGAGGCGCGCGGAGTTTTGGCGGACGTTTTCCAGCAGGAGCGCGCCTTTTTCCACGCATGGTAGAAGAGGTGCATCGCCGAGCAGGTGCTGCCAGGTATCGCTCTTGCCGACCATGACGGCGAAGGGCGTGTCGATGGTCTGGCGGGAGTCGAGGCCGAGGACGTTTTTGATGCGGACTTCGGTCTCGGCGAGGATGACGTCCTGCTGATCGAGTCGGCGGCTCTGGATCTGTGGATCGCGGATGCCACGCAGGCGGGCGCGGAACTCGGTGTTATGCAGCGGATCGAAGAGGAAAAAGATGCCCGAGGCCACGGCGATGTGCTGAGCACCGGGAGAGTCAGCGCTGTTGCGCGTGGGCTCGAAGTGTTCGCCCGCGTTGTCGTAGAAGACGAGGGCGAAGTCGGTGTCGTGAGCGCGGCTGCGAGTGAGTTTGAAGACGAAGGGCTTTGGCAAACGAACTTTGCGGCCCTGGCGGGGGAGGGTTTCGTAAAGCATGCCTTCGAGCTCCGTCTTTGCCAGGAAGGCATCCTCCGGTGTGGAGGCGGAGAAGAGCTGCGTGCGCATCTGTGTGAGGATCACGTTCTCAGATGGATCAGCATCGCGGAAGGTGACGCCGAAGTTCTGGTAAAGGCTGGTCTGGAGGGTGCGGGTGAGCACGCTGAGGTAGTAGCTTTTGCCCGATGAAGGCGCACCAACGATGCTGAAGATGTGATGCGGCGTGTCCATGAAGCCGGGCGGCAGCTTTCGGCGGCAGTGTGGACAGGCGAGATCTGGCGCGGCGAGTCCCATGGCATCGAGTGCCTGGCCACGATCATTGAAGCGGGTGGCGTGGAAGCGCTGCATGGCGTCTTCACCGAGCAAGGGGTCGCCGCGGAGCGTGGCGTGGACGGCAATGTTCATGGCATCACCACGATCAAATTTGAACCAGCAGGTCGGGCAGGTGAACTCGCCATACTCGACATTCACGGGCTCTGAATGCACGGCCTGGACGAGGTCCTCGGCAGGGCCGGAGTCCATGACGCGCTCGGGGAAGATGTGGCGGATGTCTTTGACGAAGAACCCGACATCCCGCAGCCCGGCGGGCATGGCGATGTTGTCCTCAGCCTCTTCCGCAGACTGGCGGCGGAGGTGGTCGCCCATCTCGTTGTGATCAAAGGGGCCATACCACTGGCGGGCGCTGGCATCGTAAAAGTGCCAGTGCATCTGATCCTGAAATTCACTCCATTCGGAGGCATCGGCGAGGGCTTTGAAAGCGAGCGCTTCACCATTTGAGAGGAGGGTGTGCTCCTCCCCGAGATGCAGGGTGAACTGCGTGCCAGGAGCACCGTCCACGAGAGATGCTCCGGCGCCATCGGCATGGAGCGTGACTTCAAAAAGATCGCCACGCTGCTGGATGGTGCCGAGCACGGGCGGGCAGGTGGGTGAATGAGTGCGGAAGTCCGCAGCCGCGCTCGCACCTAGAATGAAGGGCGTGGCGGCGATGATCGCACGCTCACCGGTGGCGCAGTTCAGGATGCCGACGCGGGGAGCGGACGAGCGTGGTCGAAGGCTGGTCATGAGGTGGGGGGATTTTTTCGTGGGCTTACCAAGACCTGTCTCAGATTCACCGGGCGCTGACGAGTCTAATCTGGATGCGACAGCATGAGTTGTCAGGGTGGGATGTGTTAAGGGCATGTAAAGGCACACCGTCCCTGACGCAAAAGCGGCATAGGCAATCCAAAGAACCGAAGCGAAAACCAGGTCGGGGTGAGCTTATGTATGTTTTGCCAAGTCAACGAACCCAACATCAGCCTATGAAAAACTACTCTTACCTCGGTTTACTCCTGCTTTCTTGGCTGATGTCGATAGGTACGACCCATGCCGTAGCTCCGATCAACGACAACTTTGCCTCCGCGACGGATCTCGGCTCAGCGATCTCAGCGATAGGAAACAGTTCTGTCGATGACGCCACCCCCGAAATTGGGGAACCCTTCCTGAGGTTCGATGATCAATTCATGCTCGATTATTTCGGCAACACCGTTTGGTGGAAGTGGACCTGCCCGACCGGCTCCGACCGATTGGTAAATATCAACACCGCAGGGAGCACTGAAGATGGGTTCGATGAAGAGACCCTGGATATCGTCACCAGGCCACTTGGCACCATCTTGATGGTGTTTACCGGCACCGATCTGGCATCGCTGACCCCTTTGGTGGAAAGTCACCGTGCCGTGGCCAGCGTGACCAGCGAGGTGTCATTCATTGCCACACCTGGGACAACGTATTACATACGGGTTGAGCCTGCGGATTCACAGACCTTCAACTCCGATGTGAAGCTGAATCTGACCAGTATCGGCACTCCCACCACTGCCGACTCCCATGTGGCCTGGGGCAAAGCCCGAATGAACTACGCAGGTGAGTGGACCACGACATCTGACGAACCTCAGATTCCCTCACTTACCAGCACCGCCCTGGATCAAGCGGGTGCGCATTTTCAGTCGGCGGTGACACTGTCCAAAAACCACCCCGAGGCCAATGTCTGGCTGGCCATTGTGAGTCTGCTGAAACTGGAAAAAGAACCGGCCTTCGCGGCCTTGAGGGCGGAACTGGGAATTATTGATGATTCAGCGGACCCAAACTACCCAAACTATACCTTTGAAGAGGACTTGAACGGCAATGAAAAGTTCTCCCCGACGGCCAATTCAGCCCAGGCCATATTCTTTGGGAGAAATACGATCTGTCCGCGTGTTCTGGCCGCGTCCTCCATGCTGGAGAAAGCCACCTCAACCACTTTCCTGGCCACGATCCCAGACCATCTCATGCAGACGGACAGCTTCTACATGGATTATGGAGACGTGCTGATGCTGCGTGGTGGCTTGAAGGTGTTGATGGCACTCATGGACATGCTCGAGTCGTATCAGTTTGCCGCCAATCTCCAGGAACTGCGGGAGCTAAATAACGTCAACATGCTGGATGCCCAGCATGCGGCGGACCTGCTGGGCGACTTTCTGAAATTCACCAGCACCAACAAGCGGGCCAGCCTCAAATCCAATCTTCAGGCAGCCATCACCCTTTACAATCAGGCGAGCACTCACATCCGCACCAAGCGCCCATTACTTCGGGATGAGCATCATCTCTTCCCCCTGCGAGGTGATCCTGAGGGTGAACTGGACATGCGAAATCAGCTGGGCCGCATCAATCAAAGTCTCAATGGCACGGCGATCATCGAGGATGGCTGGAGCATCAATCTCTCCAAGATGCTCAGCGGAACTCTTTCCCTGCGGGATCTGACTCCCAACTTCAAAGGCAACAAGATCATCAAAGGAAGCGTGTCCAGACCTGACATGGGCGGCATCCTCCCAGGCAGCACCACCACTAAAATCGAAAACTTTCTGCGCGATGAAGAGGCGCTCTTCGAGGACTTGATCCAGTTCGGCACAGGAGTCACTCCAGGTCAGGAGACTTTTGGCGCGGTGAACGAACCCGGCGGCATGTTCCTGCCAGGCACCAGTTACAGCATCAGCGCCACACCTGCCCTGGGGTATGTCTTTGCGGGCTGGAAGTTCGGCGACCAGACGGTGAGTCCGCTGAGCCCCTACATCTTCCCTGTCGTCCGTGAATACACTTTGCTGGCGCAGTTCGCTGAAGACAATCATGACGATGACCAGGATGGGCTGTCCAACTACAGCGAGGTCCAGCTCGGCACCAATCGCAGCAGTCCCGACTCCGACAACGACGGCTGGCCGGATGGGCTGGACGCCAGCCCGCTTACCGCAGATCCACGCACCTTCATCGTCTCTCAAAACCTCGGCACGGTATCGCTCAACCTTCCGGTGGGCACCATCACTGCGGTGAAAAACCTGCCTGTGGGTGTCACCTTTGATGCCAAGAATCAGCGCCTCCTGGGTCGCCCCAATTTCCTGGGTGCCACGGTGCTTACGCCCAAGACCTTCACCATTGTCGCCACGGTGAAACCGCTCACAGGAGCCACCTACAATCTCAATCTGACTTTCACCGTGGAGCCACTGCCCCAGAAGTTTTACGGCGTCTTCAATGGCCTGGCAGATCGTGGTGCAATCAATAAAGACTTCGGTGGCAGCCTGAACATCACGGTCACCAACTCCGGCGGCGTGACGGGCAAGCTGATCATGGGCGGCGTGACTTACGCCTTCCCTGCGAACCTGCGCCTCGAAACAATGCCTGCTCCTTCCAATCAGGCCGTCTGCCTGCTGCCTGCCTTGAAGCCGGTGAAGACAGAGCCTGCTGTGTATGTCAGCCTTGCCTTTAATGCCGACACAGGCCGCGTCACCGGAACCGCCTCTCCTGTACAGACTCCGAATGATCCGAGTGAGATCGACTTGATCGCAGAACAGCAGGTGGCACCGGCGCTCAACATGGCAGGCACCTACAATTCCCTGCTCACGCCCGGGAATCACGTCAGCGATCTCGCTTATCCGCAGGGCAGCGGCTATTCCATCGTCAAGCTCAGCAACAAAGGCGTGATCACCTGGGCTGGAAAACTGGCCGACGGCACCACCCTCACCGGTGGATCGACGATCGGCAGCGCGGGCGAGGCACCTCTGCATCAGATGCTCTACAACAATCGCGGCTCCATCCAGGGCTGGTCCCAAATCGCCGCAGGGCGTCAGACAAACTCTGCCCCCCTCACTTGGCTGAAAAAGGACATCCTCACCGCCACGCGCAGCTATAAAAACGGCTTCCCGACGGTGCTTGATGTCAACCTGAACGGCAGCTTCTACGATCCCAAATCGACCCTCTTCAACGTCCTTGGCCTCACTCCTGGCGTCGTCAATACCGTGGCTGTTTTCACTCAGGCCAACCTGGGGTCACCCGTTTCCCAGACCTTCCAAATCATCGCCCCCAGCGTCGTGAAAGTCCCGACCACCACGGGAAGCAATCCCACCAAGGTCACTCTGAGCATCGCCGCCTCCACAGGACTGTTTACCGGCAGCTTCACCCCGGTGACTGGACGCAAAGCCACCTTCAGCGGTGCCATCGTGCCGCATCTCCAGGTCGGCGGCGGGCACTTCCTTCTGCCCGAGTCCACGCTCACCACCTCCCCCATTCTTTCAGGCAAGGTTGAGATCAGGCTGAATGATAACTGACCCCTCCCCAAGCGGGGTATGATTTCGTCATTGCCACATTCGCGCAGGGCGTCCACTCTCCGCGCCCATGAGCCAAACCGCCTCCCTCCCGACTGACAACGATCCATGGTACAAGCACCTCACGCCCTACCACTGGTTCGTGTTTATTGTAGCCTCTCTTGCCTGGCTTTTTGACTGCCTGGATCAGCAGCTTTTCCTGCTCGCCCGCAATTCGGCGATGAAGGCCCTTCTGCCGGAGGGCATGGACCCCATCAAGTATGGCGGCTACGCCACATCCATCTTCGTCGCAGGCTGGGCCACGGGCGGCCTGATCTTTGGTTCAGTGGGTGACCGCATTGGCCGTGCCAAGACACTCACGATGACCGTGCTCATTTACTCCGTCTGCACCGGTCTTTCCGCCTTCTCAAAGGGCTGGGTGGACTTCGCCATCTACCGTTTCCTCACCGGCCTTGGCGTCGGCGGCGTCTTCGGACTGGCTGTGGCTCTGGTGGCAGACACCCTGCCAGACCGTGCCCGCACGGGCGCTTTGGGCACACTCCAGGCCCTCTCTGCTGTCGGAAATGTCACGGCGGGTGTTGTCAGCATGTACATGGGCCATCTTGAAGGCAGCAAGGCCATCGAGCCCGGCACAGCGTGGAAGTACATGTTCCTCGTTGGCGCGCTGCCAGCCTTCCTGTGCGTCTTCATCCAGATCCGTCTGAAGGAGCCCGAAAAGTGGGTGAAGGCCCGTGCGGCTGGCAAAGCAGCTGGCGTGAAATTCGGTTCCTACTCAGCCCTGCTTGGTGACATCCGCTGGCGGAAAAACGCCCTCCTCGGCATGGTCCTCTGCATTGCAGGCGTCATTGGTCTTTGGGGCATCGGCTTCTTCAGCCCGGAACTCGTGGGTGACGTGATGCAGCGATCCCTGATGGAAGAAGGTGTCGCCGCCGACAAGATCGCCGGTGAGAAAACCTACTGGATCGGCGTGAACTCCATCGTGCAAAACATCGGTGCCTTCATCGGCATGCTGCTTTTCACCAAATTCGCCCAGAGCCTCGGGCGCAAAAAAGCCTTCGCCATCGCCTACGTCGCCGCGCTGATCGCCACGGTTGGTTACTTCCAGCTTTTCAATGGTCGTGGTGACATCTGGATGAGCGCCATCATGGGTGGCTGCCAGCTCGCACTTTTTGCGGGCTTTGCCATCTACCTGCCTGAGCTTTTCCCCACCAGTCTGCGCAGCACGGGCACGAGCTTTTGCTACAATGTTGGACGCTTTGTGGCGGCCAGCGGCCCCTTCACCCTCGGCAGCCTCCAGGCAGCACTCAAAGCCGGTGCCACCACGCCCGAAGCGAAGCTCGAAGCCTTCCGCAACGCCTGCTCCTACATGAGCGTCATTTTTGTCCTCGGTCTCGTCGCTCTCATGTTCCTGCCTGAGACTAAAGGTCGTCCGATGCCCGAAGACTGACTGCTGGAATGACGAAGCCCGAATGAACGAATGACGAACTTCTCCAGAGAGTCCGTCATCATTGGCTCCGTCATTCGTCATTCGTCATTCGTCATTCGTCATTCGTCATTCGTCCCATGACTCCCGCCGAACTCGCTGCCACCCCTTCCCTGCCCTCAGGACTCAGTCCTGAGGCGCAGTCCCTTTGGCACGCGAAGAACGGGAACTGGGAGGCCGCTCACAACATCGCCCAGGACATCCACACCCCCATGGGCTCGTGGATTCACGCCTTGCTGCATGTCATCGAGGGAGATCAATGGAACGCCGACTACTGGTTCTCGAAAGCCAGGAAGCCCTCCCGCAAGCCTGCTCAAATTGATGCCCTGTGGGATGAGATCGCCACTGCCGTGCTGACATGAGCGAGGACTCGCCGGAGCCCGTGGAGATCGAGATCACGAACGAGCTCGACCTCCACACCTTCCAGCCGCGCGAGGTGGGCGACCTGCTGGAAGACTACCTCGGCGAATGCCGCCAGCGCGGCATCCTCAGCGTGCGTGTCATCCACGGCAAAGGCACCGGCACCCTGCGCACGGGCGTGCATGAGAAACTGGGGCGCATGGACATCGTCGAGTCCATCACCTGGCCCGCCAGTGCCGACACCGGCGGCTGGGGTGCCACCTGGGTTCGGCTGAAGATGTGATCACGGCGGGGGCGCGGTGAGTTCGGCTTTGCCGGAGAGGATCTTCGTGGTGGTGTTCTTTTCGCCGGGTTCGTCGGCGAGTTCGGCGAGGTTGAAGAAACCGATGCCTTGATTCAGATCGGGGCGGGTGATGAGGAGGCCGTAGTAGGTGGCGGTGCGGGTGATGATGGCGATGGGCGGGGTGAGATCGAGCGGGTCGCTATTTTTGAAGGTGAAGCCGCCGCTGAGCAGGCCCGTGGTGGGGGCGAGCGTGAGCTTCACGGCCTGGGGATTCTGCGCGGCGGCGGGCATCTTGATGGTGTTGGTCTTGGTGACCTGGAAGAGCTGGGCGAGCGGGGTGCTGAG
>Ga0209480_10001308_pt1 | contig 18357 bp, 17 predicted proteins | sample JI61114C2DNA_FD_187501 | JGI IMG/M metagenome (GOLD analysis project Ga0209480, IMG submission 187501) | Wastewater effluent complex algal communities from Wisconsin, to seasonally profile nutrient transformation and Carbon sequestration -... | ecosystem: Engineered > WWTP > Effluent > Algae... | reverse complement strand
CGTCGATCCCGCCGCCGTGCAGGCGACCAACATCCTCCGCGAGGCCCTCGGCGACCAGCCCCTCGACTGGGCGCTCGTCGCCGGCTCCGGCCTCGGCGTCGGCTTCGTCGCCGCGGAGGGCGGCATCGGCATCGAGATCGAGGGCCAGCTCGCCCTCGCCGAATTGGGCCTGCCCGCGCCCTCGGTCGCCGGCCACGGCAACAGCCTGGTGTGGGGCCGCGTCGGCGCCTCGCGGGTCTGCGTCCAGACCGGCCGCCTGCACCCCTACGAGGGCCACCCGATCGGCGTGTGCACCGCGCCGCTCGCGGCGATGCTCGCCTGCGGGGCCCGCGGCGCCGCGCTGACCTTCGCGGTCGGCGGCCTCGACCCGGCCCTGGCCACCGGCGAGATCGTGCTGCTGCGCGACCAGATCGCCCTGTTCGGCCCGACCCCGCTGGTCGGCCCCCAGTTCATCGATTGCAGCCGGATGTACCCGCAGCACCTGCGCAACCGCGTGCTGCAGGTCCGCCCGGGCCTCGCCGAGGTCGTCTACGCGCACGCCCGTGGCCCCCAGTACGAGACCCCGGCCGAGACCGAGGCCCTGCGACGCCTCGGCGGTCAGGTCGTCGGCATGTCGACCACCTACGAGGCGATCCTCTGCGCCGCGCGGCCCGTGCCGGTGCTCGGCCTCGGCGTCGTCACCAACGGCGCCGGCCAGTCGGGCCTCAATCACATCGAGGTCCAGGAGCGCAGCAACGAGGCCCGCGCCCAGATCGCCGCCCTGCTCGGCGCCCTGCTCGCCGGCAGCCCCGACGCCGGCTGAGCCCGCGTGGAGAGCCTGCTCGCCGCCGTGCACGCCGCCGCGAGCCCGCGCGACTGGTCGCGCGGGGTCGAGCTGTCGCGCGCCGGTGCGGTGCTCGCCATGCGCCACGCGCCCGACGAGATCGTGGTCCAGGTCGCGGTCAAGGGCGCGGCCGTCAGCCCCACCGTCACGCTGTGGCCGGCCGACGCCGAGTGGAGCTGCGATTGTGACAGTCGCGCCGACCCCTGCTTCCACGTCGCCGCCGCGGTGATCGCCCTCAAGCGCGCCGCCGAGGCCGGACAGCCGCTGCCGGGCACCAGCGCGCGCACCGGCAAGGTCGGCTATCGCTTCACCCGCGGCCCCGAGGGCCTGGTGTTCACCCGCGTGCGCGTGGCCGAGGGCGCGGAGGAGCGCCCGCTCGGCCACAGCCTCGCGCTGCTGAGCTCGGGCCGCGTCGAGGGCAGCCAGCCGATCGTCGCGTCGCAGGCCGACATGGCCGTCGACCTCGCGCTCGGCGCGTTCCTCAAGCCCGGCGTGCTGCCGGCCCCGCTGGCCCGCAAGGTCGTGCCGCTGCTGGCCGGCTGCAGCGACATCCGCCTCGACGGCGCGGAGATCAAGGTCGGCGCCGAGTCGGTCGGCTTCCACGCGCTGGTCGTCGCCGACGGACCTGGCTTCAAGGTCAGCCTCGCCCGCGACCCCGCGATCTCCGAGACCTTCGGCGGCGGCGTGGTCGCCCGCGTCGGCGACACCCTGCGCGTCTGGGACCCCACCAAGCTCGGCCCCGAATTCGCCGAGCTCAAGACCGGCCTGCTCGTCGGCCCCGAGCGCGTCGCCTGGCTCGTCAGCGAGCTGCTCCCCAGGCTCGAGCGCATCATCCCAGTCCACATCAAGGCCCCGCAGCTCCCGAAGCTCAGCGACGGCCACGCCCCGCGTGTCGTCCTCGACACGACCCTCAGCGGCGAGGCCCTCGCGGTGCTGCCCACGATCGTCTACGGCGACCCGCCCGTCGCCCGCCTCGACGGCGACCGCATCGTCCCCTTCGGCCGCGTCCTGCCCCGCCGCGACCTCGCGGCCGAGACCGTCCTGCGCCGCCTGCTCGCCGCCCAGGCCCTGCAACCCGGCGAACGCCAGGCCGCGGTCGCCGGCGCCGGCGTCACCCTCGCCGAGCGCCTGCGCGCCCTCGCGTCCACCCAGCCCGGCCGCGTCTCCCTGCGCGGCGAGGCCCACCGCGAGTTCGCCCGCCTCGAACCACTGGTCCCCCGCCTCGCGCCCGGCGGCGGCTTCAACCTGTCCTTCGAGACAGCCGGTGGCACGCGCCAGGCCGACGCCGCGCGGGTGCTCGCGGCCTGGGAGGCCGGCGCCTCCGAGGTCCCGCTGATGGGCGGCGGCGTCGCCCCGCTCCCGCACGACTGGCTCGCCCGCTACGGCCCGCAGATCGCGATGTTGATGGCCTCGCGCGGTCAGGGCGGCGAGGTCGCAGCGCACGCGCGTCCGGCCCTCGCCGACCTCTACGCCGCGCTCGAGACCCCGGCCCCGCCCGACCTCGCCGGCCTCGCGGCGCTGGCCCGCGACTTCGCCGGATTGCCGCGCGCCGCCCTGCCTGCCGACCTCCAGGCCGAGCTGCGCACCTACCAGCGCCGCGGCGTCGACTGGCTGAGCTGCCTGCGCGACGCCGGCCTCGGCGCGATGCTGGCCGACGACATGGGCCTCGGCAAGACCTTGCAGTGCCTGTGCGCGCTGCGAGGTCGGAGCCTGATCGTCGCGCCGACGAGCGTGCTGCACAACTGGGCCGCCGAGGCGAAGCGCTTCCGTCCGGGCCTGCGCGTGTGCACCTATCACGGCCCGCGCCGCCGCCTCGACCCCGACGCCGATCTCGTGCTCACCAGCTACGCGATCCTCCGCCTCGACGCCGAGGCGCTCGCCGCCGAGCCCTGGGACGCCGTCGTGCTCGACGAGGCGCAGACGATCAAGAACCCCGACAGCCAGGTCGCCCGCGCCGCCTACGGCCTCAAGCAGGCCCGCTGGCGCGTCACCCTCTCGGGCACGCCGGTCGAGAACCGCCTCGAGGAGCTGTGGAGTCAGTTCCACTTCCTCGCCCCCGGCCTGCTCGGCGGCCGCCAGGACTTCCTCGAGCGCCACGCCCGACCGATCGCCGACGGCATCCCCGGCGCGGCCGGTCGCCTGCGCGCGATCATCCGCCCCTTCATGCTGCGCCGCCGCAAGCAGGAGGTCGCCCGCGAGCTGCCACCGCGCACCGAGGTCGTCCTGCAGTGCACCCTCGACCCGCGCGAGCGCGACGTCTACGAGGCCATCCGCGCCGCCACCGAGAAGGACGTCGTCGACGCGCTCGAGTCCGGCGGCAGCGTCTTGATGGCGCTCGAGGCCCTGCTGCGCCTGCGTCAGGCCGCCTGTCACACCGGCCTGGTCCCGGGTCAGGAGGCCACGCGCTCGTCCAAGCTCGACCTCCTGCTCGAGACCCTCGACGAGGCGGTCGCCGAGGGCCACAAGGCGCTGGTGTTCTCGCAGTGGACCGGCCTGCTCGACCGCGTCGAGCCGCATCTGCGCCGCGCCGGCCTGCCCTTCCTGCGCCTCGACGGCTCGACCCGCGACCGCGGCGCGGTGGTCGACGGCTTCCAGGCCGCCGACGGCCCGCCGGTGCTCCTGATCTCGCTCAAGGCCGGCGGCACCGGCCTGAACCTGACCGCCGCGGACCACGTGTTCCTGCTCGACCCCTGGTGGAACCCCGCGGTCGAGGATCAGGCCGCCGACCGGGCCCACCGCATCGGCCAGACCCGCCCGGTGCTGGTCCACAAGCTGATCGCCGAGGACACCGTCGAGGCCCGCATCCTCGAGCTGCAGCAGCGCAAGCGCTCGCTCGCCGACGCCGCACTCGCGGGCGCCGACGCGGCCGCCTCGCTCACCCGCGAGGACCTGCTCGCGCTGCTGCGGTGAGCGACGCGCTCAGCCCTCTTCCGCGTCCTCGGGCCGGATCTCCTCGCCGGTCTCGACGCGGATCATCATGCCCTTGGGGCCGCGGGCCTGGAGGCGCTGCATGAGGATCGCGCTGGGGCCCCCGTTGTTGATCCAGCCCTCGTCGGACTCGTCGATCAGCGTGCCGAACGCGGTGAGGATGCGAAGCGGCACCGTCGGCGTCACCCGCACCCCGTTCTTCTGCCAGTAAAAGAACGGGCTGTACCACAGCGTGTCGATCGTCTCCCAGGCATCGTCACGCTTGAAGGTATGGGTGGTGATGTGCTGTTCCATCGCGGCCTCGCGGCAGTTGTGGCGCCACGCGCCGGGCGACGCAAGCCGGCTGCGACCCCAGGGCGCGGCGCAATTTCAGCGGCCCCCACGGAGTCCCCCGCGCGGGCCGACCGGTCCTCGAAACGGGAGCGCGCGACCCGGCGAGGGTCAGCTGGTGCGCCGCGCGGCCATGTAGGCGCTCGTCAGCGCCGGGTCGCCGGCGATCTCGAACATCAGGGCGTCGAGTCGGTCGCGGTCGAGGCCGTGCTTGCCGAGGATCTCGTCGGCCCGGTCGGGCGCGGCGGAGATCTCTCGCGCCACCGTGGCCGCGAACAGGACCTTGCCCTCAGGCGAGTCGGCGGCCGGCGGACCCGCCTTGACCTCCGGCTTCTCCCCGTCGGTCGTGACCACCGTCGTGGTCTCCGTCTTGGTCTCCGTCTTGACCGCGGTCTTGCCGTCCGCCGGCGGCGGCGTGACCGTCTTCGTCGTCTTGGTGACCTTGGTCTCCGTCTTGGTGGTGTCCCCGCCGGCGGGCAGGCTCAGCAGGGCTACGGCGATGGCGATGCGCGTGAAAATTTGCATGGCGGCGGTCTCCTTTCGGCGGCTCACTTCGGGTCCCCGGCGGGCTTGTCCTCGCCCTTGCGCTTCTCGGCCTTGGCCTCGCGCTTCTCCTCGCGCTTCTCCAGCTTCTCCTCGCGCTTCTCGCCCAGCTTCTCGAGCTTCTCCTCGCGCTTCTCCAGCTTGCCTTCCAGCTTCTCGAGCTTCTCCTCGCGCTTCTCCAGCTTGTCCTCGCGCTTCTCGAGCTTGCCGAGCGCCTGCTCCAGGCGCTGCTTCTCGGCCTCGAGGGCGGGCTTCTCGGCGTCGGAGGCGGCGGCGATGCGGGCCTCGATCGCCCTGAGGCGGCCCTCGGTCTCGTCCTGCTTGCCGTCGAGCTTGTCCTTGGCGCCGTCGATGCGCCCCTGGGCGGCGTCGATCTTGACCTTGAGCTGGTCGTGGCGCTCCTTGTGCGTGAGCACCGGCTTCTTGCCCTTGGCGATCAGCTCGCCGCGCTTGGCCAGCTGGCCGCGGCGCCAGTTCTGATTGAGCTCGCGCTGCTTCTCGAGCTTGGCGCGCAGGTCGGTGAGCTGCTTCTCGTCGAGCTCGGCGGTGTCTTCCTTGCGCTCCTTGATCTTGGCGGCGAGCTTCGGACCGCGGAGGCCGGCGGCGACCTGCATGCGGACCCAGCGACCGAAGCCCTTCTTGGCGCCGCGCTTGCGGGTCTGCTCCGCCTCGGTGCCCATGACCTCGCTGGCGTCGCTGGCGGAGAGGCCCGAGTCGCGGGTGGTGTCGAGGGCCTCCTTGATCTCCACCTCGTCGATGCCGGCCTCACGCGCGTCGGCGGTGACGATCGGCAGGTCGATGACCGCGAGGATGTCGTCGTTGAGGGCGTCCTGGTCGGAGATGGTGACCGAGGCCGAGACCGAGGCCGAGGCCGTCAGCGAGGTCTTGACGTCCCCGGTGGCGGGCGGCGACGGCAGCTTGTCGTCTCGGGCATGAGCCAGCGAGGCCAGCGAGGGCACGGCCAGGGCCAGGGTCAGGAGGGGTAGACAGAGCTTGTGCATGGGGACTCCGCGGCCAGGATAGACCAAGTCGGCGCGTTCGTCGGCTCCAGGCCTGACCCATCGCAGAGCGAGGACCGGGGGCCAGGGGCCCCATTGCCCGTCGGACTCCGCGCCACCCCTCAGCGCTCCGGCTCCTCGTAGTAATCGGGCTCAGCGGGCACACGCTCGTCGAGCCAGCCCGCACGGGCCTCCGGGAAGGCGTCCGCGTAGGGGACGTAGGGTTTGATATCGAGGACCGGGGTGTGGTCGAGGATGTCGCAACCAAGCACATGGAGGACGCGGCCCTCGATGCCGGTGAGTCGCAGGCACGACAGGCCGATCCGACTCGGGCGGTGGGGCGAGCGGGTCGCGAACAGTCCGCGCTCGCCGCAGGGGTCGCGCGGGGAGCGGACGCTGACGCCGAAGCCGCGGTTGAGGTGGAACACGAACACGCACCAGATTCGATCGAACTCCGCGAGGCCCGCGAGCGCGGCCTCGAAGTCGCGCCCGGCCAGCAGCTCGATGCGCGCGGGCAACATCGCGTCACCCTTGACCTGCGCGGTGATCGGCGGCTGACGCGGGGTGCCGAAGCGCTCGGTGTACGGCGAGCGGACCACGCCGATCGGCGCGCAGGTGAACGGCTCCAGGTGCGCACCCGCGTGCTCGCTGGTGTGGTCCTGCTCGGGCTTGCGGCGCTGCATCGCCCGATTGTAGCCATTTATGCCCGCGCCCAGCAGCGCGTTCTCGCCGGTTGACGGCCCCAGGGGCTGTCAGCCTCGGTCCCGGAGGGTTAGGGATTATGGGCGGTGGAATTAATACAAGACTCGGACTCGGCGCCGGACTGTGGACAATCCTGATGCTCGGCGCCTGCGGCGGCGGCGGCGGCGGCGGCTCGGCGACGGATGGCAGCACCAGCACCACCATGAGCTCGACGACCAGCGTCACCACCTCCGAGGGCACCACCGGCACCGGCACCACCGGCACCGGCACCACCGATGAGCCGCCCACCACCGGCATGTCCGCCACCGGCACCGGCACCACCGATGTCGCCACCACCACCGGCGACATCCCGCCGATGCCCTTCTGCGGCGACGGCGTCCTCGACCCCGGCGAGGGCTGCGACGACGGTGCCGCCAACGCCGACGACGCCGAATGTACCACCCAGTGTCAGACCGCCAGCTGCGGCGACGGCCTCGTGCTCGCCGGGGTCGAGGGCTGCGACGACGGTGCCGCCAACGCCGACGACGGCGCCTGCACCCTCGGCTGCGCGGTGGCCACCTGCGGCGACATGCTCGTGCAGGCCGGCGTCGAGGACTGCGACGACGGCAACGCCGACGACACGGACGCCTGCCTCGGCACCTGCAAGGCCGCCGGCTGCGGCGACGGCATCGTCGGCCCGGGCGAGGCCTGCGACGACGGCAACCAGGAGGAGGACGACGACTGCACCAACAGCTGCGCCCCGCCGAACTGCGGCGACGGCAAGCTGCAGGCGGGCCAGGGCGAGGAGTGCGACGACGGCAACATGGTCGAGACCGACGCGTGCCTGGGCACCTGCGTGGCGGCCAAGTGCGGCGACGGCGTGGTCCAGGCGGGCGTGGAGGAGTGCGACGACGCGAACCTCGACGAGGCCGACCAGTGCACCGCGACGTGCAAGACCCCGACATGCATGGACGGGGCCAAGAACGGCGCGGAGACCGACGTCGACTGCGGCGGCGACTGCGGGAAGTGCGAGCTCGGCGACGCCTGCGCCGCCAACGCCGACTGCGGCGAGGGCCTGTGCATCGCCAACACCTGCAAGATCGCCAAGAGCTGCAAGGAGATCAAGGAGGCCGCCCCGAACAGCATGGACGGCAACTACCAGATCGACCCCGACGACGGCGGCCCGATCAATCCGCTGCAGGTCCGCTGCGACATGGACGCCGGCATGTGCGGCTACACGTGGATCCGCTTCGACGACCCCGCGCTGCTCAATGACCAGAGCGCCTACGCCGCCAAGTGCGCGGCCGTCGGCATGGAGGTCCTGGTCACCCGCACCAAGCCCCACGCCCAGGCCTTCTACGACTGGAACCTCTCCGACCAGGCCAACCTGCTCAACATCTTCCCGAAGAACAACGGCGCCCAGAGCATCAACAACTGGCAGGGCATCTGCCAGGGCCAGCCCTGCTCGTTCTGGATGACCGACAACGCCAACGGCGACGTCGGCTGCACCAACTTCGAGCCCAACGGCGACAACAACACGCTCTATCGCATCTACCGCCGCTCCGCCGGCTGCACCCTGCAGGGCAACTGGAACGACGCGAACAACAACATCGCCATCCAGGGCTGGGTGGTCTGCTCGCCGAACGACTGCTAGCCCCCGTCCATCGCTCCGCGCGGCGTTGCGGCGGTGTTAGCATCGCCGCATCCCGCAGCACCTGCAGATCGATCCGACCGCGCCCGGCGCGGCGCCCGAGCCCGCGAAGCTGTGGCGCGGCGTCCTGCGCTACCCCGCGTTTCGCCGGGTCTGGCTCGGCGCCATGATCTCCTCGATCGGCACGTGGATGGAGGGCCTCGGCGTGCAGTGGTTGATGGCCGAGCAGACCGGCTCGACGGTCATGCTCGCCTGGCTGGCCGCCGCGCAGCTCGGCCCGATGCTCCTGCTCGGCATCTTCGGCGGCCTCGCCACCGACCGCCTCGACCGCCGTCGCCTCCTCCTCACCACCCAGATCGCCATGATGCTGATCGCCGCCGGCCTGACCGCGGCCAGCGCCCTCGACCGCGCCACGCCGGCCGTGCTGCTGGCGCTCGGCCTGCTCAGCGGCATCACCATGGCCTTCAACGCGCCCGCCTGGCAGGTGATGACCCCGCGCCTGGTCCCGCGCGCCGAGCTGCACCGCGCGATCGCCCTGCAGGGCCTGCAATTCAACCTCGCCCGCGTCGTCGGCCCCGCGCTCGCCGGCCTGCTGCTCGCCCAGACCAGCGCGACCGTGCTCTTCGCCCTCAACACCCTCAGCTTCGTCGCCGTCATCCTCGCGATCCGCAGCACCGAGCCCGCGCCGCCCCCTCCCGGCCCGGTGCCCGCCGCTCGCGCCCAGATCCTCGAGGCCCTTCGCTTCATGTTCGGCGACCCCGGCCCGCGCACCCTGTTCTTCATGCTGGTGCTGCTGAGCGCCCTCGCCGCGCCGCTGCAGCGCATGCTGCCGCTGTTCGTGTCCGAGGTGTTCCGGGCCGGCGAGACCTCCTACGGCCTGCTGCTCGGGCTGTTCGGCGCCGGCGCGGTGCTCGGCGGGCTGACCCTCGGGCGCTGGCCGACCTGGTACCCGCGCCATCACCTGATCCCCCTGTCCCTCACCCTCACCGGCGCCTGCATGACGCTGTTCTGCACGACCCGCAGCCTCCCCCTCGCCAGCGTCTGGATCTTCGTCGCCGGGCTGGCCTGGATCTGGGCCTTCAGCAACATGATCACCGCGCTGCAGCTGCGCGTCAGCGACGTGATGCGCGGGCGCGCGCTGTCCGTCGCCAATATGGCGATGTTCGGGGCCATGCCGCTCGGTAGCCTGCTCGCCGCTGTGCTCGGCTCCCGGCTCGCCGCGTGGTCCGGCGCCACCGAGCCCGCCGCCGCCGCCGTGCAGCTCGGCGTCGGGACCGGGGCCCTGCTGCTGACCGCGCTCGGCCTCCTGCTGCTGATCTGGCGCACCCCGGAGATCGACGCGGAGGGGCCCGCGAACCCGCCACCGACGCGAAGCCTGTGGCACGGCGTCACCGCGAAGGCCCACCGACCTCTCACCCCGAGCTGAGCTCGGCGCCCCGCATCCGGACGCTCCGAAGTTCGGCTAAGCTCGCCCACCATGCGCACCGCCCTCGCCGCCCTGCTCCTCTGCACCGCCCTGTCCGGCTGCGCCGGCAAGCTCGACAAGGCCACCCGCACCCAGGCGGCCGCCGACTTCAAGTGCGGCGAGGACCAGCTGAAGCTGCGCCGCGACGAGGTCTACGGCAAATATCATGTCTCCGGCTGCAAACAAAAGGGCGTCTACTCGGCGCAATGCCTGATGGGCAAGTGCAGCGCCGAACGCCTGCGCGGCGAGTGACCGCTCGCGGCCGCGTCCTCGCGAAGAACGGGCCTCCGTGAACACGGAGGCCCGTCCTGGGGGCTGCGGGGCCCGGGTTCAGCGGCTCTTGGTGCCGCCGCCCTGTCCGCTCTGCTGATGGCGATGGCTGCCCGAGGCCTCGCCGCCTTTACGGCCGATCTCGGCCATGTGCTCGCGATTCTGGCTGACGGCCTCGCCGCCCTTGCGCCCGGCCTCACGGGCCTCCTCGGAGTCGAACTCGTGGGCGGTGCCCTTCTCGTGGGCCGCGTGGCCGCCCTTGCTGGCGATCTCCCGCTGCTTCTCCCCGTCCATGCCGGCGAAGCCGCGTCCGCCTCGCTTGCCGCCCTCTTTGCCGCCCTGGTTTCCGTTGTTGCTGGTGCTCATGGCGATATCCTCGTGGAACGCAGGCCTCGGGCCTGCAATGTTGGTACATGTCCCTCGGGACAGCCGTTCGCACGTCGCGTCACAGCGCTCCGGAGGACCCTGCGGCCGGCTCATGCCCGCCGCGCTTGCTCGAACCATGCGCGACTCCGCGGGCTCGGCAATGACCACAAGAGCGAAATCGCGAACTTTCGCCCTGCCACGGGGATCTTCCGGCGTCGCTCGCCGATGCGACCCGACCGCCGGCCGATTCACATACCGCTGAGTCCGCTCTCGACCGCGTTTGTCCGCACAACCGCCGCACGACAAAGAGCCGCGCACCCGACAGGGCACGCGGCTCTTCGTTCACAGGGTCCGGGCCATGACCCGGCCTGAGGTCCCGGCTCAGACGCCGACGACGTTGACGCGGATGTCGACCGAGATGTCGGCCGTGAAGCGGATCGGCACCTCGTAGCTCCCGACCGCCTTGAAGGGGTCCTCGAGGCGGATGAGCTTGCGGTCGATGTTGATGTTCTGCATCGCCAGCGCCTCGGCGATGTCCTTGGTGGACACCGATCCGAACAGCTTGCCGTCGCCGCCCTTCTTGCGGGCGATGGCGACGGAGACGCCCTTGAGCGCCTCGGCCATCTTGGCGTGCTCGGCGTGGACGCGGGCCTGCTCGGCCGCGATGATGCGCTTCTGGTGCGCGAGCTGGGCGATGTTCCCGCGGGTCGCCGCCAGAGCGAGGCCCCGCGGGATCAGGTAGTTACGGCCGTAGCCGGGGCGGACCGTGACGAGCTCCCCGGCGTGACCGAGGTTCTCGACGTCCTTGCGGAGGATGATCTCAAGCATTGCCATGGGGACCTCTTACTGCACCGTGTACGGGATGAGGGCCAGCATGCGGGCGCGCTTGACGGCCTTGGTGATCTGGCGCTGCTGGCGGGCCGAGACCCCGGAGATGCGGGCCGGCACGACCTTGCCGCGGTCGGTCAAGAAGGCCTTGAGCAGCTGCGGGTTCTTGTAGTCGATGACCAGGGTCTTGTCGTTGGCGAGCAACGACGAGGAGCGGCGGCTGGAGGAACGGGGCTTATCGTCAGACATGGCTCAGGGAACTCCCTCTTCGAGGCCTTCTTCGTCGTCGTTCGAGAACACGGAGTGCGGCTCGTCGCGCACCGGCTCGGGCTCGGGCTCGGGCTCGGGCGGCGGCTCGCTGATGGTCTGCAGCAGGTCCTCGGTGATCTCCGAGGGCCGCGCGGTGGCGTCGACGTCCTCGTCGACCTTGACGGTGTAGTAGCGCAGCACCGAGTCCATGATACGCAGGTTGCGCTCGAACTCGTGGACGATGTCGGAGCCGCCGATGTAGCGCCAGTACAGGTAGATGCCCGTGGGGGAGCGCTTGATCGAGTACGCCAGGGTGCGGTTACCCCAGTTCTCGATCTTGATGATGCGAGCGCCGAACTTGTCGAACATGGCCTGCATCTTGTGGATGAGGTCCAGGATGTTCGTCTTGTTGCTGCTCGGGCGCAGGATCAGGATGGTCTCGTACTCGCGCTTGGTCCCCTTCTTGGCGGAGACTGAGAGCACCTGGCCGGAAATGTCGGACATGAATTCTCCTCGTGGACGGTCTTGCTTGGCCCCCCGAAGGCTGCAGACAGCCGCGGAGAGCAAGGAGAGAAAAAGAAAACGGCCCCGTCCAGAGGGACGGGGCCGCAACTTGTAGACCAACCCCCGCCGAACCGCAAGGGGCCGCGGGGCCCGAAAGCCCCGCAGATTCGCCTCACTGGCCGGCTACTTGGCCAGCAGCGGGGCGATCACCACCGCGACGATGGTCATGAGTTTAATCAGGATGTTCAGGCTCGGGCCCGCGGTGTCCTTGAAGGGGTCGCCGACGGTGTCGCCGATGACCGCCGCCTTGTGGCGCTCCGAGCCCTTGCCGGTGTTCACGGCCTGGCTGGAGTCCTTCTTCTGGTCCTCGACCTGCTTCTTGGCGTTGTCCCACGCGCCGCCGGCGTTGGACATGAAGAGCGCCAGCATGACGCCCGTGACCAGGGTCCCGGCGAGCAGGCCGCCGAGGGCGAAGCGCGACCAGAAGCCGATGATGACCGGAGATGCCAGCGCCAGGACGCCCGGCATGACCATGCGACGGATCGAGGCCTTGGTGGAGATCTCCACGCAGCGCTCGACCTCGGTCTTCTCGCCCGCGGCGAGGACCTCGCGCTCCTCGTCCGGGGTCAGGTCACGACCCTCGTGCTCGGCCTTTGCGACCAGCTTCAGCGCGGAGCGCAGCACCGGGATCTCCCGGAACTGGCGCCGAACCTCGGTGATCATGTCCATCGCCGCCGCGCCGACGGCCTTCATCGCCATCGCCGAGAACAGGAACGGCAGCATGCCGCCGAGCAGGAGGCCGATCAGGACCTCCGGGTTGGTCAACAACAGGTCCTCGCCCGGACCGAAGGCGATGTTGCGGTAGGCCGCGAACAGCGACAGGGCGGCCAGCGCGGCCGAGGCGATGGCGAAGCCCTTGCCGATTGCGGCGGTGGTGTTGCCGACCGCGTCGAGGTTGTCGGTCCGCTCGCGGACCTCGTGCGGCAGGCCCGACATCTCGGCGATGCCGCCGGCGTTGTCGGAGATCGGGCCGTAGGCGTCGACCGCGAGCTGGATGCCGGTGGTCGAGAGCATGCCCAGCGCCGCCAACGCGACGCCATAGAGGCCGGCGTAGTGGTTGGCGACGAAGATCGCCCCGGCGATCAGGAGGATCGGGATCGCCGTCGACTCGAAGCCGACGCCGATGCCGGCGATGATGTTGGTCGCCGGGCCGGTGTTCGACTGCTCGACGATGCTGTTGACCGGGCGCTTGCCCTTCGAACAGTAGTAACCGGTCACGATGCCGATCAGGACGCCGGAGATCAGGCCGGCGACGATCGCGTACATCAGCGCCATCGTCGTGATCGGCGCCTCACCGAGGGCGAGCACCATCGGCGTTCCGTGGGCGGCCGCCGACTTCACGCAGTAGTCGATGATGAAGTACGAGATCGGCAGCATCACGAACGCGGCCCCGAAGGAGCCGGTGTCGAGCGCGATCTGGGGGTTGCCGCCTTCCTTGGTGCGCACCAGGAAGGTGCCCAGGATCGACACGACGATGCCCGCCGCCGCGATCAGCAGCGGAAGGATCGCCGCCTCGAGGCGGCCCGTGATCGCCACCGCGCCGATGATCATCGCGCCGAGGATCGCGCCGATGTAGGACTCGAACAGGTCGGCGCCCATGCCGGCCACGTCGCCGACGTTGTCACCGACGTTGTCGGCGATCGTCGCGGGGTTCAGGAAGTGATCCTCGGGGATGCCAGCCTCGACCTTGCCGACCAGGTCGGCGCCGACGTCGGCGGCCTTGGTGTAGATGCCGCCGCCCACGCGGGCGAACAGCGCGATCGACGAGGCGCCCATCGAGAAGCCCGCGAGCATGTTGATCACGCGGTTGAACTCGACGGCCTGGCCGTCGACGTCCTGGAGGGCGTCGAACTGCCCGAGGTAGACGATGAACAGCGTGCCGAAGCCGATCAGACCGAGGCCGACGACGCACATGCCCATCACGGCGCCGCCGCGGAAGGCGACCGCCAGCGCCGGCGACAGGCCGGTGCGGGCAGCCGCCGCGGTGCGCACGTTGGCGCGGGTGGCGACCCGCATGCCGAAGAAGCCGGCCAGACCGGAGCACACGGCCCCGGCGATGAACGACACGCCGACCAGCCAGGAGGAGGTGTCACCGGCGGTGAACGCCAGCAGGCCGGCGATGATGAGCACGAAGATCGCCAGGACCTTGTACTCGGCGGCCAGGAAGGCCATGGCGCCGCGGAAGATCTGCTCGGCGATCTTCTGCATGCGCACGGTGCCGGGATCTTGCTTGGTGATCCAGGCGGTCGCGAACAGCGCGTAGAGCAACGCGAGCGCCCCACAGACGGGCACGGCGTAGAGTAGGTTTTGGATCGGGATATCCACGGAGGGAGCTTTCTGGCCGGGCCGGGCGGACCGGGCGAGGGGGGGGAGGATTCAGCTGGCGGAGGATGCAGCTGGGGAAGCGCTGAGGCTCAGCTGTTGAACTTGTTCATCGCCATGACGACCCCGTCGGTCATCATGCAGGTCAGGGCCGTCGCGGCGCGCTCGACCATGTCGAGGACCGGGCCCTGCTCGTCGGGGCTGAAGTCGGACAGCACATAGTCGGCGACCTCCCCGTGCACGGGGCGACCGACGCCGAGGCGCAGTCGCAGGAAGTCGGCCGAGCCGAGCTGCTGCACGATGTCACGCAGACCGTTATGGCCCCCATGACCGCCGCCCTTCTTGATCGCCAGGCGGCCGAGCGTGAAGTCGATCTCGTCGTGGACGACGACGATCTGCGTCGGCGGCACCCGGTGGAATTGCGCCGCAGGCACCACGCTGCTGCCGGACCGGTTCATGTACGTCTGCGGCATGAGGACCACGCAGCGCTGCCCGTGGCAGGTCACGCTGGTGGTCGACCCCTTCCACTTCTCGGTCCAGCTCGGGCGAGTCGGCAGCTGCGACTCGCACCAGGCCTGGACCGCCATGAAGCCGACGTTGTGACGCGTGCGAGCGTAGCGGGCCCCGGGATTCCCGAGGCCCACGATGAGCCATGGACTCATGTCGGCCATCGCGCGCGGCTTTCGTGGTCACCGCCGGCTCACTTCTTCTTCGGCGCGGCCTTCGGCGCCGCGGCGGCGGCCTTCGGCGCGGCGGCGGCGGCGGGCTTCGCCGCGGCCTTCGGCGCGGCGGCCTTCTTCTTCTTGTCGGCCTCGCTCTCCTCCTCGATCTTGATCTTGGCCGGCTCGATGTGGGCGAGCGACTGGTTGCCGTTCTCGAGGATGCGACCGCCGGGGACGCTGAGGTCCTTGATGCGCAGGGTCTCGCCGGACTGCAGCGGGGTGATGTCCACCACGAGGCTCGCCGGGATGTCGCTCGGCTTGACCGAGACGTGGACGTAGCGCAGGAAGGTCTTGAGCGAGCCGCCGGCGACCACGCCCGCGGCGCGGCCGGAGACCTCGACGGGGATGCGGACGGTCAGCTCCTTGGCCGGGTCGACGCGCAGGAAGTCGACGTGGAGGATCGCGTCCTTGACCTTGTGGATCTGGTGGTCGCACACGATGCAGGACTCGGTCCCGACGGTCTTGCCGTCCTCCTCGAGCGTGACCTTGTACCAGGTGTTCAGCTTGCGGGCCGGGTCCATGGTCTTGCGCAGGATCCGGGGGTCGACGCTGACCGACCGGTGCTCGCCGCCCGCGCCGTAGACGATCGCGGGGATCAGGCCCTTGGCGCGCAGCTTGCGGGCCTCGCCCTTGCCGTGCGTGTGGCGGACCTGGACAGTAATTTCGCGTTGCTCGTTCATTGTCGCTTCTCTTCTTCTCGGGTCGTGCCGCCGGGTGGGTAGCCACAGGATTGGGCTTCGCCGCCGGTGAGGCAGAGGTCGTTATCAGCGGACCTGCTCAAAAGAACAGGCTCGAGATGGAGTCTCCGTGGTGGATGCGCTTGACCGCCTCGGCCAGCAGCGGGCCGAGGCTGACCACGGTCAGGCGGTCGCAGCGGGCCAGCCGGTCCGCCTGCGGGATCGAGTTGGTCACCCAGATCCGCTTGATCACCGATTTGTTGATGCGCTCGATCGCCGGGCCGGACAGCACCCCGTGGGTGGCGACCGCGTAGACCTCGGTCGCGCCGTGCTGGAGCACCGCCGACGCCGCGTTGCACAGGGTGCCGGCGGTGTCGATGATGTCGTCGACGAGGATGGCCCGCTTGCCGGCGACGTCGCCGATGAGGTGCAGGACCTGCGAGACGTTCGGGCTCTCGCGCCGCTTGTCGATGATCGCCAGCGAGCACTCGAGCATCTTCGAGTAGATGCGGGCCCGCTCGACCCCGCCGGCGTCCGGCGAGACGATCACCACGTCGTTGCCGTACAGGCCCGCGAGCTTCAGCGTCTCGCGGAACACCGGGGTCGCGTAGAGGTGGTCGAAGGGGATGTTGAAGAAGCCCTGGATCTGCCCGGCGTGGAGGTCGACGGCCAGCACCCGGGTCGCCCCCGCCGCGGTCAGCAGGTCGGCGACCAGCTTCGCGGAGATCGGCGTGCGCGGCTTGACCTTGCGGTCCTGCCGCGCATACCCGAAGTAGGGCATCAGCGCGACGATGCTGCCCGCGCTCGCCCGCTTCAGCGCGTCGATCATGATCAGCAGCTCCATCAGATTGCGATTGGGCGGGCTGCAGGTCGACTGCATCAAGAAGCAATTGACCCCGCGCACGTTCTCGCCGATCTCGACGAAGATCTCTCCGTCCGAGAAGCGCTCCACGCGGGCCCGGCCCTGGACGATGCCCAGGTGCTCGCACAGCTCCGCGGACAGCGGAGCGTTCGAGTTGCCACCAAAGATGGTCAGGGTCTTGTTCACGGGGGACCTCGGGGTCATGGCAGGGTCTGCGGAAACAGCGGTTGGGGCGGCAGGATTCGAACCTGCGGTAGGCGGAATCAAAACCCGCTGGCTTACCACTTGCCGACGCCCCAATACGTAGCGGAGCCTCGTGCACCGCCAAGCGCGCGGATTTATAGGGTTTGGCGACCCGCGCTGTCAACCACCCGCCGCGGCGAGCCCGCAGTCACCTGTGAGATCTATAACGCCGCGGACAGCTGTCCCGCACCCGGGGGACCCTGTGCTAGGGTCGCGCCGCTCGCGGCCCCCCGCGGGCCCACCCTTCCACCTCCCTCTCGAGGAGACCATCCCTCCATGTCGCCGATGTCGATGCCCCCAACCACCGGACGAATGCGCCGCCGCACGCGCAGCGCCGCCGTCGCGCTCTGCCTGCTCGTCCTCCCCGCGCTCGCCATCCCCGCGCTCATGCCCGCCCCGGCTGCGGCTGCCCCGGCCGCCGGTGCCACCGCCAAGACCGCGGTCGCCGCGCCCGGGCCGAAGGCCGTCAAGAAGAAGGCGACGAAGGACCTCGGCTTCGACATGCCGGTCCAGAGCTTCGAGCTCGCCAACGGCATGCGCGTGTTCGTCGTCGAGGACCACTCGACGCCGGCCTTCAACATGACCCTGCTCTACGACGTCGGCTCGCGCGACGAGGTCACCGGCCGCACCGGCTTCGCCCACCTCTTCGAGCACATGATGTTCGAGGGCAGCAAGAACGTGCCGCCGATGGGTCACCTGACCTTCGTGCAGCGCGTCGGCGGCAACAACAACGCCGGCACCTCGTACGACATGACGATGTACTACGAGAACCTGCCGAGCCAGTACCTCGAGCTCGGCCTGTGGCTCGAGTCCGACCGCCTGCGCTCGCTGGAGATCACCGACGCGAACTTCGAGAATCAGCGCAAGGCCGTCAAGGAAGAGAAGGGCATGCGCATGGACAACGTGCCCTACTCGGCCGCGATCCAGAACTGGCTCTCGGACGCGTGGAAGGGCACCGGCTACGGCCACACCGTGATCGGCAGCCTCGAGGACCTCGAGGCCGCCAAGACCTCCGACGTGCAGGCCTTCTTCGACAAGTACTACAGCCCCAACAACGCCGTGATGGTGTTCGTCGGCGACGTCGAGTTCGCCGACCTCAAGGGCAAGGTGGAGAAGTACTTCGGAGACATCAAGCGCGGCCCCGACCGCGCCCCGACCCCGCCCGGCCAGGTCGACAAGAGCAAGCCCTTCGAGCGCAGCGTCGAGGACCCGCTCGCCCAGCAGGCGCTCTACCTGCTCGGCTGGCACACCGTCGGACAGACCCACCCGGACCGCTACGCGCTCGACCTGCTCGGCAACATCATGCTGGTCGGCGAGTCCGCCCGCATCCCCAAGATCCTCCAGGACGAGAAGAAGCTGGTCGCCTTCGCCGGCGGCGCGCACTTCTCCCAGCGCGACGCCGGCCTGGTGTTCGTCCAGGCGATGCCCCTGGCCACCAGCAACTTCGACCAGATCAAGACCGTGATCCGCGACGAGGTCGCCAAGGTCCAGAAGACCGGGATCAGCGCCCGCGAGCTGCAGAAGGCGATCAACGCCGAGGTCATGTCGACCGTCAGCACCCTCGCCACCAACCAGGGCCGCGCCACCGCGATCGCCAACGGCGCGCTGTTCTACAACGACCCCAAGCGCGTCCTCACCGACCTGCAGAAGTACCAGGAGGTGACCCCCGCCGACATCAAGCGGGTCGCCAACGAGTACCTCGGCGCCAACTGGCTCACCCTCGAGATCAAGCCCGCCGCCGCCGCCAAGGCGAACATGATGGGCCCCGGCTGATCGCCCCGGCTGAACCAAAGGACAGGAAAGCACCATGTTCACCCGCGACACCCGCACCACCT
>Ga0209480_10001307_pt1 | contig 18360 bp, 10 predicted proteins | sample JI61114C2DNA_FD_187501 | JGI IMG/M metagenome (GOLD analysis project Ga0209480, IMG submission 187501) | Wastewater effluent complex algal communities from Wisconsin, to seasonally profile nutrient transformation and Carbon sequestration -... | ecosystem: Engineered > WWTP > Effluent > Algae... | reverse complement strand
GAGTATCGCTCAGCGACACTATAAAGTAATGATGGCAGGTGTGGATCAGTTTGGCGGCAACAATGATATTAACCCAGTTTTAGAAGCTTATCAGATGGGTGTTAAAGAACACGGGGAAGCTTTTATGCGTCAGCGTTTTGAGCAATCTGCTTACAGACTGTTGTTGAATGTGTTTAGGGTGGGGTTGTTTGAAAATCCTTATCTGGATGCAAATGCTTCCAAAGCCATTGTTGGACAACCTGAATTTATGAAAGCAGGATACGATGCCCAATTAAAATCTATTGTATTACTTAAAAATCAAAACAAGACATTACCTATTCAAAAAGGCAAAACTGTCTATGTGCCCAAACGTACAACACCTGCAAGCATTAACTTTTTTGGACAACCTGTTCCTGAAAAAACGGAGTATCCAGTAAACCTTGATTTGATCAAAAAATATTACACAGTTACAGATGATCCAATCAAGGCAGATTTTGCGTTGGTCTTTATCAAGAGTCCTGTTAGTGGTGGATATAGTAGGGCCGATAGGGAAGCAGGTGGTAATGGTTATGTTCCTATATCTCTACAATTAAAAGATTATACAGCCACAGATGCAAGGGCGCATAGTATTGCCGCTGGCGATCCGGTAATAGATCCTACTGTTACTGATAGAACTTATTTGGGTAAGACTTCTAAGTCTAATTCTGCTCCTGACTTGAATACTATTTTAGAAACTAAGAAAGCCATGAAGGGCAAACCCGTATTGGTTGCTGTGAGTCTGAGTAATCCCATGGTATTTGGGGAGTTTGAAGGTCAGGTAGATGCTATTTTGGGTGAGTTTGGTGTTCAAGTGGAAGCATTATTAGACATTGTTTCTGGTAAAGTAGAACCCTCTGCTTTGTTACCCATGCAAATGCCTTTAAATATGTCTACGGTTGAAAAACAAATGGAAGATGTACCAAGAGATATGATTCCTTACAAAGACAGCAATGGTCATGTGTATGATTTTGGATATGGTCTAAACTGGAAGGGCGTAATCAATGATGCAAGGGTTAAAATGTACGTTCCTAAAAAATAGCAAATCATCTAAGCTAGCGTACAATCGTTTGCGCAAGATTTAAACGGGAAATGGCCAAAATTTTTAGTAGCATTGGTGAGTTTTTGAACCATCAATGCTACTAAAATGAAATCCTTAGCTGGTCTGATTTGTCTGATTCTTTTGAATGCTTTAACGCTGAATGCTCAAACAGGTTCTAAACCTGTTGCAACGCACCAATTCAAACTGGGTAAGGAAGACTTTTTATTAGACGGAAAGCCCTATCAAATTATTAGTGGAGAAATGCACCCTGCCAGAATTCCACGCGAATATTGGCGCCATAGAATTCAAATGGCAAAAGCAATGGGATGTAATACCATTGCGGCCTATATCTTTTGGAATTTTCATGAAACCACAGAAGGGGTATTTGATTTTAAGAGCAATAACAAAGACATAGCTGCTTTTGTAAAGCTTTGTCAAGAAGAGGGTATGTGGGTGATTTTCAGACCAGGCCCCTATGTGTGTGCGGAATGGGATTTTGGTGGTATCCCTCCTTATCTATTAAAGATTCCTGATATTAAAGTACGCTGCATGGATCCGAGATACATGAGTGCAGCTACAAGGTATATCAATCGTTTGGCCAAAGAAGTAGTGAATCTGCAAGTGAGTAAAGGTGGTCCTATTTTAATGGTTCAAGTGGAAAATGAATATGGTAGTTATGGCAATGACAAAGTCTATATGGAAACCCTGCGTAAACTTTGGATGAACAATGGATTTAATGTTCCATACTATACTTCTGATGGTCCAACTGCATATATGTTGGATGCTGGAAATATAGACGGCGCAGCCATTGGTTTGGATAGTGGTGGAAACGACGGCGATTTTGCCCAAGCCAAAAAACACAATCCCAATGTGCCTGCATTTAGTGGAGAAACTTACCCCGGTTGGTTAACCCATTGGGGCGAAAAATGGGCAAAGCCCGATACCAATGATTTGAAAAAAGAAATCACGTATTTATTGGATCATAAAAAATCATTTAATCTATATGTGGTGCATGGTGGAACCAATTTTGGTTTCACGGCTGGTGCTAATGCATTTTCGCCTACGCAGTATCAGCTTGATCTCACCAGTTATGATTATGATGCTCCTATTAGTGAACAAGGAATGGCAACGCCCAAATTTTATATGCTGAGAAAGATGATTCAGTCATATACTTCAAAACCGTTGCCTGCTATTCCAGCACCGATTAAAACCATTAGCATTGCGCCATTTGAATTGCAACAAGTGGCTTCTATTTGGGACTATCAACTACCGAGCATCGCTTCAGCGCAACCAAAAACCTTTGAGGCATTGGGTCAAAATCAAGGGTTGGCTATTTATTCTACCACATTGATTGGTCACAAATCAGGTAAGTTGAAAATTTGGGAACCACATGATTATGCGTTGGTTTTTTTGAATGGAAAATTTATTGATACGGTTTATAGAGACGGGGGTAATTGGGAAGTTGTTTTGCCAAAATCTGATGTGAAAAATCCTGTGTTAGAAATTGTGATGGAGGGTATGGGTCATATTAATTTTGCGCAGTTTATGCACGATAGAAAAGGAATTACAGATAGGGTTACACTCAATGGGATGACACTGATGAATTGGCAAACCACTTTGCTGCCTATGGATGAAGCATTTATGGCCAAGCATCCTCCTGTTGCTGTTGCAAAACCGATCAAGGATAAACTATGCCATTTTTATAAAGCATCATTTCAATTAACTGAGATAGGAGACACATATTTTGACCTGTCAAAATATAGTAAGGGAATGGTCTATGTGAATGGTCATAACCTTGGCCGCTATTGGAATATAGGACCACAACAAAAAATCTTCTGCCCTGCACAATGGTTGAAAAAAGGTAATAATGAAATCATTGTTTTTGACTTATTACAATCATCATCAGCCCCAGTATCTGCAGGTGCTACTTTAGAATAATATTTTAAATTTCAGTCATGAAAAAATGCTTTTTTACACTGATTCTTTTGATAAGTATCAAAATGCTTTCAGCTCAAGAACCAGCTATCATACCCCAACCGGTATCCCTTAAAATGCAATCAGGCGTTTTTGTATTAGACGCTTCCACAGGCATTAGGGCAGATGCAAAACAAGTAAGTATAGCGCCGGTGGTTGATTTTTTGCGTGCTTCAGTAAAAAATATTTCGGGTTTATCGCTGCCAAACAAAACTGCAGGTAAAGCCATTGTATTACAATTGGGCAAGTTTAATGAAATAGGTGAAGAAGGGTATTTGATGCAGGTGGCAACAAATACCATAACCATTCAAGCCAATAACAATGCGGGTTTGATTTATGGGATTCAAACTTTGTTGCAAACAATTCCAGCTATCAGAACCAATGCAATCATGCAAATACCTTGTATGCAAATCAAAGACTATCCTAGGTTTCAATACCGGGGGATGCATTTAGACGTGAGCCGTCATTTCTTTGGGCCTGATTTGGTTAAGCAATACATTGATTTATTGGCATCCTATAAAATGAATCGTTTTCATTGGCATTTGGTGGATGATCAAGGTTGGCGGTTAGAGATCAAGAAATATCCTGCACTCACCCAAGTTGGTGCTTGGCGTGTAGATTACACCGATCAGGTTTGGGGCAATCGCCCTCAGGCAAAATCAGGTGAGTCCGCTACTTATGGCGGCTATTATACCCAAGAACAGGTTAAAGAAATTATTGCTTATGCTGCTCAAAGAAATGTAACCATTGTTCCTGAAATAGAAATGCCTGGGCATGTGGCATCGGCCATTGCAGCATATCCTTTGTTGAGTTGTAACAAGCAATTTCAATTACCTATGACTGGGGGAAATTATACCAATATGGCTTCTAACTATTGTGCTGGTAATGATTCTGTGTATCAGTTTATTGACAATGTTTTGGATGAGGTTGTGAAATTATTTCCATCAACATATATTCATTTGGGCGGTGATGAAGTAGATAAAGATCCATGGAAAAAATGTGCGGTTTGTCAGGCTAAAATTGCTCGTGAGCATTTGAAAGACGAAAATGGTTTGCAAAGCTATTTTATGAAAAGGGTAGAGGGTTTGCTCAAAAAGCGGAATCGGAAAATGATTGGATGGGATGAAATTTTAGAAGGTGGTTTGGCTCCTGATGCAACCGTTATGAGTTGGCGTGGAGAAGCGGGTGGCATTGAAGCGGCTAAGATGAAGCACCAAGTGGTCATGACCCCAGGTAAGCCTGTTTATTTTGATCATTATCAAGCTGGGCCTGAGGGAGAACCCGTTGCCATTGGTGGCATGAATACCTTGAAAATGGTGTATGACTATGAACCCATTCCCAAAGAACTTTCTGCATCCGAAGCTACTTATGTAATGGGAGCACAGGCCAATCTTTGGACAGAATTTATAACCACTGCTTCACAGGTTCAATACATGGTCTTGCCCAGAATGTTGGCATTATCGGAAGTTTTGTGGACACCAAAATCTGCTAAGAATTGGGATGCCTTTAATCAACGTTTGCCCCAACAGTTTAAAGCATTTGGTCAACGTGGATTAAATTTTAGTGCAGGAAATTTTGCAGTTGATATTAAGCCCTATGCGGATAATGGAAAACTCTTTGTTGCACTGAGCACAGAGATCAAAGACGCTAAAATTTGGTATACTACTGATGGTGCTGAACCAAATCTTCAAAGCCAATTATACACTGGCCCTATAGCCGTTCAATCTACGCAATGGATCAAGGCTAAACTCTCGGTGAATAATAGTATCAAAGGATTACAAGCTGCTAAGCAATATTTCTCTATGCATCAAGCCGTGGGCAAAACAGTTACTTATACCAAGGCCTATAGCAAGTATTATCCTGCTGCTGGGCCCAATACCTTAACCGATGGTGTTAGAGGCACAGATGCCATTGGAAAAAACTGGCATGGGTTTACAGACGGAGATATGATTGCAACCATTGACCTTGGTGAAGCAAAGCAAATACAATCAATTGCACTAGGTTGCTTACAACATTATAAGGATTGGATTTTCTTGCCTGCTGCTGTTCAATTTGAAGTGTCTGTAGATGGAATCAATTTTACTTTGTTAGGTAATATTCCAAGTCCTGTTTCCATTGAAGAAAAGTCTGTGATGCATGATTTCAAAATCAAAGTCCCAGCAACACCCATTAGATTTATCAGGGTTAGTGCCAAGAATAATCTTTGCCCCAAGGGACATAGTGGTGAGGGCAAACCCGGTTGGATATTTGCAGATGAATTAGTTGTGGAATAATTAAGCTGTTTTACCTACTTTATATCCCCTCAGGGCATAATATAAAATGTACAAATAAGCAGGTACCATGCAAACCATAAAGGACAGGGAATTACTCAAAATTTCTTTGTCTTTTAATGTGGTATATAATAATGGAATCAGTGCCCCGCCTGCAATCCCTGAGATTAATAAGGCGGAACCGGTTTTGGTAAACCTTCCTAGTCCACTAATGGCTAATGGAAAAATAGCAGGCCACATAAGTGCATTTGAAAGTCCTAAAAGCGCAATAAAACTAATAGCTAGATAACCTGTAGTTGCAAAAGCCAAAAGACTAAATACAATGCCAGAAACGGCAGAGATGGCTAATGCTTTTTGTTGGGTTAAATATTTGGGGATGGTAAAAATCCCAATGATATAACCCAGTAGCATGGCGAATAATGTAAAAGTGGTAAAGTATTTTGTTTCATCTAATGGCATGCCCATTTCTCGACCATAAGCACCTATGGCATCGCCAGCCATGACTTCTGCACCAACATATAAAAACAAACAAAGCACACCCAGTAATAAATGCGGAAAAGCCAATACAGAATTTTTTTCTACAGCTGATTTGTAATTGGCATCTTCCTGATCTGTATCAATTTCTGGCAGGGCCGATTGCTTAATCATGAATGCCAACAAAACCAATACCACGGTCATAATAATATAGGGTGTGATGACTCTTCCAGCTAATTCATTCAACAAGCTTTCTTTTACAGCAGAGTCATTGGTTTGACTAATAGCAGTTTCTATACTTCCTGCATTCTTGAGTACCAATGCACCTAATATGATAGGAGAAAGCATACCCGCAATTTTATTGCAGATACCCATAATGCTGATTCTTTTTGCAGCGCTTTCAATAGGACCTACAATACTTATATATGGGTTAGAGGCTGTTTGTAAAAGGGCTAGTCCCATACCTTGAATAAACAGACCGGTTAAGAATAATCCAAAACTTCTGGCATTGGCTGCAGGTACAAACACCAAGGAACCAATGGCCATAACCAAGAGGCCTAATGACATCCCGTTTTTAAATCCAGTTTTTTTCAAAATCATGGAAGAGGGAATGGCTAAGAAGAAATAAGCCATATAAAATGCAAAAGTGACAAAGAAAGCCTGAATATCATTGTTTAGCTGGCAGGCCAATTTTAAAAAAGGGATTAGGGTACCATTTAGCCAGGTAACAAATCCAAAAACAAAGAATAAAAGGCCAATAATGACAATAGCGTATTGATTTTCTTTTTTTGCAGTTTGCATGGTTGATGTTGAGTGAGTTAGAATTTTAAATTACTGAATAAGGGCCAAAAAGACTTGTTCAATCGATTGCGCAAGGGCGTAATTGGACTAAAATGACCTTTTTTCAAATTTATAATATTTATAATCTGTCTAAGGCAGGATGATTTTTAAGAAAATATATGCGTTTTCTTAAGATTTTTTTAACAAGTTTTAACAAAAACCGAACATTTAGTCCTATTTTGAAACTTCTTTTAGATTACTAAAACTGCTAAAACTGTACAAAAATGAGAAAATTCTTGTCTAGTCTTCTTGTTGCAATGCTCTACTTTGCCATTGCAGGACAGGCTCAAGTTCTTTCTGTTTCCGGTAGGATAACAGATCAGAAAGGGGCTCCTGTTCCATCAGCATCCATTGTCATTAAAGGGAAATCCGCTAATGGCGTTGCTGCAGATGAACAAGGAAGATTCAAAATCAATGCTTCCAAAGGTGATGTTTTGGTTATTTCCAATGTAAGCTTTACTTCAAAAGAAGTAACCGTTACTGGAACTACTGCAAATGTTACGTTAATGCCTTCAGATGCTAATCTTTCAGAAGTGGTTGTAACCGCTATGGGTATTAGGCGTTCTGAAAAAGCATTGGGTTATGCGGTATCCAAAGTGGATCCTGCAAACTTGCTGTTAAAATCAGAGCCAGACGTTTTAAAAGGTCTTGCTGGTAAAGTACCTGGTGTGGATATCAGAGGCGGTCAGGGTGCTCCTGGTGCTGCTACTCGTATTCAAATTAGAGGGGTATCTTCTTTTAGTGGTGGAGAGCCATTGATTGTAGTTGATGGAGTACCTTATAGTAATAACCTAGTTAACACTACTAGCCCTTTTAGCGGTGGTGGTACTTATGGTTCAGGTTTTGGTAATATTGACCCCAATGATATTGAGTCAATCAACGTATTAAAAGGTGCTGCTGCAGCTTCTTTGTACGGTTCAAGAGCTGCCAATGGTGTTTTGTTGATTACAACAAAATCTGGAAGCCCTAGAAAAGGTAAAAAATCTTTGAATGTTACTTATAGAACAGGTTATAGCTTGGAAAACATTTCTGGCTTACCTGATTTCCAAAACAGTTACGGAGCTGGTGCCAACTTTAGGGTTCAGTCTTCTAACGGTTCTTGGGGTGGTAAATTTGGAAGAGGTGTAAATTATGACGCTTCTGGTAACGTGATTGGACCATCTGCTTCTGGCATTGATTCCATCCCTGCTACTACTTGGGCTACCATGTATAACTCTTATCCTGAATTGTTCCCTAATGGCAGATTGGCTTATAAAGCTATTCCTGATAACGTTTCTTCCTTGTTCAATACAGGTACCTTGTTTGAAAACTCTGTTGGTTTGAACGGTGGTGAAGGAAATTCTTTGTTCAACGTTACTTTGTCAAGGGTTGACCAAAAAGGTTATATCACTAACTCTAGCTATACTAAGAATAACATTAGTGTGGGTGGTCAAACTGCCATTGGCAAATTGACTATTGGTGCAAGTATCTCTTATGCTCGTACCAAACAAGTAGGTGGTTTTGTTGGTCAAGCTCAATCTTTTATCTCTCAGTGGGGTCGTACATTTACTATGGCTAGAAACTGGGATATTACTGGTTGGCCTTCTGAAAACAGAGCAGGTGCTCAAATTGGTTTCAACGATGGTCAGTATACCAACCCAGTTTGGGGTGCTTATCACAACGTGATTACTTCTGTGGATGATCGTATTGTTGCTAACTTAAAAGCATCTTATAAGTTCAATAGCAGATTTAGAATTGATTACACTGCCGGTGTAAACAGTTATGCATTGTATAGAGATCAAATCATTGATAAATCTTCTTTAGGAAGTGCGGATAACGTTTTGGGTACTTTAACAGAAGTTATTAGCAGAACACAAGAAATTCAATCAACCTTGGTTGCAATTTATACTCCTAAAATCTCAAATGATTTTAACCTTGATTTGAAAGTTGGTAATGATATTAACCAACGTGAAGCTAGGTCTCAACAAGTTTACGGTGTAAACTTTGTAATTCCTGGTTTGTTCAACTTGACCAATACGTCTAGACAAACTTTCCAAGGTGATGGTAAATCAAAAAGAAGACTTGTTGGTTTCTTTGGAGAAGCATCACTTGGATTTAGGAACTACGCGTTCTTAAACTTAACTGGTAGAACTGACCTTACTTCTACACTTCCTTACAAAAATGCAACTTATTTCTACCCAGGTATTTCTGGATCAATTGTTTGGTCTGATGCCTTGAAACTAAAATCCAATGTATTGGATTATGGTAAAATCCGTGCTGGTTTTGCAAGGGTGGGTAATGATGCTGCACCTGGTAACGGAGAAGCCATTTATGGTTTGAATGCTGCTGGTTTCTTGGGTCAATCTCAAGCATTCAGAGGTAGCTCTAACTACGATCCAAATTTGACTCCTGAGTTTACAAAGGAATTGGAATTGGGATTAGACATGCGTTTCTTCAAAGGAAGAATTGGAATGGAACTTACTTGGTATGATAAAAGAACCACTGATTTGATTTATGCCATTGGTTTGCCAACAACAACTGGATTTAGTTCTTTCTACACCAACCTTGGTGAAATCAGAAACACTGGATGGGAAGCAGCTTTAGATTTGAAGCCTGTGATTTCCAAAAATTTCCAGTGGGATATTAGAGCTATCTACACTAAAAACGTAAATACAGTAGAAAGACTGGTTGATGGTCTTACAAGAGATATCATTGGTGGTTTTAACTATATTGAGCCTGGATATCCTTATGGTTACTTAAGAGGTGGTAGGTCAGCAAGAACCGATGACGGTAAATTGTTGATCAATCCAACATCAGGAATGCCTTTTGTTGATCCTAATGATGATATGGTAGGTGATCCAAATGCTAAGTACAAATTAGGTATCACTAATACTTTCTCTTTCAAAGGAATTTCATTGTCAGTTCTTTTTGATATGACCAAGGGTGGTAGTTTCTACTCTGAGTCTATCAGTAGCATGTTGGGACGTGGTGTAACACGTGATACTGAAGGCCGTGAAGTGAGCCGTGTAATTGAAGGTGTATATGGTAATCCAACTCCAGTTCCTGGTGCCGATGGTAAAAACCGTTATACCCCAATTCTTTCTGGTGGTAAAACCGTTCCTAACCAAACAAGGGTAACAACCAATGACTTGTTTTTCACAAACGGAACAGGTGCTAGTTTTGCTACCAACGGTGCTTTTGAATATGCCGTATTTGATGGTACAGTTTACAGATTAAGGGAGATTGCTTTGTCTTATTCTTTGCCAGCAGCTACTTTAAGCAAGTTAAAAGTGTCTAATGTTACTATCTCCTTAACTGGTCGTAACCTTTGGTTCTTAGCTCCTAACGTTCCTAAGTATACCAATTTTGATCCAGATATCAACTCAGTAGTTGGTGGTACAGCTCAAGGTGTTGAAACCGGTGGTGCTCCAAGTACAAAAAGATATGGTATTAACTTAAACGTCACTTTCTAATCATCATGCATAAATTTTCAATTATGAGAAGGAAAAATTATTTCATATATTCTTTTACAGCATTGGTTGCTTTTGCTACTGTGTTTACCGGTTGCAAAAAATTCCTAGATGTAAATAAAAACCTCAACAGCCCTACGGCGGTGCCAGTAGCGTTATTGTTGAGTGGTGCTGAGCGTTCCATTGCCGGCAATATTGCCTTGGGTTCTGGACTTGGTGGAACTATGTCTGTATATACACACCAAACTACTGGCCGTGTTGGTGCTGATAGATATGGTGCTGGCGCAGCCGGTTGGGATGGCTTGTATAATGCCATTTCTAACTTAGATGTAATTATTGCCCAAGGAACCAAGGAAACCAGGTATACCTATGCAGGAATTGCCAAAATTTTGAAAGCCTATACTTTTAGCATTTTGGTTGACGTATATGGTGATTGCCCTTTTTCAGAGTTTAATAAGTTTGATGCGGGTATCAAACAACCTAAATTTGACAAGGGTAAAGATATCTATCCCCAATTAATCAAAATGATTGATGAGGGTATTGCAGATATCAATAATACTGCCCCAAATGCTTCTAAGCCAGCTGCGGATGATTATATCTACAAAGGAAATACCACTAACTGGATCAAAGCGGCTAATACCCTTAAATTGAAACTCTATACCCAAGTTAGATTAGTACAAGATGTAAAAGCTCAGGTTACTGCATTGTTGGCAAATCCTGCTGGTTTAATCAATTCACAGGCAGAAAGCTTTATGATGCCTTATGGTCCAATTGGAGCAACTGATGACAGACACCCAGCTTATGGTGACTACAATGCTACTCAGCGTGGTGGTCAATTGTTTAGCCCATGGTTGTATGAGATTATGAAAGGTAAAAATCCAAATCTTTTCTTTAACATCACAGATCCAAGGATTCCATATTATATCTACAACCAAAAATCGGCTACTGGTGCACCTGAAAACTGTACTGAGTACCGTGACGGTGGATTTATTACTATTCTGTTTGGTTCTAATGGTCCTTGTAGAGATGGTTCTAATAGTGCTACTTATTCATTGTTGGGATTATATCCTGCAGGTGGTAGGTATGAAGATGGAGCTGCTAGAACTATTACTGCTATAGGAGCACAAAATGCTGGTACTGGTGCTTTACCTCACCAATTTATCACTTATGCTGACCGTTTGTATTTGGAAGCTGAATTAATCAATGCTGGTTTAGTAACCGGTACTGAAAAAACAGTATTCTCAAAAGCTTTGGATGAGTCTTTCAACCAAATGGATTTCATTATCACCAACTATATCAAACCAGGTTCTGCCGGTGCAGCACAAACTGTTCCAGCCATTGCTACTCTTGCTGCAACTACTGCGTATAAAACTGCTGTTTTAGCAGCGTATGATGCCGCAACTCCAGCTAGAAAGTTAGAGTTTATCATGACAGAAAAATGGATCAACAGAATTGAAAATCCTGTTGATAGCTATACTGATTACAGAAGAACTAAATATCCAGTATTATTTGCTCCTGCTCCAGAAGGAACAGTAACAAGTGTATTGGGTCCTGATGGAAAGACTACTCCAGTTTCAAATGATAGAAAATATCCTTGGTCTTTGCCATTCAGTACTGGTGAGATTGCATTGAATTCAAATGCACCTGCTCAGAAAGCACCTGAATCTTTTAAAGTATTTTGGCAGCCTTGATCCCATTATTCTTGATTGAAATACTAATAAAAAAATTAACAGATTATGAAAATTAGAAAAATAAGCAAATTCCTAGCCACCTTTCTCGGAGCTATTCTTGCTTTGTCTAGCTGTACCAAGAATGATGGACCAATCACCAATAGAGTGACCATCAATGACATTCCAGCTATCCAAACTAAAATTGAGGCTTCTGGTTCTCAGGCAATTGACCTTTTGAACTTGGCTAGCTTTAATGGTAAGTTTACCGTATCACTTTATTTTGCAGATGCTACAGGCCCATCAAAAGTAGATGTAGTGGTACGTAAAAATGGTTCTGCAGCTAATGTGAAAGTTTTCAAAGCTGGTGTTACAACCTTACCTGCTACTTTCTCTGTTACCTCGGCTGAATTAGCAACTTTGTTTGGAACTCCTGTTGCACTAGGAGATACTTATGATTTTGCTCCCAATATTTATATTGGAGACAGAGTGTTTGAAGCTTTTCCTGCAACAGGAAACGGAACTGGAGCTGGTGTAATTGCCATGCCTGGATTTAGTGAATTTAGCCGCTTTGCAGCTATCTGCGCTTATGATCCAGCTATCTATCAAGGAAACTTTGTAGTAGTGTCTGATGGTTTTGGTGACTTTACTCCTGGTGAAGTTGTACCTATCACAAAAGTAGATAACACTACATTCTCTTTCATTGATCCTTATGCTACAAGTCCTTTGCCAATTATTGTAAAGGTGAATACCTTGAACAACCAATTGTCTGTTACCAAACAAAAAATTGGTAATGCATTTGTTTGGAATCTGGGATATACCAATCCTAACGTAGCAGTTACTGCAAGTGCTTCAAGTTTTGTTGCTCCTTGTAGCAAAACAATTACATTGGCAATTGCATACACCGTAGATCAAGGTTCATTTGGTACCTATAACTTGGTATTAAGAAAACCATAAACAATTAGAAACTCAAATTGCTTTTAGCAAATTGAATCTTTAATAGCTTAATAAGAAAGCCTCCGACCAATGTCGGAGGCTTTCTTATTTTACATCAATGGGCAGCTGTGTCAAATTTTGCAGCTACTGTATTTGAAATCAATCTTTGATCTTCATTTGTTTTAAAATCAGTTCTAATGGACAGAACTTAGTAAAACTAGACTGCAAAAGGTTGGCGCCTACAAAGACACCTAACCATAGCCATTGTATGTTTACATTAAAAGCAAGTACCATACTGATTAATACCATACTGCCTGCAACTGCTCTTACTATTCTTTCTCTCATGTTTTTGTTTTTATAATGAATAACTGGATGTTTCTACTGGTACAATAAATGCGCGTATAGGAAACCCTGTTGGATTTGTTTCATTGTGCTCTTGTACCAAGGACATTCCTTTTCTAGCATTTGCATCAGAGGTAAAACTGAAGATCATTTCTGAATCAAACTGTTCATCGCCATGTGCAAACCATTCCTCTAAGGGATTTTGATGTTGGTTGTCTTTAAAGCCTACTACATCTGTGCTACTAAAAGCATTAATATTTGCTTGTTTGAACAGTTGATACACTGTTTTTCGTGACTCCTTCACGCAGGTTACTATAAAGAATTTCATGTTATTTATTTTATTTTTTAACTGGATATTTTTTGCGCATCATCTTAAAATACAGCAAGGGAACTACTAATAGGGTTAAGAAAGTAGAAGTAATGGTTCCTCCCATTAGAGAAATAGCCAATCCTTGGAAAATGGGGTCAAATAATATGATCACCGCACCAAGTACTACAGCACCTGCAGTTAAAAGAATAGGCGTTGTTCTAACCGCACCGGCTTCAATTATAGCTTGTTTTAAAGGAACGCCTTCATCCAATCTGATATTGATAAAGTCAATTAGCAATACCGAGTTTCGGACCATTACACCGGCCAGTGCAATAAAACCAATCATAGATGTAGCCGTAAAATAAGCGCCCATCATCCAATGCCCTAGAATAATCCCAATCAAGGATAATGGAATGGCTGCTAGCATCACCAATGGAACCAAGAAATTCTGAAACCAGCCTACTATTAAAATATAAATCATCAAGATAACAACGGCGAATGCTATTCCTAAGTCTCTAAAAACTTCATACGTAATTTGCCATTCTCCATCCCATTTTAAAGAAAAATTATCTTCTAATTCAGGTTGATGGGTATACTCTTCTTTGATGCTATATCCCTTTGGAACAACAAGGGATCCTAGACTATCAGAAATATTTGAAATAGCATAGGAGGGGCTTTCTAGCTTGCCTGCCATGTCTGCTAATACATACACCACTTCTTTCTGGTTTTTGCGATAGATGCTTTTTTGTTTTACTTGCTTATTTACAATCACCAAGTCTCTTACAGGTACTGCATTGCCTTGTGCACCAATGATTTTTAAGTCAAGTAAATCATCCATACTAGACTTGTCCATATCATTCAACTGTAATTTGATAGTTGTTTGGTGAAAGCCTTTGGGTTGGTACACATTGCCTGTATTCATACCGCTTAATGCCCCATTAATAGTAGCAGCAATTTGAGCGGTGGCTATACCATGACGCATGGCTTTTTCCTTGTCAACTTCTAAATGAAATTCAGGTTGATCATCTTCTACCATCCAATCTGTATCTACCACGTCAGCAGTTCTTGCAAATCGCTCTTTTACTTGTTGCGCGATTTTTATTTGTTCTGCATAATCAGGCCCGTAAATTTCTGCAACAAGTGTAGAAAGTACCGGTGGTCCTGGTGGTACTTCAACAATTTTTACGTTGGCATGGTATTTCTTTGCAATGGCTTGAATGGGTGCACGCATTTCTTTGGCAATGGCATGACTTTGAATCTTTCTTTCTTCCTTGTCAACCAAGTTTACTTGAATATCTGCCATATTCTCACTTCTTCTCAAGTCATAGTGTCTTACCAGTCCGTTAAAGCTAATGGGGGCTGAAATGCCTATATAAGCTTGATAGTTCATGACCATGGATTGTCTAGAAACATAGTCTGCAATATCCCTTGTTACAGCTTGCGTTTTTTCTAGCGTAGTTCCTTCAGGCATATCAATGACTACTTGGAACTCATTTTTGTTGTCAAAAGGCAGCATTTTTACCGCTACTGTTTTGGTATAGAACAAGAGCATAGAACCAACTAGCACTACTACAATACTCAAAATAAAGGTCCAACGTTTCCACCTTGTTTCTAGCATGGGTTGAATAAAAGCCAGATAAATTTTATAAATACCTGTAGATTCAAGTGTATGCGGTTTGCTTTCTTCATGACCTATTCCTTTTGCTTCTTTTTCACGTAAAAAGATATATCCAAGGTAGGGTGTTAAGGTTAGGGCCACAACCAATGAAAGCATCATAGCAATAGAAGCACCAATTGGCATTGGACTCATATATGGTCCCATCATTCCAGAAACAAAGGCCATGGGTAAAACCGCAGCTACCACCGTAAATGTTGCTAAAATGGTAGGGTTTCCTACTTCATTAATGGCATATATGGCCGCCTGAAGTGGGGGAAGTTTTTTCATTTTAAAATGTCGGTGCATGTTTTCAGCAATGATAATGCTGTCATCCACTACAATCCCCGTGATAAATACCAAGGCAAAAAGTGTAATTCTATTCAAGGTATAGTCCATGAAATAGTAACTAAACAAAGTGAGTGCAAAAGTTACTGGTACTGATAAGAATACCACTAATCCACCGCGCCAACCCATTGCCAGCATCACAAATAAGGTTACTACTACAATAGAAATAAACAAATGGAACAATAGCTCGGAAACCTTTGCTGATGCGGTTTCTCCATAGTTTCTAGTAGTGGTTACTTGTACTTCATTGGGAATCAAATCTTTTTTCAGGTGTGCAACTTTGTTAATAATATCTTCTGATAATTTCATTGCATCAGCACCTTTTTTCTTAGCTACTGAAATAGTAATTGCGGGGTAGTTTGATGCGTGCAATTTTAGATCATTGGCACTTGCTTTACCGTAGCCAAACAAAACATATTGATTTGCCGTTTCAGGCCCTTCTTCAATTTTGGCAATTTGGTTTAAGTAAACAGGTTGTTGTTGGTTAATGCCTACCACTAAATTTGATACGTCTTCTGCATTGGTTAAAAAGTTACCAGTTTCAACAGAATAGGAAGTGTCTTTTTGTAATAAATTGCCACTTTGGAATTGAATATTACCAGCCTGTATCATCTTGCTAATAGACAAAAAGTCAACATGGTTTTCTGCCATCTTTTGTTTATCTAAAAGCACTTTTACTTCCTTACTTCTTCCACCTAACAAATTGATATCAGAAACGTCATTGATTTTCTTGATTTCATTGCCTAGCTCTTGTCCAATTTGTTTTAACCGATAGTCATCATATGTTTCACTCCAAAGGGTGATACCCAAAACAGGTACATCATCAATGGCCCTAGTTTTAATCAATGGAAGGGTAACGCCTTGTGGCATTTTATCCATATTGCGCATAAGTTCACTATACAATTTTACCAGGGATCGTTCTACGTCTTCACCTACTTTAAATTGAACTATAAGCATGGCTTGCCCTTTCATAGAAGTAGAATACACGTATTCCACACCTTTGATATTGGATATAAATTTTTCAATGGGTGCAGCTACTTTGGTTTCAACATCCTTTGGTTCTGCTCCAGGATATCCAATAAAGATATCTGCCATGGGAACCTGAATCTGTGGTTCCTCTTCTCTTGGTATTAGAAAAGTACTATAACCTCCAATGAGTAAAAAAGCAACCATCAATAATATGGTTAGTTTTGACTGCAAAAAGGCTTTTGCTATATTTCCTGAGAATCCGTTTTTCATGTCTTATTTGGTTTTTACTGGTGCGCCATTAAATAATTTTCCTTCTGCACTACTGATATAGGTTTCATCTTTCTGTAATCCAGTTAGCACTTCTACCATATTACCGGTTGTTTTGCCCAATCTAACCCAGCGCAATAATGCTGTGTTATTGCTACTAACCGTATACAATCCAGCTAGCTGGTTCTTATAAGTAATTGCAGCAACTGGCACCATGATGGGGCTTTCAGTATTGGTTAAATTGGTAGTAGATTTTATAGGGATGAATACATTGGCATACATGCCTGAATAAAGCCCTTTTTGGTCAGCTCCACTTAAACGAATTTTGATCAAGTATTGACCTCCAGTAAATTGAGAGGATTGGTTTATTTGTACCACTGTTCCTTTGATATTTTTATCAATTGCTTTGATGCTAATAGTAGCTTCTGCTCCCTGATGCACTTGGGCAATTAAATTTTCTGGTACACTTGCACTAATTTGAAAAGCACCTCCTTCTTCAATGGTTAGAATAGGCATGCCTGGACTAGCCATGGCACCAGCTTCGGCCATTTTCTGACTCACCATACCAGAAAAAGGAGCAGTTAGATTGGTATAAGCTAACATGGCATTGATTTCTGAACGCATTTGTTTGGCACCATCAAGCCTAGCTTTTGCAGAACTATATTGTAAGTTGATATTGTCTAATTCCTTAGCTGAGGCGCTTTGTTGTTTGTACAAAGCATTAAATCTTTCCTCGTCTTTTTTGGCATTTTTAACCGCTGCTTCTGCTTCTGCTATCATGGCATCGGCCTGGGCCCTTTTTGCAAGAATGTCATCATTGCTAATTGAAACCAATAATTGCCCCTTTGATACGTGGTCACCGGCTTTCACTTTCAAGTAAGTGATATAGCCCATGACCCTGGTGCTAATTTGTACGGTTTGCCCAGCTTCTACTTGGCCACTCAAACTTAAACCGTTACCATTATTGCCTGTTGGGCTTGCAATGGTTACTAGAATGGCTGAATCAACTTTTGTAGAACTTGGTTCTTGCTTTTCTTTACTAGAGCAGGATGCTAGGGCCAATGCGCCTATTGTGATGATACTGTATACTGTCTTTTTCATTTTTGTTGCTTTTTCAGTTTATTTTTTATTGGTGGCGGTCATGAATTCAATTTGTGCGAGGCTGATTTGCTTGTCATAGCTAGCTTGTATCAGTGTTAGTTGTTGTTGGGCAAGTTGGGTAGTGGCCATTAAAACGTCAGTGGTATTTACCAAACCTTGTTGATAGCGGTTTTGCAAAATTCTTAATGATTCACTTGCTTGTTCTACTGCTTTTTCTTGTTGATTTCTTTGATAAGAAGCATTGTTCAAATCACGGTATGCTTTTCCCAGTTCTAATTGTGCTTGCTCTTTCTGCTGATCTAACTGACTAGCCATTTTGTTTTTTTCTAAAACCTGAGTGGCAATATTATTTTTTGTGCGATTGCCTTTGAAAATATCCCATGATAATTGAATCCCTGCTAAATAGGCGTTGGCTCCAAACCCAAGCATTCTACTATCATTTAGTTGATATGATCCAAATGCGTTCAGTTTGGGTAAGTAACTTTTTTTTGCTGCTAAAATGTTTAAACCTGTTGCATCAATGGCTTTTTGCATGGCCATAAAATCAGCTCTATCGGCTGAAGCAATGGTCAGTAGCCCAAGCTTTTGGGTGTTAGAAGTGCCAATTTCATCAACAGTATATAATTGTCCGGTAGTTTGTCCCATTAACAGACTCATAAAGTCTGAAGCATTTCCAAGATTAGATTGGGCTTTTGCTAAATT
>Ga0209480_10001304_pt1 | contig 18366 bp, 18 predicted proteins | sample JI61114C2DNA_FD_187501 | JGI IMG/M metagenome (GOLD analysis project Ga0209480, IMG submission 187501) | Wastewater effluent complex algal communities from Wisconsin, to seasonally profile nutrient transformation and Carbon sequestration -... | ecosystem: Engineered > WWTP > Effluent > Algae... | reverse complement strand
TTAATAGTGTCCCCACATCGCGCTGGACGCGATCCGCAACCTGCGTTGATCGCCGGCCTGATGGCTGCGCTCAGTCGCCGGCCAGCAGGAAACCGAGCCACCAGGCGTCGGTGCCATCGTCCACCCGCAACACGAACCTGAAATCGATGGGGCTGCGGACCCAGCGGCTATTGATGTAGCCCGCTGTGCCATCGGCGAGCCTGACCCGGGTCCAGTCCGGGGTCGGCACGCTGGCGGGATCATCGCTTGCCGTCAGCACCGCATGATCGACTCGCGTGAGCACGGTGCCGGATAACGAAGGGCGATCCCGGATCGCCACGCCGGAGCCCAGGACGACGAGCGCTTCGAAAGGATCGAGGTCACCGGGCAAGCCGGTGCAGAACACGTAGGGCGCGCAATACTCGGCACCGTGATCGAAGTCGCGCGCCACGCCGGGCAAGGCGAGGATCCCTTCCAGCGTCGACCACAGGCGCTGGCGCGATTCCTGGTCGCTGTTCCATGCCGACTGGAATCCGTCCGGTCCTTCGCCGCCGCCGAAATCCAATTTGGTTTCAGGACGGACCCGCGCAAGCAGCGCATCCATGTCGCGCCGCGCGACGAGGGCGTGCAGGTCTTCCTTTGCGTGAAGCAGCGGAGGCGGCAGCTGTTCCACGGGCGGACGCATGACCGGATCGGCGGGCGTGCCGCCGACGGCAGTCATCGACAAGCCGTACCCGAGGGTGGCGGCAAGGATGCTGAAACGCATCGCCGGATCCGGCTCGCGAAGGCTCGGGGCGCGTTCGCTCAGAGCACGATCGGCGGCTCGCCGCCAATGATCACCACGTCCGCCGGACGACGCGCGAACAAGCCGACGCTGACCACGCCAGGGATCTGGTTGAGTTCGCGTTCGACGCCCGCCGGATCGACGATCGACAGATTGTGGATGTCCAGGATCACGTTGCCGTTGTCGGTGACCGTGCCGTCGCGCCAGACCGGCTGGCCCCCGGTGAGGCGCAGGATCTCGCGGGCGACCAGGCTGCGCGCCATCGGGATCACTTCCACCGGCAGCGGGAACTTGCCGAGGATCGGCACCTGCTTGCTGGGGTCCACGATGCAGACGAAGGTCTTGCTGGCCTCGGCGATGATCTTCTCGCGGGTCAGCGCCGCGCCGCCGCCCTTGATCAGGCGCTTGTGCGGATCGCATTCGTCGGCGCCGTCCACGTACAGCGAGAGGGTGCCGGCGGCGTTGAGGTCGATCACCTCGATGCCATGCGACTTCAGTCGCGCGGTGCTCTGCTCGGAACTGGAGACCGCGCCGGCGATGCGGTCGCGCCATGGCGCCAGCGCGTCGATGAAATAGGCCACCGTGGAACCGGTGCCCACGCCGACGATCATGCCGTCCTCGACGTAGTCGATCGCCTTCACGGCGGCCAGTCGCTTCGCTTCGCTCATCTCGTCATTCCAGGGAAAGCAGCAATTTCCATTGCGCGGAGGTAACGGGGAACACCGACAGGCGACTGCCCTTCGCGGTCAACGCGAAGCCCTCGCCGAGCTGGTCGGTATGCGTCTTGATCTCCTCGAGCGGGATCAGCCGCTTGAGCTTGCGTTCGAAGGCCACGTCGACCAGGAACCAGCGCGGTTGTTCGCGACTGGCTTTTTCGTCGAAGTACTTGGACGTCGCATCGAACTGAGTCTCGTCCGGATACGCGGCGCTGGCCACGCGGGCGATGCCGGCGATGCCGGGCACCTTGCAGTTGGAGTGGTAGATCATGACCCCGTCGCCTTCGCGCATGCCATCGCGCATGAAGTTGCGCGCCTGGTAGTTACGCACGCCGTTCCAGGGTTCGGTGCCGACGCGTTCCAGGTCATCGATGCCAAACGCATCGGGCTCGGACTTCATCATCCAGTAGCGTTTCGGCTTGCTCATGCGATGTGCTCGGCGAGATGGGTGGCGACTTCGCTGCACACCGCATCCAGGGGTACGTCCCAAGCCTCGTGTTGCAGCGCTTCGACGCGCTGCACGTCGAAGCCGGCACCGACCAGCCACGGGGGCGCGGATGTGTCGCGGCGGAAGGCGAGGCTGCGATCGTACCAGCCACCGCCCATGCCCAATCGATTGCAGCGCCCGTCGAAGCCGACCAGAGGCAGCACCAGCATGGCCATCTCGCTGGCAGGCAAGGCGGCATCGGGATCGATGTCGGGTTCAGGGATGCCGAAGCGGTTGGTCACCAGCGGATCGCCCGCGCGCCACGGCGCGAAGCGGAGGGTGTCGTCTGCATGCAACAGCGGCAGGCAATACGTCAGCGCAGCTGGCAAGCGCAACTGGAACACGTGCAGGCCGATTTCCCCGTCCATCGCCCAGTAACCGGCGACGAGGCCGGATGCCGGCAGGAAAGGCAGCGAAAGCAAATGATTCGACAGTGCTTCAGCCGCGGCGATGCGCGCGGTGGCTGGCAGGTCGCGCCGGCGTTGGCGAAGCTGGCGGCGCAGGAAGGCGCGGTCGGGAATGGAACTCACGCGAGGGACGGGCCGTGCTGCAGGGAAGGGTCGAACATCGCGGAAAAATGTCTCCGCCGTGGCGATGCGTGCGAAACGACCTTGAACCCGGGGTTCAAGTGGGAACGCGTGGCGGCCATCGGGCTTCCCGCTCGGGGCGGACTTGCACTCCCGGCAACCAGTACGCCCCCGTGGTCGTCATTAAGGGACAAGGCGAATGTTGCGCACGCCGTCGCTCACGGCAGAGGACGCAACCAGTATAGGCGCGAGGTCGTCGCTGGCAAGCGCCATCGGTCGGCGGGTCGCGCGGGGTTCAGGCCTTCACGTGTTCGACGCGAGCAGGCCGTCGAGCCTGGCATTCGCCGCATCGATGAGCTTGAACAGGTCGCCGTCGCTGCGCGCTTGGCTGACGGCGTCGCGCTGCTGCAGTTCATGCGCCAGGTTCAGCGCGGTCAGCACCGCCAGGCGATCCGGCGCGACCATCTTGTTGCTCCCGCGCAACTCGCGCATGCGGGCATCGAGCATGCGCGCGGCCGAGGTCAGGCTGGCGCGCTCGGCCTCGGTGACACCGACGGTGTATTCGCGGTCCAGCACGCGGATGCTGACCGGCTCGCTCTTGCCGCTCTCGGGCGTGCTCATGTGTGCTGTTCCAGCGACTTCAGGCGACTGATCATCGCTTCGACGCGGCTGCGCGCCTGTTCCTGCTTGGCCAGCAATTGCGCGCGTTCGGTGGCCATCTGCTCGTGTTGCTGGCGCAGGCTGCGGTTTTCGTCCTGCAGGCGCTGCATGCGGGTGGCAAGCAGGTCGATGCGCACCAGCAGCCGTTGCAGTTCGCCATGCAGGTCGCGGTTGTCCATCCGGGCACATTAGGGAGGCGATGCGACCGGGTCAAGGCGCGCCGGCACCTGCTTTGGCCACTCCTGCAGGAAGCGCAGGCAGTCCTCCGCATTCAGCGGACGCGACAGCAGGTAGCCCTGCACCATGTCGCAGCCGTGCTGGAGCAGGAAGCGTTGCTGCTCGGCGGTCTCGACCCCCTCGGCGACCACGCGCAGGCCGAGCGAATGCGCCATCGCGATGACCGTCGTGGTGATCGCCGCGTCCTCGTTGTCGCCGGGGCGGCCGAGGTCGTCGATGAAGGCCTTGTCGATCTTCAGCGTGGTGATCGGCAGCCTGCGCAGGTAGGCCAGCGAGGAATAGCCGGTGCCGAAATCGTCCACCGCGATCGACACGCCCAGCCGGCGGAAGGTCTGCAGGCGTTCGGTCGCGTGTTCGGCGTTCGCCATCAGCACGCTTTCGGTGAGTTCCAGTTCCAGTTGGTTCGCGGGCACGCCGGTGTCGCGCAGCACCTGCTGCACGGTCTGCGCCAGGTCGCTGCGCAGCAGCTGCACGGCCGAGACATTCACCGACATCAGCACGTTGTCGATGCCGTCGCGGCGCCAGTCGGCCAACGTGTTGCAAGCCTCGCGCAGCACCCATTCGCCGATCGACACGATCAGCCCGCTTTCCTCGGCGAGCGGGATGAACTGGCTGGGCGGCACGTCGCCATGCTCCGGGCTGTTCCAGCGCAGCAGCGCCTCGACGGCGCCGATCCGGCCATCCGCCAGCACCAGTTGCGGTTGGTAGACCAGGCGCAGTTCGCCGCGCTCGACGACCTTGCGCAACGCGGCGATCAGGGTGGCACGGCGGCGGATGTCGCCGTCCATCGCATCGGCGTAGCGCAGGAAGGTGCGCCGTCCCGCCGCCTTGGCCTGGTACATCGCGGTGTCGGCGTGCTTGAGCAGGTCGGTGGGCACCTGCGCGTGGTCGGGGAAGAGGCTGATGCCGATCGATGGCGAGATCGCGATCTCGTGGCGGTCGTCGAGCCGCAGGGGTGCGTCGAAGGCGTCGATGATGCGTTGTGCACAGCGTTCGGCCTCGTCGCCGCTGGAGAGATCCTCCAGCAGCACGGTGAATTCGTCGCCACCGATGCGGGCCACGGTATGGCCGTCGCCGACGACTTCCTGCAGGCGCTGCGCGGTTGCGCGCAGGATGCGGTCGCCGGTGGCGTGGCCCAGCGAATCATTGATGTCCTTGAAACGGTCCAGGTCGAGGAACAGCAGGGCCATGCGGCTGCCCTGGCGGCGCGCGCGGACGATCGCGCGGGACAGCCGTTCGGCCAGCAGGGTGCGGTTGGGCAGGTTGGTCAGGGTGTCGTAGTTGGCCAGGTAGCGCAGTTCCTGCTCGATCCGGCGACGATCGGTGATGTCGCTGGCCACCACCACGTACAGGCGCTTGCGGGTGCCAGGCTCGACGATCGCGTTGAACTGCACCGCGCACAGGAAGTCGCGCCCGTCCTTGCGCTTCTGCCACATCTCGCCGCTCCAGCAGCCCTGCTGTTGCATGGCCTTGCGCGACTTTTCGTAGAAGGCCTCGTCCTGTTGGTCGCTGTTGATGATCGAGCCATCCTTGCCGATCACGTCGCTGGCCTCGTAGCCGCTCATGCGGGTGAAGGCGGGGTTGACCGCGACGAAGCGGAACTCGGCATCCACCACCGCCACCGATTCGGCCATGTTGTGCATGACCTCGTTGGCGATGCGGCGCTCGCGTTCCTTTTCGCGGATCGAGGTGACGTTGCGCGCGGTGCCGGCGATGCGGGTGACGTGGCCGACCTCATCGCGGGCGATCGCGCGGCCGCGCGCGCGCATCCACTGCCATTGCCCGCCTTCGCCCAGGATCCGGTGTTCGGAGAGGAACATCTGGGTGCCGCCGGTGACGTACTCGCGCAGGCGATCCAGCACCAGCGGCAGGTCTTCCGGATGGATCTGGTGGTCCTTGTCCAGGTCGACCTGCACGGCGAGGTCGTCGCTGCGGTCGGGCTCGACCCGGGTGCGCTCCAGCTCGCGCTTTTCCAGGTCGTACTGCCAGTAGATCTCGTTGGAGGCCCACAGCGACAGCCGCAGGCGCTGCTCGCGCTCGCGCATCGCGCGCAGGTGGTCGCGTTGTTCGCGATCGCGGCGGCGATGCCCGGCGATCGCCATGCCGGCCATCGCCAGCACCAACAACGCGACCAGCAGCGCGAGCACGTGGCTGGACGGCATGTCCAGCAGCGAAGAGGACGCAGGCACTGGCGCGGCGGCGCCGGCCAGGCTTGATGGCGTGATGGCGCGGATCCCCATCCGGCCAGTGTAGGCGCGGGCCGGCGCCGGCAACAAGCCGGCCCGGGCATGGATTGCTAAACTGCCCGGCCCTGCATCAAGGCGCATCCCCGTGAGCGAAACCGAGCTGCCGGCCTGGGCCGACGTGGCCACCGCCGCCGACCGGCTGGAACTGGCCAGCACCCCCGCCGAACTGCATGGCGCGCTATGCGGGTGGCTGGCGGCGGGCGGGGCGGACCAGGCCAGCTGGATCGCCACGGTGATGGCCGACCCCGGCCTTCCGGCACCCACGCCAGGCGATGCACTGGACCTGCTGCGCGCCGCCAGCGCGCAGCAGCTGGGCGATGCGGATTTCGGCTTCGAGCTGCTGCTGCCCGACGATGAGGACGTGCAGGTGCGTGCCGGCGGGTTGTTCGCGTGGTGCCGTGCGTTCCTGGGCGGGTTCGGATTGGCGGTGGGCGACAAGCCCCTGTCCGAAGACGGGAAGGAAGCCCTGGGCGACCTGGCCAACCTGGCCGCCGCGCGGATCGAGGAAGTGGATCCGGAGCAGGACGAGGAATCCCTGACCGAGATCGAGGAATACCTGCGCATGGCGGTACTGCTGCTGCACGCGGACTGCGCGCTTGGCCCGCGCAGCCGCCAGCGCCTGCACTGAGGCGGCGGGCGTCCGCATGGCCGCGCCCACCACGAGCCACCGCAAGGCGCTGGCGCGTCGCCGGCAGCAGCTGATGCAGGCGGCTGGCGACGGTTCCATCCTGATCCTGCCCGCCGCACCGGAGCGCATCCGCAGCCGCGACACCCATTACCCGTACCGCCAGGATTCCGACTTCTGGTACCTGACCGGCTGTGCCGAACCCGACGCCGTGCTGGTGCTGGTGCCCGGGCGCAAGCACGGCGAGGCGATCCTGTTCTGTCGCGAACGCGATCCGGAACGCGAGGGCTGGGACGGTCCGCGGCTGGGGCCGGATGGTGCGGTCGAGCTGCTGGGCATGGATGATGCGTATCCGATCTCGGACATCGACGACATCCTCCCCGGCCTGCTGGAAGGCCGTCGCCGCGTCCATTACCACCTGGGCCGCGATGCCGATTTCGACCTGACCCTGATCGGCTGGCTCAACCGCGTGCGTGCGCAGGCGCGGCAGGGTGCGCAGCCGCCGCAGGAATTCCTGGAACTCGGCCACCTCCTGGACGAGATGCGGCTGTTCAAGTCGGCCGATGAAATCAAGCTCATGCAGCGCGCCGCCGACATCAGCGTGGACGCCCATCGCGCCGCGATGCGCGCGGCCCGCGCCGGCATCCACGAATACGAACTGCAGGCCGAGCTGGAACGCGTGTTCCGCATGCACGATGCGCAACCCGCGTACGCCAGCATCGTCGGCGCGGGCGCCAATGCCTGCGTGCTGCATTACCGCGAGAACAACGCGAAGTCGCGCGACGGCGACCTGGTCCTGATCGATGCCGGCGCCGAATACCGCGGCTATGCCGCCGACATCACCCGCACCTTCCCGGTCAATGGCCGCTTCAGGAAGGAACAGCGCGCCCTGCACGACCTGGTCTGCGCGGCGCAGGCGGCTGCGTTGGCGCAGGCGCGGCCCGGCGCGGCGTACGAAGCCGGGCATGACGCCGCGGTCGCCACGCTCACCGAAGGCCTGCTTTCGCTGGGCCTGCTGAAGGGGCGGCTTGAGGCCGCGATCGCGCGTGGCGACTACAAGCGGTTCTACCGGCACAAGACCGGGCATTGGCTCGGCCTGGACGTGCACGACGTGGGCGAATACCGGATCGATGGCGAATCGCGGCTGCTGGAACCCGGCATGGTGTTCACCCTCGAGCCCGGCCTGTACATCCCGTCCGATGACGCATCCGTGCCGGCGAAGTGGCGCGGCATCGGCATCCGCATCGAGGACGACGTGCTGGTCACCGCCGATGGCCACCGCGTGCTGACCGGCGCACTGGAGCGCAGCGCGGATGAGGTCGAAGGGTTGATGGCCAGCGCGGCGGCATGACGAGGCGGCTCTGCCCCATTTGGGGAATGTCGAGCGCGCCATGGGTGAGTATGTTCTGCTTGCGCGGCGTTGCCGCGCGAACGTACGAACGCCCGCACGGAAGTGCGGGATGGGCCGCGAAGCGGGCGCGCGGCCGCGAATCGTAGCCGGATGCGAAGCCTGAGCGGCGACCTTCCCCAAACGGGGCGCAGCCGCCGAGAGGGAATGCTCAGGTGCCCGCGAACGCCTCGCGCGTCAGGTTCAGCGGCGCGGCGTCGGTGCAGACCACATCATCCTCGATGCGGATGCCACCGAAAGGCTTGAACGCTTCCACGCGGTTCCAGTCCACCGCATCGGCCAGTCCCTTCTGCTTCAGTTCGTCCAGCAGCATGTCGATGAAGTAGAGGCCGGGTTCGATGGTGACCACCATCCCCGGCTCCAGCACGCGGGTCAGGCGCAGGTAGGGATGGCCCTCCGGCCTGGCGATCGTGCCGCCTGCGTCGCTGGCGGCGAAACCGGCGACGTCATGCACCTGCAGGCCGATGCCGTGGCCGATGCCGTGCGGGAAGAACGCGCTGGACACGCCGCTGGCCAATGCCTCCTCGGCACCGACCCTGATCACGCCGAAGTCCTTCAGGATGCCGGCCAGCGCCAGGTGCGCGTCGATGTGCAATTGCCTGTAATCGAAACCGGCGCGCACCGCGTCGCACATCTTCAATTGCGCGGCATCGACCGCATCGACCATCGCCTGGAACTCGTCGCCGGCCTCGGCGGAATAGGTGCGGGTGATGTCGCAGGCGTAGCCGTGGAAACTGGCACCAGCATCGATCAGGAAACTGCGCACGGGGTTGGGCGGCAAGCGGTCGCGGTCGGTGTAATGCAACACCGCGGCGTGTTCGTTGAGGCAAACGATGTTGCCGTAGGGCAGGTCGTTGGCGTCCTGCCCGGCGGCCTGGCAGTAGGCCAGGTGGATGCCGAATTCGCTGGCGCCGGCGCGGAACGCGCGCTCGGCGGCGCGGTGCGCACGCGCGCCGATGCGGCTGGCCTCGCGCATCATCGCGACCTCGTACGGCGTCTTGAACGCGCGGTGGTACTCCAGGTACTCGACCACCGGCGCCGGGTTGTTCGGCAGGTAGTCGCCGACCGCACTTTGCGGCTCACCCAGGATCGCGCATCGGGCGGCGTCCTTCGGCAGGTGGCGCGCGGCTTCCTCCGGCGTGCGGATGGTGACGATGTCGAAATGCTCGACCCAGTAGCCGCTGGGCGCGGCCGGCACCACGTGCCAGTAATCGTGCGGTTGCAGGAACAGCAGCGTCGGGCGCATGCCCGGGGTGATCACCAGCCAGCTGCCGGGCGCGCGGGTCAGCGGCAGCCAGGCCTTGAACTGCGGATTCACCGCGTACGGGTAGTCGCGGTCGTCGAAGAGCTGGTAGTGCAAGGTTCCGCTGGGCACCACCAGGTGGTCGAAGCCGCCGCGGCGGAGCGCTTCGGCGGCGCGCGCCTGCAATTCGGCCAGGTGCTGCGGGTACAGGGCGGCGGGCGTGGTCGTTGGCATGGCGGGCGTCTCGCGGGGCGGAACGTCGATTTTGACCGATCCCGCCGGCTCGCACAGTGCGTGAAGTCCCGCCGGCTCAGGTCGCGTGCGATTCCTGCTCGGTCCACCAGCGCAGGCGGCGGGTCGCCTCCGGCGACAGGCCGAGGAAACGCAGCCCGGCCCAGGATTGCCCCGGGGCACTGGCGTCGTCGACCCAGAGCACGTGCGCGCCGACTTCCAGCGGCTGGGTTTCGCCCATGTCGTCCGGCAGGGCGAAGCGGAACTGGTAGAGCGCATCGTCGACCAGCGTGCGGTGGGCGATCAGCAGCATGCCCCCCACCGAGACATTGCCCACGTAGCCAACCGGCTCCTCGGTGATGGTGTCATAGACCTCCATCATCCCCGGCACGGTGCGGCGTGCCTGGCGGCGCGATTCAATCCCCATGGCCGTCCTCCCGGGCCTGCTGGCCCTCGCTTTCGGCGATCCGTTGCAGGCTGGCCATGGTCGCTTCCCACGCTGCCTCCGCCGGTCCGACATCGACCTCCAGCACGCGCAGCTTGCCGGCCGCCAGCTTGCGCGCCAGCACGTCGAGGTCCTCGCTCAGCGTGCGCATGCCACGGCGGTTGACCACCAGGGTCTGGTGGGTGTGCTGGCTGGTCCAGGCCAGCCTGCGCCGGACGATGGCCTCGTCGGCGTCCTCGTCGAACTCCACCCAGGTCGGTTCCTGCAGCGCCCGCAGCTGCCTGAAGGCGGCTTCTTCCGCCGCGTCGCGGGTTGGCAGGTCGGTGCCGGGCGCGGCCACGTTGCCTTCGCCCAGGCGCGCGCGCGCGCGCAGCTGCACCAGCAATTCGGTGCGCGAGGCCAGGTCGGCATCCTCCGCGCGGCCATTCGCCAGTTGGCGGGCGATCGCGGTGGCGTCGTCGGCGTGGTAGCCGACCTGCTCCAGCGCGCCCTGCACGCGTGCCACGAAGGCCGGGTCCGCGTGCGGTTGGCCACTGCTGGTGCTCGCATCGATGATCGCGGCGGTGGTGTCGATCAGGTCCCGCCAGGCCGCGGACTGTTCGCCGTTGCGCAGGTGGGTCAGCGACAACACGTCCGCCCACGCCTGGTCCATCAGGATGGCGTGGAAGCGGGGCAGGCTGCGCCCGCCCAGCAGGCGTGCGATCTCGCCGTTGGCGCGCTGCTTGGCGACCTCCAGTTTCTCGCGGCCGCGCGCGGCTTCCACCTGCCTGCGCTCGGCCATCTCGGTCTTGCGGGCCAGCGCCTGCAGTCCGGATTGCAGGGTCTGGTTGGCTTCGACGAAGGTGTCGAAGGCGCCTTCCGCATCCTGCTGCACGGTGGCCACCGCGCGCTGCAGCAAGCCGAGCCATTGCAGGTCGACGTCGTCCTCGGCCAGCCAGCGCGCACCACCGCGCGACACCGCATCCAGCAGCATCCGCCCGGGATGGCTGGGGTCGACGAAGAAGCGGTGGTCGCGCAAGGCGAGCTGCAGCATCGGCAGGCGCAGGCGTTCGACCAGTACCTCGCCGTCGCTGCCCTTGCGCATCTCGCGTTGCAGCTGGGCCAGGAACAGGGCCAGCAACTCGAAGGTGTCGCTGTCCGAATCGGCCAGGGCGACCCCGTGGCCGTGCATCTGCCGCGCCTGCGCCAGCAGGATCTGCCGGAAATCGCCGATGGTGTCGGCCTTGGTCGCGTTGGCGCGCATCCGCTGCAGCGCCCCCAGCACTTCGTCGCGCCGCAGCGGTTCGCGCACGCGCTCGTCCTGGCCACCGGGGCGCAGCTTGGCCAACAGCACGCGGCGGCGCTTGAGCAGGTTCTGCAGCGCGGCGAAGCCGGCGCCCAGGCCGCCCGGCTTCGGCGGCGCCACACTGGCCGGCCCCTGGGCTGCCTGCGACCCCTGCACCGGGTGGGGCGCCTGCGGGACGGCCTGCGTGCCCGCAGGCATGAAGTTGGCCCGGCCCTTGCCTTCCATCGTGAGCGCAGATGGCAGGTCGATGGCAGCAGCCCCCTTGGAAGCGGGCGCCGGACCGCCGTCGCCGGCACCCAGCGCGGGCATCGTCGTGGTGGTGCGGGGCGAGCCCGAACCGCCCGACGCTGGCCGTGCCCGCACCGGCACGAAGCTCAGGTGCGGCAGGATGCCGTCGCTGGCCAGCTTGTTGTTCAAGGCCTCCAGCAAGGTCGAGTACAGCGCCATCAGCACTTTCTCGAATTGCCGGTACAGCTCGAACTTGGCGTGCGGGGGGAATTCGAGCTCGCTGCTCGCGTCGTGCAGCGCCTGGCACAGCGCATACGGGCCGATCGGCAGGTGTTCGCCGTCGAAGGCCGGCGCACCGGCCAGCACCCCGAACCGCTGGCCCATCAGTTGCAGGGCGAGGCTGTTGCGCGATTCGATCCGGCTGGCGATGTTGTTGAGCATCGCCTGGTCGCTCATCGCTTCGTCGTCGAGCAGGGTCAGGCCCTGGCCGGTTTCCTGCTGTTCCTCGAGGCGACGATTGCGGCGCTGTTCGTGCAGGCCGGCCAGGCCGGCTTCGATGTCGGCCAGGAAGCGGTGGGTGAAACGTTGCTGGCCGACCCGCAGGTTGTTCAGCGACACGAATTTCGCCGCTTCCACCTTTGGATCGTTGACCGGGCTGCCCTGGCGGGACAGCGCCAGTTCGGTTTCCAGCAGGACGGTCTGCAATTGCCGGCCCATGTCGCTGCGGATTTCCTGCAGGACATGTTCCAGCACCAGGCGCACGCGGCGCGGAAGCTCGGCGAGCGCTAGCGTCCTGGCGGTGGTCGATCCCTGTGGAGCGGGTGCTGCGGCCATCGGCGTCCCCCTACGCGTCGGCGAACGCTCGATGGTATGCGTTGCGCAGTCGGCTCTCAACTGGAACCGGCGTCACGGATTTCATTCCAGGAACAGGCCAATGACGTCGTTGGTGAACCGGCGTCCGAGTTCGGTCGGGCGCAGCCAGTCGGCGTCGGCGTCCAGCCACCCCTGCGCGCGTGCACGCGCCACCGGGACGGCGATCGCATCGCGCGGCAGGCCGGTGCGCGCCTCGAACATCGCCATCGGCACGCCGTCGTTGAGGCGCAGCGCGTTCAACATGAAGTCGAAGGGCAGGCGGCCAGCACCCAGGACTTCGTCGCCACCGATCGCCGCTTCGCTGCCGGCGCTGGCCAGGTACAGCGACGGATGCTTGTGCTTCCAGCGGCGCAGCACCTGCTGCGATGCGCCCAGGGTCAGCTTGCCGTGCGCGCCGGCACCGATGCCCAGGTAGTCGCCGAAGCGCCAGTAATTCAGGTTGTGCACGCATTGGTGGCCGTCGCGGGCATAGGCGCTGACTTCGTACTGGGCGAAACCGGAGGCCGCCAGCAGCGCCTGGCAGTCGTCCTGCATGTCCCAGGCGCTGTCCTCGTCGGGAATGCCCGCGGGCGGGCGGGCCGCGAACACGGTGTTCGGCTCCAGGGTCAGCTGGTAGTGGCTCATGTGCGTGGGTTGCAGCGCCAACGCGCGTTCCACGTCCAGCCGCGCCATCGCCAGTGTCTGCCCCGGCAGCGCATACATCAGGTCGATGTTGAGGTTGTCGATGCCGGCATCCTGCGCGGCCTTGACCGCGCGTTCCGCGTCGCCGCTGGAATGGATCCTGCCAAGCCGCTGCAGGCAGCCGTCATCGAAGCTCTGCACGCCGAAGCTCAGGCGATTCACCCCGGCCGCGCGATAACCGGCGAACGGGCCGTGCTCGACCGTGCCCGGGTTTGTCTCCAGGGTGATCTCGGCGTTCGGCGCGAAGCGCAGGCGCGCGCTGGCCAGTTGCAGGAAGCGGTCGATCGCCTCCGGCGGGAACAGGCTGGGCGTGCCGCCGCCGAAGAACACCGTCTGCACGGTGCGGCCCCAGGCCAGCGGCAGGTCGAAGTCGAGGTCGGCGACCAGCGCATCGACATAGGCATCGAAGGGCAGCGCGCCGCGCCCGCCCTCGCCGCGGAATTCGTGCGAATTGAAATCGCAGTACGGGCATTTGCGCACGCACCAGGGCAGGTGCACGTAAAGCGAAAGCGGCGGGGTGGTCAGCATGGATGCTTGCTCTTGCTCGTCATCCCCGCCTTCGCGGGAATGACGGCATCAAGGTCTCCCCAGCCGTTCCCGCAACATCGCCAGCGCTTTCCCGCGGTGGCTCTCGCGATTCTTCGTTTCGGACGGCAATTCGGCCGCGCCGCAACCATGCGCCGGCGAGAAGAACACCGGGTCGTAGCCGAAGCCGTTGCTCCCGCTGCGTGCATGCAGGATGCGGCCTTCCCACACGCCCTCGGCGACCAGCGGCATCGGGTCGTTCGCATGCCGCACCAGCGCGAGCACGCAGACGAAGCGCGCCGTGCGCGCGTCGTCGGCGATGCCCTGCATGTTGCCCAGCAACTTGTCGATGTTGGCCTCGCTGTCGCCATGCCGGCCGGCGTAGCGCGCCGAATACAGGCCGGGCGCACCATCGAGCGCATCGACGCAGAGGCCCGAGTCATCGCCCAGCGCCGCCAGGCCGGTCGCGCGCGCCGCATGGCGTGCCTTGAGGATCGCGTTCTCGATGAAGCTCAGGCCGGTTTCCTCGGCATCGCCCACGCCGAACTCGGATTGCGCGTGCAGCTCGATACCGGTATCGCCCAGCAGGTCGCGGAGTTCGACCAGCTTGCCGGCGTTGGAACTGGCCAGGACGAGTTTCAAGGCGCGGCGAGCGCCGCCTGTTGCGCGGCGAACAGCTCGTTGCACCCCTGGCCGGCGAGCACCAGCAGCGCGTCCAGTTCATCGCGGCGGAAGGCGTGGCCTTCGGCGGTGCCCTGCAGTTCGATGAAGCCACCGCCGTCGTTCATCACCACGTTCATGTCAGTGTCGCAGTCGCTGTCCTCGGCATAGTCGAGGTCGAGCACCGGCGTGCCGCGATAGATGCCCACCGACACTGCCGCGACCGCGCCGATGATCGGGTTCTTGGTGATGTCGCGCTTCGCCTGCATCCAGCGCACCGCATCCACCAGCGCGACGTACGCGCCGGTGATCGCGGCGGTACGGGTGCCGCCATCCGCCTGCAGCACGTCGCAGTCGAGGGTGATCGTGCGTTCGCCCAGCGCCGCGCGATCCACGCAGGCGCGCAGGCTGCGCCCGATCAGGCGCTGGATTTCGAGCGTGCGCCCGCCCTGCTTGCCGCGCGAGGCTTCGCGGTCGTTGCGGGTATGGGTGGCGCGCGGAAGCATGCCGTACTCGGCGGTGATCCAGCCTTCGCCCTTGCCGCGCATGAAGCCGGGCACCTTGTTCTCGACGCTGGCGGTGCACAGCACGCGGGTGTCGCCGAACGCCACCAGCACCGAGCCCTCGGCATGGCGGGTGAAGCCGCGGGTGATCGACACGGAGCGCAACTGGTCGGGACTGCGGCCGCTGGGACGGGTGAAGGACATCGGGTTCCGGCGAGGAATGCCGGCAGCCGGCGGGGCGCTAGATTACCATCCACCTTCCGCTCTCCCGGCCGCCCGCACGATGCCCATCCGCAGCATGACCGCCTACGCCGCCGGCGAGCGCAGCACCGAATGGGGCGTGCTCGGCTGCGAAATGCGCGCGGTCAACCATCGATTCCTCGAGCTCGGCGTGCGCCTGCCGGATGAATTGCGCGTGCTTGAGCCGCAGTTGCGTGAGCGCGTGGCGACGCGGGTGTCGCGCGGCAAGCTGGACCTGGTGCTGCGGCTGCGCTCGGCCAACGGCAGCGACGCGCTGCAGGTGGACGAGGCGCTGGTGGCGAAGCTGGGCGACCTGGCACGACAACTGGATGCAGGGTTCCCGCAACTGCGCGTGCAGTTCACCGACCTGCTGCAGTTCCCTGGCGTGTTGCAGGCGCGTGGCGTCGATGTCGATGCCTTGCAGCGCGAGGCGATGGTGTTGCTCGATGCCGTCTTGGACGACTTCGTCGCCTCGCGCGAGCGCGAAGGCGGCAAGTTGGCCGAGGTCATCGGCGAGCGCGCGACCGCGATCGCCGCGATCGCCGCCGAGGTGCGCACGCTGGTGCCGCTGATCCGCACCGGCCAGCGCACCAAGCTTGAGGCGCGCCTGGCCGACCTCTCGCAGCCCGCCGATCCGGGCCGTGTCGAGCAGGAACTGGTGTTGTGGCTGCAGAAACTCGATGTCGATGAAGAGCTCGACCGCCTCGACAGCCATCTGTCCGAACTGCGCCGGACCCTGAAGCAGAAGGAGCCGGTGGGTCGCCGCCTGGACTTCCTGCTGCAGGAATTCAACCGCGAGGCCAATACCCTGGGCAGCAAGTCGGTCGACGCGCGCACCAGCAACGCCGCGGTGGAGCTGAAGGTGCTGATCGACCAGATCCGCGAACAGATCCAGAACATCGAATGAAAGCAGTCGAGTAAGCCATGCGCGGAACCCTCTACATCGTCGCCGCGCCCTCCGGTGCCGGGAAATCGAGCATCGTCAACGCGGTGCTGGCGCGCGATGCGAACATCAGCCTGTCGATCTCGTTCACCTCGCGGCAACCGCGCCCGGGCGAACGGCATGCCGAGCACTACCACTTCATCGGCGCCGACGAGTTCAAGGCGATGGTCGCCGAGGGCGAGTTCTTCGAGCACGCGCTGGTGCACGGGGACTGGAAGGGCACCGCGCGGCAATCGGTGGATCCGCAGCTGTCCGCCGGTCGCGACGTGTTGCTGGAAATCGACTGGCAGGGCGCGCGCCAGGTGCGCGCCAAGATCCCCGACGCGGTCAGCGTGTTCATCCTGCCGCCATCGCGTGCCGCGCTGGAAGAACGCATGCGCAAGCGCGGGCAGGATTCGGAAGACGTCATCCGCCAGCGGCTGGACGCCGCCCGCGAGGAAATGAGCCACTACGGCGAATTCGACTACGTGATCGTCAACGAGGATTTCGAGACCGCGGTGACCGAGATGTGCAGCATCTTCACCGCCAGCCGCCTGCGCAAGGATGCCCAGGTGGCGCGTCATTCCCGCCTGATCACCTCCCTGCTGGTCGACGACTAGCGTGCCGCGGGTGCCGCTGGATGCCTAAGTTCATGATTTCCAAGGCATAGCTTGCCTTCATGCCGCTCGCCAGCTAGAATTCCGGCCCCTCTCGAACACTTCAGCGGCCCAGCGGTCGCAGGACATACATGGCCCGTATTACCGTGGAAGATTGCCTGGAAGTGGTCGACAACCGCTTCGACCTCGTGATGATGGCCGCCAAGCGCGCGCGCCAGCTGGCGGGCGGCGTGGAGCCGAAGCTGGACAACAGCGAAGCCAACGACAAGCCGACCGTCCTGGCCCTGCGCGAGATCGCCGCGCGCCAGATCGACACCGACTACATCAATGCGGTGGAGAAGGCCGAGCGCGAGCGCAAGGAGCGCGAGGCGCTGGAGTGGGCCGCCGCGGAAGTGGTGGCGGGCGACGACGACATGAAGGGCGACGACTGATCGTTCGCTTCCATGACCCGGGAAAAACGGCCCTGCGGGGCCGTTTTTCGTTTCCGGGACAGGGGTTTACGGCTCCCATACGGCCCGGTTAGGCTCGCTGCATGAGTCCCGGCGATCCTGCGCTAGCCCTGCCGTTGCCCGCACCCGATCAAGGTGCGGTCCCCGACTACGTGCAATCGCTGGAACGCGCCGCGAGCTACCTGCCGGATGCGCAGCGTGCGCAGCTGCGGCGGGCGTGGGCGGTGGGCGCGGCCGCGCACGCCGGGCAGACCCGCAAATCGGGCGAGCCCTACATCACCCATCCGGTCGCGGTGGCCCAGGTGCTGGCCGAGCAGGGCCTGGACATGGAAACGCTCGTCGCCGCGATCCTGCACGACACCATCGAGGACACGCCGCTCTCGCGCCAGGACCTGGCCACGCAGTTCGGCGAGACCGTGGCCGAACTGGTCGATGGCGTCACCAAGCTGGACAAGCTGCGCTTCGCCGATCGCCAGGAAGCCGCCGCGGAGAGTTTCCGCAAGATGCTGCTGGCGATGTCGCGCGACCTGCGGGTCATCCTGATCAAGCTGGCCGACCGCCTGCACAACATGCGCACGCTGGGGGCGCAGTCCGCGGAAGCGCGCCGGCGCATCGCGGTGGAAACGCTGGAGATCTTCGCGCCCATCGCCCAGCGGCTGGGCATGAACCTGATCAAGTCGGAGCTGCAGGACCTCGGTTTCCGCGCGCTGCATCCGTGGCGGCATGCGGTGATCGAGAAACGCATCCGCAGCCAGCCGGTGGTGCGTCGCGAGGCGCTGGCGCAGATCGAGGCGCGCCTGGCGCAGAAACTGGCGCTGGAAAAACTGCCGCACCGGCTGGTCGGGCGGATCAAGACGCCTTGGAGCATCTACACCAAGATGCACGCGGAGAACCGCAGCTTCGACCAGGTCATGGACGTGTTCGGCTACCGGGTCATTGTCGACAACGTGCCGGACTGCTACCACGCGCTCGGCGTCGTCCACTCGGTCTACAAGCCGCTCGACGCACGTTTCCGCGACTTCATCGCGATTCCCAAGGCGAATGGCTACCAGTCGCTGCACACGGTGCTGTTCGGGCCCTACGGTTCGCCGATCGAAGTGCAGATCCGCACCCGCGAGATGGACCTGGTCGCTGAACGCGGCGTGGCCGCGCACTGGGCGTACAAGCACGGCGGCGATGCCGGCAACAGCGCGCAGAGCCGCGCCTCGGCGTGGATCGCCGGCCTGGTCGAAAGCCAGCGCGGGACCGGCTCGTCGCTGGAATTCCTGGAGAACGTCAAGGTCGACCTGTTCCCGGACGAGGTCTATCTGTTCACGCCGAAGGGCGAGATCATGGCGTTGCCGCGCAATTCGACCGCGCTCGACTTCGCCTACGCGGTGCATACCGATGTCGGCAACCACGCGGTCGCGGCGCGGGTCGACCGCAAGCTGGCGCCGCTGCGCGCGCAACTGGCCAGTGGCCAGACCGTGGAGATCATCACCGCCAAGTCGGCCGTGCCGGCGGCGCAGTGGCTGGAATACGTGGTCACCGGCAAGGCGCGCACCGCGATCCGCCAGCAACTGAAGCATCTCGAACACGAGGACGCGGTCCGCGTCGGCCACCACATGCTGGATCGCGCGCTGGGCGATCGCGGTACCTCGCTGGACCGTTTGCCGCAGGCGCGGCTGGACGGCTACCTGGCCGAGAACCGCTTCCCGCGCCTGGAAGCGCTGCTGGCCGACATCGCCCTGGGCAACCGCATGCCCACGCAGGTGGCCCTGGCGCTGGCGCAGGAACAGTCGCCCAACCTGCTGCA
>Ga0209480_10001301_pt1 | contig 18372 bp, 18 predicted proteins | sample JI61114C2DNA_FD_187501 | JGI IMG/M metagenome (GOLD analysis project Ga0209480, IMG submission 187501) | Wastewater effluent complex algal communities from Wisconsin, to seasonally profile nutrient transformation and Carbon sequestration -... | ecosystem: Engineered > WWTP > Effluent > Algae... | reverse complement strand
AGCAGTTCTTTAACACTGCGTGGAGATGGAAACGGTCTGGGGGCAGGAAATCCAACTGGCAGCAATTATGAATTTCTGAATAATGTCCAGACCAGCAATGCGGCACAGATGGCTGCACTTAATGCCGGTTCCGTCTTCCTTATTGGTGGTAATGTGAATGGCCGTACCCTGGGCTCAGAGGGTTTGGGTATTACTAACACCGGATACCGAAAAACTCAGATCGAGCTGAAACCAAACGGATTGGGAACAGGATTCATCATCAATGTCTGGATAACAGAAGGAAGCCCTTCAGGTGGTATAGTTCACCAGCTTGTGAAAGATCTGGCCTATGCCGGAACTTCGGTTCCTGCGAATCTGAGTTACGGTTTTGCGGGATCCACAGGTGGATCAACCAATTTTCATGAGATACGTAACCTGGATATAAAGGTTCCTGGATCATTTATAATTCCAGCAATGATGGCTATTAAGGAAAATATTTTTGAGGGTGTTACGAACAAGTTCAATACTAATCTGTCTAATGATGATAATAGTAAAGAACTAAGTGCAACTAACCTGATCTCTCCGAATGGGGATGGTAAGAATGATACCTGGGTAATCCGCAATATTGAAAAATATCCAAATAATATAGTTCGTGTTTTTGACAGGTTGGGGAGGTCGGTTTATTCAGTTTCTAATTATAATAATTCATGGGACGGAATTTACCAGGGGGCTTTGCTTCCTGAAGATACTTACTATTATATTATTGAACTTCAGAATGGAGAAGGAAAGAAAAGAGGATACATAAGCATCATTCGGTAATTTATATTGCCTGATAGAATAAAATGCCTTTAAGGTTGGCAGCCTAGAAGCGACTTGGTTCATATTTAACGGCGAACAAAATGAAAAGTAAACTATATAATCTCATTTTGGTTATTACCTCGCTTTTAGGATATTTAGAGTGGAGTGGGAATAGCCATTCCTTTCTCTTTCAGACAGAAGCTGAAATTCTTTCAAAATTATTTACAAACCCAATCTCTACCCTTCATCCATTTACAGTATTGCCACTGCTGGGTCAGATAATATTGTTATTCACATTGTTTCAAAAACAACCAAATAAATTTCTGACATACTTTAGCATGGGTGGCCTGGGTATTTTATTGTTTTTTATGTTTATCATCGGATTATTTACTTTAAACTATAAAATAATAATCTCCACAATTCCCTTTTTGGTGGTATCTGTTTTAGCAATCAGACATTACAGAACAATACAATAACAAATACCACAGGACAATAATGTTGAACTACTGCCAGATGTTACTGAAAAGGCAGGGGTTCCAACTTTTCAGACAGTTTTTGCAAGCCAAAAGTTCAGTTCGCCAAATAGAGTTTAGTGATTAAAATCTTGTTTTTCGGGCAGCTGAGAGACGTATCCCTCAGTATTCAGTATTGTGCCGAGAAATTATTTCTGTAGTAATAAAATCAGGTTTTGCTTCTGTTTTTTCAGTGATTTGCCTAATTATTAATAATTGCTGTTTAGTTTGTTTAAAAAGCAAGTAAATAGTAGTTTTATTTCGAATAATTTAATAAACCATTTAAGCTAGAAATGAGAAACTTTAAAAGCACATTTTCGATTTTTGCCATTGCAGTCTTTACTGCTGTGGTGTTGTTTTCCTCCTGTAAACCCAAAAAGATTATCAGTCAGGCTCCTGCCGCACCCGTAGCTTCCAGTGTTCAGGATGCACCAAAGGCTGCAGTTGTTGAGTCTGATACAGATGGTGACGGCATTCCGGATTCAAAGGATAATTGCCCGAATAAGGCAGGTTCTTCTGTCAATGGAGGTTGCCCCGAGACTGTTGCTTCTGAACCAACATTTAATTATAAGAATATACTATTCGAGTTTAATTCTTCAGTGCTGAAAACCTCATCCTATGCAGTATTGGATGAAATTGCCAGAGAAATGAAGAAATTTCCATCAATGAGCTTTAATCTTAACGGACATTCTTCTGCTGAAGGAACTGATAAGCGGAATATGACTCTTTCTGTTGACCGCGCTACTGCCGTTAAAAGCTATTTGGTAACTGCAGGTATTAATGCAAATAACCTGATTACAAAAGGTTTTGGAGAGTCAATGCCCCTTACTTCCAATGATACAGAGTCTGGTCGTCAGTTAAATAGAAGGGTAGAAATCAGAAAAAGATAGTTCTGTAATTTTTAATTTCTAAAGAGGGTGCTCAATTATATTGGGTGCCCTCTTTTTGTTAAAATGAATTGCGTATGTTCAACAAATTATAAAAATTCATTTGATAACACGTTGTACTTTGGATCAGGTTTTCAGTTAATGACAGAATTAAAATATAAGAAATGTCAGGTTCTGGGAATAATTTAAACCAAAGTATTGTGTTTATTATTTATGGGTTCTAAGGTTATAAATTAAAAAATCATTTAAGATCCAACTTAACTTAAGACTAATTAATAAGAGTTTAATATGATGAAAATCGCAATTATTTCAGGTAGTGCCAGACCGGGGAGACAATCTCATCAGGTTGCACTGGAGGTTAAAAATAGATTTGATAAACTGGCAGTCGATAATTGGTTATGGGATGTCAGGGAAACGAACCTGCCATTATTGGATTATACTTTTGATGCCCATCCTTCGCCCGGGGATACCTTAAAGGGTCTAAAATCCCGGCTGGATGAGACGGATGTTTTTCTGATTGTATCACCTGAACACAATGGCAGTTATCCCGGTAGTCTGAAGAACAGCATGGATTACTTTTTTAAGGAATATTCAGGTAAGGCGTTTGGGATTATAAGTGTTTCATCAGGAATGCTTGGAGGAATAAGTGCAGCCAAAAATTTGCAGCAATATGCCAATACCTTACAGGGTATCGTTTATCCGCCATATCTTATCACTCCTAAGGTTCAGACTTTGTTCTCCAATGGAGTTCTTACTGATGATAGTTATGGAGTTAGGATGGATAAATTTCTGAGGGATTTCCTTTCATTTTCAGAGAAACTGCAATGAATTAGAGAGCAGAAAAGAAGATAAAATTCCATTTTTTATTTTTTTTAAAATTCATCTTAAATTCATGTTGGACATCCATTTTTAAATAATAATCGTAATGATATTATGATAGCAATGGATATACACATAGAAGATTCGAATAAAAGTAGAATCGGAAGGAGCAGAAAACTCCGCTTATCTGAAGAAAAACTGATTGAAGGTTTAAAAAACATGGATGGAAGTGCAATGTCTGCTCTCTATCGGATGTACTCAGATTCCTTGTACAGGGTTATTTCTACCATCGTGGTCATTGAAGAGGTAGCTCAGGACTTGCTTCAGGAAACATTTATTAAGATTTGGAAGTCATTCAAACAATATGATCCCGGTAAGGGCAGGTTATACACCTGGATGGCCAGATTAGCACGTAATATTTCTATAGATTATCTCAGAAGTGTTAATTACCGGAATTACACAGTCAGTGAAAATCTTTCTGAATCAGCTCAGCAAATTGATCAGAAATTTCAGGTTTCCTATAATCCCGAATTGATTGGAGTGAAAGATATGACAAACATTCTTAATGAAGAGCAGCGTTCAGCACTGGATTTGATTTACTTTAAGGGATATACTCATGTTCAGGCTGCCGAAGAACTCAATATTACAGTCGGAATTTTACGATCCAGACTTCAATCATCAATTACCGAACTGCGCAGGACATTTAACAGGGAGTATGTAGCTTGAGATTGTTGCCTATTACGAATTATAAATTACGAATTACGGGTTATCGGTTACTTGTGGTCAGTTATCTGTGGTCAGTTATCTGTAAATAGTGCTAAATATCAAATGAAGTACTAAATGTCTTTAATCTGTCATCCCGACGTAGGAGGGATCTTAATAGTATTGACCTCTGTTTTCCATATTGAATCTCATTACGCTTATCCTAATATTTTTGTTATAAATGGGGACATGCTTTTAAAAAAATTAATAAAAGTCCCGTTTGTAAATTATTTGAACGCATCTGACTAGGAGTTTAGTTTTTACCGGACACTAATAATTCTCAATTCTCAACCCGATAGCTATCGGGTGTCAACTAATTAACTAAGGTCCCTCCTGCGTCGGGATGATATGGGCTACTAGTTTCTATTTTCTTCCAGGAACAAGAATCCACAATTTGAGTAGCCTTTAATCTCAATACTATGTACTCACTACTCAATACTCCCTTGAGTATCCCATTCCCCATTCGGGAAATAATATCCCAAATAATTTCCTCATTTTCCTCAAAAATATCGCTTTTTAGCCATTCCGGCACTTGGTCTGTTATTTGTCTATACCCTTTCAAACATTGATAAAAATTTAAACAGACACGAACAAAATCATGAAAAGAGTAATTTTAACATTCGCATTAATCGCAGTATCCTTATTAAGTACTAAGACATTTGCACAGACAGCAAACCTGAACATCACTATTTCTGATGTATTATCATTCAGTGTAACTCAGCCGGCATCCCTGGATGTAAACTTCGATACCGAAGCAAAGTATACCAATGGTATCACTGCATTGGCAACAGACCATGTGAGTGTAACCAGTTCAAGAGGATATGTGGTTAAGGCAATTGCAGGAACAGTAACCGGATCAGCAGCAATCGCACCGGGTTCAGTAAAAATTACTTCAGCAGTTGGAGCTACCAATAATGGTAATATAACAGGAATCACTTATGGTTCAGCAGTAACATTACCGGTATCAGGCGGAACTGCAGCAACAGTGATTACAGCAGCGAACACCTCATGGAGTGGTTCAAACTCTACAAATAAATTCAATATTTCTTACCTGATTGGTGCAGGTGGTGCCTATGCAGGTAAAGCAACAGGTTTAAATGTGGTACCGGTAGTTTATACAGTAACACAACAATAATAGGAATACAAATTCAAGTCAATGAGCCTGATTTATAGCTCATTGACATGCTTGAATCATCACGAAATAAATCCAGATCAAAGTGAAAAAGGTAATTGTTTTGTTTTTATTCCTTTTCATTGCAAAGGCCCATTCAGCCGTGTTTGCTCAAACCCCGGGTTTAACAATTAAATTACTGGATGCTTTATCATTTACAATAAGTCAGCCAGAAAATCTCAATCTTGAATATATTAATGGTGGCAAAATGAAAGATAAGTTTGTTGCCAGGATTCCGGATCACATTACAGTAATTAGCTCAAGGGGTTATGTAGTCAAAGCTGTCTCAGGAGCTGCCAATGGGAAGGAACCTAAAGTAAGTCTTACATCCCATATCAGTAAAACCAATAAGGGAAATACCTACGGACTTGTTTTTGGAAGGAGTGTTCAGTTACATCAGGCAAATGGGAGTGCTACAACAGTTATATCTGCAACCAATACTTCCTGGAATGGAATAAATCCAGAAAATAAATTTGACATCGATTATTCTGTTGAATCAGTTAATTTTAAGGGTATGGACGGAACTCCACCAACAATACCCGTAATTTTTACCGTACTACAACCCTGAATATTTGTCAGGTACCTTGCTTTTGGTACTATTATAACCAAAGATTATTAGTTAGATTCTCACAAAACCAAACAATACCCTTGCTTCATTTTTCTAATCTTAGGTAGCTTAAAATACCTTTTTATGAAGATAATATCGTTTATCATTCTATTGCCCTTCAAAGTTCTGTTTTGCCAATCGGTATTCGCCCAAAGTGCCAGTTTGAATATAACCTTATCTCCAACGGTTATATCTGTCATCATTAGTGAAGCTCCGGCAATTCAGGCAAGCCGAAACGGTTATGCAAAGTATGATGAAGGAATCAATGCCTTTGTTAAGGATCACATTAATGTTGTTAGTTCCGGGGCTTATATTGTAAGAGTTGCTATAGGAGATGTGATTGGTGATTCTAAACTGAATAGAAATTCAATAAAGATAAGCCCTCAACTTGGTTCAGGTAACCTGGGTAATTTGGATGGACTAATAGTTAATTCGGCCCTCCCCGCTAATTTTACAAGAAATAAGCAGATTACAATAATTGAAGCGGACCATGCTTCGTGGAATGGTAAGGATGCAATGAATACTTTTAATGTATCTTATTTAATTGGCGCAGATGGTGCATTTGCAGGAAGAATCCCCGGCACATATATCATTCCTGTTATTTATACCGTTATTCTAAAATAGAAGGTTCCATTTTCGGAATCAAAAACAGCCTCATTTTTATCTGATCAATTATTTGCCATCCGTATTTGCGGAATTGCCAGGATGAATCATTGAGATTATATCTGGAACCCGCATCGGTGTATTACTCCAATCTCCTCCAAAGCTTTAATTGCTAAATGAATCAGGATTAAATTCCACTAATCACTGCTCAGTACTCAATACTCCTTGAGTATCGAATTCCCCATTTGGGAAAAAATATCCCATTAAATATCCCTGTATTATCTAAAAAAGGCCCTTTTTGTACTTATTGGCGCATTGGTCTATAATTTGTCTATACACAAACAACATCAATAAAATATAAGACATAAAAATTAAAATCATGAAAAAAGTAATTATAGCCTTCGCAATTTTAGCAGTATCAGTATTAAGTACCAAGTCATTTGCACAGACCGCAAATCTGAACATTACCTTATCAGATGTATTATCATTTAGTGTAACTCAACCGGCGTCATTAGATGTAAATTTCGACACTGAAGCAAAGTATACCAATGGTATCACTGCTTTAGCCACTGACCATGTGAGTGTAACCAGTTCAAAGGGATATGTGGTTAAAGCGATTGCAGGTACAGTAACAGGAGCAGCGGCCTTAGCTCCCGGATCAATTAAGATTACATCTTCAATTGGTGCTACAAATAATGGGAATACTACCGGTATTACCTACGGTTCTGCAGTGACACTTCCGGCATCAGGTACAAGTCCGGCAACAGTTATTACAGCAACTAACAGTTCCTGGAACGGGTCGAACCCCACCAATAAATTCAATATTTCTTATCTCATTGGTGCAGGTGGTGCCTATGCAGGTAAAGCTACAGGTTTAAATGTGATTCCTGTAACTTATACAGTAACTCAGCCGTAAGATAAGAGCAGTTTTATCATTATATTGAGGCCTTTTAAAGGCCTTTTTTATATACTACTTATGAAAAGAAATGTTATCTATATCCTTTGTATTGCCATTCTTGGTTTTAGTCAGGATCTTCTGGCACAGGCAGGTATGACGGTCAGTCCGGGTAAATTATATTACAAGCTTACCCCTGGAGGTACCGCTACTCAGAAAATTGTCGTGAGTAATCCTAACAACAAGGATCTGGAGATCGGAGTTTCCCTAAACGACTGGGATTACGACTCTCTGGGCAATAACCAGACTTATGATGCTGGTACACTTAAAACCTCAGCTGCGGAGTGGATAAGGGTAATGCCGGGCTCATATTTTACGCTCAGGCCAGGAGAAAAACGTGAACTGGATGTGGTTTTCACTGTACCCGCAAATGCAAATACAGAAATTCCGGTTCATACAGCCATGATGTTTTTGACTCAGCTGAACCCGGGTGATGGAAGGGCGGCAGATGGAACTTCGATTAAAGTAAGTGTCAGAATGGGGATAAAGATCTATCATTCATTTTCCCAATCTGATGCCAGAGATATTGAAGTTCTGAATTTTACTGATGTTCTGCCGGATAAAGATGATAAGACTTCAAGTGGATACCTTGAGCTAAAACTTCATAATACAGGTAAACAATGGCTTGAAGGTAAAGTGAAGTGGGAAATTTTGAATACCCAGACCGGAGAAAAAAAGAAGCTGGAAGATCAGGAGATATTTTCTTTACCCGGTGATCAGCGACTGGTGAGACAGGCCCTGCCATTGAACCTGGCAAAGGGTAAGTATACAGCGACCGCTATTATCAATTATGGGGATAAGGATGAGTTGAAACTTGTGGAACTCGAATTCCAGAGATAATTAAAAAATCAGATGAAAAATATTTTAGGAGTTAGTTTTAGGAATGTGACACTGCATCTGGCCTTATTGCTGGGGAGTTTTTTATTCCTTACAGCTAAGGGAAACGCACAGACGATTGCCGAAGTGTTGGGTACTCCAGTTACATTTAATACAAAAGCTGAGATCTCGACAACTAAAACCAGTAATAGTTACCTTACTTTACAGTATAGTATTAATACGACGAGCCAATCGGGTTGGACTGTCCGTATTCAGGCGAACAGTGATTTTAGTAATGGTACTGCAACCATTGCGGCTTCATTCGTATCATTGACTTATGCTTCAGCGATAGGTGGTCCTTCAGGAACAAGTAGCAGGGGGTATCAAACCTTGAGCACTACTACCGCAAAGTCTATGATTAATTCGACAAGAAATATTACCAGTTCACATAATTTTTTTCAGCAAAGATTTAATATGAGGGTTGCAGGCGGTAATCATCTGAACGTTGGTTCAGGTACTTACACCACTACCCTCACGGTAACTTTGTATGATAGGGATGGAACTGTGATGGCGACTGATAGTAATATTGCCGTGTCATTTGTTGTTAATTACAGTAGCACCTGCCAGGGAGCAACCCTGAATACCTATTCAAGTACCCAAGGGACATTTAATACCTATGCAGAGCAGATGGCGGGAGCAACAGTAACTGATGCTCTGAGTGTACAGTATTCTCCGAATGGGGCTACCTGTGATGAATGGAGTTTAAATGTTAGAGCTGCCGGTAACTTCACAAATGGAAGTCAGTCGGTAGCGCCTCAATTTTTTTCATTACGTTTCAATCGGGTTAGTACAGGAACTCCAACTGCTACACAGATTGGGGTAAATAACACTCCGGTTGTTTTAAACAATACAGATGTTACACTTATAAATGGTTCAAATGCCCCTTTTGGAGCTAATATATTTACTGAACATAAGTTTGATATGCTTATTCAGGGTGGGAACCATTTACTGGTACCCAATGGTACCTATACAGGTACATTGATATTTTCATTATATAATTCGAATAATGTACTGGTTTCAACCAGTACTGTTGCGGTTTCATTCCTGATAAACTCGGTTTACAGCAGTTTGACACTTGAGCTTCAAAACTCTGCAAATGAAATTGACCTTGTATTTAATACCTTGGAGAGTTATTTAAATGGGGTATCAGTTACAAAACCAAGAGGGATGAGAGTTGTGGGATATATGCCATATCAGGTAATGATTAAAACCAGTGGTTTAAACCTTATTGGAGCAGATAGTAATACCATTCCGGTAGCCGCAGTCAATGTTCAGACCACAAAGTACACATCCACTTCGGGAGGTATATCTACTTTTACCCGGGAGCTTTCAACCGTCGATCAGATTATTGTAACCAATCCAATGGTTGATAACACCCAGCAGGTAACTGAATATGACCTAAGGTATTATACAACACCGAATGATAGCAGGCTGGCAGGTAAAACCGGCACCTTTAACACAACTGTTTTATTTGTAATTATTCCGCAATAACCTTCTTAAATAAGAAATCGAATAATTTTTTCAGAATCTTTAAGGTGAAAAAGAGAACATCAGATATTTTATGCAATGCATTTTGCCTAAAAGGACTGCTTTCTGGTTTTAGAATAAAGCCGGTGCAATCCTCTGTTTCTCTGTTTTTTATGATGTGTTTATCATTTGCCATTTTTAGTTCTGCAGAATTAAAAGCACAGGAAAATGATTCATTAATTGTTTTATTGCCCTCTAAACCGCTTATCAGTGCTTCCAATGAAGAACTGGTCGATCTTACTTTAAAACTGGTGAATAAAAGATCTGTACCACTTGTGGGTGCAATCAGTATTAACCCTGAGAAAAGTATCAACCTGATCAGCAAGAGTAAAATAACAGTGTCAATCAAGCCTGGGGATAGTTTATTTGTCCCCGTCAAAGTATTTATCACCAAAAAAACTGTTTCCGGTCAGAAGCATGTAATCAGGTTTGTACTTTCTGATGAAAGTAATAATCTGATAATGGCGACAGAAACAATTGTACAGGTTTCTGTTAAGAGAAATGTGAATATGTTTTCACTGGTTTCAAGTATCCTGATAGATGCCTCGACTGATTCCATCAGAATTCCAGTCAGAATTTCCAATCCGGGAAATACTGCCCAGCGAATAACACTAATTAATCGCTTCCCGCCAGTATTTCAGAATCAGGCATTTCATGCCACTCAGGAGTTTACAATTCAGCCATCATCTGATACTTTAATCACAATCTCTAAACCCGTTACCAGAAAAATGTTTCAGTCCGAAGGGTTTGATGTAACCTTTACCGGGCTGTATTCTAACGGCGATGTATTTGGAATGGCTTATGTCAGAATCCAGAGTGGTCGCAGTGACCGTGCATACCATGACCCCAATTTAAATGATTCCTATAATGCCAATAGCATTTCGCTCAGTTCACAAGGTATGTTCTCAAGCAATGAATCTTATCTTTTGAACGGACAGGGTAACCTAGAACTTAAATCCGGTAATTTGGGTTATAGTCTCGATTATACAGATTGGAAGAACACTTACTCAGCACCTATGATGAGGAATACCTGGCTAAGTTATGAAACCGGAAACATGGGGATCACTGCGGGAAACATTAACAAGAACATGGATATAAACCTCAGCGGAAGGGGAGCAAATCTATTTTTGAATGATACCACAAACAATGATTCTTATGATGTAGGTTTTTTAGATGGAAATTCTAATTTGATTGGAAGGGATTCATATAATTTCTTGCCTTCGGGCAGTGCAGGATGGGCCGGATATACCCACAGAAATGAAAACTCGGAATTTGCAACCAACGTGATCTATGAAGTAAGTCCGCTTCAAAATTCAAATAGCGCCATATTAGGAAATACTTACACTTTATCTAAATTTAAGGGACTACGCATTGTAGCTAACCTGAGTGGAGGACATACCCAACAACGGGATAGTATCAGTTTGGTGAAACCAAGTTTTGCCTCCGGATTGAATATCAGCGGAACAATTAAAAAAATAGTAATCAATAGTTCAAATTATTACAGTTCAGGATATTATCCTGGAATGAGGAGAGGTGCTTTGTCGTTTAATGAACGGATTACCTATATGAGAGAGCGGTCTAACATATGGGTAGGATTTGACTATAATCATTATGCACCTAAAACTTTCTCAACGTTCAGGTTGTTTATGCCAAAGTTTAGTACACTGAGGGCAGAAATGGGAATTTCGGGAACGATATTTAAAAAAATGATAGCTTCTGTTTCGCCGCTGTATTTTCAGGAGTCTAATAATGCATTCCGCTTACCGGGTTCAACCAAAGAAGTACATACTTTGAACTATTGGAATATTAATTCCTCTTTTAATTATCCAATATCAAATAATCAATACCTTTCATTTAATGCAGAAAGTGGCTATTACAACACTTCCTTTAACGAAAAGCTACGCTTTCATTTCCGTTCTAATCTCAATTATAAAAGAGGGATCTTTAATCTAAGTTCTACAATACAATTCGGTACGTTTTATGTTGGTGAGGCTGTTAACAATTTTCTTAGAAGTCAGGATTCTCCAAGAATATTTAGTGTTATTCCCACTGTCCGAAAGAACTATTACAGGAACAAGCTAAGGATGGAAGCTGGACTGGCATTGATGAATAATTCATCGTATGGTAGCAGCAGCTTCCTGACCGGAAGGGCGGAGTATGATATTTTGCCCAAATCCAGTATATATACATCGGTTAATCATAACCGATTCAGTAATTATCAGTTCAGTCTGCTTGAGGTAGGTATTACTCAAAAACTATCCTTACCTAAGGCCGGTGCTGTGAACAGTGATTTGGAGGTAGTGGTGTACAAGGATATGAATCAGAATAATATTTTTGATCAGGGTGATTCCAGAGCAGAAGGCCATCTGCTTTATATTAATGATGTTGCTTTTATTACAGATGCAGGCGGCTCTGTGGTCTACAAGAAGTTGCCTTATGAAAGCTACCGTATCAGTATGTCGAATACAAAAGGCTGGTATGCCCCTGATCAGTACATCGTTCTAAACAAAAAGAAACAAAGGCTTGAAATTCCGTTGAAAAGGACAGGAACTTTAAAGGGAAATGTAGTTTATAGCTTCGATCAGTTCAGTTATGAGATCAATCGGAACTTACAGGGAATAACTGTAATTGCAAGGGATGAAAATAATGTAAGGTATGTTACCAAGACCAATCTGGAAGGTCAGCTCATCTTTTATCTGCCGATTGGCAAATACACCTTTTCAGTGGATAGTACAAATCTGCCTCCGGAAGTAGAAGTTGATAAGAACATTCCGGAGATCGTACTCGATTCTGAAAGTCCGGCAAATCTTACTATTAAGCTGATTATCAAGCCAAGAAAAATAGAGACTAAGAAATTCGTTTCGCCCAATAAATTGCCTAACAGGTAAAAATATTTCTTGGCTTTTGTAACCTTTTCATATATTTATCGTAAAGAAATATATGAAAGTCTTTTTGAGCCTTTTACTTTTCGTCTTTATTACCACTGAAATTAAGGCTCAGGTGGCAAGTTCTTCCTTGTATATCACGCTTTCAGATGTACAGTCTGTAAAAATTATTGAGCTTCCATCACATTCAAAAGCGCAATTCTCTGAGAAAAAATCAGGGAAGGGGAATCTGTTAATACTAAATCCTTCTGCCTCACAAGTCCGGAAATTTGAGTCCCAATTTGAAAGTGCAGAAAATGAATCTGAACGAAACAATAAAGGTATTCAAATCGAAATTCCTGCTTCAGGTGTTACAGGTTCAGTGACGAATATGCCAATGGCAAAACTTAATCAGCAATCCAACAGAAACGTTCCTCTTGTAGTTTACCAGATAGATCCACGATAGCTGGATTTCAATCCTTAATATTTCTATTTTTTATCTACCTTATCCTTAACTTTTAACAGGATAGGATGTGTTCGATTTTCTTCAGATACAGGCTGATTTATGCTCTCTTTTTGCTATTGCTGTGTTCCGGCGATAGTTTTTCGATAGTTATTAAACCCAAATTTCAGGTAATTGCGTTTTATACAGGAAAAAATGATCAGGCTCATATTAGTTATGTATCGGAAGCCCTGAAGTGGTTTCCTAAAACGGCAAAAGAGAATGGTTTTGGGTTTACAGCTACAAACGATTGGAATAACCTGAATGTTGAATTTCTTGCAGGGTACCAAGTTGTTCTTTTTTTGGATACCCGGCCAGAGAAACCGGAGCAAAGGGAAGCTTTTCGAAGATACATGGAGGCCGGAGGCGCCTGGATGGGATTTCATTTTTCAGCATTTGCACTAAGCCCATCGGCTTACCCTCAAAATTGGGATTGGTATCATGAAGATTTTTTAGGATCAGGACAGTACAAGAGTAATACCTGGAGACCAACATCCGCCACATTGAGGTTCGAGGATTCTAAACACCCGATTGCAAAGAAATTGCCTGATACTTTTCTGTCGGCTCCAAACGAATGGTACAGATGGAAAAATGATCTTAAAAAGAACCCCCAAATAAAAATCCTGGTATCAATTGACCCAAAGAGCTTCCCGCTCGGTACCGGTCCAAAACAGCATGAAATCTGGCACGAGGGTTATTATCCTGTTGTATGGACTAATACCAGATACAAAATGTTATATGTTAATATGGGGCATAATGATATTGATTATGAGCATAAAATTGACCGGACTAATCGTACACTTTCATTTACTTTCGATAATACAGCTCAGAATAAAATGATTACCAATGCTCTGCTATGGTTGGGGAGTAAATAGTATTTTTGAATCTGAATTTCCTGATTATTTTGAAAATATATTTAACTCTTGCATTTCTTTTGTTTGTAACTCCTGCATTTTCTCAGGACCAATTCAGAATTCAGAACGGGGTTGAAATTGATGATTCTAAGCTGCAGCCCTTTATGCGCCTGCTCCATACTAAGAATGATTTTGTTCTGGCATTTCGCACATTTTTCCCCATGGAGTCAGCATCAGAATCTAAATATTTTGTTTTAACCGGGAGAGGTAAACAGCTAAAGGCATATTCGTATTCAAAAAATATACTGCATGAACTGAATCTATCAGGCAATTCACTCAATCAAATCTGGAGAACATTTGAGCAGAATGACTTATTGAAACTCAGGAATGAAATTGATATTCCAAATTTTTGTGCCAAGAAGTATGAGATATTTGAATCGTACACCTATGAATTCACACTTGTTGCCGGTGGCCGGATGAAGGTGCTTTCTTATTATAGTCCTGAATACTATATTGAAGCTTGCTACGGTATGTCCGAAAGACAAAATATTATTAATGCAGTAGCAATAATTAACCAAATGGCTCCTGAATATTAATCAGGAGGCATTCAGCTGCTGAATCTTTTTCCGTTCTCCAACAATCCAAACAATATCACCCCACTCAAAGACCATTTGAGAATTCGGGTTCAAAATCCTTTCCTGATTTCTTTCTATACCAATGATGAGCCCATTCGTTCTTTCACGGATGCCCGAGTTTCGAACAGTATGTCCTTTCAGCTTGTTATGCTCATCGACTACGATTTTTTGAACAACAATATCTTCAACATCATATTCACCGGTGTCAGTGGCGTCAGTGGCATCAAAAACAGGTTTAAACTGCTGCATTTGTTCATCGCTTGCAATTATTCCGACATGATCGAAAGGAAGGAGTTTATTAAATCGGGAGGGGGCATAAATCAATTTATCACCACGTTTGATATAGGCAATGTTGACCCCATATTTCTCCCTCCATTCAAGCTCTTCAAGGGTCTTTCCTATAAAATCGGCATTCTGGACAACTTCCATATCAATCATATGGACTGCCCATGGAGCTAGTTCAGATTCAGGTTTGAAGTGTTTTTCGAGAATTTTTTCAGATTGTGTGCTTTCTCTTTCAGCAATTTCCCGAGCATTCAAATTACTTAAAAATCTTGTTTCAAGCCGGTGGTAAAACTTTTGAATTCTGTTGGAAAACAGCTTTAATACAATAGTTGTCAAAGTCAGTGCGATTAATATTGCTATAATCGTTGGAAATAAACGACTAACCCAAAATCCAATAAGTAGGAGACCTGAAATTACTCTGGAGAACTCAAGTACCAGCAATGGCCCTTTGCTGTATTGAATATCCAGCCATAATTCTTTATAGTATGTATTATCAGGTCTTTTTGCCATCAATGCCCATAAGAATGGGGCTGAAACTCCAATTGAAATTACAAGAACTATAACTCCTGAAATTACCGGATCTGTTACAGTTTCTCTAATAAAGGGTAATAAAATGTTTAAAGAAAGCAGCATTAATGCCAGCAGAACTATGCCATTTGTTACCGCAATCTTCAAATATGATTTAAAAACCTTTTCCCAATTGCTTTCAGCCTGGATGTTTTGGGTACTTGAAGAATATTTTGATAAATTTTTTATCCATCGTTCGGGCAAAATGCGGGCAATAAGTTCATATATTTTCTCAGAGTACTTGATTCTATATGGTGTTGTGAAAGTTGTAATTACTGAAGCCCCAACCGCAACAGGGAAAAGGAAATCACTAGTTACACCTAAAGCAAGTCCTAATGAAGCGACTATAAAGGCAAATTCACCTATTTGGGCCAGACTCATTCCAACTTGAATAGATTGTTTTAATGGTTGTCCTGAAAGGATAGCACCTAGCGCAGAGCTAAAAAACCGTCCGAATAGAATCAATAAGGTTACCCATAGAATAGCCCATCTGTTTTCCATAATTGCAGCCGGGTCAATCAGCATCCCTACAGATACAAAGAAAACAGACCCGAATAAATCTTTTACAGGTTTAACCACATGCTCAATTTTTTCTGCCTTTGTTGTTTCTGCCAGAATGGAGCCCATTATGAATGCACCCAGCTCTGCTGAGAATCCTGCTTGTCTGGCAACAATTACCATCCCTAAGCAAAGTCCTATGGCAAGAATTAGCAAGGTTTCATCATCTAAAAGTGATTTAACTTTTTTGAGAAATGTTGGAATTAAAAAAATCCCTGCAATGAACCATAAAAGCAGAAAGAACAATAGTTTAGCAACTATAAATAGCATTTCAGTCCCCTCAAACTGATTGGTTATTGCGATTGTTGACAGTAATACCATTAAGAGGATCACTACAATATCTTCTACTATAAGAATTCCGAATACAACCTGGGCAAACTGCTTCGTTTTGACACCAAGTTCATCAAATGCCTTAATGATAATCGTAGTTGAGGAGCTTGCTAGCATCCCGCCAAGAAAAAGACTGTCCATAATTGACCATCCCATCAATTGCCCTACTAAATACCCGGATGCAGTTATAAAAAATATACCTATCAAACCTGTAATTGAAGCGTCACCACCAACGCGAACAAGCTTTTTAAAACTGAACTCTAATCCCAGGCTAAACAACAGGAATATGACACCAATTTCTGCAAGTGTCTTAATATTTTCTGTATCAGCAACGGTTGGTGTAATCGAAAAGTGAGGGCCGACTAAGAATCCGGCAATAATATATCCTAATACAAGCGGTTGTTTTATTCTTCTGAATAGAATAGTAGTAACAGCAGCAACTATTAATATTAATGCTAAATCTTCAATAAGTTTTGGCAAATGACCCATATAATTCTCCTCCTTTTCTTTGCTTTTTTGAGTTCATGGAAAAATATAATAAAAAATTCAAAAAATGGGAGATGCTGCAGCCTTTTGGGTCAGCAAAGTGTCAGCATTTTCATCATGATATGGTGCTATTCTCTTAATCAGGATTCTTTTTGTCAAAAACAGTTTTGTTGGAATCATGTATCTTTGTGTTCTAATACTCTCTCAGAGAATTAGAACAATTTTGCTTTTTTAACACAATAAGAATGAAGAAATGATAGATGGAATAAATTTTATAACCGATGAAAGCGGAAATAATAAGGCTATCATTCTGGATCTGGTCCGGTTCAAAAAGGATGGGGTGAAAGATAAAACAGTATTGGAAGCCCTGGGAAATTTGCAGCAACTCATTGATGATGCTGCAATTGAAAAGAAATCAGCAAATACCTGGGATCAGGCAAAGGAAAAGTTAAAGAACTTTAATCCCTGAAATTTTCTTGAATTATATTAAAATCCTGTAAATTCAGTTTTACAGATTTTCAAAATTAGATTTATTGACGATGGTATTAATTTCCTAATTTAGCCGGGTCTTTTAGATAACCTATGAGTAGTACAACATTCGATTTTGAAAAACCTATTGTTGATTTGCAGTTGCAGATTGAAAAGGTTAAACAGGTAGCTGAGAAAACCAAGGTAGACATGTCTGCTACACTTGCAGAGCTCGAACTAAAGATTGATGCAGCCAGGCATCAGATCTACTCAAATCTTAGCGGATGGCAAAACGTGCAGATATCAAGGCATCCTGAAAGGCCTTACACTTTGTCTTATGTAGAGATGATCTGTGATGATTTTATTGAGATGCATGGTGACCGGACGGTTAAAGATGACAAGGCCATTGTTGGAGGATTTGCCAGTATCGGTGGTCAAACGGTAATGGTCATTGGACATCAGAAAGGTGTGAACACCAAGATGCGTCAATATCGTAATTTTGGAATGGCCAATCCCGAAGGCTATCGCAAAGCGCTCAGACTGATGAAACTGGCTGAGAAGTTCAATAAACCGGTGATTACATTTATTGACACACCTGGAGCATATCCGGGGTTAGAGGCAGAAGAACGTGGTCAAGGTGAAGCAATTGCCCGCAACCTGCTTGAAATGTCGGTTTTGAGGGTTCCTATCCTTTGCTTTATAGTAGGGGAGGGAGCTTCAGGAGGAGCATTGGGTATTGGTATTGGCGATCGGGTTTATATGCTTGAGCATACCTGGTACTCGGTAATCTCGCCTGAATCATGTTCATCCATTTTATGGAGAAGCTGGGATTTTAAAGAGAAAGCAGCCGACTGTCTGAAACTGACAGCCGACAATATGTATAAGAATAAACTGATCGATGGCATTATTAAGGAGCCTCTGGGAGGTGCCCATCATAATCCTGAAGAAATGGCAAAGACCATTCAGGACAGGATCACTAAAGACCTGAATCTCTTGCTGAATCGGGATATCGACGAGGTAATCAATGAGCGCATCGAAAAGTTCTGTGCTATGGGTGTGGTGATTGAGACCTGATCAGTAAACTATTTAGTACTATCTCTTCCATTCAAAGATCGAGGGACTCAGTCCCCGCTGATATTTACCAAATCCAAACATGGTTGGTTTATACTCACCAACCATCTGAGCATTGTTTTGTGCAGGAATTTGGTTCTCCATATTAGTGCCCCAATAACAGGCATTAATAACCAATCTTCGAAGGTCTTCACTAGTCAGATCAACTGAAGAACCCATTGTTGTAGTAAATATCCTCGCCTTTTTACCACTTGCT
>Ga0209480_10001300_pt1 | contig 18373 bp, 15 predicted proteins | sample JI61114C2DNA_FD_187501 | JGI IMG/M metagenome (GOLD analysis project Ga0209480, IMG submission 187501) | Wastewater effluent complex algal communities from Wisconsin, to seasonally profile nutrient transformation and Carbon sequestration -... | ecosystem: Engineered > WWTP > Effluent > Algae... | reverse complement strand
GCATTGATATTTCCAATAATAGTGGACTGGACTGGGCACCACTCGCGGATGAGACCGGCTATCATGTTGTAAGAAAAGCGCGACACGGAAGTTTGGTTATACTGGCGGGCAACAATAAGCTGGCTATGTTAATTCCATAAATATTACGTTGTGGATGAGGTCTGATGTTGGACTAACGACTCATTAAAAATTACTAAATTGGGTGATGATTCACAGGGTCTATATTGATACATCAGTTATTGGCGGATATTTTGACGAGGAGTTCGACTTTTATACTAAGCTATTCTTTGAAAAGGTGGAGCTCGGAAAATTCAAAGTTATCCTCTCTGATATCTTGACGACTGAATTGCAGGGGGCTCCGGATAAGGTTGTTGATTTTTTTAAATCAATCCCTAAAACTCAAATTGAGTACGTTGACCAAACGGAAGACTCAATTATACTTGCTGATTCTTATTTAAAGGAGGGAGTTGTTGGAAAAACAAGCCGAACTGACTGTAGGCACATTGCCCTAGCAACATTGGTAAACGCTGACATTCTAATTAGTTGGAACTTTAAGCACATTGTTAACATTACAAGAATAAGAGGATATAATTCAGTGAACATTAAGTACGGACATAGAATTTTAGAAATAAGAACACCACGAGAAATATTAGAGTTATGAAGGCCGAGATTAAAGCAAAAAAAACATTTGACGCAGTAGCGTTTATGAGAAAGCGAAGGGAAGAGATTTCAAAAGAAATTGAAGGAATGACGCCTAAACAAGAAATTGAATATTTTAAAAAGAAAGCAGCTGAATTTAGGAAAAAGAAATAACGACCCAACCTGCAACCCTTACCCGCGGCTATCGCGAATGCGTAGAATATATTTCAAACACGCAGGTACTTGCGGCCGGCCCAAAGGGGATTGATATTTCCAATAATAGTGGACTAGACTGGGCGCCACTCTCGGATGAGACCGGCTACCATGTTGTAAGAAAAGCGCGACACGGAAGTTTGGTTATAGCGGCAGGCAACAATAAGCTGGCACAGATAATTAAATAAGTAAGATTTCTGAAAATCTCATGAGTTACTGTATATAGCCTGCTGTTTTGGGAGGCTATATACAGCTTCATACTACATGCCACATAAGAAAGATAAGTAATTGCATATATTCGGGTGTTGGCAGTAATTGGGCAGGCTCCGTAGAAAGAGAAGTATGGTTTGAAAATGTGAGCCGACAGTAGAAAAAACAATTCGACAACTTTAAAAGTAGATTACAAAATGAGAGAACAAATTCAATCTATTATTCAACACGAAATTTCAAAAGGATGCATCTTTGACGCTCATTCGATTATTGAGTATCTGATACAAAATCACAGTGACTATTATTTATCTTTCTATCGAAATGGGACGACAGAGTTTTATCACAGTGAGATTAGTAAAACAATAGACTCCTTTGATGGAGTCAATATTGAGAGAATAGGTGAAAGTTGGTCGTTGAATATTCACAAACAATTTAGCAAAAATGTATGCTGGAGAAAATTGTAAGGACTATGAAAAATCTTAATACTAATATTGCGGTAATTAGGAGTGTACAAAAAATATTTCTATGCCTTGTACTTTCTTTATTTTTTATAGGGAATATTCTTTCGCAAAATTCCCTCCCAAAAGGGACAAAATTGAAAACATTTTATTTTAGCAAGACTATTAATAATAAGGACTTAGATTATTATCAAAATACGAATTACGCTCTGGTCGGGTTCGTAAATAACAATCAATTTGTTGAAGGTCAAAAAATAGCAATTTTCGAAAACTTCCGTTCAAAATTATCTGGTGACACACTAATGAGCGGAATTTATGTAATTAAAGAAGGAGTTTCATATTTAGAATCTACTGTACCGAATCAACATATGGGCGGGGATGCTTTTACAATAGGTTTATATAGGGTCACTAATTCTAAAAATGGTAATAACCTAACAACTTCTTATTCAGATGCGGACCAATTGACTATTGAGTTAGTCGACATCTATTATAACGAAGGATTTTATAACAATTCAAACCAACCAGTTATTTTAGAAAAGCAACAAGACGACTATCTTTTGAAGATTTACTTTAAAGATAGAATACTTGAGACCATTATTAAATCTGAAAATATCAGAATGTATGGGTTCAACAATTTCATCAAATCACATGATGGATATCATAACTTCATTAAATCCTCTCAAGATATTAAATTGAAATATAGAGATGGAAATGTTTTTGTTGGTGTCGTTGAAGAACGAAATTATAAGTATGTCGCAAGAAAAGGTAAGTATAAATTTACAACAGGTGAAACATATGTAGGCGAATTCGATAAAGACGCTGTGATAGATTTTGATAGCTATTATAGTATACTTTCTGTTCCAACAAAAGGGGAAACGACATTTGCAGACGGAACTTCTGTCAATGGTAATTGGTTGGCGCAATACAATTTTACTAAAGACGAATGGAAGCGAATTTATGAGAGTAGCAAATCATTAACCGAAATACGAGATATAGCTATTCGTATTGATAGAGAAAAAAAGGGGAAATTAGAAGAAGAAAAACAAATTCAGAAAGTAGAAAAACAACCATACATTGATAAATATGGAGAATATTGGGGCTCCCTTGTTTTTGCGGAAGAATTTACTTTAGGCATGACAAAACCCATGGTTAAGGATATTGTAACGAATAGACGAATTTCATTTTTTCTCAAAAAAATGTTGACTCCCATAAATCGTTCTGTTATGGACTGTTATATCGTTAATAAAGAAAATTCAACTGAAACCTGGACATTCAACAAAAATAGATTTTTTGAATTTATGAAGAAGGTAGAAGGTAAAATAACTAACCCCGGAGAACAAATGACATTTAGAGAAGGAATGAATACATTAAAGCAGCCTGTAATGGGACAAGATATGCTCAAAATTAGTTATCCCACATTTGTATTCACGAATGGGAAATTATCAGAGATATATTATTAATGAGTATTCTATAACAAGTTGGTGTCCGCGGACAATTTTAATCACGATGACTCATTTTCAGTCCCAAGTTATTGTTGGTCGCTGACCAACAATCTTCCTATTAAAAATAAAAAGCGGAGAAACAGGGATTCGAACCCTGGTGACACTTGCGCGTCAAACGGTTTTCGAGACCGTCCCATTCAACCACTCTGGCATTTCTCCGGCACAAAAATAAAAGAGGTTGTATAAAATGTCTAATTAATTTAGGGCAAGCTCAGTCTGCCAACCAAGTATGGGTTTCAAAGATGCCCGAAATAATGAAATGCATACCTCCCGATAGGTATCGGGATGATCTGGCAGCTCAGAAATAATCTTGAATGCTCCTTTTACTCGAATCGTAATGATTCAATCGGATCAAGCTTCGAAGCTTTATGAGCTGGATAGTATCCTGATAACAATCCTACTACAATACAGATTGCCATACCCATAAACATCCACAGCCAAGGAACTACAAATGTGCTGATACCAATCGCCTTTGAAATAAGGTTGCCAATCAGAATACCTAAAATCACACCCGCTACTCCACCCAACAAACAAACTACAATAGCCTCAATCACAAATTGCTGCCGTATTCTTAGTGGAGTAGCACCCAATGCCTTTCGCACGCCTACTTCGCGCGTGCGCTCGGTAACGGATACTAACATGATATTCATTAAGGCGATGGATGCACCAAGCAACGTGATAAACCCTACACCAAAGCCACCCCAGCGCAAGCCACTGGTAATGCTCTCTAATTCCTGTGCAAGCGATTCACTCTTTTCAATCTCAAATGAGTTTTTTTCATCCACCCTATCTTGTCTGATTTTGCGCATCAAACCGGTTGCTTCGCCCATCGCATATTCCAACTGATTCATATCAGAAATACCAACATTCAATCGATAACTTAAAGGTTGGCCGGCAGCCATCTGATTAGCAACCAAAATAGGAATGACAACCATGTTGTCGTAATTATTTTCAGATAGATCACCCTTCTCCTTTAATAAACCAATTACTTTAAACTGTGTACCCTTAAATGAAATTTCTGTACCTACGGGCATTGGATTTTCTCCATATAAAGAGACCGCTAACTTATATCCGATAACGGCAACTTTACTACCATATTGAATTTCGAAGCGGGAAAAATTTCTTCCATCTTGAATATTAAGTCCCTTAATTGGAATAAACTCTTCGTTAGCACCGCGAATATCCACGTTGGGATTCGTTTTTTGTGAGCCATGTTTAACCTCACCAAGGATGGTAAGCCTTGCAGAGAGACTTACTGAAGCCGGTACCTCATATTGATCTATAAACTTTTGCATTTCAGATAAGGTAAGTCTGGCACGCACTTTTTCTGTTACTCCATCCTGGTTTGTACCGCGGTTCCATTTTGAATAAATATCAAACGTATTAACCCCCAGCGAGCTAAGACTCTCAGAAACAGAATACTCAATACCATCAATAGCGGTTAAAATCCCAACTAATGAAGTAATGCCAATGGCAACAATGAGTGCCGTGAGAACCGAACGCAACATATTGGCCTTTACCGACCTAAGCCCCTCCCTTATATTCTCTAATAAATCCATGCTGAAGCGTTTTACTATTTAAAATAAAATGATCTGTCAAAAATAACGTTCAAAATTATATCTTTAATCGTTCTAATGGGGAGACTTTTTAATGATTCTTTTGTTACAGGTGATAGCTAAATGAGGGGTTTAACGATGCGATACAGGATTTTGTTTTTATTTCTAACCCTTTCGGGGTGGGTTTCTGCTAATTCTATCTTAATCCCTATGGATGATACGCAAAGCGACCATCTAAAAGCCTATGGAATTGCCTATTGGTTGTTAAAAAACAATACCGAAGTAGATTGGCTTCTTAACTACAGGGGCGGAAGTTTTATGTGTCAATTCAATCCAAAAATTCAAAATGAATTGGTAGTTCGTGGCGTTAGTTACGAGATTATTTCGGAAGCCAAAGTAAATGCCATTGTAACTGAAATTGCCAGCCCGGCATTGAATTATGATATCATGAAGTTGGAAAAATGCCCGCGCATTGCCGTGTACTCGCCCAAATCAAAACAACCGTGGGACGATGCCGTAACACTCGTACTTAGCTATGCCGAAATACCCTACGATATAATTTTTGATGACGAAGTACTGAATGATTTACTACCAAAGTATGATTGGCTGCATTTACATCATGAAGATTTTACAGGCCAGTACGGAAAGTTTTATAGCAACTATGCCAACTACCCGTGGTACATCGAACAACAAAAAGAAGCTGAAGAAACCGCAAGACGATTTGGGTTTCACAAAGTATCGCAAGCTAAACTTGCTGTAGTAAAAAAAATAAAAGAATTTGTTGCCGGTGGTGGCTTTATGTTTGCCATGTGTTCCGCCACCGATACCTATGATATAGCGCTTGCCGCAGAAGGTGTTGATATTTGTGAACGTATGTATGATGGCGATGCAGCCGACCCACAAGCACAAGAAAAATTAAATTTCGATAACACCTTTGCATTCACCGACTTTCGCTTGTCGCGAGATCCTTACCAATACGAATTCTCTGACATTGATAATAACTTTCCCGATCGCGGATTGCGCCAGGATAACGACTACTTCAATCTCTTTCAATTCTCAGCCAAATGGGATCCAATACCGACTATGCTTACGCAGAATCATACACGCGTGATAAAAGGATTTTATGGCCAGACTACAGGCTTTAAGAAAAAACTTATAAAATCGGATGTAGTCATTATGGGCGAAACTCCTGAAATAAAAGAGGCAAAATATTTACATGGCGTTTACGGAAAAGGTTTCTGGACATTCTATGGCGGGCATGACCCTGAAGATTATCAACATACCGTAGGCGAAGAACCAACCGATTTAAATTTACATCCAAATTCTCCGGGCTTTCGCTTAATTCTAAATAACATTCTTTTTCCGGCAGCTAAAAAGAAAAAGCAAAAAACCTGATGCGCCCTTTATCGAGGTCTATAAATCAGTGCGTTGTGTGTATAGCAATACTGATGGTTTCCTGCAAACCAACTATTCCAAATCAAGCGAACAATAACGCTGTGGAGCAGTTGGTAATTCAAAAATTAGGGAGATACGAAATGTATCAAAATGCTTCGGGTACTTATTCTCTGTATGTTCAGAAAATTGAAGAAGAAGCAACGGCTAATCCAGTTACGAGGTTTTTGGTTGTTGACTTAGCAAGTAAAAAAATAATGGTTGAGAAAAGCTTTAAGCCCGGTTATGTAAAATGGATAGATGATTCAACCCTTGAACTTCTTGATGCTCCAGGCATCTTAAAACAAAATGACACACTTTCGGATTATATAAAGAAAATTGACCTTTCCATTCTTAAACAATAACTATGCGGTTCAGGTATTTACTGGTTGCGATCTTTTCTTTTTGCGGTGCCATTCTCTGGACTGTAAATACAAATAAGTCTGTAAATTATATTCAGCCCGACAGTTATAAACAAGCAGAATATACCGGCCCTGCCGAATTCAGAAAATTTCATCAGGCAATAAGAACACCCGAAGATGCCATTGGCCCCGAATATGAGCATGGCTTTATGATGCGCGAACTGGAACAAGCAAAGTCGTTTGCTGCGCGTAAACAATCAGCCCGAACTCAATCTACAGGTGTGCTTGAATTTACAGAACGTGGCCCGGCCAATGTGCCCGGTCGCACACGCGCGTTGCTTGTAGATCCGGATGATGCTACAAAAAATACCTGGTTTGCCGGCTCAGCCGGTGGTGGTGTTTGGAAAACAACTACGGGTGGTAATAACTGGATCTTGCTAACACCCGATCTTACAAATCTTGCAACCACCGTGTTGGCGATGGCGCAATCAAATCACAATGTAATCTATTTGGGTACTGGCGAAAGTTTTGGAGGGTTAGTTGCTATCCACGGCAACGGAATTTTTAAATCTACCGATCGCGGAATAACCTGGAATTTTCTTTCATCCACCTCAAGCTTTGATGACGTGAATCGGATTGCTATTGATCCGGCCAACGAAAATATAGTTGTAGCTGCCACATCAGCTGGAATTTTAAGATCAGTGAATGGTGGCGTTTCGTGGACACAAGTTTCTTACAGAAATTTTATTGAAGACTTGCGCGCAACCCCGGGCAACTTTAACGTTCAATATGCATCTCAAAATGGTATAGGCATTATTAAATCTACTGATGCCGGATTAACCTGGACTCTTTCCAACACAGGCATGAATCCAAGTGGTCGTGCAGAAATTGCAATTTCTCCAGTTAATACTAATCGAATTTTTGCTTCGGCACAAAGTAATTTCTCTGGCACCGATTCAGATTTATATGTATCCAACGATGCAGGAGCAACCTGGTCGGTAGTCGATGTTTCTATTAATGATGTGGCCGTAGATTTTTTAGGCGGGCAAGGTTGGTACGACAACACCATTCTTTGCGATCCTTTCAATGCCGACTTGGTATATTATGGTGGCACCGGCCTTTTCAGAACGCAACTTAAAACGGGATCAACAAGCATTAACAACTATACACTTGAGGCGGTGAATACTTCTTTCCTCACCCTTGTAAATTTCAGCGCTTCGTTTGGCGGTGGCGCATTAGAGGTTGGCAGTTCTGCAAATGCATCGGTTGAAGTAAGATTTGGTTCAGGCAAAACACAAAAAGCACATCGCTTTCTGGTGCCGGCAGGGGCAACATCGGGTGTGCCTGATGTTAGTTATAGCTATGCCGATTATGTGGATGTGCCCTTTGAAGTTTGGGATGTTACAAACAACAAACAACTCATGGTTTCCTTTCGGGATCAAGACCGTAACGGGCAATTCAATTTGTTACTTCAAAACACAGAAGGTGATGCAATCACAAACAGTCGCGAGTATATTTATATTAGCAATGTTGATTACAATGCAACAACACCTTCCGCAAACATAGCAACCAATGGCGGTCATGTTTTTCAGGAGATGTATTTTTTCTGGCCGGTATTAGCCGATGGAAAAACGTGGCCGGCAGATGTTACCGATTCACAATTAAAAATAAATTTCAGTTCGCTACCTAAGCAGAATGCCACTACCATAACAGTAGCTGATCCTTATAGCGCATTTGACGGAAAAAATAAATTCACAACGTTTGGTATCGATGTTCATCCTGATCATCATAATCTGATAGCTATTCCCATCACCGCAACCACCTATAAAATTTTAAATGCAAGCGATGGTGGAATTTTTGTTTCCAGTATCTCTCCAACACCTGGAATTAATGACGGTGATTGGAATTTAGTTGGAAGAACTTATAACACGAGCCAATTTTATGGAGCCGATAAACGGCCGGGCTTTGATGAATATTTTGGCGGCATGCAAGACAACGGCACCTGGAAGACACCAACCGGAACGGTTTCATCCAACAAAACCAATTTTCAATTTAGTTTTGGTGGCGATGGCTTTGAAGTTGTGTGGCATAAGCTTGATGACAAAAAACTAATTGGCGGCTCGCAAGGAAATAGCTTCAGAAGATCAACGAATGGTGGTAGCTCGTTTACGGCTGCAACCAATGGCTTATCGGGCGATCATCCATTTGTGTCTAAGCTCGCAAACTCGCAGGATAATCCCGATGTGTTGTTTACACTTTCATCGGCAGGGGTTTTTCGTTCAGGGAATTTTGGAGCCTCATGGATACTAACTCCTATTACAGAAAAATGGGGTGGCTCAACTTCCCTAATGGATGTAGATGTTTCGCGTGCCAACGCCAATATTGTTTGGGCCGGAAGTGGCATGGCTAATAGCGGCACATTGCGAAACCTGCATGTGTCAACCGATGGTGGTGCAACGTTTACACCAACCAATAATTATACAGATCGTATTTTAGGGGGCATTACAAAACTGGCCACGCATCCTACGGAAGCTAACACCGCCTATGCCCTATTTTCTTTTTCAGGAAGACCAAAAATTTTGCGCACCACTAACCTTGGCGAAACCTGGACAGATATTTCAGGTTTTGGTATGGGCACCACAAGCTCAACCGGGTTTCCCAACGTGGCAGTCTATTGTTTATATGTGAGGCCTGATAATACAAACATAATTTGGGTAGGAACAGAAATTGGAATTGTTGAGTCAACCGACAACGGATTATCGTGGACTTTGCTTGATGACTTTCCAAATGTTTCCGTTTGGGATTTAAAAGGGGTGGATAATCAAATTGTAATTGCTACTCATGGTCGTGGTATCTGGACAGCCACCCTTGAAGAAGTGCAATCGACAATCAAGAACCCGCTCATTACTGCTATTGGAACTTCGCCACAATCGGATTTAGTAATTGGCATTACACTCGCAGAGCAATATGATTCCACGCAAGTATGGATTGCAAATACTAAAGTTGGAAAGATTGGAAACGTGCCTTCAGGAAACTATCAAGTGAAACTAAAAGGCATTGCTAAGGGTTCCGTTGAAGCAAAGTTGATTAGCTATAAATCTAACGCACCCTTTCACTCAACGGTTGTCGCTGGTGAAAATCTAACACTTAAAGAATATGAGAATCAGTATTTCAGTTTTTTCAATACGGCTACAGATTTTATGCTAAATTCTTTTTCAGTACAAAGTTTCGGTTCTTCAAACACAAGCCTTCAAAGCTTTCATAACTACTCGCCAAACCAGAATTTAACAGCTCTACTTGCACACCCAATTGTAGTGAATGCCGAACATCCCTTTTTCTTTTATCGTGATGTTGCTATTGTAGAGTCTGGAAGTGTCGGTTCTGTTTTTGGCGAAACTCAATTTAAAGATTATGTGGTGGCGGAAGGAACGAAAGATGGTATTACCTGGATTCCACTTTCGGCAGGATATAATGCTTCGAGTAATACCAATTGGCTCAATACTTACAATGCAGTTCAGGCCGGCACGCAAGAGCAGTTAGTCGATCATGACATTAATCTAACCACAAAATTTGCCGTTGGGGATACACTTCTGTTTAGGTTCAGATTATTTTCGGATGCTGCGGGAGTTGGCTGGGGTTGGTCGATTGATGATCTGTATATTCAACAAGTACCAACGGGGGTTGAGCCAACTAAAAAATTGACAACGTTGAGCGCCTATCCAAATCCAACGAGTGGCGCAGTAACCCTCTCCTATTCTTTATTAGAAAAATCGGTTGTCGAGATTTCTGTGCTTGATCTGGCTGGAAAAATTGTAAGCACAAAATCATTGGGTATTAAAGAAACTGGTTCGCACGAGCAACAACTCACAATGCCGGCAGCTACTGGTATGTATTTAGTGCAAGTACAAACAAATTCTGGTAAGCGATTCGTGAGGGTGTTGGTGAGATGATTAAGATGGTAGCGGATTACTGGATTCTGGTCGCTTGAAGTTGTCCTTACTTCGCAACCAAATTCCTTAATGCATTCAAATTACAAGCGATGAAGTTCAATGAAACTTAATTCACGTGTGCTTTTCAATCAAACAAAATAAGTTCAAAGCCAAAGTCTAAAACATTTGCTTGTGCCCTGTAGGTAGCCGTTGGCAAGTAACCAGTCTTTGTGGCAAGTTGAACGATGTTATGATACTTCACAAAAAACTTCCCGCCTTTAAATTTTCCATTAAAGAAAATGTCAATGAGCGGATACGAAGGATTAACATAACTATTTTGAACATAAAACTGTTGAATGGCAGGATCGTAACCAGGAGCTGTATAACTAGAACGCCAATGCAAGTCCACTCCAGTTTGCACTTGTATCGCATTCTTGAAAAGAAAATTCTCGAACGAAAGTTGTGTGTTTATAAACCACTCCGGTATGCGCAAAGCCTGATCATCATTCTTGAGCAACTTTGTATAGAGCACCTGTGGCCTTAAATAAAGATGGCGAAAAAACCGAACAGACATTCTAAGCTCAGGTGTAAATACTTGTTGATTACCAGATGACTGAACAGGAAGAACAGTTTGTTCATTGGCTACTTCATTTTGCTTGTAATAAATATAATTGGTAAGGGTTGTGTAAGTAAGGCCAGGAGAAATAAAGAGCGGTCCAAAATCGCCCTTCAAAAATCCGGACAACTGATTATAAAAAGGGCTTGAAAAATTATTCATCCATTCATTATGACTACCCCGATACGCCAAGGGTAGAAAAGAAGCTTTAGATAAACTGCTAATACCACGGGCATCTAACCACGGTGTTTTCAAATTGGCTTGAAGCAGGTAATTCCCATCTAGCAAGTATTCGGCACGGCCGGTCAATTCACTTAATGAATCAAATCGAAAAGCAATCTGTCCACCAACGTAATTTTCAACACCATCATTCTTAAACGACAATTTAGTTTCATTTAGGTATAACGTGTTCGTGTTGTAAATACGCATCTTGTAAAAGAAGCTATAAAATAAAAAAGCTGCATTTCCTTTAATGCCAAACTCATTCACCGTTGTTTTAAACTCCATACCATCCTTTACATTCGTTGTGTTAATGAGTGTATCCGGGTTTGTGTAAGGAAAATATTTATCATAATTAGATTCTTTCGCCACGTTATCTATAAAATAATTTCGCTGACGTGTAAGGTCTAATTTATGATAGAGTTGAAAAGGAGAAGCCAATTGATATTGCTGAAACAGATGCAGTGAGTTCCGTAATTCTTCGGATTGTGCAGCGCCCAAATAGGGTTGTGCATTCTGACTGAAGTAAGCATTGAAGGTTGTGTCTTTGTTTAGTAATATTCCACCATTCTCAAAAACCCGATGCCTTATTCTTCTATAACTAGCCAGCAGCGTATAGCGGGTGTTGGTTGATTTATAAGAAGTATGAAAATCATAATAATGACTAACAGTTTGCCTGATTCCTTTTGTACGCTGCAATTGTTTATCTGCCAATATGGGTCGATAATTAAAACCAAAATTCCAGCGTGGATTAATGTTTCTGGTAAATTCGATGTGTGACATAGCCCGGCCATCGCCACCCCAAACCAAAAATATTTTTGTATAGGGCGATTTGGAATCATAATATTTGGGCTCCTCAGTATCATAAAATAACGAATAGGTTTGATAACCTGTGGTAGCGCCAATGGTTGTGGAAACAACCGGGAAAATAGGATTCAGTGCAGTGCCAACATTTCCAAGATCTTGATATTGGTTATTAAACTTTTGTATGTACGTCCAGCGGTGATAATTTAATAACGTTGTGTCCAATGGTTGATAGTTGTTCTTATTCATAAAAACATCTTGCTCCGTTATCCAAAGTGTGGTTTTAGGACCATACACATTTTTAGTTGAGTCATCAACAATCTGAGAGCCTTTGCCCTTTCGTTCAGGCCTGAATGTATTAGAGGGTCGTTTGGTTGTATCTTGATTAAACACCTTTGCAGAGTTCAAACGGCCCTGAGCAAAAGCAGTAGAACTTCCCACAAGGAGCAGAATTAAAACTATGTAGTTTTTAGAAAACACGCGTAAAAGTATAGTAGAATTAGGAAAGAGTTTTTGCATTTTCAGTTGCCCCAGTCAGTTCCTTCAATTTATCGATAACCAGATGACGCACGATGGCATCAAATTCCGAACCATTTTTAATGAATGAAGTTCGGATGGGAAGATAAAACCAATTTTTCTTCTTTACGGAATCGAATAAAGGTTTAGCTATCAATTTTACCATGTCTTTTTCGGTTGTTAAAATTGATGTAACCTGGTGCGCGTCAGCAGCGCTATGTATCGTTTCAATTTCTTCTGCGGAATACGCATGATGATCAGGAAACCTAAAATGCTGTTTCACCTGAAACAACTTTGATGCTTCGTGCTCAAAAGATGCATTCTTTGCAATTGCCGAAACTAATACCACATCGCTGCTTATTGAATTAGTGTGAGCAATGGGTGTAGGAACCTGAAATTTTGTTTCAGTAAAGAAAACAGGCTTTGGGCCAACCAATTGGTTTAGTGAACTTCTAATCTGATCTTCATCTTTCGATGAAAGTTCGATGCACTTGCTAACTACAATTAAATTGGCTCGGGCAGCTCCTCTTCTGGCTTCGCGCAACCGCCCAAAAGGAAGCAAAAAATCTTTATAAAAAGGTTTGGCATAATCTGTTACCAAAATTGAAAACTGTGGTACAACAGTGCGGTGTTGAAACGCATCGTCCATTAAAATAATCTGCACTTCAGGATGCTCATTTAAAATAGTTGGGATAGCCAAGGCGCGCTCCTCGCCCACAGCAACAATAATTTTGTTTCCAAATTTTCTGAATAATTGATACGGTTCATCGCCAATAGTTCGCGCATTGTCTTCCTCGGTGGCAATATGAAAGCCTCTTGTCTTGCGTCCATAGCCCCGGCTTAGCGTGGCTACCTTATATTGACTGCTTAGTAAGTTAATCAGGTACTCAATCATCGGAGTTTTGCCTGACCCACCTACGTTTAGATTACCCACACTAATTACGACTGAATCAAATTGAAAAGATTTTTTGTGACCGATATCGTATAAATAATTTCTAAGCCGTGTGACTAAATCATAGAGCCAAGAGAAGGGCAACAAGAAGTACTTAAAAAAAGTCATAAAAGTAGTACCGCAATTTTAGGCATATTTAAATCATCTCGCTTAACAACTTAGACTCAATCTGGCAGTCACGCGCATCATAAATATGCAAGAACAAGTAATAAAGAAGATTTAAAGATACCCTTTCGTTATTTTTGTCAAAAGTACATAATCAATGGCAACTCAGACTATAAAAAGTATAATCGAAAGTCTTGAGGCTTGGGCACCGCTCACCTATCAGGAAAGCTATGATAACAGTGGCTTACTTACTGGCAATTCTTCAGATAACGCAACTGGAATTCTTATTTCGTTGGACTGCACGGAAGCGGTAGTGGACGAGGCCATCGCTCAATCCTGCAATCTCATCATTGCCCATCATCCCATACTATTTAAAGGGGTAAAAAAGCTCACCGGAGAAAATTATGTTGAGCGCGTGTTGATCAAAGCAATCCGAAACGAAATCGCCATCTACGCCATCCACACTAATTTGGATAATGTGCGAACGGGTGTTAACAGAAAAATAGCTGAACAAATAGGATTAAAAAACCTTCGGGTACTATCACCTAAAAAAAATACCCTTGCTAAGCTAGTAACCTTTATCCCTAAAGATCACTTGGAGAAAGTTACTATGGCATTGCACAAGGCCGGTGCAGGGCAAATTGGCAATTATAAAAACTGTAGTTTCTCGACAACAGGCGAAGGAAGATTTATGCCTACCGGAGAAGCAAATCCCGTAATCGGGAAACTAAATCAAATAGAAAAAGTTGAAGAAGTTAGAATCGAATTTCTTGTTGAAGCTTACAATCAAAGAAAAGTGTTAGCCGCTCTAAGAGAAAGTCATCCCTATGAAGAGGTTGCCTACTACCTTACTCCACTTGAAAACGAAAATATGGAAGTTGGAGCCGGCATGATTGGTGAGTTGGAAAACCCTGAAGAAAGTAATGCATTTTTAAAAGGGTTAAAACAAAAAATGAATACCAACTGCGTTCGGCACACACCCGTTGTAAAAGATACTATTAAAAAGGTAGCCGTTTGTGGAGGTTCGGGGAGTTTTTTACTTCCCATGGCTATGGCCCAAGGGGCTGATGTCTTTGTGTCGGCAGACTTTAAATACCACGAGTTTTTTGATGCTGATGGAAAGATTATTGTTGCCGATATTGGTCATTATGAAAGCGAACAATTTACGAAAGAGCTAATTGGTGCGTTTTTGAGAGAAAAATTTCCTACTTTTGCAATCGCTTTTTCAAAAGTTGTCACAAATCCAATTAGCTACTTGTAAGTAATGGAAAATCAAACAGTTGCACAGAAACTCGAAGCCCTAGTAAAATTACAATCCATAGATTCAAAACTGGACGAACTTAAAAAACTGAGGGGTGATCTACCCGATGAAGTACAAGACCTTGAAGACGAAATGGAGGGCTATCGCACCCGTTTAAGCCGTTTTGAGGGTGAATTGAAAGACTTAGAGGAAAGTATCAAGAAAAATAAGGAAGGAATAAAGGAGTCGGAGAAGCTTGTTAAGAAATACAATGAGCAGCAGAAGAATGTAAAAAATAATCGTGAATTTGACGCTATCACAAAAGAAATTGAACTTCAGGAATTGGAGGTTCAAATCTGCGAGAAGCGCATCAAAGAATCGAAGGATAAAATAGATTTCAAAAAGGCGGAGATCACCACCATAGAATCACTTATTAATGGCCGCAATGAAGACCTTCAAAGTAAGAAAGATGAACTTGACAGCATCCTGAACGAAAGCCAGGAGGAAGAAAAGAGACTACTGGTAGAAAGAGAAAAAGCTACCAAGAAAATTGAAGACAAACTTCTTAAGCATTATAATCGTTTAAGAGCTAACCTATCAAATGGGTTGGCGGTTGTTAGGGTAGTGCGTGGAGCGGCAGAAGGTTGTAACATTATTATTCCCCCACAAAAAATTGCTGAGATCCGTGAAAAAAAGAAAATAGTAATTGATGAACACTCAGGAAGAATATTAGCCGATGTTGATTTGGGTCCGGTGGAAGAAGAAGTGAAGCCAAAGAAGGCAGCTCCTGTAAAAAGAGCAAAAAAAGTTGAATAGAACAGAGACTATACAAACCATAAGAAAGGCAGGCCTAATCACTTGCCTTTTTTTATTTTCGATCAACGGGATTGCTTCGGATTCTATCTGGCAATTCGACCCCGACCTACAGAAAGCATACTATTTTGTAATTACTCTCCAACCGGAGAAAGCAAACGAGTATCTTAAAAAGATTAATACGAATGAGTTACACAAGATGTATGTTCAAACTCTTAGTGAAACTCTTAAAATATTAATTACCGAAGATCATAAAGGGTTCGTTGAAATTGAAGAACGATTTAAGACTCGCATAAAATATCTTGAGAGTTTACCCGCATCAGCCGAAACTATTTTCCTGTTAGCCGAACTCAACCTTCAACGCGGTTTTTGTTATCTCAACTTAGGGCAGGAGGTAAATGCAGTAATGTCTATTCGTAAAGCTTATCAACTTACTTCAGAGTGCCTTAAAAAATACCCAACCTTCATTCCAATAAAAAAAACTAGTGGTGCTATTCAAGTAATGATTGGCTCCGTGCCCGAAAAGTATAAATGGTTTATGAGTCTTTTAGGAATGAAAGGTTCTGTAGCAACCGGCCAAAGGCAACTTACTGAACTCAGAAACTCAAAGTCTTCATTAAACCAGGAAGCAACCATTTTGTTCTTTACCGTTAAGGGATTCATTAATCAAGAATTTAAGGAGGCAGCCGAAGGAATTAATGTTTGCCTGAAAGAGCAACCCGACAATCGACTGTTATTATTCATTGGGGTAAATATGTTAATTAAGGATGGGCGCAGCGAAGAAGCCCTGGCCTTGATTCATCAGATCGACATTCAAAATCAAGGCTTGCCTGTTCATTACATTGACTACTTGCGAGGCGAGGTACTCTTACAACGGGGAGACTATTTAAAATCAATCGAATCATTTCAACGATTTATCAAAAACTATCCAAGCGTTAGTTTTAAAAAGGACTCATATTTTAAAATTGCGCTTTGCTATTGGCTATTAGATGATCCTACCCCAGCAAAAATTAATTTTGATAAAGCCAAAGTAACCGGATCGGACAAAGCAGAGCCTGATAAGTATGCGGCCAAACAATTAGAAGATCCTGCATTCCCCAATAAAAAATTATTAAAAGTACGGTTTAGCACCGATGGGGGTTACTACAAGGAAGCAACAGCCATGCTACAAACCATCACACCTTCTGATCTAATAAGCACCAAAGATAAAACCGAGTATTATTATCGCAAAGCACGGCTGGCTCATCGCACAGGAGAAATTTCAGTCGCAAAATTATTCTATCAACAGAGCATTGATATGACTAAAAATAACCCTTGGTATTTTGGTGCTAACTCCGCCTTGCAACTCGGCTACATTGCCAAAGACCAAAAGGATTATGTCAATGCAAAAAAGTATTTCGAACTGGCTTTAAGTTTTCCAAAACACGAATACAAAAATAGCATTGACAGCAAAGCCCGAACTGAGCTTGAGTGGTTGAATAATATTAAGTCGTAGGTGCTTCCACCAACAAAATAACTTTTTCGGTATGAAGGTTCTCTAAATGAGTTGTATCATTATACTTCTTTACCACAAACATGGTGTCAGTTTTTTCAACGAAGTATAAACACAAATTTTCGTGTACAAACATATCCATGCTCCGCAAAGGATAATTCAACAAGCGGCAGAGTAATATTCGCATAGCGCGGCCGTGCATACAAATTAAAATTGTCTCCTCACGGGTTTGATTTAGAATATGGTTTAGTGCGTCCGCTTGCCTGATAGTAACATCATCTGGACTCTCTCCACCTTCTATCCGCTCGTGTGTATTTCCAAGTTCCCATTGATTCAACATCCAATGGTAGTAAACATCCTCTTCAGTGGTGATGGGTTGCCCTTCTTTGGTACCCCAGCTAATCTCATTAAGGCCCGACAAGCTTTCGAAAGGAATTCCTTGCTTTATAAAGTTATCAACTGATTCTTTTGTTCGCTTTAACGCAGATGTATAAATCTTATCAAATGGAATATGTTGATAGGCTTGATAAAATGCTAATGCCTGCGCCCTTCCCCTCTCATTCAAAGAAGAGTCTACACCGCTTCCCTGAACAATCCCTTTCAGGTTAAAGTCGGTTTGCCCATGGCGGATGATATATATTTTTTTGCTCATCAATTTCTGCCTAATTTCAAGCCGCCAAGCAGCTATGCGCGCAAAAATAACGAAATAGTTTAAACCACCTCGGCTCAACGTAAGTCATGTCATTCTTCAAACCCGGTATCAAACTCGAAAACCTGACCAAATTTTCCGCCAATACAATGGTCAGTCATCTCGGCATTGAGTTTACAGAGCTTGGTGACGATTCAATAACAGCAAAAATGCCAGTTGATCATAGAACACACCAGCCACTTGGGTTGTTACATGGTGGTGCATCAGTAGCATTAGCCGAAACATTAGGAAGTGTGGCAGCATCCTGTTGTCTGGATTTAACTTTACAGTATTGTGTTGGTTTGGAAATTAATGCCAACCACATTAAAAGTGTAAAATCGGGCTATGTTTTTGGAACAACTAAACCTTTACATGTAGGTAAGAAAACCCATGTTTGGGAAATTAGAATAGTAAATGAAGCTAATGAGTTGGTTTGCATTAGTAGAATAACCATGGCAATTATAGATAAGCGGTAAGATTAAAAAATGACATCAGTAATAAAGCAACCAGCGGTCATTCAGGAAAAAATATTTATTCGTCAGGCAATACAATATGCCTTAAATCAGAAATTTCCTTTCTCACTTTGGAAAACGCCTAATCAAAATGAAAAATATTTGATTATCAGTCA
>Ga0209480_10001299_pt1 | contig 18375 bp, 14 predicted proteins | sample JI61114C2DNA_FD_187501 | JGI IMG/M metagenome (GOLD analysis project Ga0209480, IMG submission 187501) | Wastewater effluent complex algal communities from Wisconsin, to seasonally profile nutrient transformation and Carbon sequestration -... | ecosystem: Engineered > WWTP > Effluent > Algae... | reverse complement strand
GAATTGGGGATTTGTGATATTTCTAAATCAAAGAAACTCAAAAATGAGACAAAACCTATTGAATGAAATTTACGATAGGGTCTTGAAATAAATCTGAAGTTTCAATTTAAAGAAGTCGGCGGAATGGCGGAAAAAGCAAAGGAATTTGTTAAAGGTGGAAGCGAGATTTATCACGGGAATTTGCCTAATGGAGTGAAATAGCATCATTAGAAACTTTTCTAAATTGATTTTTGATTGGGCGAGGTTATGGCTTCGTCCTTTTTATTTTGTAAACTGAAACAGTGTTTCATCTGTGATATATTTGTAATTAATTAAGGGGCATCCAGAAAAAATTTTAGGAGAAACTTATTAAATGGCTTCTGACAAGAACTTTGTGGACTTCGTTACCGGACAAATCAACAATGTCGGCGAAATAACTGCCCAAAAAATGTTCGGTGAATATGGGTTATACGCAGACGGAAAATTATTCGGACTGATTTGCGACAATAAATTGTTTATTAAACCAACCCAAGCAGGACGAGAGTTCATAGGTGCTGTAAATGAATCGCCGCCATATGAAGGTGCTAAACCAAGTTTCCTGATTGAAGAAAAGATTGAGGACAGCGATTGGTTAAGCAAATTAATCAGCATTTCGCTCAAAGAACTTCCAACTCCAAAACCGAAGCAGGGAAAGAAAAAATAAATAAATGAGTAACGGCTGAAAAGTCATAAACGACAACAAATAATAAACTATGGAATCAATATCTCCGAACATTTTTGTAAAAAACATCAACGAAACAATTAACTTTTATAAGCAATTGGGTTTTGCTTTAACAACAACTGTTCCAGAAGAAGGTGACATCATTTTTGCAATGATGAGTTGTGGAAACGTGGTCTTTATGTTTCAAACTTTTGAGAGCTTAGGCAATGAATTACCAAATGTTTCAAGGCAAAATGGAGGCTCTTTGCTTCTTTACATAAAAACCACAGGCATCAAAGATTTTTTTGAAAAAATAGAAGATAAAGTAAAAGTCGTTAAAGGTCTTGAAAAAAAATTTTATGGTGCGACCGAATTTTCCATTGAAGGTAATAACGGTTTTTACTAACTTTTGCAGAAGATGAAAAATAAAACAGTAATTATTCACCAATTGGCTGAGAAGGCGAAGGAGTTTGTTGATAAAGGAAAAACAACGCAATGAACTTTTTTGAAAATTAATATTACCGGGTATGTTCAAATTGTCTGGTTTTAAGCGGAGTATTTGGATTTTCCGAATTAGTTTTAGTTTGCGCGGGAAAATTATCCTGAACCGAAACAACAGTGGATTTACCTGCGGCAACCAATTTCTCTTTTCTTTTGTCATCAACCATCGCCAATGTAATCGTCCGGCTGATTTCACTTAATTTCTCGGAGTTTATTCCAAGTTTTTCCGAATGAATGTTTTGTTTTTCCAAAGCGTTTGATAACAAACCTTTGGTCATGGCTGTCAGCAGATTTGGATTTTCAAGCGGCTGATTTCTCTCGAACATTTGCGCCAAATCACGTTTGAAGTCGGTTTTGAAATTGATAAATTTTGTCGCTTTTTGCTCAAGTTTTCGCTCGTTTTTCAGTTTAACGATGTCGGCATCAAGGGCGAAAAAGACACGAGAAATTTCGCCTTTCGAGGCATTCTGATCGTGATAAATTTCGTGCGCCCGTTCGAGAGTATCGCTTGCGCCGAGTGCCGTTTGCTGTAAATTTTCGCTAAGTTCACGTCTTTTTGCCCAAAGTTCTTTCGGTTCGAGGTTTTCGCGTGTCCGCTCGCCCGCTTCGAGCCTAATGTCTTCTCTTTCCAACGGCGAAAAAATCTCGCTGACCTTTTTCATTTCGAGGTCGGCAAGCGAAATTTTTCCGGTTTCAATCATCTCGGAAATTTTAGCTTTGGTGATTGCTTGCTCGTTTTTCGCCAATTCGCGCTCATAAATTTTGAGTGTAACCGGCTTTTGTGCGAGCGAAATACTCGATTCTTTTTCCGCTTTCAAAAAGGTGCGTAAGTTTTCCCGTTTTTCTTCGGCAACGGTCAACGCCTGTTTTATCTCGAATGCGCTTTTATGCTGCAAATGAACTTGATGAACGGTTTCGAGCGCGTCGGCAAATTTCAAGGCTTCGGTTTGAATTTCGTTACTTTGCTTTAATTCGGTTAATTCGCTTGGTTCTAATGCGATTCTCGTTTGACGGTGTGATTCAACTATTGTTTTATCCCATTCTTCGGCGGGCAGAAATTCAAAAATCGTGGTTGTTTTATCTTCGATTTTTACCTGATTCGCCGAGAATTTTTCACGGGCACCAATACTGACAATTTCGGATTTTAATTGTTTCTGTAAAGATTCGTATTGCTTTTGCAGCGATTCGTTTTTCTCCGTCGCTTTTGGATTGTATTCATATTGCACATTTTTGAGCCGAATTGCGGTTATGTTCGCAAAACTTTGATTAATTGACACCAATCCATTTTCGAGTTTTTTTGCACTCTCCGTAAACCGCTCAAAATCTGAAATTGAAATTTTATTCTGTGCTTTTTCAAAAATTGCTTTTTGTTCGACAGAAAGTTTTTCACCCGTTTGCGGGGTAAAGGCGTATTTGACCGCAGCTCTCAATTCTTCGGGCGAAATTGTGTGATTGCTTTTCGACAGTTCTTTCTTTAATTTTTCTTCTGTTTTCAGCAAAACTGCCGATTGAATTTCCATCGCCCGGCGGCACTCGGTTTGCGCCGCTTTAATTTTTTCGATTTCTTTGGTGGCGTGAATTTCGTTTTCAAAAACACTAATCGGCGCATCAGTGCGATAATTTTTTGATTGAAAGCCCGTTTGCCAATCGTTTAAAACGGCGGTTTGACCCCTCCGACGGCTTTTTTCGAGTCGGAATTTTTCTCCTTCAAAGGCGCGGAATTCTTTCAGCTTTTCGTAATCGGCAGGGAAGTATCGCTCGAATAGATTTTGATAATCGGCAGCGGAAACTTTTTCGCTTTCTGTGATTTTTACCTTGACGGTCATCCGGTTATCTTCGATTTTCCGCGTTGCCACGGCAAAAGTTTTAAGGATTTCACCGGCTGTTTTCAGTTCTTCGCCATCTTGTCTTTCGAGCCAATCGCCGACGCGCAAATTTGTTTCTTCCGTTTGGTTGTGGATTAAAAATCCGACGGCTTGCAGCATTTTTTCGTTTCTGTTTGTTGCTCTTGTAGTATCTTTTGCCGGTTTGTGATCTGTTAGAATCGTTGCTTGATGCCAAAGCGTTCCGGCTGCGAAATCTTTTCGCAGATTTTTCGTTGCTTCATTAACGATTGGCGACGAAGGCTGAATACTTCTCTCTGCGGACTGAGCAAGGGCGTAAGCGATTTTGTATTCGAGATTTTCGCGTTGTGAGCTAGCGCGTTTGTAGATCCAATCTTTTTCGTGCGGCGGCAATTTTTGATAAATGGCTTGGTGATCAAATTCATTTTTGATGAAGAGTTTATGATTTGGCGTTTTCAGGCTTTCAAAAAAATGCTTTGTCGCTTTATGTTTCGTGATCAAATCACGCCTGACAAGTCTATTTTCGAGACTTTGAACAAGCTTTTCGGCTTCTGCGCTCGGCTCTAATTTTCCTTCTAAAAGAGCGGAAGTCATTTTTTCTTTCGCAGAGGAATAATGCGCGAAATTGTATTTTATGAACGACATTTCCGCCGTGAATGAGCGCGGAGCTTGTTCGAGAAAAAGCAGCGACATTTCATTTTTCGATAACGGACGATTTATTTGTTCTCGTTCTTCCTTGGTCGCATTTTTCCAAATACCGGCGGCGCTGTGATTTTCCTGTCGAACTTTATAACTTTCGAGCAAGACATCTTGCGTCCGTTTAGCAGATTCCAGCCTTTCGGCGTATTGCCGGTAAATAACGGATTCGCGCCTTTTCTGCGTTTCCGGCTGTTTTAATTGATAACTAATATACTGATTTACGAATTCATAACCCGCAACGGCTCTTTCTGACGGTTCGGAATTGATAATCTTATTACTGCCTTCGATTTTGTAAGAGAAAACCGGTTCCAGAGATTTCAGGTCTTTTATTTTTCCCCAATGTTCGGCGTATTCCTTTCGGGCTGAGTTTTTGTCGGCGAATTCACTAATGTTTTTACCTTCAAGTTTTCGGTATTCGTTTTTGATTTCCCGCATCTTTAAGATGAGAAAATGTTTGGTCGCGGCTTCCCGGACAAATAGATATTCCGCCGGATTTTGAATTTCAAAAGTATTCGCTTGTGATAATTTTTCGTTTCTCGCGTTTGGCGTTAATTCGGGATATTTTTCCTTCAGAATGTTTGGAACGGGAAGTTCCAAAGCCAGAACTTTTTCGGTCAAGTCTTTTTGTCGTTGAGAAGTTATTTCAACGCTTTCCGATTCTGTTTGTGCGCGAAAATTTATCTCCCGTTCATTCATTGATTCGGAAAGCGTTTCAATCTCGCGGTTGATATTTTTTTCTTCAACGAGAAATTTCTGCAACTCTAATTCGTCTTCGGTAAATTCGATTTTCTGCTGTTTGAAATTATTGGTTTGTTCGCCTTTATCCAATAAACCGTTATTTGAAATTGATTGCTCAAAGGTTTTGTTGGATTCGTTTTGGCTGAAATTTGTTTGTAGGGTTTCGGCTATTTTGTTTTGTCGGGCGCGAAGATCGTCCAGCAGCAATTTATCGTCGGCAAGTTCGCGCATTTCTTCGCGCTTTGCAACAAATCGGTAATTTTCCGCTGTTTCTAATATTTCTTTATCGTTTTTTTGAAAAAGAACTTTAACATATTCTTCTTCGACCTGTCGCAATTCATTATCAAGCCTTGTCAGTTCAACATAACCTCGAAACGGGGCAAGAATTTCGCGCACGGGAAATCCGTTTTCAAGTTGTGAATCAATATTCGGAGTCTTTTCAAGCAGTTTTTCAAAATCCGAACGCCCAATGTTTTCGGGGATTTTGGGTAAATCCGAATTTATTTCGATGCGTTCAAACCCAATCAAGCCTACTGATGAGATGATTTCTTCGGCGCGTTCATCAGTATCCCGATCAATCGCGTTTTCGTAAATTTCTGATTCAGTAATGTTTTCATCAGGTTCGCTTTTGTAGCCTAGTTTTTGCTCGTTTTCACGGAATTCGTCAAAAGAATTTTCGGGTAATTTGTCTTTCGGTTCGAGGGCAGCGAGGGCTTCGGAGAGTTCAACGATTTGCTGCCATTTTTCGCCGAATGAGGTTTCCGTTTGTTTTGTTTGCTCACGCTCTAAGATTTGCGGGGATTCAGTTGCCAGCAAATCCTGTTTGCCTTCGAGAACTCGGTAAAGCCAGCCGAAAACTTTCAAGCGTGTTTGACCGTCCGACTGCTTGCCGGCAATTTGCTCTCCATGCGCGACAAGCTGCGGAGCGAGTTCTTTGGCTTTTTCCGCATCGCCGGTAATATGCGTTAATCTTTTGACCGCCGTTTGCGTCGTGGCAATTTCGATTTGCGGCGAAACGCTCAAATTTTCACGCGGAACAGTCAAAACGCCGTCAGCGACTGTGCCGCCGCGCTCGTAAATTTCCCGCAAGAAAGGCGATTGGGCAGCTAAAAAGGAAGCCTGTTCAGACTGATTGCGCCCGTCCGAAAAATTCAGTTCGCGCATCGCCTCATCTGTCGAGGTTTGACCTAAAATTGCGGCGACGGTTCGTGCCGTTCGCGGATTTATTTCATTAGTGGTTAGTTTAGTCGGTTGCTCGCTCATCTAAATCACAGGGTTAATCAGAAATTTTTAAAAGTTCCAATCGGTAATAAGCAAGCAGTGTGCCGCATTCATCGGGCGTTGATGATAAAACCGCTTCCAGTATTTATCTCGTTCGACCTTTATCTCTCAAAACTGTTTTTTCACGTTCAAATATTTCGGTTTTAACTCCGGTTTGTGTCGGTTGATTATTATTTTCTACTGAAATATTTTGGCTGACAATTTCCTGTGTGTGGACATTTAATTGTCTGATTGAACCTTTTGGATTTATAAGAGAACTTTCCGATTTGCGTTCATTTGATAAATGCGGAAGATTTTCGAGTTCTTTTACCGCATTGTTTAATAAAACCCCGATTCTTTCGACGCTGGTTTCTTTTTCGGCGTGATTGATAATTTTTGCAAGCCTTTCGGCTTCTGATTTATCAGTTGTCTGATACCTTCGAGTATTGAGCGCGGCAACTTCTTTCGGTGTGAAAACGGGCGAGATTTCAGTTTCGGTTTCGTATTTTGCGTGCATCGAGTTTTTTTGATTTTCAAGGTGCGAAAGTCGCGTCTTATTGTTTTCTAAATCAAACGTCAATTCTTTTTCTTTAATGTCGGCGGCTATTCGCACTAATTGGCGATCCCTTTTTTGTTCTTTCGGTTCCAAGACTTTCCGGAGAATTCTGTCAATCAAATAGTATTGTTTTTTCGGCTCAACGTCCCGCAATGACAACTCGCGTTCCGCGCCCGTTTCGGCATCTTTGAGGCGGTGCTTAACAAACATTTTATTGCGTTGGTAGAGGGAAATATTTTCCTGTGCTTGGGCGACTTTCGAGGTTGCTAAAATTACTCTGGCGGCGGCACGTTCCGAGATAAACTTTCCGATAATTTTTTCAGCCTCGTTTTGATTTTTGTCTAATCCTTTTTTAACGGAAGTTTTGAATTGTTTATTTGACGGATTGTTTGGCGCGGCGGCTGATTTTTCGAGCAGAAAGTTTTCCTGCCAGGTGAGAGATTTTTCATACATATCAAAGCGTTCGCCGCCGTGAGTGACGTCTTCAACTTCGGCAAGTTCAAAAGCGGAAAAAGCGGGCGCAAGGTTGGCTTTTTGGGGATTTGTTTCCGACTGAAATATTTTATCGAGAGTTTGAACAAATTCCTTTTGTTTTTCGATTTCATCACGGCGCACCTTTTTCAAAGTTTCGAGTGCATCTGAAATCTGCCCGTGCAGAACCGGATAATCGAGTTTTTCGCCCGAAGAATTTTTATTTTCGGAACGAAAAATTAAGCGAGTAGTTTTGTCTTTAATCTGATTCAACCAACCTTTTTCGGGAGTATTTTGATTTTTGTGTTCTTCGAGCGAGTTGTGCGACCAAAGTGAATTGCCGATTTTAACTTTGATAGAATCTTTGGTCTTAGGAAAATCCGCCTGTCTTTTTTCCGCCGCTTCGAGTTTAAGCCCGGCAATGATTTTCACTCCCAAAAACTCCTGCACATCGCGCTCGCGCCGCGTCGGGCGATTAAATTCCAAAGCATTGGATCGCCGGATATTTTCGAGCAATAAGATTTTCTCAATATTTTGCTCGCCGATGGCTTCTGATTGAAGTTGTTGAATTTCATCGGGCGTAAAAATCGGCACAGGGGGAGCGGTTTTGAGGCGTTCATACTTTTTTTCAATCAACAATTTTTGGTTATGGAGAGGCGTGTGTTTTTCGTGAGCCTCGTTCAAATGACGATTCTCGAATCCGAGAACGTGGCGGCGGATAGTTTCCAATTGTTTAATGACAGGCTGATGGTTTGCGCGTTCCATTTCGGCAATGTGCAAAATTGCGGCAGCGCGTTTTTCGGTATTTGTCGGATGTAAAAGACGTGCTTTTTGACGACTGGTAATTTCAATCTTCCGCTCAATGTCAAAAAGTGAAACGTGCCGGGTTATGTCCGTGTGTTCATCTGTGACTATAAATCGTTTTTTGTCGCCGTGTTCGATTAGGTTTTCGATGTTTCGCGTCCGCCGCGTAATTTTCGCCGCAACAATCATTTCTTCGGCTAAAATTCTTCGCTCATTGTAATTCGGAATTTTTTCGGTTTGTTCGGCTGAAAGTTGTGTGGAATTTTCGACTCCTTTTTTTGATTTTTCTTTTAATGGGACGGCTTCGGGATTAAAACTATTTTCCCGCGATTTTTGCTGTTCACGGGCGATTTCCTGTAGCTTTCCTTCGGCGGCTAAAATCAACGATCCTTTGTGTAAAGTTTTCTCGCCGTTTTCTTGCCGTGAGTTGTAATGAAGCATTTGTCTGGTGATTCGTAAATTTTCTCTTTGCCCGTTTTCATTGACAAATTCTTTTTGCAGGGCAAGATGTGCGTGCGGATTGTCGGTGTTGAAATGCAGGGCGGCAATCCACTTTAGTTTTTTGGCTTTTACTTCTTTTTCAAGCCTTGCAACGGTTTCACGAACAATGGCTTTGAGAGCAGCTTTTCGCGCTTTCAAATCATCGCCGATCTTAGCGATTTCCTCTTTGCTCGGCGAGAGGACAATATGCAGTAATTCTTCCGCTTTTGGTTTTTCGTCTGTTAAACTCAAATGACGATTTGCCAATCTGACATCCAAATCATTTTCGGATTCGTTAAAAAATTCGCGCTTTTCGACCTCTTCTTTTGCACGGTCGAGTTTACTGTGAGCGAGGTAATGAACAAGTCCTCGGGAGCTTCCGCCAGATGCGCTCGATTTAATGCTGATAATCATCTCTCGTAAAACTCCAAAATATTATTTCTGTTGCGGCTCCTCAATAGCACGTTTCAACTTTGATTTCCAAAAAAGATTTGCTTCCGTCAATTTTCCGGTATTGATTTGGTGGAAAGCTACGGCAGATTCTAAATCTTGCAGGCTTCGGGCAATCGTCAAATCACTCGTTTCATCAAACGAAGCCAAAACATCAGGCGCAAGTTGAGTGTTCGACGTTTCTTTTCGGGTTAAACCGAGTATTTGCAAAAGCGCGGTTCTGACCAGCGAAACGGCGGTGTGAACCATACAGTAAATTTCGCTCAACAGGGAAACGGTTATTTTCTCTTGTATTGATGCTCGCCGTCGAATTTCTTCAATTATTGTCAGCATCTCCACTTGACCGCTTACGACGGCTTCCGTTTTGTCTTCCAGCCGCCGTAAAAGGTTTTTCTGGTCATCCAATTTCGGCATTGTCAGGGCGCGGTTATGAAGAGCGCAATGAACAAGTTTTTCGACAATCGCGTTTTTTGTTTCTCCCGTCATCTGAGCCAAATCACGGATGCGTTTATCGTCCGAAAGATTCGGGCGAAAATAAATCGCGGCGGCTTTTGATTCTTTTTTCGGTTGACCCGATAATTTCTTTTTCCATTTTTCGCGGTCGCGGCTCCGGCTTAAAAATTTATTTTCGTCTTTCATTCTGTTTTCTGCTTGTTTTATAAAGGTTTATTGATTTCATTCCCGCTATAAGCAATTTGTTTGCCACAGCCAAAACCGAGTGCGAAATTTCTTGCGCTTTTTTGCAAGAGCGGTTTTTTAATAAAATCAATCATTTAACTGAAGATGAAAAACTACCCGAAAAGTTAAAGTAAGTGTCATCAATGATTTAAGACGCAAGAAAATTTACAGTTTTTAGTTGAGTTGGTAAATCGTCTTAAATTGCTGAAAATAAATGATTTTGAGCCGTCACAACTTCCTGAAAATCGGTAATTTTGAGTTTTCTTGCACACTTGCAATGTCTAAATGACTGTAATTATTGAGTTTCGAGCGCAAGAAGAAAGGAATTTTGCCACTACTTGTCATACATTTGGGATATGGCTTTGTTCAATTTACGAATTCGTTTTTAGTATAGTTTTTTCTGCGGTAGAGAAGGCGTGAAATGTTTGTGGCATAGCAGTTGTTTGAGGAGATTTTGAGAAGCTGATTATGTTGTTTTGGGCTTGATTTTATGAGCTGAAAGTATTGTTTGAGGCTTTTCGGGATAATCTAATTTTAATTACAAAGGAATATAAATTAATGGAAGAAATAACAGAAAAACAAAGCGATAAATCTACAATCAAAGGCGAAACGGGAAACCCACCAGCTTTCAAACCTTCAATCTCGATTCGGCGCAATCAAACCCGTCGGCTCAATATTCAAGTGGATGAGGAAAAAGCTGATTCATTCGACAAATATGTGCAATTCGTGTCTGAATGTTTTGGCTATGAAGTCAGTGCGGGCGAAGTGCTGAATGAAATACTGAAAGCTCATTTTGCCCGCGATAATGGGTTCAAAGGATGGCGAGTCAACAGAAATAAAAGCGCAAACCCGGCAGTCTGAATAACCAAACAAAAAAAGCCTGAATCTTCTTCCTTCATCGAAAGAAAATTCAGGCTTTTCTATTCTTGATAGTTTTTAAGTGGGCAACGATCTGAATAATTTTTTAAGCCAAATCATAAACGAAAACCATTACCCCTTTATCGCAAATATGCGTTTTGATGAGCGGTTCTATTTTGTCCCATTCTCCGCCCGCTAGACCGCAACCGATGCGCGGCAGATGAACCGAAGCGTTCGTTTCCAATGCCTTTTTTCCGACTGTTTCCAATGCCGTTTCAACCACGTCATAGCGAATTGGAGGGATGCCGCCCGTTTTTCTGATACCGTGCTGCCCGATCATATTAGCAATAACTATTTCAGGCGAAACGGCAACGAACTGCACCGCTCCGAGCGCGAAATCATTTTGTTCCCGCGCCCCATACCAATGGCGGTATGCGCGTTCCGGCTCAGGGTAAAGTTTTGATAACGCCAGGACAAACCCTTTGCCCCAGGCTCCAATATCGTTGCAGATGTGAGCGATAATTTTATTACCTTTAGTGAGCGGTCGGGTGGCATCGCCAACCAAATAATTTATGGTTTTCATCGGGTTTATTTTATCACGAAGCAAATGCTTCGAGGGCAATTAATTACTTCGACAAAACCGAATTTTGAGCGGCATAACGAACAGCATTGAGAACCGCGAAAAATCTTTCCTGAAGGCGCGAGCGGACATTTGTAACCTGCCTTAGAAATTGTGGATAAGCATCAATTAAACAATCAATTCGGCGGCGAATTCCTTGCACGATCCGATGATTGCTGAAACGATTCCAAACCTCTTCGACATTTGCTAAAATGCGTGGATTTGCTTCAACTTCCTTCTTTGCGGATTGAGTAAAGGACTCAAAAATTCGTCGTTCTTCATCAAGCAGACGATTCAATTTGGCGTATTCGAGTCTGATGATATTTCGGTTTTCGATGCGGTTAAATCCTTGATTAAATACTACTGTTCTCATTATTTTTTTTCTCCATTTTCAGGGACTGTTTTTTCCGGCTTGAGTCCCGCCCGCCGATTTTAATTTCGCTTCCCTTGCAGGCTTTAAAAATCCCTTTTCGGCGTTTTGGAATCGAGATGTTTGGAAAAGAGCGGCGGCTTGAAATATAAGTTTTCAAGCCGCCGCATTACAGGAGAAGAAACCGAGAGAAAATGTAAGGTGAAAGGTGGAGAAAATTGTGGTTTTGTTGAAGACGGCGGACGCTTCTAAGTTTGCCCGCCGTCCGGTAATTTAATTTACATAACCGTCGGGAAATTTATGCCCGAATAATCGAAATCTTCCGGCGCATTCATTGCCGCAAGTTCTTCGCGGATGTCTTCGGGAATCGCGCTTGTCGTAGGCACAGTTTCCGGAACGGTTTCAGGTTCGGCGTTGCGGTTGCCCATTCCCAAGAAACGAAAATCCGACACGAGAACATCAACCGAAACGCGGGCGTTGCCTTCGCGGTCAATCCACGGGTTGACGGTTTGTTTGCCTTCGACGAGAAGCGGGTCGCCTTTATGGGCGTATTCGGCAAGCACCTGAGCTTGTTTGCCGGTGGCGGTGATGTTATACCAATCGGTTTGCTTAACTTCGCCGCCATTGCTCTTGCGTTGATGATTGACGGCAATCGAGAAATTGGCGATAAAAGTGTTGTTGGCGTTGATGCGTGTTTCGGGATTGCGTCCCAAGTTTCCGATGATTGTAACTTTTGCTGACATAATTTTTATTGGCTCCTTAAATTTTGAATTTTTTGTTTATTTTTCGAGCGATGAATCTCCAGTAAAAGCCTCGAATTTGCTTTTTCTCATCTTCGGTTTTCCTTCTCAAGTTCATCACGTCTTTTTGCTTGCCGCTTTTATTTTTGTTTTCGCTCATCTTGATTCTTTAATGAACAGTTGGGCGTGTAATTTCGGAAGGTTCGACAAAATAACAAATCTCTTTTTCAGAGTCGAAAACTTCCATTCGGGTATTTACTAACCGCGCGAAAATGATTGCCAGACGTTCCGCCCGTTCAAGGTTTGAAAACGAAATGATTGGACGCTCTTTGGCGGCAACAAAGATGATAAACCGCTCCGGCGAATCTTTTTTTATTTCTATTTTTTCATCTATTTTTACTGTATTTTCGGTCATAATTTCCTCTTTATGTGATAGTCAGAACTACCTATTCCAATCGTTTTCTTACCGCTTGATTTTCAAAGAATTCCTATCAGTTTCAATAAAAAACTCCGCTTAAGATTTACTTGTCTCAAGCGGAGTTTTAGGTTTGAAGTTAAAGCTAAGTTTAGTGAACGATCGGCGTAACTTTAACTTGAGAATTTACATTCGGGCGGTTAAATTGCAGTTGTTGCTGCCGGAAATTGTTGCTTTGTGATGTCGCTTGTTTCAAAACCAAATCGCGTGACTTGAGTGTTGTCCAAGCCCGCTGAACTTCTTGTTTCGGCAAGCCGTGAACGGGATGCGCGGGCTGATTCGTGCCATACATCGACCATTTGAGATATCCGATTTTGCGCGAATCAGCCGACTGGATTTCTTTTTCGAGAGCGTAAAGCATTGCGCTTGGACGTGCGCTGCCGAGTCTCCCGAATTGCGATTTGGCGACAGTTGAAAGTGCCGTATATTCTTTCAAATTGAGGCGTTTTTCTTCTTTCGCGCGTCGGGCAATTTCCGCCGTGTTTGCCAGAATCGCCGTATCGTTTGCGCCTCTGATCTTGAGATAAATGTTTTGATAAACTTCGTTGCGGCGCAAGGCGGCAAGGTGAAAATCACGTTCCATCTGCTCAAGCAAAATCTGGAGAATCTGGCTCGCAAATTGTTTTTCATCAAAGTCGGGATTGACACTTTGGTTGACGATATATTCAACCGATTCGCCCGATTTCAAAGTGCTGATGCGCCGCGCATTGCGGACGACTTCACGCGAATAAATCGCATCAAGCTGCAAATCAATCCATTCGGAGATTTCTCCGCGTGAAAGCGGTGAAATCGAGTATTCCGTTAAAATAGGTTTCGCGGTTTCGATAAACGGCGCATTCAGCCGAAAGGCTTCACGAGCGCGAATATTGTCCAGATTTTCGATTTTTCGGCAAGCCGTAAAATGCCTGGCGACCTGCGCCGCACGTCCACCGATTTCATAACCGACAAAGATGAGTTGCAGACGTTTGGCGAGCGGTTGAACCGATTCCGGCAAATAGTCCGCCGTGATTTCCGCGTCGAGTTCGAGAACCACTTCCGTGTGCGTTGTGCCTGACATCTTCATTCCCAGCAGACCGTCTTCGGTATATTGTTCGTGCGCGTCAAAACGGCGATAATCTTCGTCGAGTTCATCCAAGGTTTTTCCGGTTTCACCAAGGTAATGAGCAGCGAATTCGTCATAGTGCGCTTTCGTCATTGAAACCCGCGAAAGCCGATTTGCGATGGCTCTCATTTCTGCGTCGAAATTGGGAGTTCGCTCTGGCAACGGCGACAGATTGTTCTGCGCCAGACGCACTCTTTTTTCGTCTTCGGCTGTAAGTTTAATTTCGCTGATTTCCTTTTCCGTGCCGTCAACTTCCAAGTCATTTGCTTCGGCTGTAACCAGCGTCATTTCCATTCCTAAGAAAGCCATTTCTTTCAAGACTTCCGCCACATTCCGGGTGCGGCATTCGCGGTAATAATGGCTGGCGATTTGTTCAAGCTCGAACTGCGCCGCCTGCGGGTCGGCAATCGCCTGCACACAGCGGACAAACTCTTTAGCATCATCGGCGTTTCCGAAAACGCGAGTGGCATACGAGAGACTCAAGATTTTGACTCGTTCAAGCGCGGGTTTTTCGTCGCCCATAACGGCACGGACAACGACTTTTCCGCCTAACAGCGAAGTTTCTTCCAAATCCCGCCGAAATAAATTGTTGGCGGCGATATGCTTCGCCCAATCGTGCATCGGGCTGCCCGTTGATTCGATTCGATAAGCCAAAAGCGGTGAACCCGCCGGTGCGAATTCGCGCAAAGTGTTTAATGATAATTGATTTGCAGACATAATATTTTCCTCTCAAGTAATTTATTTTTTTTGAAATCAAGGTGCATTTATTTTCTGCGCCAGTAATTTCACCTGTCTTGCAAACTTTAAAAATCCCATTTTGTTTGGGGTTGAAAATGCTTTAGTCGGTAGGAAGAATACTAAAATAAACGCCTGAGATTTTACTTACCGGAAAATTCTGAAGTTCAATTTTGGAGAAAAATTAAAGCCGCTTAATTTTATTCCGGCTTCCAGACTTGCTAAGGATTTGGCAAGACAAGCCGGGCTACCATTTCGCGGGCGCGAAACGGTCGGTGCGGATCGAAACTGATGGGAAATTTTCGATTTAAAACCAACAGGCGGGAATGTTACCGGGTGAGAAACTGCCGCAGAAAGTGCGAAAAAACTTGTCGTTTTTTCAAAAATGGTATGTTGGTAGCACCAGAGGTGGTAATTTGAACATACCGCCTGTTTTTCCTGTTTCGCTAAATTGTTGCAAAAGAATAACTTCTGCGATTTCAATTATTTTAAAAATGGTAAGTCCAACGAACCACTACTTTTTCGGCAAATAAAAAGGGCGCGAAAGAAAACTTTCACGCCCGAAAAAATGATTTTTATTAATTTTTAGTCTTAATCCTCCGGCTTAATTTTGTAACGCTTGAGTTTCTTGATTAAACCGTAACGGCTTAAATTCAATTCGATTGCCGTGCGGAAAACATTTCCATTATTTTTCGCCAAGGTCGTTGCAATCAGTCGGCGGTCAAAATCTATTTTTTCCTCTTTGTAATTGAGATTATTCGGATTGGTTGCCGGATCAAAGTTCATATCTTCGGCAATTTTTTTTTCGGTAAACTCATTTTGAGGCAGAAAAGAAAGCAAGATTTCTGAAGTTAGTTCAGCAATTGGAACTATTTCGTCTGCCGTTTCGTGCCAGTCGGCAAGAAAAAGCGCGTCAAGACAAGCCTTTTCAATAATCGTGCGAAGTTCGCGGACATTTCCGCGCCAATCGGCTCTTTCGAGAATTTGCAGGGCAGTTTTGCTGACCGAAATCTTGCGTCCCGATTTAACATCAAAATCCGTGATGAATTGTTTTGCCAGAGGAATAATAGCTTCGCGGCGTTCTCTGAGCGGCTTGAGCCGGATCGTATGCGCGGCAACGCGGTAACGCAAATCTTCGCGGAAAACGGCGAGATCGCGGTTTGTCGCATAAATTATTCTCAAATTTACGGGACGCTGAACATTACTTCCGACACGGGTAATTTGTTTTTCTTCGACGGCTTTGAGCAGTTTCGCCTGCATATGGCTTTCAAGTTCCCCGATTTCATCAAGAAAAAGCGTGCCGCCCGCCGCCGCTTCAAATTTTCCGGTTCTTGGCAAAACCGCACCCGTGAACGCGCCTTTTTCGTAACCGAAAAGCTCGGCTTCGATAATTGACGGCGAAAGTTCCGCGCAATTTACCGCCACAAACGGTTTTTGGGAGCGCGGACTTAGCTCGTGAATGAGTCGCGCCGTATGTGTTTTTCCCGTTCCGGTTTCCCCCAAAAGGCACACGTCGAGGAAGTCGAAACCGGCGAGATGCTTAATGTTCTCGGTTTCGCAAAAGTTATTATTCTGCATTTGACTTTTTATTTTTTACTGTTGCAATATTATTTCAAGTTTGAAATTTAACTTGGTTCTGTTTTCTCTAGTTTCTAGCCTCGATGAAAACTTCCAACCAAAAAATTCTTCCTCTAAATATAAAAACCCTGAAAATCGGCAAAGGTTACTTGAGGGATGAAAAAAAAATCATTTTTTTTCAGATTTTATGTAACAGGCTGATTTTTGAAATAAAAATAGATTTAGAGAAAACGCCAAAGAATCTTTCGCTTATAGCAAAAGAATCATTGAAACAGTCGTTTTTTGTTTTAACTGACAATGATCGGGTCCCTTTTTGAGAAATTACAACCTATTCCGAAAACGGAAGATATAGATTCGCAAAATGCCGAAGATTTGTCTTGCCGTTCAGATTCGGATGATTACTTGCTGACCGCTCTGCCGGTTGTGCAAAAAATCGTCCGTCGTAAAACCGTGTTCTCCTGGCAGTCCGAGTCTTCGGATTTGGTGCAGGCAGTAGCTCTGCGTTTGCTTAACTGGCGGAAAAAACATCAAGAAAAAAGCGAAGAGATGTCAAAGGATGAATGGCAATCGTTCGCCGCCAAAACCGCCTACAACGAAATCAATCGTCATTTTGCCGATAATTCGTTAAATGACGTTTCACTCGATTCGGTTCAAGAAGCCGCTGCCGCAGAATATATTGAAGGGCAGTCGGAAATTGAAGTTTTTTCGCTCGTTCTTGAAGTCTGGCAAAAGATTTGCAGTTTGTCTTTGCGCCAGCGGCAAGCATTACTTTTCGGCAGTCACGAATTGGTCATTTACCTTCTTAAAATTGGAATTACCGACGAAGAATTAGCAGAAAAATTGAATTTGACGACGGGTGTTTGGGCAGATGTAAAAAACAGATTACCTTTGAAAAATGTTCAAATCGCGCAAATTTTAAAGCAAATCGGAAACGAAAACAGTCTCGAAGCGATCGCCAAATCAATGAAAAAAGCCCGGCACGAAGCCCGCGCAAAAGTGCGGAGGGTAACAGAAAAATGACTAATTTCAAACACTTAACCAAATTTGAACTTATCGCGTATCACAACGACTCGCTCGAAAAAAACGAACGGCACGAAATCGGCAGACATTTACTAAACTGCGCCGCTTGCCGAAAACAGCTTCAAATGCCGAGCAAAGAAAGATTTTGGGCAGCAGTCATGACCGATTCGGAAACTATTTATGAACCAATGAATGCAATGCCTGAGTTATCGCGGGTTTCAATTATTTCTACGGTTTCATCTTTTTTGAAATTACAGTCCGGGTTGCTTTGGGGCGGCGCGGCGTTACTTATCGTATTTAGTTTTTCGTTTTTGCTTTGGATCAATGCTGAGGATTCGGAAATAACAATTTCCCGAACATATGACAATGAATTAGGGTCAGAACTGAATTTTACATTACCGGTAGAAACTCCGAACCCGATAGAAACCTCGACCAATGAAAAGCCGACAGTTTCAACGAACTCGAATCGCGCCGTTGTAAAATCGACTCCGAAAATATCTAAAACGGAAGTGCCGAAACAAAAAAATATTGAAAAGCAATCAAGTCGAGATTTCAATAAATCCACTTTGAATGCGCCGAAAGAAAACGTTGTGGCGACCAGAGGTGTTTCTACCAAATGCAGCGAGAATAATTCAATCGAGCTTGAGTATTTAACGAGCCGGGAGAATTTGGTTTTTAAGTGGAAAGCTGTTCCGAAAGCTACTAAATATCATTTATATATTTCCGATGATGATGAAATTTTGATCGATGAATTTGAAACGGAAAGCGAAACGACTTTCGTTTTGAATAAACCGCTCAATCCGCTCAAAATCTACAAATGGAAGATAATTGTAACTTTGGAGGACGGGCAACAAATAGTTGGAAATGCACAGAAATTTACGATAAAGAATTTCCAAATTGATCAAAAGAAAATTGAAACAAAAAGGAGACCCGAAACTCGGTGTTCAGCCAACAGCTAAGAGGTGATTTTATGAAAAATTTATCAAACAAATTAAATATTAAAATGGTAATTTCCAAAATGGTGATGGCGGGCTTGTTTATATTGATCGGCGTAGCAATGACCGCTTTTTCACAAACCACCGACATTTTTCCGATACCGGACACTTACAAAGTCGAGGGAATTCCGGCAATTAAAAACTCCGAAGTCGAAAATTTGTTTTATGATCCGACGGCGATCCGCAGTAATTTGATTTGGAGTGCGGATGTGAAAAATCGTCGTCTGCTTGTAACTGATGAAACGAACAATGTTTATCTATTAAATTCGCCTTTAGTAACTCCTGTGAAATTGTTTGATAAAATCATTCCCTATTCAGTAAAGGTGAATCCTGCGGGTTTGTCTTTTGCTTTCTCTTCAGATCACGAGGACGAAGACAATTTCCAGCTTTATCTTTATGATTTTAAGGAAAAACTTTCAAAAAAACTGATAAATCTGACCGGCAAAGATGAATCAATTGATTCTTTTGTTTGGAGTAAAACCGGAGATACACTTTTTTACACGAGAGTTGATTATGAAACGAAAGTCAGTCGTTTGTGCCGAAACGATTTTTCTGAGGAGAAATGCTACGGGCAGATCTTAAAGGGAAGTTGGGACGTAATGGATTCCGATCAGAACAAAGTGCTTCTTAAATATTGGAAGGCTTCCAGCAGTCAAAATCTTTATCTTTATGATATTCAAACAGGCACACTTACGGCTTTGGATGAACAGGGAAATTGCCGCG